>RCMY010000640.1_pt1 | contig 45479 bp, 43 predicted proteins | sample 2041341 | NCBI WGS metagenome assembly RCMY01 (sample SAMN09708234, study PRJNA481090) | Marine sediment metagenome, whole genome shotgun sequencing project.
TCAATAAGTCCTATTTATTTTCCTGAAATCTCTCAAAATCCGAGAATTAATAAAGGATATATGGGACATGATAATTTCGCTGTTGTTGAAGCTAATTTAAACCGGAGTTTTCAATTGTTTACAAAAGGGGATTCGGCACTTCCAACAGGATATATTCGTCAGATACGATATGTGCTAGTTGACGGTGAAGACTCTAAAAAATTTGTAACCTCCATGGTTTTAGAGTATCCTAAAAATTAAGAATTGCGCAGATAAATTTTTTTCATAAAAAATTATGGTGCCGGATTTGGTTGCAACTCTTGAATCACATTGATTTCATTCAAAACTTCTTTGGAAAGTTCGATTTTAATACTTTCTATATTCTCTTTTAGCTGTTTCAAATTCGTTGCACCAATGATGTTACTTGTAACAAAAGGTTGTTGGTTGACAAATGCCAAAGCCAATTGTGCTGGTGTCAGGTTATTTTTGTTCGCCAGCTCTACATATTTTTTAGTAGCAAAAATGGCTTGTTCACCTAAATATTGTCTCATTTTTCGCAACTGCGGATAAAGTTCCATTCTACCATTTTTATCTGAATTACCGAGATATTTTCCGCTTAAAGCGCCAAAAGCCAAAGGAGAATAGGCTAGAAGTCCGATATTTTCACGCATGGCAATTTCTGCCATACCAATTTCAAAGGTTCGATTCAATAAAGAATAGGCATTTTGCACGGTTTTACAACGAGTCAGGTTATTGCTTTTACTTTCTTCTACATGACGCATCATTCCCCAAGGGGTTTCGTTGGAAACTCCATAATTTCGAATTTTACCTTGTTTTACTAAGGAATCTAATTTTTTAATGACTTGTTTGAAATTGTCTTCCCATTTTTCATGGGCATTATGGGTATAATTTCTTCTACCAAAAAAATTTGCATTTCTTTCTGGCCAATGCAATTGGTACAAATCAATATAATCCGTTTGTAATCTTGTTAAACTTTTTTCGATGGCATCGTCGATAGCAGCGTTTGAAAAGCCCATATTGTCACGAATAAAAGTCAAACCAGCACTCGGACCGGCAATTTTGGTGGCTAAAACAATGTTTTCTCTTTTTTGATCTTTTAACCAGCTCCCGATAAATCGCTCGGTACTACCTTGGGTTTCTTTTCGACCGGGAACAGAATACATTTCGGCAGTATCAATAAAATTCACTCCATTTTCTAGGGCATAATTCAATTGTTCGTGCGCATCAGCTTCGGTGTTTTGCTCACCAAAAGTCATGGTGCCCAAACAAATTTTACTCACTTTTATTTCTGTATTTGGAAGTACGGTATATTTCATGTGTTTATTTTTATTGTTTTTTAACGGTCACATGCTGTTCGCTATTAATCATTCCCTTGGGTGATAATGCTTTGAACATGCTCGTTTCATGGTAAGAGTTTTTCAGTTTAAAAAAAATTCCCGCCGAAGCGGGAAGTTTATATATATTACAAAAATAAGAATTTTCTTAATTTAATATAGCTTCAATTCCTGGTAAAGATTTACCTTCTAACATTTCTAACATGGCACCACCACCGGTAGAAACATAACTTACTTTATCTTCAAAACCAAATTGTTTCACAGCGGCAACGGAATCACCACCACCAACGAGTGAAAATGCTCCTTCTTCGGTAGCATCCGCAATAGCGTTACCCAATTCAATAGTTCCTTTAGAAAATTTCGGAATTTCGAAAACTCCAACCGGTCCATTCCATAAAATGGTTTTCGATTGTGCGATAATAAATGAAAATGCGACATTGGTTTTTGGTCCAGAATCAACACCTTCCCATCCATCAGGAATATGATAAATATCAACAACCTGCGTATTGGCATCATTGCTAAAAGCATCGGCAGCAATTACATCTACCGGTAAATGAACTTTTACATTTTTAGCTTTGGCTTTTTCTAAAATCTCTAAGGCAAGTTCTTGCTTATCATCTTCGCAAATTGATTTACCAATATGTCCACCTTGTGCTTTTATAAAGGTAAAAGCCATTCCACCACCAATAATTAAATGGTCAACTTTATCTAAAATATTTTCGATTACGGTAATTTTTGAAGACACTTTTGATCCTCCTAAAATTGCAGTTACTGGTTTTTCACTGTCTTTAAAAACCTTGTTTATACTCTCGATTTCACGAGCTAATAACAAGCCAAAACATTTATTTTCAGGAAAAAATTGTGCAATAATTGTGGTGGAAGCATGTGCTCTATGGGCTGTTCCAAAGGCATCATTTACATACACATCACCAAGTTTCGCGAGTTGTTTTGAAAATTCTACATCACCGGCAGTTTCTTCCGGGTGGAAACGTAAATTTTCTAATAACAACACTTCTCCGTTTTCTAATTCGGCAGCTGCTTTTTCAGCCGCTTCACCGATACAATTTGGAGCGAATTGTACTTTTATACCAATAATATCGCTTATCGCATTTACAATATGCTTCAATGAATATTTTTCTTCAACCCCTTTTGGTCTCCCTAAATGTGTCATTAAAATAACACTTCCGCCGTCTTCTAAAATTTTTACGATGGTTGGTTTTGCAGCTTCTATACGTGTAGCATCGGTCACTTTAAAATTTTCATCTAAAGGCACATTAAAATCTACTCTGATTAATGCTTTTTTATCTTTAAAATTAATGTCGTTTACTGTTTTCATTTGTTAATTTTTAGTATTTCTGTTGGGTCAAATGGAGTGTCCTTTTTTATTTCTGTTGCTTGGTTTAAATTTCCAAAATGGAAAGCAAAGATACAAATTACTTGTCATTTCTTTGCTGCATTCTAAAAGGAATCTTGCATAAATTGATTTAAAAATTTGGGTCTTTTTTGATTGCAATAGCATCGTTTATGACAAATGACATCGGAATCATTTTTTCATTTCTGGGAACGAATTTTTCCAATTGCGGAATTTTCTTTTCAGGGATAGAGAACGTCAACGAAACAGATTCATTTCCCTTCCTAATGAAATAGCTCAAAATATGCTCGCTTATATAGGTTTGATTTTCAATAGGTTTAAAAGTAAGAATTCTGTTGAAATTATTCAAACAAAAGCAATTCCCCCGAAAGCGGAAATCTTATGAGTAATTAGATATTACTTTTTGATTAGAACAGATCTATTTTTTAAGGAGTAATTGGTTTCGATTCTTTTAGATATTCATCTAAAAATGTAAGAATTTGTCCGTAACCTTTGATCTCATTTTCTTTTTTGCGGAAACCGTGACCTTCATCCGGAAAGAGAACATATTCTACCGGAATATTATTTTTTTTCATTTCAGCAACCATTTCATCTGATTCTACTTGCAGCACTCTTGGGTCATTCGCGCCTTGTAAAACCATTACTGGACTTTTAATTTTATCGGCATGAAATAATGGAGAAATTTCATACAAACGAACAGAATCTTGGGTATTTGGATCACCTAATTCAGTATATAAAGCTTTTTTAAACGATTCCCAATGTGGCGGAATTGATTTTAAGGTACGTAACCAATTCGTTACTCCGAAAATATTCACACCTACTTGAAATTCATCAGGTGCAAACGCCATTGCCGCCATCGTCATATATCCGCCATAACTACCACCGATAATTCCAATTTTTTCACCGTCGATATAATTTTGTTCTTGCAACCATTTTTTACCCCAAATACAATCTTTTAAATCTTTGTCGCCATGATTCAAATCATCCATTTTATAAAATGTTTTGCCGTAACCGCTGCTACCTCTATTGTTTACCGCTAAAATGGCATAACCGTGATTTACCAAAAACTGAATTAAAGAAAAATAACCCACTCTTGTTTGCCCTCCGGGTCCACCGTGAACCCAAACCAATGCAGGCACTTTCGTATCGGCAGTTGCAGTAAGAGGTTTGTAATAAATGGCAGGAATTTCTAATCCGTCAAACGATTTGAAACGAACGACCTCTGCAGAAACCAAATTATCGGCATCTAATTCCGGACTCATCGTATTGGTTAATTGTTTGAGTTCTTTGGTGTCAAAATTATATACATAAATATCATTCGAAGATTTGGAAGTTCCAACCGTTAATCGCATTAATTTTTCACTTTCAGAAATGGATACACCTTTCACATCGGCATCAGGAATTGCAGGAAAATCAATATTTTCGCCAGTTTCGTTGTCTTTAATAATAAGATTTGTTTGTCCGTCTTCATTAATTCCAATCACACGAAATTTACCTTTTTCACTTAAATAACTGTACATAATATCCCAATTGGCTTCAAAAATCACCTCTTTGGTGCCAGTTGCAATTTCGTACTTTACCAAATATTTAAATTCTTTGCCAACATCTGTTATATAATAAAAATAAGCGTTGTCAACACTAAATCCTGAACCGCTATAAGCGCCGGCTTCTGTCGAAATTTCAATGGTTTTATTCTTGCTACGATCCATCAAAAATAGTTTGTCTTCGCTTGTGGTTACGGATTTCGAAATACTGAAAAAATTCTCATTATTTGAAATATTCTCAACATTCAAACCTTCCTCATTTTTATAGATCATTTTAGAGGTCCAATCGCTTAAATTCATTTTATAAAGATCATAAAATCTTGAATCGCGCAAATTTGACGTATAGAACATCGATTTTTTATCTTCACTCCAACCGCCAAAATTGGTTTTCACTTTGTCACCTGGAGTTAAATCGATGGAAGTACTATCTGCTTTTAAAAGATATAAATGGCTGTTTTCATCGCCACCCTTATCGGCAGAATATAAAATTTGATTTGTGCCGGGAACTTCATCTATAGCATAAAAAGACTCTTGCTCTGAAAAAGTAAGTTGTTTTTTTTCGCCATTTGCGATTGTAATTTCAAAAACATTATAAATTCCGGTTTCGTTGCTACTTATTAATAACTTAGTTTCGTCATTATTGAAAGTTCCACCGCCAACATTGATATTTTTATAAAATTGCTCAATACTGTATTGGGTAATTTCTTTCGGAGTTTCTTTTATTTCCTTTTCGGAATTATTTTTACAAGATAAGAAGCCAATTAATACGGCAAAAAGAAGGACTTTTTTCATGGGATTGATTTTTTAGATGCTTACGAAGATAATAAAAATAAGAGTATTAAAAAACTGAAAAATAAGCAGTTAAACCAATGCAAACGATGCTATTTAATTTTAATACTATTCAGCTCGTTCCATTGGATATTAATGTCGTTATAAATTTGATTTTCTAAATCTTCATTATCGTCAAAGCGTTTTTCTTTGGCAATAGGAATACCAACCGCATCAATTTTATTAATCACGAAAATTTGCCCGACATTGATAGCCGCATTTTCATTTTCATCAAACATGTATTTTTTGGTAAGATTCACTTTGGCATCCCATCGAAATAAATTCGGATACCAAGTGTCTTGATATTTTTGATAGTTGATGGTAGTACTAAATTGTGGACTTGCAATACGCAATCCCAACGTAAATAAAATCGGTTTCACCAAGAACGGAATACTAAATTTACCAGTCGATTCAATAGAAACAATGGCATAACTTTCGCGGCTTATTAAAATTTTACCGGAATCTTTAATGTGGTCTATACTGCGTTTTGCTTGAAACAAAATCGTTACCAAAGGTTCGCCATTTAACGAAGTTTCATCACCAAAAGTATAGTCATATTTTTTAAAATCTTTTTCATTCAAGTAATTGCCTTTATCGTGATTGATATCTAAATGAATTACCGATTGAGGTCCACCAAAGTCCATTTTAATATCGCCGTCATAGTCACCTTCATCATATTCTTCACCTTTTTTATCGGCTTTCTTTTTCTTTTTCGCCGCTTTTTTTTCTATCCATTCGCGCATGAATTGAAATTGTTGAGGGTTCTCCGCCGGCTTATACAGTAAAACCTGATGTTGATTTTTCGCGGTATCTTTCGGAGTAGGATAATAGGTTTTAAAAACAGCCTCTTCCTGTTTAATAATTTGATTGTTTTCAATAAATTTTTCTCGGTAATAGGCAATCGTTTGATAAGGATCTTGCGGATAATTTTCAGAAAGATTATCTAAAGCTCTTTTGATATAATCTAACGGAGTTAATTGACTTAGAACAACTTCATCTAGCACATTATCAGCGGGTTGTAATTCAATTTTAATAGGATTTTTTATAATCTGTAAAGGTATTTCATAAGAGTTAAATCCGATAAAACTAACTAAAAGTGTATCATTTCGTTTGGATTCGGGAATGTAAAAATCGAATTCACCATCTTCATTAGAAATAACTCCAATCGGATGATTTTTTAAAGAAATGGAAGCAAAAGATAAGACTTCATCGGTTTCTTTATTGGTTACGGTTCCGGTAAAGACACTTTTACTTTGAGAGAAAAGAGAAGAAGTAGTAATGAAAAAAAATAGGAAAAAAGGAAGATATTTTAAGTGCATAAAACTTTTTTGAATTCGACGATTGAAAAATAAAAATGTTACACGATTTTCGAGAATAGTATCTGTGAAGAGTCTGTTTAAAAATTCGTTAATTATTTTTTATGCTCTTTTTTGCGAATTATTTCGTTAAAATTTTGAACCGTAGCTAAGGCTATGCTTAAAAATTTCGCCTCATACTTCACCAAAAATGTCTATAAAAATTCTAATCACAAATTTTTAAACAGTCTCTAAAGATATGTTGTATTTCTTGTATTAATCATTTTTCACCAATAAAAAATAATCATTGTCTAAAGGAAGGTAACCTTGATTGTACACATAAAAATAGATGTTTTTAGTTTTAGTGGTGTAGATGGAAGTAAATAAATTAAAGTCAAAATTGTTATTGAGTAGTTTGGTTCTTGTCACTTTCGTTTTCCCAGAAGCATTCAATTCGGTCAAGATTTTGTAGTTTTTTCGCAATCGATTGTTGGTATTCCGAACTAGGTTTTTACTACCAATATTCACTTTATTATTATAAGCATTTCGACAATAATCGCTGCAAAATTTCTTATCGCTTCGTCCTTTAATTACTTCGTTGCATTCTAAACAAGTTTTGTTTTCCATGGTTTTTAAGATAATAAAGTATAATGTCCGTGAATGCAAAGCCATTTGCCATTTTCTTTAACAAAAATTCGGATTGATTTTCCTTTAGAAGTGAAGGGTTTTCCGTTCGTAATTCCATTATCTTTCCAATAATAAACAATCCACGCCACATTATTTCTGATGGTTATTTTTGGGTCGATCATTTCGGTATGAATATCGGAAGAGTTTTCCATCCAATCTTTTATTCCGTTAATTTCCGCTTGTTTTCCTTCTTGTAAAACAGGATCGTTTTCCCCAAATTGGGTAAAATCAGGATGAATGTAACTTGCGTATTTTTCGATGTTATTGTACTCAATGGCACTCCACATAGAATTCAAAGTATGTCTAATTTCTTGTCTTTCTTTTTCGAGATTTTCGGTTTCTATTTCCGGATTTTTTTCGGTCACTCGAACCGATATACAGCTAGAAAAACTTACGGTTATCGCGAAAAGTAATCCTGCAATTACAACAAATCTGGTTTTTTTCAAAAATTGCTTTCTTTTTGCTTTCAAGTTCAAAAGTTTAATATTCAAGTAAATATACATAAAATTATCCGTTTACAAACGGTTACATTCAATTACATACGAAAGTAACTACTTACAAACCGAGTTCAGCTTTCAACGCATCGCATCTTTGCAGTGTTAACGAATAACATTTTATAAACCAGTCTGTTCAATCAGGCGTAAAACTATTTATGATGAGTAATTTAAGAAACAAAGTACAGTTAATTGGAAATTTAGGAATGAAACCTGAAATCAAAACATTAGAATCGGGTAAAAAATTGGCAAAATTTTCTATCGCAACAAATGAGACCTACAAAAATGCGAAAGGCGAGAAAGTTACCGATACGCAATGGCACAATATAATCGCTTGGAACAAAACCGCAGAAATTGTCGAAATGTTTTTAGATAAAGGAAAAGAAGTTGCCATAGAAGGAAAATTAACTTCTCGCTCTTGGGATGATGAGCAAGGCAATAAGAAATATATTACCGAAATTGTTTGTAGTGAAGTATTAATGCTAGGTACAAAAGGACAATAATTCTTTTTTCAGGGATTGACTTTAAAGTCAATCCCTTATTTTTTGCATGAATTCTGCTCCAAAATCGGCAAGGTATTTATTGATATTTTTTATAGAATCTTCCAAATTCTTAGCTTTATTCATGGTTGAAGCGGTATAAGAAATTCCCAATAATTTTACTTCTTTTGGGGCTAATTCAATTTTTCCACAAAATGCAGCAACAGGAATTTTATATTTTTTGGCGGAGTCGATAACGCCATTAATTGTTTTACCAGAAAGTGTTTGTTTGTCAAGTTTTCCTTCTCCCGTAATGATCCAATCGGCATCTTGAATTTGGGTTTCAAAATGGACCAGTTCTTTTACCAATTCAATTCCGGAAACGAGTTTAGCATTTAAAAAAGCGACAGCTCCTGCACCCAAACCTCCTGCAGCTCCAGCACCTTTTATTTTTTGCACGTCGATATGATATCGCTCCAAAAATAATCTGAACATGTTTTGTAAACCCTTATCGAGTATAATTATTTCTTCCTGATTTGCTCCTTTTTGAGGCGCATAGACAAAAGATGCCCCATTTTTTCCGTACAACGGATTGGTAACATCGCAGGCAATTTTAAAGGTAATTTTGTTTAATTTTTCGTGCACATTTGAAGTGTCAATTTTTTTTATGTGCACCAAATTTTCCCCTATCGGAACAACTTCTTTTTCAAATTCATCTAAAAATCGAAACCCCAAGGCTGTTGCCATACCAATGCCACAATCGTTTGTTGCGCTTCCGCCAATACCTAAAATAATTGTTTTTGCTCCTTTTTCAATCGCATGTTGAATTAATTCGCCGGTGCCTAATGTGGTTGTAAAAAAGCAATTTTGTTCTTGTTGAGTAAGCAAATTCAATCCAGACGCTTTCGCCATTTCAATGTAGGCTGTTTTAGAATCTTTTACAAAAAGATAGCTTGCATCGATTTCTCTAAAAAGAGGATCTTTCACTTTCGTGGAAATAATTTCACCGTGCAAATGGAAATTTAAAATAGCAAACGTTCCATCACCACCATCGGCAAGAGGAATTTCGACAATTTCGACCTTTGAATTAATACGCCTAATACCTTTAGCAACAGCATCACAAAACTCTAGTCCAGTTATAGAACCTTTGAATTTATCTGGTGCAAGAACAATTTTCATGGAGTTACATTTTTGTAGAAAATACCGAAGGTATGTTTTTTATGCTTTCCAATAATTAAGTATCAATTTAATTGACAAATTTTAAAAGTTGATACTCTTTCGTATCCGGATCATAGCTCCCTTGAATATAATAATCGTTGTATTTAAAAATACATTCTCCTTCAATTTCATAAATGCTAGCATCATTAATATCTTTTATTTTGTCAAAAGCATTTTTCTCAATTTCTCCAGTCTTATGCTTAAAATCATGATCAAATTTACTTATAAAATAGATAGATTTTGTATTACTATAAGAGTTGTATGCAAAATAAGTAGGGTTAAAATAAAAGGAAACTAACCCCGTTGAGACGCCAAGCATTGGTCCACCCATCATCATAGGAGCACCAGATTTTACCTCTATAGCTCCACCCAAAGTAATATGAAGCTCGTTTTGATATGAATAAACGGAAACACCTATTTGCTCCCTTGAAATTTTGCGTATAAACTGACTGGTTTTATCTAGTTCTCGGTAGCCGTCATAGGTCGCACCTTCTTGAATAATCGCTGTATTTTTAAAGTTAATGCTATCTTTTATTGCTGTAGTATATTCTAGAAGTAATTCTTTAGATTTAAAATCTTTTATCTGAAAAGTAAAAGCATCATCACTTGCTCCAATTAAAAATATATGATCTCCAAAAAGAAATGAATTCGTCAATTTTTTCGAGCTTTTAAGATCAAAAAAAGGTTTCTCTACTTTGTTGTAAGAGTAATTGAATGTTTCTAAATTTAAGCTAATGATTTGGGTAAAGTCCATATTATAATCAAAAGAAAATACAACTTCATTGCCTCTCAAATAAAACTTACTATTTTTCGAAGTTGTTTCTATCGAATTAGGATTATTCTCTTGAATTTTAACGATATTTATTTTATTACTTTCTTGAGAATTCTTGAATAACTGAAATAAATTTACTTTTTCATCTTTTGAATTTACAAATTCTTCCTGCTGAAATTCAAAAGTTTTTTTAGTGTATTTAGCATCGTCATCAAAGCTGTATACAATTAAATTTGATGTGTTTTCAATGGCTGTTATCAAATAAAATCGATTATTATAGGTAACGGATTGAATAAATTTTTCTTTACCTAAATCTAAGTCAAGTTCTTCAAACGAGGATTTTTTTGTAGCAAATGAAAAATTAATTGTTGCGAATTTATTATAACGATCGTTCATTAAATAAATACGATAATCCATTTCATTTGCAATACTATTCCCTAAAATATTTTTATACTTTCTATCTTTACTTTCTACGCTTAATGAATTGATTGAATCAAACTCTTTGTTGAAAAGATACGCGTTTACGCGTGTTGCTTCTAAAAAAAACAAAGAGAAATCTCCGTTAATTTCATTCATTACCGGAACAACTTCTTTTAATTTTGATTTTTCAAATGTATTTTGAAAAACAAGTAGTTCTTGTTGTGCAAAAAGAGGCAATAAGCTAAAAATAAGTAGAATAAAAGCGTAATATTTTTTCATGAAATAATTATTTTTCAAACGAAAAGCTAGAATTAACTAATAATTTCACCATTCTTTACCGAATCTTTTTCAGGTTCGATAAAGGCTAGTTTTCCGTCTGGCGTATCGGTCATTAAAATCATACCCTGACTTTCAACACCTTTTAAATTTCTAGGTGCTAAATTCACTAATACGGAAACTCGTTGTCCGATGATTTCTTCCGGTTTAAAACTTTCTGCAATTCCGCTAACGATGGTTCGAATATCTAAACCGACATCTACTTTTAATTTTAGTAATTTTTTGGTTTTCGGAATTTTTTCTGCTTCTAAAATAGTTCCGATTCGAATGTCTAATTTGGTAAAATCATCAAAAGAAATGGTGTCTTTAATTGGTTCAACCACAACTTCTTTATTTGCTTCTTTCGTCGCTTCTAATTTTGCCAATTGGACTTCTATTTCGGCATCTTCAATTTTTGCAAAAAGAAGTTCTGCTTGATTTATTTTGTGATTTGAAGGTAATAAAACGATTTCTGAATTGACGGTTTCCCAATTTGCTTGTACATCTACGTTGTCGAAATTTAACATAGATTTTAATTTATTGCTTGTAAATGGTAAGAAAGGTTCGCTTAATATCGCTAAAGCGGAAGAAATTTGCAAAGCAACAAATAGTATGGTTTTTACACGTTCTGGGTCTGTTTTTATCTGTTTCCAAGGCTCTTCATCTGCTAAATATTTGTTTCCTAATCGAGCTAAATTCATTAATTCAGATAAGGCTTCCCGAAAACGGAATCGCTCAATAGAACTTGAAATTATCGCTGGATATTTTTTTAATTGTTCCAACGTTTCCATATCTACAGTAGTAAATGTGTTTGGTTTTGGTATAACACCGTCATAATATTTATTGGTCAAAACAATCACCCTATTGATAAAATTTCCAAATATGGCAACTAATTCGTTATTGTTTCTTGCCTGAAAATCTTTCCAGGTAAAATCATTATCTTTTGTTTCGGGAGCGTTTGCAGTCAATACATAACGCAACACATCTTGCTGATTTGGAAACTCTTGCAAATATTCATGCAACCAAACCGCCCAGTTTTTAGAAGTGGAAATTTTGTTTCCTTCTAAATTTAAAAACTCATTTGCCGGAACATTTTCTGGTAAAATATAACTTCCTTCGGCTTTTAACATTGCCGGAAAAATAATACAGTGAAATACGATATTATCTTTACCTATAAAATGCAACATTTTGGTGTTTTCATCTTTCCAATACGGTTTCCAATCTTTTCCCAATCTTTTCCTTCTCTTGCTGCCCATTCTTTCGTAGATGAAATATATCCAATTGGGGCATCGAACCATACATATAAAACTTTTCCTTGGGCACCTTTCACCGGAACCGGAATTCCCCAGTCCAAATCGCGGGTTACAGCTCTTGGTTTTAAACCATCATCGACCCAAGATTTTACTTGCCCGAGTACATTCGTTTTCCAATCGGATTTATGACCGACTAAAATCCATTCTTTCAACCAATTTTCGTATTCATTTAACGGTAGATACCAGTGCTTGGTTTCTTTTAAAGTAGGTTTATTGCCTGTAATGGCAGATTTCGGGTTGATCAGGTCGATTGCATTATGACTTGTGCCACAATTTTCACATTGATCACCATAACTTTCTTCGTTACCACATTTCGGACAAGTACCTACAACGAATCTGTCGGCTAAGAATTGGTTTGCTTCTTCGTCGTACAATTGCGCAGAAGTTATAAACTTGCCGTTATCATACAAAGTCTTAAAAAACTCAGATGCTGTTTCATGATGAATTTTCGCAGAAGTTCTCGAGTAGTTGTCAAAACTAATTCCGAAATCTTCAAAAGATTGTTTGATTATTGCATGATATTTATCAACCACTTGTTGTGGCGTAATTCCTTCTTTTTTCGCTTTCAAAGTAATCGGAACACCATGTTCATCGGAGCCGCAAACGAACGCGACATCCTTCCGATTTAATCGTAAATAGCGAGAATAAATATCTGCCGGAACGTAAACTCCTGCCAAATGGCCAATATGAACCGGACCATTGGTATAAGGCAATGCCGCTGTTATAGTATATCTATCTGCTAATGAGGAGTTTATTTTATAATTTTTCATGAAAAATAGTTAAGACCACAAAAGTAACAAAAACGGCAAACATGACATTTTTTATTTTAAAAAATGAATTCTTTTCAAAACTCACCAAATTTAATCGTATTTAAAATAAATACTTAATTTAGCGAAAATCTAAATAGTAAAGACCGTGATAAAATATATTCAAATTGCCTTCTTATTTTCAGTTTTTTTAGCTGCACCAGTTCTAGCCCAAAATGATATGGGAGTTGCAATTACCCGAGATTTGGTTAAACCGCCAAGTCTTAAAAAAGGAGATACCATAATGATTTTGTCTCCGGCAGGTAGAATTAAAGATAAAACTTCGCTTGATCCCGGAATTGAATTGGCAAATCATTGGGGCTTGGTAGTTTTCTTCGGAAATCATTTACTTTCAGAAAGTGGAACTTTTGCAGGAACAGATGCTGAAAGAACGGAAGATTTACAAAAAGCTTTAGATGATCCGAGTATCAAAGCTATTTGGGCTTCACGTGGAGGTTATGGTGCTGTTCGAATTATTGACGATTTAGATTTTAGTGCATTTATGGATAATCCGAAATGGATTATCGGTTATTCCGATATTACTGTTTTACACAATAAAGTGCATGAATTAGGCTATGAAACGATTCATGGGCAAATGCCTTTGACTATTGATTTAAAAGACCCAGTTCAAAATGAATCTTTAATTACTCTACACCAAGCCTTGTTTGGAAAACCATTGAGTTATAAGCTAAATTCTACTAAATTTAACAAAACTGGAAAGGCTACCGGGCAATTAGTTGGAGGAAATTTATCGATAGTTTACAGTATGCTGCAATCGGAAACTTCGTTGCAAATGGACCATAAAATTTTATTTATTGAAGATGTAGGCGAAGCATTGTATCATATTGATAGAATGATGATAAGCTTGAAAAGAGCAGGTTATTTTAAAAATTGCAAAGGTTTGATTGTTGGAGATTTTCGATTGAAGAAAGATGAAGGTACCGGATTTGGAAAAACGTTAGAAGACATCATTCTAGAAGCAGTGGAAGGAACCGATTTTCCGGTGGTATTTAATTTTCCTGCCGGTCATATTGATGATAATCGCACACTAATTTTAGGGAACTTTGTTGACTTGAAAGTAACCAATAAGAATACAAAGATTATATTTCATTAAGAAACAATTCAAAAATAGATGGCCGAACATAATGAACTTGGAAAATTAGGAGAAGAGCTGGCCGTTACTTATTTGGTTAAAAACGGATATAAAATCAAAGAGCGCAATTGGCGATTTAAAAAAGCAGAAATAGATATCATTGCGCAAAAAGAGGGTGTTTTGGCTGTTGTTGAAGTAAAGACTAGAAGTTCAGATTTTTATGGAAATCCGCAAGATTTTATTCCTCCAAAGAAAATAAAATTGCTCCTAATGGCAATGGATGAATATGTTATAAAAAACGATTTAGATGTAGAGGTTCGTTTCGATATTATCGGAATTATTAATAACAATAACGAGCGAAAAATAGAGCATTTTGAAGATGCCTTTTTTCATTTTTAAGCTTACTCCTCTGTTACTTCAAACATTGACTTCATTTCTGCTACATTTTCCGGTTTTGCGATGATATTTTTATCTTTATCTAAAAGAAAATAACTTGGAATTGCCATGATACCATAATCTTTTGCTTTCTCGCTATCCCATTTTTGAAGGTCTAGAACATTTGTAAAATCGGGTAAAGTTTCGACCATTTTTTCCCAATCTTCTTTTTCATCTTCTAAACCAATAGCAAGAACTTTCATATTATAAAATTCTTTGCTAAAATTATAAAATTGTGGCACATCAAATTGGCAATGGCTGCAAGTAGAACTAAAGAAAAGAACCATATAATAATCGGAATCACTCATACCGTATAAATCTTTCGAGACTCCGTTTTCTTCCCAGGTAATGTTTGGCGCTTTTTTGCCAATGGCCGTTTTTACCCGAGATAAAATTTCATATCGAAAAGCATTATCTTGTAACGAACCAGGTAATTTGCCGTAGTAGTTTTCTAATACAAAATTTACCATTTCACTATTTTCCTGGTTGGCATATTCTTTTAATATATTTTCTAAAACTGTTTTTTGTAAGGCAGTATTCGAGGCAATTTTACCCAAACCAACTTGCATAGATTCTTTTTGCATTTGCATGAGAACTTGGTCATCATTGCTTATGTTTAAATAAAAAATATAATCGATGATTTTATCATTGACGTAAGTCGAGTTGATTAAAATGGAATCTTTAAAATCAATAGAATCAAAAAAGTGCTGTTTTACTACTTTTAAATACTCTTGTGGATCTTTAATTGGTAAATTGGCATTGAACTGCCTATCGGCGATAATAAAATGATTGGCTAATTTATTAGTTGATTTTTGTTCAAAATCTGCTTGTGTTTTCAGTACTTCTTCTCGATTTTGCTGATAGGCTTTAATTAATTTTTTCTCAACTTTAGAATTAGTTGTATTAAAAAAAGCCACTTGCACTGAGTCTAATTTTTTTTGTTTTTTAGTTATACTTTTGAAATACTCTTGGTATAATTGATTCTCATCTGAAGATAAAAACGTTAATGTCGCTAATGGATTATTCGGATTAAAAGTAAAATTTACAGACTGCTTATTGTATAAAAACTCAACAAATAATTGATCGTCCATTTGATAATAGGTTCGGTACACACCAGCCTTTTCTTTATCCGATAATTGAAATTCAAAGTTTCCATTATTTACTTCGGCATTTTGCAAATAGATCTGCTTGCCATTTACCATTTTGTATAATAAAATCCATGAATAATTACCTGAAGGTTCGATTTTTCCGCTAACGGAATTTTGTCCAATAACCAAAAAAGGCAAGAATAATAATATCAAAAGGCATTTTCTCATCATAAAATATTTTTCTCAAAAGTACAATTTAAATCATAATCTTGAAATGTGATATTCTAACTTATATTAAAAAAATGCATTTAAAAAATATTACTGTTTCGATAATCAGAGCGTACTTAGAAATTGGATCATCTAATATAAAGAAACTTTATTTTCTTCAAAAATTTTAGCTAAATCTTCGTGATCTAAATTTGTTTTTAAGCCTAGTAAAATAAGGTCGTCACCATCAAAAATTTCAACTACGATTTCTTTAATTTTATCATTTTCTTCTAAAGTGTATAAACTCAATTTATCATTATCATCTTTTACTTTTACTATTTTGTCAAAAGTGGAATGATTGATGAATTTCGTGAACTTCTTTTCCATGTGTTCCGAATTCTCTGAAAAAACTAGAATGCGATAATGTTTCGCTTTTTTAAGCAGATGTTTTACCTCATCAAAATCTTCGTCGGGTAAGAAACTATTGACCAAACTACCGTTTAAACCAATTGCCAATTCAGAATCTTGGTTATTTTCTTTATAGAAAGTATTGAATGAAGTGTGTGTTGCACAAGAACTTAATACAATTACAGCTGTTAGAAGAAATAATTTTTTCATCGTTTTGTTTTCTCTATTGACGAGTGAGAAACAAAAATGTAACAAAAAATACTATTCTATTTCTTATCGGATAAAATAGGGGTAACGATTATTTTTTTAAACTCAATTGGTTTGTGATCTCCCTGGATTAAAAACGGTCCCGGTTCTCCTTCTTTGCTATCGATTGCGCCACCGGTAATTCCGGGAATAATTTGATCGTTGATAATAGAAACTCCGTTTGCCACGACACTAACTCGATTGCCAATTAGGGTAATATCATAAGTTTGCCATTCGCCGGCATCTTTGGCTACCATCTCATTTGGGGTAAGAAAACCGTAAATACCACCAAATTGAATATTTGAAGGTTCTAAACCTTTGCTATCGGTAATTTGAACTTCATATCTTCCTCGAAGATACATGCCGCTATTTCCATCTTTTGGATAACGGAATTCCAGATGCAATTTAAAATCGGTAAACTTTTCATCAGAAATCAAGTTGGAACCGGGTTTTGGACTTGTTAAAATTCCGGAATCAACCACCCATTGATTATTTTCGCCAGAGGCATGCCATCCGCTCAAATCTTTGCCGTTAAAAAGCACTTTTGGAGAACCCCAAGTTGGATTTTTAGTATACGAAATAACTGGTGCTCGAGTTGCTGTCCAATTATAGGTTTTGCCATCGGTGTATTTCATGGTTCCTTGCAATTCCGTTCCTACTAATTTGCCTTCAAATTCCATATCAGAATCTCCTGGTTCCCATTGTGGAGGAATAGAAAAACTAAAAGAATCGTCTCCTATTTTTTTCACTTCGGCTATCGGTCTTGCACTTCCAAAGGCATATACAAATCTGCCGATAAGTCTTTTGAAACCAGAATGTTCAATTTCTAGCCAAGATGGTAATTCTTTTCCGTTTTGCTCAATAACCATATCCCATCTACCTTCTAACGGGCTTTGTTGTTGGGCTTGTATGAAGTTGGTGTTTAAAAAACTGAAAGCTCCTAAAAATAATAGTAAAAGTTTTGATTTTGTGTTCATGCTATTTTTTTTTAAAAAGTTATTAAAAATAAATTATAATAAATCGTTTGCCAAATTTGCTAATTCAGATCGTTCTCCTTTTTCGAGTTTGATATGCGAAAACAAAGGATTTCCCTTAATTCGATCGATTAAATAAGTCAGTCCGTTACTGTGTTCATCCATATAAGGCGTATCGATTTGGTTAATATCTCCCGTAAAAACAACTTTGGTTCCTTCTCCGGCTCGAGTGATAATGGTTTTTACTTCGTGCGGTGTTAAATTTTGTGCTTCATCAATAATAAAAAAGGCATTACTTAAACTTCGTCCTCTAATAAAAGCAAGAGCGGTTATTGTCAACATGCCTGAATCTTCTAAATCTTGCAAAACTTGTCGCTTTTTTTCATTGGTTTTAAACTGACTTTTAATAAAAGCCAAATTATCCCATAATGGTTGCATATAAGGCGAAATTTTGTCGTTTGCATCTCCTGGCAAGAATCCGATTTCTCGATTACTTAAAGGTACAATTGGTCGTGCCAAAATTATTTGATCGTATTTATTTTTTTGCTCTAAAGCAGCGGCAAGAGCAAGTAAGGTTTTTCCTGTTCCGGCAACGCCTTCTAAAGCAACCAATTTAATTTCTTCATTTAATAAGGCGTTTAAACCAAAAGTTTGTTCGGCATTTCGTGGTTTGATACCAAAAACATATTTTTTATCTACCTTTTCAATATGTTTGGTAATACTATTATATCGTGCTAAAACAGAGTTGGTGCAATTGTTTAAAACGTAATACCCATTTGCAATTTTTTCAGTTCCTAAAATGCCATTTTCCTTAACGGAATTTTTTTGATAAATGTTTTGAATAATTTGAGCGTCGATATTATCGATAATTGGTAAACCGACCGCAAACTTTTTAATGTTTTTTACTTTTCCGGTTTCAAAATCTTCTGATATTAAGCCAATTGCTTTAGCTTTTAATCGTAAATTAATGTCTTTGGTGACTAAAATTACGTTGGCATTTTCTTCTTCATTTTGTAGTGAAATTGCTGCATTGATTATTTTGTGATCATTTTTAAGGCTACCATAAATTTCTTCTGCATTGATTTTTTTCAAGCTTAAAGAATCCATGATAACTTTAATTTTACCTTTTTTCGGCCCTAATTTTATCCATGTATTTAAACCGTTGTTGCCGGAAAGTTTATCTAAAAAACGAATAACTTCACGAGCTTCAAAGTTTTTTGTGTCGTTTCCGATTTTGAATTGATCTAGTTCTTCTAAAACAGTTATGGGAATCGCAACATCATTTTCTTCAAAACTTGTAATAGCGTCATGATCAAATAATAAAACAGAGGTATCTAAGACAAAGATTTTGCGTGCAGTACTTTTTTTCATAGAGTTTTTTTAAGTTTTCAATTTGGATTTCAATCAGAATCTTTATCCCTGAAAAGGAATGAAAAACCGAAATTATCCATTTTAAAAAAGTACAAAAAATTATGTCCAGAATATGGTAATCCCCTTTAAATAATAACAATTTTATTAACAAGAAATTAACTAAAGATTAGTTGGGTTTGACAACATTCTTTGATCGGATACTTTCAATTACTACCGTTGCAAGAATCAATAACCCTCCGAAAAAAGTGTTCCAGGTTGGTATTTCAGATAGAAAAAAGAATGCGATGATAATACCAAAAATTGGCTGAATACTACTAATAATACTTGCCGTGCTAACCGAGAAATACTTGAGACTTTGAACCATCATCGTATGACCGATTGTTGTGGTAACCAAAGCTAAAATTAATACATACGGATATTGGGTTGCAATGTTTGATGTATTCATAAAAAACAGCACAGGAAGTAGTAAAACGGCAACAATTACGAGTTGGTAAAACATCAACATCGAACCGTTGTAATTATATACATGTCGTTTTAGAATCAAGAGGCGCAAAGCATAAAAAAGTGCTGATAAAACCCCAAATAAAATTCCTTTTAGGTAGGTGCTTTCAAAATTGATTTCGGGTGCTAAAATGTAAATTCCCAATAAAACTAATAAGCCTAAAACAATATGAATTGGATTTAATTTCACTTTGATAAAGAAGGGTTCTAAAAGTGCGGTTATTACCGGAAATGTATATAAAGAAAGCATTCCAAGGGCTACATTTGAAAATTTTAATGCGTAAAAATAGGTGACCCAATGTGCGCCTAAAAAGACACCGCCCAAGAAAAATGTGGTAATATCTCGTGGCGATTTTAGTTTCAAATCTACTTTTTTATATCGACAATACACAAATAAAAAAAGGGCTCCCAAAGCACTTCGCCACCAAATAATTACTGGTGGAGGCATGTCGATAAATTTACCCAAAGCACCTGAAGTACTTATAAATAATGTCGCTAAACATAATTCGAAAAGATGTTTTGAGTAATTGTTTTGCATGGTTTGGTTTAAATCTGGCTCAAAGTATCTAAAGCCTTTTTCACAGAATCAATTCGGATAAAAGTAATCAATAAACGGAGTCCTTTTTTGGTTTCTTTTTCTTTCATCACGCACATTTTACTATTTTGCTGTACATATTTTAAAAAAGAAGTAAATACCGGACTCTGATAATAATCACTCTGTTGATTGGAGATAAAATAACCAATCATTCTTTTTTGTTTTAAGATAATACGCTCTAAACCAAGTTTTTTTGCTAACCATTTAATGCGAACACTATCAAGTAAATCGGTTGCTTGTTTTGGTAATGCACCAAACCGGTCGATTAATTTAAGCTCAAAATTTTGTAGTTCTTCTTCGGTATTGAGTTCGCCCAATTCTTTGTATAAATTCAATCTTTCGGTAATGCTGTTCACATAAACATCAGGGAGAAGAATTTCAAAATCGGTGTCAATTTGCACTTCACGAACAAAATCTTTTGGTTTGCTGTTTTCTTCGGCATACAAATCTTTAAATTCTGATTCTTTCAATTCTTCAATGGCTTCATTTAAAATTTTCTGATAGGTTTCGAAGCCAATATCATTGATAAAACCACTTTGTTCACCACCCAATAAATCTCCTGCACCTCGAATTTCTAGATCTTTCATGGCAATATTTATTCCACTTCCCAATTCTGAATGTAATTCTAAGGCTTCAATTCTTTTTCTAGCATCATCGGTCATCATGTGGTAAGGCGGTGTGATAAAATAGCAAAATGCCTTTTTATTTGATCTCCCTACTCGTCCGCGCATTTGATGTAAATCACTAAGGCCAAAGTTGTTAGCGTTATTAATAAAAATGGTGTTGGCGTTAGGCACATCTAAGCCACTTTCAATAATCGTTGTCGAAACCAAAACGTCAAATTCATTATTGATAAAGCTCAACATGACTTGTTCCAGTTTTTTTCCATCTAGTTGTCCGTGCCCAATTCCGATTTTGGCATCCGGTACCAACCGCTGAATTAAGCCGGCGACTTCTTTGATATTTTCAATTCGGTTATGAATAAAAAATACTTGTCCGTCTCTCGAAATCTCATACCGAATAGCATCACGAATAGTTTCTTCGCTAAAGCGGATTACATTTGTTTCAATAGGATGTCGGTTTGGAGGTGCAGTTTTGATCACCGATAAATCACGAGCAGCCATTAATGAGAACTGCAAAGTTCTCGGTATTGGAGTAGCGGTTAACGTTAAGGTATCAACGTTTTCTTTGATTGTTTTGAGTTTGTCTTTTACTGCAACTCCAAATTTTTGTTCCTCATCAATAATGAGCAAACCTAAATCTTTAAAAATGATATTTTTATTGACCAATTGATGTGTTCCGATAACGATATCGATACTACCATCGCCCAAGCCTTTGATAACTTCTTTACGTTGACTTGTTGATCGGAATCGATTTAAATAATTTACTGTTACCGGAAAATCTTTTAGTCGTTCATTAAAAGTTCGAAAATGCTGAAAAGCCAAAATTGTGGTTGGAACCAAAATAGCGACTTGTTTTCCGTTGTCCACCGCTTTGAAGGCTGCACGAATCGCAACCTCAGTTTTACCGAAACCAACATCTCCACAAACCAACCGATCCATAGGTTGCTCCTTTTCCATGTCTTGTTTAACATCTTGGGTGGCAGTAAGCTGGTCGGGTGTGTCTTCGTACATAAAGCTAGCTTCCAACTCATGCTGCAAATAACTATCAGGATGGTATGCATGTCCTTTTTGTACAAGGCGTTTTGCGTATAATTGAATCAAATTATATGCAATATGTTTGACGCGGGATTTGGTTTTTTGTTTTAAATTTTTCCAAACATTTGAGCCAAGTTTATGCACTTTTGGAGCTTTACCATCTTTGCCGTTGTACTTCGATATTTTGTGTAAAGCATGAATGCTGATGTAAAGTACATCGCGCTCTCCGTAAATTAATTTAATGGCTTCTTGTTTTTTGCCTTCGACATCAATTTTTTGCAATCCACCAAAGCGACCAATTCCGTGATCGATATGCGTAACATAATCTCCAATTTCTAAATTGGTAAGTTCTTTTAAGTTAAGTGCTTGTTTTTTTGTGAATCCGCTTTTTAATCGAAATTTATGATAACGCTCAAATATTTGATGATCAGAATAGCAGGCGATTTTTAAGTCGTGATCGATAAAGCCTTGATAAATTGGAGCTACAATTGTTTTGTAAGTAACTTTATTATCATCATTTTCAAAAATTTCGTGAAATCGTTGTGCTTGTTTTTCGTTGTCACAAAACAAATAATTGGTGATTCCTTTGTTTGTATTTTCTTTTAAGTTTTCGATTAATAAATCGAATTGCTTGTTAAAAGAAGGTTGCGGCATTGTTGAAAAACTGAAAACTTTATCTTCGTTTGTTTTTGCGGAAAAACCGGTTTTAACTAATTTGAAACTTTGTAATTGTTTGATAATAAGCGAACCATTACAAAATAATTCTTCGGGTTTCGATTGGCTTATGGCTCCGGTTAGCTGTTCAAAAGCCTCTACCGCTTTAGCGAAAAGTTTATCTAAACGATGTTTTGTCAAGTCCAAATCTTTTGTAAAAACAACGGTTTGGGCTGAAATATAATTTAAAAAACTCTCTCTTTTTTCTTCGAGTTTTTTATTTTCAACATTAGGCATAATGCTGATTTTCTTCACTTTTTCAATCGAGAGTTGTGTTTCAATTTCAAAGGTTCGAATACTTTCTACTTCGTCGCCAAAAAATTCTATCCGATAAGGATTATCATTAGAAAAAGAAAATACATCAATAATTCCACCTCGAACGGCAAAATCACCCGGCTCTGTAACAAAATCGACTCGTTTAAAATGATACTCATGCAGCAATTCATTTACAAAATCCAAAGAAACGTCTTCGCCCACACTTAGTTTTAAGGTATTTCTTTTTAATTCACTTTTAGTGATTACCTGCTCGAATAAGGCATCAGGATAGGTAACAATAATGGCGGGTTTTTTTTGAGAATTAATTCGGTTTAAAACCTCTGCTCGCAATAAAACGTTGGCATTATCGGTATCTTCAATTTGATAAGGGCGACGATAAGAATCTGGATAAAAAAGTACAGTTTTCTCATCGATTAACTGTTCCAAATCATTGAGATAATAGGCAGCCTCTTCCTTATCATTAAAAATTAATAAAAATGGTTTTTCACTTTTTTTAAAAAGGGAAGAGATTACAAATGACAAGGAAGAGCCGACCAAATTAGACGTTGCAATTTGGTGATTGTCTTGCGTTAAAGCTTTTGCAACTTGGTTAACCTTTTCGAATTGCTCGTAAAAATTAGCAATTTTTTCTTTACTCAATGGTTGATTTTTGTGCAAATATAAGTTTTAAGAATTAATTTTTTGATATGCTATTGTAAATTTCAAAGTGCCTAAAAGTAAGACTTAAAGTTTTCATAAAACTAATTGACTTCTGAATTTCTTATATCAATTTTGATTTAATTTTAATACCTTTGATTTAACCAAAAAAAACAAAACTATGTCGATTTCGGATTTATATTTAAGTGGAGACCAGCAAAGAAATATCAGCCATTTTGCAAATATTGTAAAAATTGCAAAGGCAGATGATGTTATCATGAATGGGGAAGAAGAGTTGTTAAAAAAAATAGCTAGAAGATATCATATAGACGATGCCAAATACAAAGAGATTTTTAATAACCCTGAAAAATTCCCAGTTCAAGCACATTTAGATAATGAGGAAAGAATAGAGCGTTTTTTCGATTTGGTTAAAATGGTTTTTGCCGATGATTCTTCTAGTATTAATGAAGTTACGGTATTAAAATCAATCGCTATAGGTCTTGGATTTCCGATTAAGAAAATTGACGCAATTATCGAATGTGCCATGAAAATGGATTTAAAATCTATTGATGTAGATGATTTTTATAAAGCAATAATGAAAGCTTAAAAGCTGGAATATAAAAGGTTACGATTGTCTTTTTTAGATAATCGTTATTTTTTAATCATTATTTTTAGACATGTCTAAAAATAATTTTATATTTACAAAAAATAAATTAACATGTTTTCGCAGGCGGAAGAAAATTATTTAAAATCAATTTACACTTTAGAAAAAGAGATGCTTTGTTCGATAAGTACGAATTTGATTGCGCAAAAAACAGAAACAAAAGCTTCTTCGGTAACGGATATGTTAAAAAAGTTAGATGCTAAAAAATTAGTTATTTATCAAAAATATCAAGGCGTTTCTTTAACTTCAAAAGGCAAGAAGGTAGCTTTAAAGGTGATACGAAAACACCGATTATGGGAGTTTTTTCTAGTTGAAAAATTACATTATAGTTGGGATAAAGTGCATGATATCGCAGAGCAATTAGAGCATATTCAGTCAGAGACATTGATAGATAATTTAGACGCTTTTTTAGGATTTCCAAAATTCGATCCTCACGGGGATCCAATTCCGGATAAAACCGGAAATATAGCAGTTCAAAAAGCGGTTAATATTTTAAACATGCAAATTGGTGACGAAGGAGTTTTGAAAAGTGTGAAAGATTCGTCGGCAACATTTTTGAAGTATTTAGACAAGCAACATTTGGCGATTGGAGATACCATTAAAATATTGGATATAGAACCTTTTGATCATTCGGTTCGATTAAAGACCAATTCCAAAACATTGACAATCTCAAAAAATGTTGCTGAAAATTTATTTATAAAATATAGTGATGCAGTATAATCCGTTCATAGCTCTAGTTGTTTTTTTGATCGCTTCTGCGGTCTTATTTCTACTTTTTCGACCGATAAAAGGTTGGTTTTGGGTGATAAAAAACAATCTTAAAATCAATGAAAAAACAGTAATTGAAGATATTTTAAAGCAGTTATATCATTATGAAAACTCAGGAAAAGAGGCAAATTTAGATACCTTAACCGGAGTTTTAAAAACAAATGAAGCAGTTTTAATTGATGTGCTTCAAAAAATGACCATTAATGAATTGGTTGAGTTCAATGGTGACTCACTAAAACTTACCAAATCGGGTAGAGATTACGCTTTACGAATTGTGCGCGTTCATCGATTGTGGGAAAAATATTTGGCTGAAAAAACAGGTTTTGATAAAACCGAATGGCATAATAGAGCCGAACGAATGGAGCATGTTTTAAGTAATGAAGAAACAAATCTGTTGGCTACACAGTTGGGCAATCCATCATACGATCCGCATGGTGATCCAATTCCGACTCATTTGGGCAAAATTGTTAAAGTCAAAGGAGTTTCTTTAGCCGCTTTGCCGGTAAATACGGTTGGTAAAATAACGCATATTGAAGATGAACCCGAAGTGATTTACAAGCAGATTCTAGCCGAAAAAATTTACATTGGATCTCAAATTCGAGTTGTCGAGAGTAACGCTGAGCGGGTAGTTTTTTATTCGGAAGGAGAAGAATTTAAGCTTGCGCCTATTGTTGCAGCAAATATTACTGCAGTAGTTTTAGAAAAAGAGATTGTTCAGGAAGAAAACAAAAGTAGGCTGTCAAGTTTAAAAGAAAACGAAATGGCTAAAATTGTAGGTATTTCAAGAGAATGCCGCGGTGAAAACAGAAGACGTTTATTAGATCTTGGTTTTGTAAAAGGTACGCCGATAAAAATCGATTTAATGGGTCCGTTAAGCAATCCGAAAGCTTATTCTGTAAAAGGTACGAGCATTGCTTTGCGTAATGACCAAGCTTCAAAAATTTTAATTGAAAAGATTAAATAATGGAAACACCAGTAAAAAGCGCCTGTGAAACTTGTCCACAATTTAATGCTAGTGGACTAAAAAGATTGGGTGTAAATACCGATAATATGGATTTTGTAGTCGCTTTGGCGGGCAATCCGAATACTGGTAAAAGTACCGTTTTTAATGCTTTGACGGGATTGCGTCAACACACGGGAAATTGGCCGGGAAAAACAGTCACTCGAGCTGAAGGAGGATTTGAGTATAATGAAAAAAAGTACAAATTGGTCGATTTACCGGGTACCTATTCGTTATTATCAACCTCTCAAGATGAGGAAGTTGCGCGTAATTTTATCTTATTTGGCAAGCCAGATGTTACCGTAATTGTAGTAGATGCAAGTCGATTAGAACGCAATTTAAACTTAGTGTTACAAATTTTAGAAATTACCGATAAGGCTGTTTTATGCTTGAATTTGATGGATGAGGCGAAAAGAAATAAAATAACGATTGACGAAAGAGCTTTAGCGAGAGATTTAGGTATTCCGGTTGTACCGACAAGTGCAAGATTTAATAAGGGAATTCCGGAATTGATTACAACAATTAATGATGTAGCAAATGGAACTATAAAATGCAAGCCACATCGCATTAAAAATGTGCCGGAACATATTAATAAAGCAGTAAAAAAATTAACTGTTGAAATTGAAAAACAGTTTCCAAATATTCCTAATAGCCGTTGGATTGCCTTTCGATTGTTAGAAGGTGACATGCATATTATTAATGCCTTAAGAGAAGGCGAATTGGCCTAATTTTTTTATAATGAGTGAACCAAATAATATAGAAGATATCATAGCACTTTCCAGCGATTTACGTTGGCAAATTGGTGACGATTTTCATGATAATCTGGCCGAAGGAATTTATGCTGATGCCTCGGAAATTGTGGAGAATGTTGTACACGCTGATGGGCAAAAGAAATCTAATCGATTAGACACGAAAATTGATCGGATTGTTACCAGTCGAACTTGGGGTTTTCCTATCATGTTTCTTTTGTTGGGATTAATTTTATGGCTTACCATTATTGGGGCGAATTATCCTTCTTCGATGTTGGCGAATGTATTGTTAGATAGCGTTCATCCATTTTTGAAAAGTATTGCGGCAAGTATTGGCATGCCTTGGTGGTTAGATGGTTTTTTAATTGATGGTGTTTATCTCGCAGTTGCATGGGTAATTGCTGTAATGTTACCACCTATGGCGATATTTTTTCCGCTTTTTACCTTATTGGAAGACTTTGGTTATTTACCTCGAGTTGCTTTTAATTTAGACTATTTGTTCAAAAAATCAGGTGCCCACGGTAAGCAAGCCTTAACGATGAGTATGGGATTTGGCTGTAATGCCGCAGGTGTGGTTGCAACGAGAATTATTGATAGTCCGAGAGAGCGTTTAATCGCGATTATTACAAATAATTTTTCTTTATGCAACGGTCGTTGGCCGACACAAATATTAATTGCTACTATTTTTATAGGTGCTGTTGTGCCGGAGTCCCTTTCGGGAATTGCTTCTGTAGGAGCAGTTATCGGCATCGCTATTTTAGGTATCTTTTTTATGTTTACAAGTTCTTGGGCTTTGTCAAAAACAGTTTTAAAAGGAGAGGTTTCGACGTTCAATTTAGAACTACCTCCATATCGTCCGCCTCGTTTTTGGAAAACAATTTACACGTCTCTAATTGATAGAACCATGATTGTATTATGGCGTGCCGTTGTTTTTGCAGCACCTGCTGGAGCTGTAATTTGGCTGATTTCTAATATTTTTATTGGTGATGTGAGTATTGCTGCTTGGTTAATTGATGCCTTTAGCGGATTTGGTTTTCTTTTAGGATTGAATGGTGTGATTTTGTTAGCCTATGTCGTAGCAATACCGGCGAACGAAATTGTAATTCCAACCATTTTAATGTTAACAGTTTTAGTTACCGGAGTTGCTGGTGGATCTGGAGCTGGAATAATGTTTGAATTGGATTCTGTCAATGCTACCGGAGATATTTTAAGAGCAGGAGGTTGGACACTTCTTACCGCAATTAACCTGATGCTTTTCAGCTTGTTACACAACCCGTGTAGTACAACTATTTATACTATTTACAAAGAAACAAAAAGTGTAAAGTGGACTGTCTTAGCAACCATAATGCCAGTAATTATGGGATTTGTAATTACTTTTTTGGTTGCGCAAGTTTGGAGGATGGTTTTTTAGTTTTGATCCGACAAATAATTTGCTAATTGACCGCCAATATACTAATATTACACACGATACAGACTGTAATTATTGTTGCCCCATCATTGGTGTACTTGATCATGCCGGTGCTCAAGAAAGTAGTCTTTTAGTATCAATAACTAATCCATAATTATGACATTTTGTATTGGAATAAAAAGTAAATCAGGAGTTATCGGACTTGCTGATACCCGCATAAGTAGCGGCTTAGGAGTTTCTACTTCAAAAAAATTAAAAAAATATCAAGAAGGCGAAAATTCTTTTTTTATCATGTCTTCTGGTTTGAGATCAATTCGCGATAAGGTTATACATTATTTTGAAGATGAGCTACCAAACCATTCTAGCGATAAATTGTATAAGGTGGTAAATTTACTTGGTTCTATGGTGAAAAAAGTTCGAACTGAAGATTTGGATTCTTTGCATGAAGCTAAGTTTAGTTTTGACGCCCATTTTATTATTGGAGGACAATGTGAAAAAGACTCTGTTTCGTCCTTGTTTTTAATATTTCCAGAAGGAAACTGGGTCGAATCCTCGGATGAATCTCCCTATGCAATCATTGGAAATACAGGTTTTGGTAAATCTATTTTGCGACGGTTATTGCATGAAGAAATCACTTTTGATCTAGCCATTAAAGTTGCATACCTTTCTTTTGATGCTACCTTTAAAAATGCAAGTGATGTTGATTTTCCATTAGATTTTGCTTTATACAAAAACAACACTTTTGATATTAAAGAATTTAGAAAAGATGAAATTGATTTGATTCAAACCTCTCATAAATGGAATGAGATGCTCGTAAATGCTGCTCACGAACTTCCGGATTTTTTACATTTTGATGACTAAATCAGTTATTTTTCAACGTATACTTTCTTAAATCAAATGTGTTTGGATATTCAGGATCAGGTTCAATTATTTTTGGAGTAAAAATAATATTTTCACCTGTTCTTTCGAAAATGTAACGATGTATGCCTTTACTCACTTCTTTTGGTGTAAAAACTCCTTGAGTATGGTTATCATCATAAAAATGAGAAACTCGTCTTCTTTCTGCCCCAAAACTATTCACAGGAAAAGAGTCGTAATTCGTTCCTCTAGGATGAAATACATGATAAGTACATCCGGCAACGGATTTACCTGTCCATAAATCAAAAATATCAAAAACAAGCGGAATAACTACTCCAAGATTTGGATGCCATGCAGATGGAGGTTACCAAGCACGATACCTAATAGATGCTACAATTCTCTCTTAGTATCTGTATTTTTCATGGGAACCCTCATTTTGTTGCACAAAACTGCATGTCGAAACCTCGTAATTCTAAAATCCCTAATCATCCTGTTGAAGTATCGGGTGAATATAATTTTTCAATGCAAAATTCTGCGCGATGGGTATTTCCCGTAAGGTCGTTTTTTACAAAATATGTAGAATTTGCCTACTTATTTTCTTGTAAAACGGAATTAATCTCTCGCCAAGTAACTAGTTTTATATTATTATTTTTAATTGCGTCTTGAAATTCTTCTCCCAGAACCATGTTTAAATCATTTTGACGCCATACAGCACCAAAATCTTTATAATCGATGGTAGCAGCTTGCATTTCGATATCGTCGTATGCTAAATGTACAATCAGTTCATTCAGACCCGGTGGAATAGTCTTAATGCGATCGAGATAATATTCTTGCCATTTTTCGGTTGGAATAAACTTGTCTAATGCAATAATATTTTTCATTACCAATTGTTTCCCATTTGTTTTATCTAGAAGATCAGGAAAAATATTTGCGGCATATTCAGGTATAAAAACAGGTAATCTATATTTTTCGGCAACATTTAAATAGGCTTGAAAAAAATCTTTTTTGCTAAAAAGCACCCACATATGGCTGTCTAAATGAGTAGGATTAATACCAAAAGCAATCGCTCTTTGTACTTGGGCATCTAGCTCTTTTTCAATTTCTTTAGCATTTGCATTTTTTAAGAGTTCTTCTCCAGTGCTATGTAAAAATCCGTTTGTATCGAGCAGACTCGGAATTTCTGTTGCTGGTAAAACACCATCCCAACGATAATTTTTCCATTCGGAATTGACCGTCAAATGCAAACCAAAATCGAGTTGAGGATTTTCTTTTGCATACGTTGCAATTTCGGGAAACCAAGGGCACGGTACCATAATACTAGCAGAATTTATTCCTGATTTTTCAAATGCTTTTATTGTGGCTGAGTTTACCGAATGCGCCATTCCGATATCATCGGCATGAATGATTAAAAGTTTTGCATCTTTTTCATAACCAAGACGTTGTGCAATATTTTTAGCTTGGGAGAAAAGAATTGTTGTTTGCAAAAAACACGCAAAAAAGATAGTTAATTGAAGAATATTTTTCATGATTTAGTTGATTTTGCTTTTATATCTACCATTATTTTTAAATGGTGATTGGTGTGAATTTTTAAAAACTTCAAGGTTTCATTTCTGTTTAATAGACCAAAATAAGGATGTTTAAAGTTACTTTTTTCAGGTAAGTTTTTACTATTTTGCAATAGTTTCATTGCATTATCATATTCAGTTTTTAATAAAGTAGAAGTAATTTTTTCGGATGCCACAACTGATTTTGGTGCTTTTGCTTTGCCTCTTGGAATAGTTTTGGTTGTAAAAATGAGCAGTTTTGTGAAATTAAAATTCCACTTAAATTCTTCTGGATTAGAAGACTGCAGCATGGTACAAACACCAACGATTACTTTTAAAGAATGGTCTATATGCCAATCAATTCCTGTTAAAGAAATTGTTTTATTGAAAGAGTCAGAGAAAGGCATCATTTGTTTTAGAGCCTTCATTTCAATTTCTAAGGGCATAAATTCGTTGATTAAAAAATGCAAAAATTAATAGGGACTTAAATTACAAAAAAGTGGTCTGGGTTTTATTCTAAAACGGAATTAATATTTTGAATTAATTCGTGTTTCAAACTTTTACCGGTTTTTTAAGTTGATAGAATAGTGTCAAAAATGCTAATAGAAGTCCTAAAAATTCTCTTGTTCCTTCTAAATAGGGTTTGTCATACACCATTTCTCCAAAAAGTTCTTCTTTGTGGTCTGTTTTAAACCAATCGATAAGATAGGAAAAGTGAAAAGCAGCATAAATCAAAATTAGAACTAGAAAAAAGATTAAGATAGTTTTTGGAATTTTTTTAAAGTTTGCCAATAAAGAAATCATAGCGACAAAAGCGTAAATGGTAATCCAAATTATTGGATCAGGATCGTTTAGTTGCAAAAAAGCGAATGATAGAAATAAGAAGAAAAGAATATAATTTACTGTTTTTTTTAAAAGTAATCGCGATGATTGCATTCCTTGCTTTTTTATTAAATCAATGTTTAAAACAGATTATATGATAGAATTAATGACCACGAACTGTGGTCTGACGCATATGCTAAATAGCTGTTTAATAAGTTTCGATTGGAATTGTACCGCACTTCTATGGCATATGTATCTATATAATTAAATCCCAATCCGTAGGCCATATTATTGCTATTGGTTATATCAAAGCTTTTTACAGACCCATCATTCCTTTCATATTCCAATGTTGAATTTAAATCAATTGTAAATACATATGAAATATTTGCAAAAATCTTTGATTGCGGACTTAAAAAAAAGTAATGACGAATTCCGAGAGGTATTTCAAGAGTTTTACAATCAATGCTTGCATTTTTGGGGTAATAGGATGTTGTTGTTACTTTAGAATTAAATGTGCTAAAGGTAGGTTCAGCTATTATCGACCATTTGTTTTTATTAAAAGGTAGTATAAGCTCAGTCTCAAGGCCTAATCTGTATCCTTCAATAGATCCGAAATCAGCTGCATAAGGTTCAAGCGTGCTAAATCTTCCTTCTAGAACTTTAAAAGTTCCTGTAAAAAAACCTGGCCGGATAGATAAATTGAACAAGTCCTTTTTTTCTTTAGTTTGTGCAAAATCTTCATCAGGATTGATACAAGAATTGTAATTGATAAATAATTTTGTCAAATCTTTCGAACCATAACTTACTTTGGCAATAATGTTTTTATTAATATCCTTACAAGAAAGACTATTCAATAATTGTTGTTTGAATAGGTTGTTTTCATTTATGTGGGTATTATTAATATAATATTTTTTATAAACTAATTGTTCCACATTTGAATCATTGACAGCGTAAAAAAAGCACTCTAAGTTTTGATCTATATAGATGTAAAGCACTCCGTTGCCTTGCACTAAAACTTTTAAGAAAATAGTTTCTACGTTAAATTCAGGATTTCTATTATAGCCCAGTTCAGTTAACCGTTGGGAAGAGCGGTCGATTTGTATCGTTTTTCGCATGTAAATTAAGTCAGCAACGCCAAACTCTTGAATAGTTGAAATTTGGGCAATTTTTGTTTCGCCATTTTCTGATAATTTATATTCAAAGGATACTGGGTTACTTCGCCAATCAACATTTTTTATCAGGCAAACTTCTTTTTGATTACTATTGGTTATAAAATAGCCATTTTCGTAACTTATTTGGGCAATTATTGAAAAAGAAAAAAGAAACAAAAAGAGAAAAGGCAATAATTTTTTCATAACAATTAGAGTATTAAAATATCAAGAAAATGAATCAAAAATTAATAGTCGAATTCATCCAATAAAGTTAAAATGATTTAACGTTTAAAGGTCTTTATTATTTTAAAAATTTGGTGTATGTCTGAAATAAGTGAATTAGTATTATTTTCTGTGCTTGGCTCTAAATTATAAAATCTTTGTTGTAGGCGATATTTTAGTAAAGTTTTATAACCCTAAAATTTTGGCATCTACAAAGAATTCAGATTTAACATTAATATGATGATCTGAAGTTATTAACTCGTCGGTTACTGTTTCTAGCCTTAAAATAAATTTATCTTTTTTGATAAAATTCGTTAAATCAGCACCAGAAGTTTCTAATTCAATTTTATTTCCAGAATTTGAAGGAATGTTTTCTTTCCACGCTATTTTTACCTCAGCTTGATCTTCGGCAGATATAAATATTTCAATGGAATTGAGAAAGTCGAAATCTCCATTAGAAGGAGAAGTGATCTCTAAAACCATAGAGGTGAGTTCAATGTATTCAATTAAATCCTTATTTGTATTATTACTATCAAAGGTTGATTCCGAATTAGAACTAATTTCAGGGGTAAAAACATTGAATGGTAAATCAACCACAGTAGAAGACTCAATGATTACTTCTTCATTATAATTAATTTTAAATTGAGTAAGTTCATCTAACTTCTCACATCCAAATAAAGTGGTTAATAAAATAAACAATGCAATTAAATTTAAACGATTCATAGATATATATTTGAGTAAATATTTAACAACGGTTTGTATAAAGTTAGTAATCGGTTACTAAATAGACAATTACCATCTAGCTTATACACAAAAGTAAATAATTAATTTTATACGGTGTTGTGCATAGTTTATTTTGGCAAAGGAGGTGTTGGGTCATTTTCTTTAATTCGTTCACGACAAATTTTTTCAACTTCAATTATATTTTCAATTCCTGATAAATGTAAAATTTCAGGAATAAATTTATCAGGCCCATTATCTCTTTTTTTTATTTTACCTCTGCGCATTTCTAAAGAAATGTTTTTCTTATTAAAATTCAATTCAACATTTCCAGTAAATTGTTCCCAATCAAAATATTTAATTGTTCCATTTACATAATTTATAATTCTATTTTCAGTACCTACATAATATCCACCTTTTTTAAAAAGAGTTATTAATCCCCAAGTTAAAAGTCCAATTCCTATAACCAAAAATAAAATTAACAATAGTGAAGGAACAATCATAGGTTCTAAGTTATCCCAATTAGCAGTTGTAGGAATGTCATTTACTTTGAAATTAACATTTTCTCCTTTGAACAAAGGCTTGAAAAAAGCATAAGATCCAATTGAAGGAAGGGTTAACCATAATAAAGCAAACCCTATAATTCCATAGGTTAATGATTTAGGTTGTTTTCTTTTTGCATAGACTGAAAAGTCAATATTTTCATCCCCGATAACAGTTTGTAAATCTTTTGGTAATTGTAATTTATTCATTTATATTTTTGTTCGTAAAATTATGCACAACAAAAGGTATTTATAATTAAAATTATAAAAATGGAAATAAGCTAATTATTCTTATTAAAATAGATTCACAATTATTTTCTTTTGGCTATACCAATTGATGTTAATTTTTCAGAATTGATAACACTTTAATAACTACAGAAGCATCTGCCATAGTAAAGATTCTAGTTTTAATTTTTTTCCTAAACTTAAAGCTGCGCCTGTGTTTTCTACTTTAGCTAAAATGAATTTATTCTTAATCGCAACTATTGTTAAGTAATACGATGCATGTTATTACAATGATTTTTATAATTGTGCCAATCTTCTAAAGATGGTTTTTTATTAGGTAGAGTAAAAATGTGGAGAAATAACATAAAAAAAGCATATTTATTTCAATTTGTAAGCTGAAATAAATATGCTTTTAAAATTAATTATTTTTTTAAAAGATCTCTTATTTGAGTCAATAAAACTTCTTCTTTTGTTGGTTCTGGCGGAGCCGCAGGAGCCTCTATTTCTTTTTTAGCCATTTTATCTTTCATTCTATTGTATGCTTTAACTACCATAAAAATGGCAAAGGCAACAATAATAAAAGTAATGATAGTATTTATAAATGTACCGTAACCAATAGCAACTTCTGCTACTGCATCACCTGCACCTTCCATGGTTTCTGCAATCGCAGGTTGAATAACATACTTTAATTGAGCAAAATCAACTCCACCTAATATTTTTCCGATTGGGGGCATCAGAATGTCATCAACTAAAGATTTGATAATTGCACCAAAATAAGTTGCCATGATAAGACCGACAGCCATATCCATAACATTACCTTTACTGATAAATTTTTTAAATTCTTCCATAATTCATTGTTTGTTAATTGATTGGTTTAAATGTTTTTTTGAAAATACAGATGTATTTTCAATGGGCTAAATTAGGATAAAAAATTTATTTATTTGGAATTGTTGATAGAATAAATAAAAAGTTTGATCAAAAATAAAATAAAGAGAATCAGAAATGAAGACAATTCTTCTATGTTAATATAAAAATAAAGAGCATTTAATACAAAGCTGAATAGTGTTCAATTATTGTTTTTTGAAACTACAAAATAAAAAATTTTGATGTGTTTTAGAAGGGGTTTCGTGATCAATCGTAAAACAGTTTATTTTTTTGAAATTCTCTGTAAAACTATCTATTAAAGTTGCCTCAGAATACTGTTTAATTTCGATACCACTACATTTTTTTGGTCCGTTTGTTGAAAAAGTTCCAATTGTTAAAATACCATCTTTTTGTAGGCAATGGGTTACATTTTGTTTGTAATTTTCGATATCTTTTTTATCGGTTAAAAAGTGAAAAGCGGCTCTATCATGCCAAAAATCATAATTGCTCTTAAGTTCTACGGTAGCGATATCGGCTTCAATCCAATGAATTTTTTTAGCATTTTCGCCAAGTCTTTTTTGCGCCCGTTCAATCGCTTTCGCGGAAATATCTAAAACCGTAAGATTTTGAAAACCCAGAGCAAGCAAATTATCCATTAAAAAACTATCACCACCACCAATATCAATAATTTTAGAATCTTTATTAATTCCAAGACTTTTTAGAATGCTAATAGAAGTTTCTGGTTTTGGTTGGAACCAACTTACTTCATGTAATTGCTTGTTTTTATAAATATTTTCCCAGTGTTCTTTTCTATTAAATTTTTCCATTTTTAGGTTATTTATGGAGTTAAAAAAAAATCCAATTAAAAAAAAAGCTCCCTAAAATTATATTTAGAGAGCTTGATAATTTTATTATCATAAAGTTAATACAATTCCTTGTAATATTGTTCAGCCATTCTTCGACTTGTAAATTCAGGCACTACGTCATCAATTCCTTTAAAGACAATTTGTTGCCATTTTTTCGGATTGTCATAATAGGTTGGCAATACTTTATTTTCTAAAATGTCATATAAATTATCACTATCCATTTTATCTTGATCCCAAACTGGCAAATTGAAATCGACTTCAGGAAAAACAAAACAGTTTTCACCATCTTTTGCAAATTCAGGAATCCATCCATCATTGGTTGAAACGTTTACAGATCCATTCATGGCAGCTGTCATTCCGCTGGTTCCGGAAGCTTCACGGGTAATTCTTGGTGTATTTAACCAAATATCTGAGCCTGCTTTTAATTTTCTCGATAATTCCATTTCATATCCAACCAAAACTGCAAGATTCGGAATATATTTTGTATAATTTACCAAGTGATTAAAAATATCAATAGCATAATAATCAAACGGATATGGTTTACCCGCCCAAATTATTTGAATAGGATATTTTGCATTGGAAATTAATTTTTTAAATCGTTCTAAATCATGTAATAATAAATCGGCTCTTTTATAGCCAGCGAAACGTCGCGCCCAAACAATGGTCAATACATTTGGGTCAAAAAGTTTTTCGGTTTGATCCAAAACTTCATCGAATAATTCTTTTTTCAGTTCAATTTTTCTCTTTTTATACGCTTTGACATTTTTCTTCTTCCATGCTTTGTCGATCTCTTCATCTTGCCAAAAATTTTGATTTTGTGCATTAGTAATTGGTATGATTTCACTTATTCCATCAAAATCTTTCCACATATCTCGAGAAACTTTTGCGTGTAATTTCGATACGGCATTCGATTTTTTTGCCATTCGAAGTGCAGAAACAGTATAATTTAACATTCCGCCATTTACAGATTCCTTTTGTAATTCTTCTTCAGAAAGCATTCTTCCGAAAAATCCACATCGATTTAAATGCCGTGCATCACGTTCTTCATTTCCTGCTTTTTCAGGAGTATGCGTAGTAAAAACCATTTGATTTTTCTTAACGCCTTTATTTTTTAAATAATAAAAAGCTGGCAAGGCATGACCTTCATTTAAGTGATAAACATCTGCACCACCAAGAGCCTCAACAATTTTTGCTCCACCAATACCTAAAACAATACTTTGTGAAATTCTGGTAAGTTCGTTGGCATCATATAAATGATTGGTAATTGTTCTTGATAAAAAATCATTACCAGGAACATCTGTACTCAATAAATATAAGGGTACCGAGCCGAAAATTTCTGGCTTTAAAACGTATGCTCTAACTTTAACACATGGATTTTCATGTAATTGAATTTCAACTTCAATTCCTGAATCTTCTAAAAAATCATAGTGCTTTTCAATAAAATTTGTGCGTAAAGTTTGATCTTCATTTCTCCCTTGATCGTAATAGCCGTATTTCCATAACATACCAATTCCGATTACATTTTGTTTGAGGTCAAAAGCTGACCGCATATGAGATCCTGATAAAAAACCTAATCCGCCGGAATAGATTTTTAAGGCTTGATGTACTGCAAATTCCATGCTGAAATAAGCAACTTTTTTATTGTATTCTTTTGCTGGTTTATATGGATGGTACCATTTGTTGTATTCTGTTGACATTTTTTTGATTTTTTTTAAATGAAGGTGCAAATTTACTATAATCCAATAGATTAAAAATACCTTTCTTTATGTTTTGTTGGGAAATTTATAAAAATTTTACAATGTTTTCAAATTATCATCCAAAAAACACATCATGCAAAAACCTGCCCGGAGTAAAAGTAAATGCTCCGGCAATAATAATTGCGCCAAAATAAAGTAGAATCATTTTTCTTTTATGCGATTTAATATTATTCTTTTTTACTGCAATATATGCTGTTGGAACGGTATATAGTGTTAAAAAACTAAAACTGTGAATCCAGCCAAAATGATGCAAGAAAGTTGGGCCAACTTGAGCTGGCATAAACAGTGTTATTGTTGCTGTTATAAGCATTAAAACCATGTAAATTCTGCCAAAAGATTTATGAATTATAGTTCCTTTTTTTATCAAAAGCAATATGGTGCCAATAATAAAGCAAGGAACAACGGTTATTAAATGAAAATACATGAGCTGCTCGTAGGCCATAAATTATTTTTTGTTGTGCAATATAAGGAAAGATTGATATCCTTTTTGTTTTCTAAAATAATAGTACTTTTATAAAAATTTTTACGTGCAAAGCCCATCATCTTTTCAAGTTTACAATGCATCTGCCGGAAGTGGAAAAACATTCACTTTGGTAAAGGAATACTTGAAAATTCTATTGTTGAGTGATAATTATTTTCTATTTCAAAAAATATTAGCGATCACCTTTACCAATAAGGCGGCGGGCGAAATGAAAGATCGAATTTTGAAAAATTTGGTTGCATTTGCCAAAGGGGAAGCCGAGAATTCATCTGACAGTATGTTTTTTTTAATGCAACAAGAAACAAATTTAGATGCTGCTACACTACAAAAAAAATCAAAAAAAATCTTACAAAATATTTTACAGAATTACTCTGCTTTTCACATAAAGACTATCGATAGTTTTACCAATAAATTAATTAAATCTTTTGCTTTTGACCTTGGATTACCAATGGATTTTGAAGTAGAATTAGATGGAAAATTAATTTTAGAGGAAACCATCGCTGTGATTATTTCAAAAATAGGAATTGATAAAGATCTAACCAATGTATTGATAGAATTTGCTAAGCAAAAAACCTTGGAAGATAAATCTTGGGATATTTCTCGCGAATTGAATGAGATTTCTTTGCTTTTGCTCAATGAAAATGATGCAGAAGAGTTGCGTAAATTGGAAAATAAATCAATTGCCGATTTTAAAGATTTAGAAAGAAAGCTTAAAAAAGAGCAAAAACAAACCGAAATAAAGTTTTCGGAAATCGGACAAAAAGGATTGCAAATTATCAATGACCTTGATATTGATCACAAAGATTTTTATTACAGTCAGTTTCCTAAGTTCTTTCAATTTTTGCAAGATGATTTATCTAAAATTAATTTTAAAAAGGATCAAGGATTAGCGAAAAGTATTGCAATTGGAAATTTTTACACAAAAAATAAACCCCAAGATGTAAAATCAAAAATAGATTCTGTTTTAAATGAACTTATTGCTTTATTTGAAGAAGCGGAGAAATTATTTCAACAATATCATTTGCATAATTTGTTGCTTAAAAATTTAATTCCGCTAGCAATTATTAATACGATTCATCAAGTTTTAGAAGAGCTAAAAATGGATAATAATATTCGATTGAATTCAGAGTTCAATCAAATGATAAGTACACATTTACGTGAGCAACCAGCAGCATTTATCTATGAAAAAATAGGAGAAAAATTCAAACATTTCTTTATTGATGAAATGCAAGACACCTCGGTTTTACAGTGGGAAAATTTAGTTCCCTTATTAGATAATGCGCTGTCAGAAGAAGATTCGAGCTTACTTTTGGTTGGCGATGCAAAACAAGCGATTTATCGTTGGCGAGGTGGAAAGGCTGAGCAATTTATTAACTTGTCTCAAGAAGGAAATTTACTCCAAAATAATCCGTTTCAAACAAAAAAAATAGCAAGGAATTTAGATACCAATTATCGAAGTTATTCCGAGATAATCGATTTTAACAATCAATTTTTTACACATATTTCACCTTATTTTCAAGATGCTGCATATCAAGATTTATATAAAATAGGCAATGAGCAAAAAAATAATAATAAGCAAGGTGGTTTTGTTTCAATAGACTTTATCGAAGAATGCAAAAATATGGAAGAGAGAGATGTTCTCTATCCGGCAAAGGTTTATGAAACTATTGTTAATGTAAAGCAACAATTTGATAGTAATGAGATTTGCATTTTGGTTAGAAAAAAGAAGCAGGGAATTGCAATTTCTAAGTATTTGACTGAAAGAGGTATTGCTATCGTAAGTTCAGAAACTCTGCTAGTCAAGAATAATGAAAAAGTAGATTTTATTATTCAATTATTGACTTATTTGGAAGAAGAAAATAATGATGAAGCAAAGTTTAACGTGGCTTATTTTTTATATCATCATTTAAATATAAGCATTGATAAGCACTTATTTATTAGTGAATTAACTGCAAAAAAGGGAGGAGATTTTTTTATAGCTTTAGAGAGTTATCACCTATTTTTTAGAGCTGAAAACCACCATCAGAGTCCGTTTTACGAAAGCATTGAACAAATAATTAGAAGTTTTAAACTCACCCAAGAATCGGATGCTTATTTGCAATTTTTTCTAGACTTTGTATTTGATTTTACACAAAGAAAATCGCAAAAGAATTTAGATTTCTTAGAGTTTTGGGAACAAAAAAAGGAGAAATTAAGCATTGTTGCTTCCAATAATAAAGATGCGGTGCAAATCATGACGATTCACAAGGCAAAAGGTTTGGAATTTCCGGTGGTTATATTTCCTTATGATGTTGCTATTTATGAGCAATACGATCCGAAAGCATGGTATACCGATTTAGATGTGGAGTTTTATAATGATTTTAAAAGTATTTTAATTCCGGCTTCTTCAAGTATTGAAAGCACCGGAAAAACTGGTTCCGCCATTTTTCGAAGACAACAGGAAGAATTAGAGTTGGATAATTTCAACCTATTGTATGTTACACTTACGAGGGCGAAAGAACAATTGTTTATTATATCTGAATTCCAAAAATCTAAAACCAACTTAAAATTTTATTCGCAATTTTTTCAAGAGTTTTTGCAAAAGAAAGGGTTGTTTGAAGAAGGAAAATTTATTTATACTTTTGGAGATGATAAAAGAATCTCTCAAAAAGATAAAGAAGATTTGATTACTGAAATTCAACAAGATTTTATTAGTACTTCTTGGCAAGATCACGAAATACATATCGTCGCGAATTCGAATTTATTATGGGATTCTGATCGGGGAGATGCTATATTACATGGCAATATGATACACGAAATGTTGTCGAAGATTATTTCTGAAAAAGATATCGAAAATGTAGTTTTACAATCCGCTAATAAAGGTCTATTAGGGGAAGGAGAAATTAAAAAAGTTGAAAAAATGATTCGAGATTTGGTTACTCACAAGCAATTAGAGCCATATTTTGATGCCAATAAAATTGTTTTTACTGAAAGAGAAATTATGACCAAAGATAAACAAGTATTGATTCCGGATCGACTTGTTTTTGAAGATAAAAATGTTGTAATTATAGATTATAAAACTGGTAAACCGGAAAAAAAACATCAACAGCAAATTAGCACTTATGCGACTATTTTAAAAGAAATGGATTTTGAAGTGTCTCAAAAGTTATTGGTTTATATCGATGAAAAAATTGAAGTATTAAGTGTTTAAATATATACGTATGAATTTATTTGATATTATTTTAGCTTGTTTCCTGCTTTTTGGACTTATAAATGGTTTTAGAAAGGGTCTTTTTATTGAAATAACCTCCTTATTAGGATTGGTTTTAGGCGTTTATGGCGCAATTAATTTTTCTCATTTTTTGGCAGAATTTTTAAAAAATAGCGTCAGCTGGGAGCCTTCTATGATTCAATTAGTTTCTTTTGCCGGAACTTTTGTAATTATTCTAGTAAGTTTGCTTTTGTTAGGTAAAGCATTGACCAAAATTGCACAAACAATAGCATTGGGAACTTTTAATAAGATTTTAGGAGCCGTTTTCGGAGGCGTAAAATACGCTTTAATTGCAAGTGTTGTTTTATTGGTTTTTGACCAATTTAACAATACCATCAAATTTGTAGATGTTGTAAAAGTAGAAGAATCGAAGTTATACCAACCGGTAAAAAACTTTGCTCCAACTATTTTTCCAAAATTGGTGAAGGTAATTGAAAAGAGGAATGAAAAATAATCGCTAATTTTGCAAACCAAATTATATACTTATGTCTGCAGCAAATAAGAGTTATAAAAGAGTTACAACCAAAACTTTGGTTGAAATGAAAGCAAATGGCGAGAAAATCGCAATGCTTACCGCCTATGATTATACCATGGCGAAAATTGTTGATCATGCAGGTATTGATATTATTCTAGTTGGTGATTCTGCTTCTAATGTGATGGCAGGTTATGAAACTACATTGCCAATTACCTTAGATCAAATGATTTACCACGCATCTTCTGTTGTTAGAGCAATCGAAAGATGCTTAGTTGTTGTTGATTTGCCGTTTGGTACATATCAAGGTAACTCAAGGAAAGCACTTTCATCAGCAATACGAATCATGAAAGAGTCTGGTGCTCATTCGGTTAAGTTAGAAGGAGGAAAAGAAATTTCAGAATCCGTTTCGCGAATTTTATCGGCAGGAATTCCTGTGATGGGGCATTTAGGTTTAACACCGCAATCCATTTATAAATTTGGTAGCTATACCGTTCGAGCAAAAGAAGAAGAAGAAGCAGAAAAGTTAAAAAGTGATGCTTTAATTTTAGAAAGCTTAGGGTGTTTTGCAATTGTATTAGAAAAAGTACCTTCAAAATTGGCCAAAGAAATCGCCGAAAGCGTTAGTATTCCGATAATTGGAATAGGGGCAGGTGATGGAGTCGATGGACAAGTTTTAGTAACACACGATATGCTCGGCATGACGCATGAGTTCAGTCCACGATTCTTACGCCGTTATTTAGACTTATATTCCGAGATGGGAGAGGCTTTTAAAAGTTATATTATTGATGTAAAAACCAGGGACTTTCCAAATAAAGACGAACAATATTAAAAAAGAAGCGCCAAGATTAATTTTGGCGCTTCTTTTTTAACTTTATTTTAATCCATTTTCCGCTTAAAAGCACTTAATTTAACCAAATTTTAACAACATAAAATTTCATTAAGCAGTAGTTTTGTGATGCGAAAATTTGAAATTATTTAACCTTAATTATGGAAGAACAAAATACCAGTGTTGATATTAGAGCTATCAATGAAAAAATTGAAAAAGAAAGTGCTTTTGTAGATTTATTACAGTTGGAAATGAACAAGGTAATTGTCGGTCAAAAACACATGATTGAGAGATTGCTTATTGGCTTATTGGGCAACGGGCATATTTTGTTAGAAGGTGTTCCCGGTTTGGCGAAGACTTTAGCGATTAACACCTTATCAAAAGCCGTTCAAGGTTCTTTTAGCAGAATTCAGTTTACACCTGATTTATTACCTGCCGATGTTATCGGAACGATGATTTACAATATGAAAGTCAATGATTTTTCGATTAAAAAAGGACCAATTTTTGCAAACTTTGTTCTTGCCGATGAGATTAACCGTGCACCTGCAAAAGTGCAATCGGCGTTATTAGAGGCGATGCAAGAACACCAAGTAACAATTGGGGATGAAACCTTCATTTTAGAAGAGCCGTTTTTAGTAATGGCGACACAAAACCCAATTGAACAAGAAGGTACTTATCCGTTACCGGAAGCGCAAGTAGATAGGTTCATGTTGAAAACTGTTATTCACTATCCGAAGTTAAATGACGAGCAACTTATTATGCGTCAAAATTTAAAAGGGAGTTATGATAAAGTAAACCCGGTTGTTTCTATCGAACAAATTCTTCGTGCACGTCAAGCGGTGAAAGAAGTTTATATGGATGAGAAAATCGAAAAATATATCTTAAATATAATTTTTGCCACCCGTTTCCCGGAAGAGTATCGTTTAGCAGATTTAAAACCATTAATTAGTTTTGGTGCGTCTCCAAGGGGTTCTATCAATTTAGCGATGGCATCGAAATGTTATGCATTTATCAAGCGAAGAGGTTATGTAATACCAGAAGATGTTCGTGCTGTTGTTCATGATGTATTGCGTCATAGAATCGGAGTTACCTACGAAGCCGAGGCAGAAAACATTACTTCTGAAGAAATTATCAATAAAATTGTTAATGAAGTAGAGGTGCCTTAAAAGCAATTAACCATCAAATTTTTTTGCTGAAGATTGTCAACTTCCAACCAAAATATTGAATACTGCTGAAAGAATAAATGGATACCAAAGAGTTACTTAAAAAAGTTCGGAAAATAGAAATTAAGACCAGACGACTGTCTGATCATATTTTCTCAGGCGAATACCACAGTTCGTTTAAAGGGCGAGGTATGACTTTTTCTGAAGTTCGTCAATACCAATTTGGAGATGATATTCGTTCGATTGACTGGAATGTTACCGCAAGATATAATGAACCTTTTGTAAAAGTCTTTGAAGAAGAAAGAGAACTTACAATGCTATTAATGGTAGATGTAAGTGCCTCAGAATCTTTTGGAACCGAACATCAATTTAAAAGAGATATGATTACCGAAATAAGTGCTACACTCGCTTTTTCGGCAATTCAAAATAATGATAAAGTTGGCTTATTACTTTTTTCAGATGAAATCGAATTATTTATTCCTCCAAAAAAAGGAAAAACTCACGTATTGAGAATTATCCGGGAGCTGATAGAATTTCATCCGAAAAGTAAAAAAACGAATATGTCGCATGCTTTGCGCTATTTGTCAAATGTCATGAAAAAGAAAGCGATTGTTTTTATTCTTTCCGATTTTATGAATGATGATTATGACAATGCTTTGAAAATTGTAGGAAAAAAACATGATGTCACAGGTATAAGAATTTATGATAAATACGAAACAGATTTACCAAAATTAGGAATGGTACCGATGCAAGATGCAGAAAGTGGTGATACTATTTTAGTAAATACAAATTCAAATGCTGTTCGAGTGAATTATCGAGCAAACTATTTAAAAATGGTAGATTATTTTGAAAATGCGTTTACAAAAAGTGGTTCGGGTACCATAAGTTCCCGTTTGGATGAGAGCTATGTAAAAAAATTATTAGGATACTTTAAGCGAAGAAATTAACGATTTGAATCGCTTGAAATATTGCATAGTTTTTCAAAAAATTGAAAATTAAAAATGAAGAATATATTTTATTTTCACATCTTAAAAGATAAAATTCACGAAATTTTTCGGAAGGATTCTGCATTAAGTAATTTTCGATTTTCTTTTTTGATTTCTTTCTTTTTAATTGGATTTTTTGCCAATGCCCAAGTTTCCACGCAAGTGGATACCACTAAAATAAGAATTGGTGAACAAATTCAATACCAAATAATCGTTGATCAAATCGAAGGAGTGCAATTTTCAAAATTTCAACTCGATAGTTTAGGTAAAATGGAGGTCGTTACGTCTTTTGACATTGATTCGCTTAAAAACAGATTGGTTAAAAAATATGCCCTAACTAGTTTTGATAGTGGAAGGTATGTGTTGCCAGGTCAAATGGTTACCATAAACAATACTAAATTTTTGACAGATTCGATTGTATTTGATGTTGGAACAGTTCAAGTAGATACTGAAAACCCACAATTTTTTGATATTAAAAACATCTTAGATGAACCTTATACATTTGCTGATTTTATAAAATTTATTTGGTGGTTTCTTGCCATTCTCTTTATTACCGGATTGATTTTAGCCTATATTTTCAGAAAAAAATATACACCAGAAGAAATTATCGCTAGAATTCCACCTTTCGAATTGGCAAAACAACGCTTACACGAATTAGATAGCAAGCAATTGTGGCAGCACGATAAAGTCAAAGAATACTATGTCGAACTCACCGATATCGTTCGGTCTTTTATTGAGAGAGAAATGCATATTCCTGCTTTAGAATCTACCACGGATGAATTGTTAGAAACGATTTCCGATTTTAATGAGAACAGTAAGCTAGATATTCCTAAAGAAACAATTCTTAAACTGAAAATATTATTAAAAGAGGCTGATTTGGTAAAATTTGCAAAATCAAAACCTCTATCCAATGAAATTCAATTGCATCGAAATGAAGCAGAGCATATTATTGATAATTTGCATCCAAAAATTGTAGAAAAAAATACCGAAGAAGAAAATGGGAAATAATATGGAATTTACAAATCCCGGTTTTTTATGGTTGCTTTTAGTGATTCCACT
>RCMY010000320.1_pt1 | contig 45399 bp, 50 predicted proteins | sample 2041341 | NCBI WGS metagenome assembly RCMY01 (sample SAMN09708234, study PRJNA481090) | Marine sediment metagenome, whole genome shotgun sequencing project.
ATATTTGATAAGTAAATAAATTTTTCAAAATTTCTTATTATTTATAATTTTATTTTTTTCGTACATATATAGTAGATAAATTTTTTATCTGCTGTTTTTATATTCTGAAAATTACTTTTACAGAGCTTTCTTACGCTTTTTTAATAACAGAATATTTTTCTAAGGCTTTTCTATGATTATTTATATTGTTTTTTTGGTATAATTTATAGTGTATGTTAAGAATTAAAAATTTGATAGGGAGGTAATACAATGAAAAATAAATTTATAATGACTTTAGCCTTAAGTTTAATAGTTGTTTCTTGTACAACTACAAATCCTGAGACAGGAAAAACACAGGCAAGTAAAACTACAATAGGTGCAGGGGCAGGAGCTGCTGCCGGTGCCGTACTAGGACAAATTATAGGTAAAGACACTAAAGGAACTGTAATAGGTACAGCTGCCGGTGCTGCAGTAGGAGCAGTTATTGGTAATGTCTTTGATAAACAGGAAGCTAAGTTAAGAGAGGATCTAAAAGGAACAGGTGTCGAGGTTACAAGAACAGCTGAAGGTGAAATTAAGCTGGTAGCTCCGGAAAATGTTACATTTGCTACTAACAGCAGTACTATTTCTTCGAGATTCACTAATACTCTTGATTCCATCGCGTCAGTATTAAAAGAATATCCGGATTCTAATATTACAGTATCGGGACATACAGACAGTACAGGAAATGATGCTATTAATAACCCGCTTTCTGTAAACAGAGCAAATAGTGTTGCTAATTACCTTAAACAGGAAGGTATTGCTTCCAGCAGAATAACTGCTGTAGGTTACGGAAGCAAACAGCCTGTAGCTTCTAACTCTACTTCTGACGGACGTGCACAAAACAGAAGAGTTGAAATAAAAATAACTGCAAAATAAGATTTATAACAAAAAACAGACTTGACCGGTTTATAAAGCCGTTAAAAGTCTGTTTTTCTATTTTAAAAATAAATCTGCCTTAATAGTTGCAATAAAATCTATAATATTTTTTCCACTATAATAAACCTTCTGCCATCCTGTTCATATTTTTTATTTGTTTTCTTAAAACCAAATTTTTCATAAAATCCTGTTTTTTCTATTCTTGAATTACACCATATCTTTTTTATATTATTTCTTCCTGCATAATCAATAACCTCATTAAGAAGCATTGTTCCGTATCCTTTTCCCTGCTCTGCTGCAAGAGTGGCAAATTTTCTGAATTGAATACTGTCATTTTCTGTAAATAAAGATATTACTGACATTAATTTATCATCTGCATAAAGCCCTAAATGTATCCCCTTTTCGTCCTCTTCCAGCTTTACATATTCTATATCCTTTTCAGGATACATAACTTCATATCTTAATTTCCATACCCTGCTAAGCTCTGTTTCCTTTATCTGTAATTTCATATTTTTCTCCTGTTATAATTATTAGATTTTTTTTGATAATTGATTTTAATATTATAATTACAAATAAGTCAACTTTATTTTTGAACAGCCTTTTTTCATTTTCCCCATTGATAAATTAACCTATAAATGATATACTTTACACTTAGGAGGTATAACATGAAATTCTTTGATTTCATAAAAAGTTTTTTCATTTTTACAATAAAAGAAATATACTCGTTTTTTTTAAAATTATTACTTGCAATAGTTGTTTTTACAATTGTTTTTCTTATTTTTGCAGCTTCAATGGGGAAAATCCTTGAACAAAAAAATACTGTAAATAAGAATTATGAATATGTTGTATTTAATCCTTATGATCCTACCGAGGATAAATTAAATAACAAACTCTTTGTAAATTCCAAATATAATGTAAATTTTTATAAAATAGTCAATTCTGTAGATTATATAGCCCAGGATCCTAAGGTCAAAGGTGTTATTATTAATCTAGACCAGATTTCACTGAATTCTTCACAGATTGAGGAACTCATACCGAAATTTGAAAAAATAAAAAAGAGCGGAAAGAAGATATATGCCTATGGAAGCTATATCGATAATAATAAATATTCACTGGCAGTAAATGCAAGTGAAATCAGCATGGTTCCGTCAGCATCAGCAGATTTGTCAATTACAGGCTATCATTATTCAAGTCTGTATTATAAAAATCTTTTTGACAAGCTTGGAATTGATATTAAAGTTATCCATATTGGTGATTTTAAGTCATATGGTGAGAATTATACAAGGACTTCCATCTCTGACGAGCTGAAAGGCGAGCTGACAAGAATTTTTGACAGAAGACTTGATATATTTACGGAAAATATTTCTAAAGCAAGAAAAATTGATAAAAATAAGCTTTCTGCCGATGTCATGAATGGTGACAGTTCTTTCCTCACTCCGTTTAATGCGAGGGACAGAGGATTTATCGATAAACTGGAGTATTCTGGTCAGCTTTTCCAGAGACTTGGAATAACAGATGAAAATATCATTGATATATATGATTATGCGGCTAAGATGCGTGTACCCGAGAAAAAGGACAAAATAGCTGTTATTTATGCTGAAGGCCCTATTATGTATGATGAAAACACAGGAAACAATATTGCTATCACACCGGTTAGTATTGCTGAAAAGATAAAACAGCTGAAAAAAGTAAATAACCTTAAAGGTGTGGTATTAAGAATAAATTCACCGGGTGGTTCTGCATTAAGTGCCGAGCTTATCTATCAGATGTTTTCTGAAATGCCTGTTCCTGTTTATGTTTCTATGGGAAGTACCGCAGCTTCAGGCGGTTATTATATAGCAATGGCAGGAGATAAAATTTTTGCAGACAAAAGTACTATTACCGGTTCTGTTGGTGTAGTAAGTACTATTCCAAAAATAAAAAAGGCAGCCGGTAATCTGGGGATAGACAGCAGCAGTATCACCAAAGGTAAATATTCTGATTTATATGACCCTTTTGTAGATTTAAGTGAAGAAAGTACGGAAAGATTACGTACAAGTATGCAGGATACATATAAAGAGTTCAAGTCAAGAGTTGAAAAAAACAGAGGCATCTCAGCTGATAAACTTGAGGAATATGCTCAGGGTAAAGTATGGCTCGGTGATGAAGCTAAGGAAATAGGGCTTGTTGACCAGATCGGCTCACTTGATGATACAATACAGGCAATGGCCAAGGATCTGAAATTACAAAATTACAGTGTAGAAGAAATCTTTGTAAAAGAAGATTATAATAAAGTTCTTCAAAGACTTTCGGGATATATCACAGCACAGGTAACTCTTATGGATATACCTAAAGTAATGAATGAAATAGAATTTTTAAAGCAAAATTCTGCAAAACCGCTTTATTATCTGCCATATGATATTAAATCACTTGTTTATTAATTTGGAAGATTTATAAATAAATTAAGAAGGAACCTTTGAAATTACACAATATTTTTCTTGTGTTATTTTCACTGGTTCCTGTTTTACTTTTCAGATAATTTTACTCTGTAATTACCTGAAAAATTCCAAAAAATACAAATCCGGAAATTTAATGTCTAAATTTCCGGAATCTTATACGATTTTCCTGTATTATTTCATGAAGTCACAAGAGCAGGTTTGCTCTCACAAACTCCTATAATACAGCCTTTATTTATTAATTTTTTTGCATTATACTTTCAATAGCAGATATAATAAATTTTCCATCCAATGTTTCATGCAGTATCATTTTGACAATATTCTCCTTTGGGAGATTTGTTATCAGTGTCTGCTTACAGATATCATATGGTTTGTTCCATTTACTATTTGTGCAGCACAATATAAAATTAGCACCCGCCGTATCCTTCATTATTTTTAAAAATCCTATTGTCAGTTTTTGTGGTAAATTACATGGTTCCATTTTTAAAATCTTCCAGTTTCCTGCCATAGCGGTTACCTCTTGGTATTTTTTATACCACTGTCCAAATCAAATCTTATTATTTTTCTGAAACATTTTAACAAAAAATTATTTTATTCAATAAAAAAGATCTTGAGATATTGTTTCATATTCATTAAGCAGGAAGACTCTGTTTCAATAACAAAATATATTTTAAGAATTATAAAAGTATAATTTTATAGAATCCTTATATTTATTTATAACGGTTTATTCTTCATCATTACTGTAACACTCTATTATTTCTCCGAAATACATATAATGATAATCTTTTTGAGGATAATTAGCACTCTTTACATCCTCGGGAAATTCCTCACCGTTCATGAGCTGTTTAAATCTTATTTTACATTCATAATACATGTCACACCCTTTTATTACAGGTGACTTTGTTAATTTAGAAGGGACAAATTCCACTATTTCAGATTTATCTATATCTCTGCCTGATTTTGTGCCGCATATACCCAGTTCTTTATTTAAATTACTCCCAAAAGGAATACTCACTGTGAAATCTTCTCCGTTTTCCAACAGCTCATTCGTATATCTGTGCGGTCTTACCAAAACCATAAAATAAGGCTTATTCCACATAATTCCCATATATCCCCATCCTATAGTCATTGTGTTCACCTTAGTTCCTGATCTGACGCTTAAAAATGCCCCGTTTTTTATTTTTGACATTGTTTTCTCCATATTCATAGTAAAATCCATAATATCACCGCTTTCAATAATTTATAAACATAAAAAGACCTCTTAATTATAAGGTCTTTTTCTTATATATTTAATCTTTTTATTTCTTTTAAGAGCTCTCCTTCAGAAAAAGGTTTTGATAAAAAAGCCTTTGCCCCTGCTTCTTTTCCCAGTTTAACATAATTTGACAGCGCTACCATAGTGCTGCAAATTATAATATTGGCATTCGGATCAAAATTAGTAATCATTTGTGTAGCACGCAATCCGTGAATTTTAGGCATATTTATATCCATCGTTACCAGATCAGGCCTTCCTTCTTTGTATAATTCCACTGCTTCTGCACCGTTTTCAGCTTCTGTTACTTCAAATCCGTTTCTTTCCAATATCTCTCTGATATCAGCCCTGATATAGGGTGTATCATCAACCACCAATGCTTTTTTAGCCATTTCTACCACCTCTACAAAAATAATTCAATTAATTTTTTGGCTTCTGCATCAGAATCGCAGGTACCTATTATTTCATTGTCAGGGAGTGCTTCTTTAAGCTGATAAAGTGCATTTCCCATAACATATCCTTTTCCTACCATTTTTAACATTTCATAATCATTAAAACCATCGCCGAAAGCCACTACTTCAGACATTTTAATTTTTTCTTTTTTCATTAAAATCTTTATTGCATTACCTTTATGAACTTCTATATCAAATACTTCCAGACATTCCGGAGTAACCATTGCTATATTTACATTGCCGTCTGTCAGTAGGAATAACTCTTTTTCCAGTCTCATCAAATGCTCGTGATCCCCTATGAAAAAAAACTTTGAAACTGACATCTGTTTTGCTTCTTCTACTGTTATTTTATGCGGCAGAAAATATTTCAGATCCTTGAAAGGATCCATTGTCATTTCTTCTGTAATATACCATACATTGTCAGAATACAGATTTAGAAATATTTCTTCCCCGTATTTTTTATAATCCATTTCCAGAATTTTTCTTATATACTTTTTTTCCAGATCATTTGCATATATTGTTTCCCCGTTTTCATCATTTATTCTTGCACCGTTTGATGTAATCAAAGGAACTTTTATTCCGATTGTTTCCATTATTCTTTTTGTATCAGGATAAGATCTTCCCGTTGCAATAAAGAATTTTACTCCTTTTTCCCTTATTTTGTTGATCACTTCTTTTGAAAATTCAGAAACTTCCTTTTCATTGTTTAATAAAGTACCGTCAAGGTCTGTTACGACTGCCCTGTACATTTTGAGCTCACCTCTTGTTTTTCCTTTATTCTACCACAATTTATCTGAAAAAGAAACTTTTTTAATTTATTTGCTTCTGTTTATATTTCATTCCTTGAGTTCAAATATTTCAATAAAAAAGCAAGTCTATTTTTAGACCTGCCTGTTATTTGTTAACTGTTGATTATTGTTATTTATATGCTGCTGCACATATCACATTGCTGTTTTCTGTGAATTTTTTCCCTGATATATCATCATAAAACTCACATTTATGAAAACCAGCCTCTCCAAGATTTCGGTGAAGATCTTCTGCAGAAAAAGCTTTATTCCAGAGATTATAACATTTTACACTTTCTTCCTCCAGAATTACATATTGTTCAAGAAAAACCGCTGCTTCATCATATCTGCTGAATGAATAAAGGCATACATACGGGTTTTCGCTCCAGTATCCTCCGTTATTATATGACCAGCTTGTATTCTCCTCTTTCATTTGATATTCCTTTTCTGAAAAAACATCGAATATAAGCATTCCTCCCGGTTTTAGAGCTTTATATATTTTTTTAGCAGTATTTCCCTTTCTTCAGGATTTAATACTCCGAAATCACAGTAAATCAGTGTTATAATATCAAATTCTTCTGAATATTCCATCTCCAGATAGCTTTTTTGATAATATTTTATATTACTTCCTTTTTTTACAGTATTCTCTTTCGCATAATCTATTGAACGCCCGGAAATATCTATTCCTGTTACATCAAATCCTCTTTCTGCAAATAATTCCGCATAAATTCCCGGTCCGCACCCAAGATCCAAAAGTTTTTTTCTATTTTCTCCATCTGTTATTTCTTTTATCCAGTCAACAGATTTTTTTATAAAATCAAGTTTTCGTGTAGCACTTTCTAATTCAGTATTTAGGTGTGCAGCAAGCATTCCTTTTGATATATGGGGATCATCCCAAAATTTAAGTCCTGTTACTTCATAAGCTGCAGGTCTTTTTTCTAAATATTTTAGTAATAATCTATTCATAAAGTTGTTTTCTCCTATAATTTTTTAATTTTATTTCAGTTTGTCTGTTTTTTTTACATTCCATATCTCCCCATTATCATTTATCCTTTGGAAACAAAAATTCATCATTATATTAATAAACAAACTCAAGTTATCAAATTCAACGTTATTGTACCATATTTTTTTATAACTGAAAACTCTGAAATCAAATTTCCCGCTCTTCTTTTATTTGAAATGCTTTCTTTTTTTTTCATTTTAGTTTATAATATGGTTAATGAGGTGATTTTATATGAATGATTTTAGTGAATATTTAAACTATTCTGACGAAGCTGACAAAGCTAAGCAGTTAAAAATTATGGATAAAATAATACTTAGTAAAGAAACAGAAGAAAAGGTCAAAGCTGTAAGCAAAAAAATCTCTTTTGTCATTTTTGCCGAACCTTATTGTCCTGACTGCAGAGCTTTTGTTCCCTTTATGGAGAAGTTCGCAGAGCTTAATCCTTTTATTCATGTTACATATTTGTCAAGAAAGGATAACCTTGAGCTCCTTGCTTCATTATCAAAAGAAGCAAAAATCCCCAGCATGTTTTCATATGTGAATGGTAAGGCTCATCTTGTTTATCTGGAACTTCCGAACTTTGTCTGGGAAAAAATAAAAGATGGAGAAGATTCAAGCGAGCTGCGTTATAATTATCGTACAGGAGTCTATAATAAAGAGGTAGAGAAAGAAATCCTTAATATCGTTTTGAAAGCAGATAAGGAAAATGACCTGCCTTAATATAATAATACTAAAAACAGGGACTATTTTGTTCCCTGATTTTATATCTAATAAAAAAGGGTGATTATTTTGAAAAACAATTTGATTATTTGCTGTTCACCTATTTCAGACAGCTGCAGTAATAAAATAAAAAATGAATTGATTGATATTTTAAAAAAGAGAGATGAGAATGTAGAAGTAAGAGATCTTTATGCTCTCCAGTTTGACCCTGTCATCACCGAAAATGATATATCTTCGGCTTTTCAGGGAAAATATAGAGAAGATGTAATGAAAGAACAGGAATATTTGAAGAATGCCGACAGCGTATTTCTTATTTTCCCTATTTATTCATCAGCAATGCCTGCCTTAATGAAAGGATATATTGACAGAGTTCTTTCCCAAAACTTTGCCTACAGCTATAACAGCGACGGGAGCATTAATAAATTAATGACAGGAAAAACTATTTCAACTTTTTCACCTATGGGGGCAGCATTGAAATATTATGAGGAAAGCGGTATCAAATCTGCTATGGATGCTATTTTTTCAGCAACTTTCTTATTTAGAGGCTTTGAAATTTCCAGTATCAATTATTTTGGTTCTGATAATCGTGAAAAAATGCTGTCTGAGCTTGAGAATTTAATATAAAAATTTTTTTAAATCTATAATTTAAAACTGTCCGGCATACTGAAAGAGAATTTCAGAGAGCCGGACAGCTTTTATATTAACAAGTATATTTAATTTTAGGATTTTTCTTTTCCGATTTTATTAATTATAATTCCTGTTTTAAAATATGTCCCATTTTATATTTTTTTGTTTTCAAATAATTTCTGTCTACATCATTTGATTTTATTTCCAGTTCTTCTCTGTCGGATACTTTTATCCCGTATTTTTCCAGTCCGTTTATTTTTTGCGGGTTATTTGTCATAATTGAAACTGATTTTATTTCCATATCTTTTATTATTTGTGCTGCTACGGCATAATCCCTCATGTCATCGCCGAACCCCAGCTGATGATTAGCCTCTATGGTATCGTATCCTTCATCTTGAAGATTATAAGCTTTCAGTTTGTTTATAAGCCCTATTCCTCTGCCTTCCTGTCTAAGATAAATAAGTATCCCCTCTCCTTTTTCCTCAAGTTCAGCCAGAGCTCTTTCCAGCTGCTCTCCGCAGTCGCATCTTTTAGAGCCGAATACATCCCCGGTAAGACATTCAGAGTGCAGTCTTGTGCTTACATTTTCTTTTCCTTTTATTTCTCCTTTTATCATGACAACATATTCTTTCTTTTCTATTTTATCATTGTAAGCAGCTATTTTAAAATTGCCGTATTTAGTAGGAAGATTGGCGGTAACTTCTCTTTGAACCAGTTTTTCATTTATTTTTCTATATAATATCAGATCCTCGATTGTTATTATTTTCAGATTATTGTCTCCGGCAAATTTCAAAAGATCATCTCTTCTTGCCATCGTACCATCATCTTTTAATATTTCTATTATTACCCCGACTTCCTGAAAACCTGCTATTCTGCATATATCCACTGCTGCCTCGGTATGTCCCTTTCTTTCAAGAACACCATTTTCTTTTGCTATCAGGGGAAATATATGTCCGGGCTTTCTAAAATCATTTTCTCCTTTGGTATTATCAGCAAGATCTTTAATTGTAGCAAGTCTGTCCTGTACTGATATCCCTGTAGTAGTATTCTCATATGAATCCACAGATACTGTAAAAGCTGTTCCGTGACTATCAGTATTTTTTTCTGCCATATAATAAAGCCCCAGTCTGTCTGCTCTGTCCTTTGTGAGCGGCACACACATAAGTCCTCTTGCCTCTTTTACCATGAAATTTACCACTTCTTCACTTATCGTTTCCGCAGGAATAAAAAGATCTCCTTCATTTTCCCTGTTCTCATCATCTACAATAATAACCGGCTTTCCATTTCTAATGTCCTCAAGAGCTTCATTTATAGTATTAAACATGTTATTTCTCCTCTCTAAAAACCATTTTTGCTCAAAAATTCCTGTGTCAATCCTGTTTCTTTTTCTGAATTAAGTATTTTTTCTACATATTTTGCAAATAAGTCTGTTTCTATATTAACCAGGTCTCCGTTTTTTTTACTTCCCAGTATAATATTTTTTATGGTATGAGGAATCAGAGATACACTAAAGGTATCATTTTCTGCATCAATTACTGTCAGACTTGCTCCGTCCAATGTAATTCTTCCTTTTTCCACTACATATTTCATATATTTTTTATCCATCTTTATTTTATAATGTCTGGCTATTCCATTTGTCTCTACCGAGATAATCTCACCTTCACACTCAACATCTCCTGTCACCAGATGTCCTCCAAGCGGCTTTGAAAGAGTCAAAGATTTTTCAAGATTAACTTTATCTCCTGAACGCAGTCTTTTCAGATTTGATCTGTTTATTGTTTCATACATCGCATCTGCCGTAAATAAATTTTTTTTATATCCTGTTACTGTAAGACAAACTCCATTCACAGCAATACTGTCACCTATATTTACATTTTCCAGAACCTTTTCCGCTTCTATTTCTATCTCAAGTCCCTGATTTTTATTTTTTATATTTGCTATTTTTCCTATTTCCTCTATTAATCCTGTAAAAATGATATCAGCTCCTTTCTGCTATACTTCCTGCAATTCAAATTCCACTCCTATATTATTTCCGTATAAATTATATTTTATGTTTCTGAGCATTATCGAATCGCTGATCTTCTCAGTTGAAAAACCGCTTATAAAACTTTTTCCGCTGCTGTCTCCGAGAATTTTATCAGAAATAAATATCTCGCCGCCATCTATCACTTTCTCGCTAAAAGCCTTTGAAATCATTTTTTCTCCACCTTCAAGCAAAACAGAATCTATCTTGGCTCTCCCAAGTTCTCTCAGAATATCTGAAACAGAAAATTCATAATCCGGCAGCGTTATGAATTTTATGCCAAATTCATTTTCCAATTCTGAATATTTGGCTGTCCCTGTATTATTTTCCGAAGTTATAATTATAGTTTTTTTATCATAATTATTAGATATTATATTAAGCTCTGTATTTACCTTTAAGTGCGGATCCACTATGATCCTCAGCGGATTGACACCATTTTCTATTCTTGCGGTTAATCTTGGATTGTCATTTAATACTGTTCCTATTCCTACCATTATTCCCATAAATTTATTTCTGTAAAATTGCACTTTTTCCCTTGCGGTCTCATTGCTTATCCACTTGGAATCACCATTTCTTGATGCTATTTTGCCATCCAGCGTTATAGCACATTTTAAAAATAAATAAGGTATTTTTTCTTTTATATATTTGAAGAAAGCTTTATTAATATTGTCACACTCTTCTTTTAATACACCAGTATGTACTTCTATATTATTCTCTCTCAGCATTTCTATTCCCTTGCCTGAAACAAGAGGATTGGGATCTATCGAACCCACAAAGCATCTTTTTATTCCGGATTCAATTATTTTTTTTGCACATGGCGGTGTTTTCCCATAATGGGAACAAGGCTCCAGAGTTACATATATATCCGCTCCCTCAGCACGTTTTCCTGCTTCATCCAGTGCATAAACCTCTGCATGGGGCCCGCCGTATACTCCATGATAGCCCTTTCCTACCACTGTACCGTTTTTCACAACTACAGCCCCTACTAAAGGGTTAGGATTCACATGTCCTAATCCTTTTTCAGCAATCTCCAAAGCTATTTCCATATATTTTTTATCCATATGTTTCCTTTCAATACTTTAACTCAATACAGCTGTTTATATTTATTGTCAAAATATTTAATATATTTGATAAAATATTAGTTTTCAATCTGCTTTATTAAATTTACCATTTCTATAGCTGACATTGCTGCTTCAAAACCTTTATTTCCTGCTTTCGTCCCGGCTCTTTCTATAGCTTCTTCTATATTATTTGTAGTAAGTACTCCGAAAATAACCGGAATTTCACTATCCAAAGCTACATGAGCCACACCTTTGGAAACTTCAGCACTCACATAATCAAAATGTGGTGTAGAACCCTTTATTACAGCTCCAAGTGTTATTACTACATCATATTTTTTTGAGTTTGCCATTTTTTTAGCTATCAATGGTATCTCAAAAGCTCCCGGAACCCATGCTGTTTCTATATTTTCCAAATTTGTTTCATGTCTTGTCAGACCATCCACTGCTCCTTCCAGCAATTTGGAAGTTATAAATTCATTAAATCTTCCTGCTACAATTCCTACTCTCAAACCTTTTCCACTAAACATACCTTCTAGCTTTTTCATTTTCTATTCCTCCTGATAGTTTTTTGAAAAACATAAGCAACAGTTTGGATTTTAATAGTATTATCGGCAGCTTATCCCATTTTATTTTTGCTATATTTTAGATATAAATAAGCCGAAACACTATTATTATAAATAAAAAAATCCGGATTATAAATCAAATCCAGAGCATATATATCAAAAAAGCGATATATTTTATTTACTTACTTCTTTCATCCAGACTTTACTGTCGGTACTGGAATTACACCAGTTCATGCTTAAATATAAGCTCGTGGACTTTACCACCGGTCGGGAATTTAACCCTGCCCTGAAGTTTATTTGTTTTTCTAAGTTTATAATATAATATTTTTCTTATTATGTCAAATATTTTCTCATTGCTTTTTTAAATCCAGCAGAAAGACAATTAATTTATATAAAATATTAGTTTTACTGAATAAAACTGGAGGATAAAATTTTTCTAATCCTCCATAACCTTTTTCAATTCTTCCTTGCTTGGCAGAATTAACTGATATTTACTTCCAAATATCTGTATATTTTCTTCAGGAAGTGTCATCTCCACAATTGTCTCACTTTTGTCCTTACACAAAATTATTCCTATTGTTTTATTTTCATCTTCATTTTTTATTTTCCTGTCATAATAATTGACATACATCTGCATTTGCCCCAGATCCTGATGTTTTAATTCTCCTATTTTCAAATCTATTAATCTGTTATCTTAATATTCTTTTCTAATTCTTCAGACAGTGTCTGAAGAATTGATCTTTTTGAATATATTATGTAAAATTTTCTCATTTGTGTTAAATTTGTGAAAAAAATCCCTTACCAAATTCTTTTGTCAATATTTTGGATAAATTTTCCACAAGCTGTTTTCCATATTCTGCACGTTTTTCTCCTTTTTGTTCTTCTTCTACTATTCTTCTGCTTACTTCATAATAAGTATAAGTCATTATACTATCTACAGATCTTTTGACTTTATTTCTTGCGTTATTTAATAACTCAACTACTTCTTTATGAAATTTCTGATTTTCTAGCTGCATATAATCCCCTTTTAAATTTTTTATTTAATTATATAATCTATTATTTCAATAATATTTCCAATTTAATTATTAATATTTGATAATTTTTCGTTTACTATAGTATACTCAATTTCTGCTTTAAGAATAATATCGCTTATTCTCATTTTACTTTTTCTATGGTACTATATTAATATAATTTGTACTAAGAAAGGAATATAACATGAAGACTTTTGAACAAAAACTGGATGATTATGCAAAATTAATCACCAAAATAGGACTCAATATACAAAAAAACCAGGATTTTATTATTACTGCTCCTGTTTCTGCAGTAGAATTTATAAGATTAATAGTAAAAGAAGCATATTCACTTGGAGCTAAGGAAATTTATTACAGATGGTATGATGATGAATTATCTCTGATACGATATAATAATGCTCCGGACAGTGTCTTTGACACATTTCCGAAGTGGATGGCTGAAGGATACACAGAGCTTGTAAAAAATGGTGCTGCTGTATTGTCTGTATTTGTTTCTGACCCTGAATTACTGAAAGACGTTGACCCTGATAAAATAAAAAGAGACACTATTACGAAATCAAATACTTTCAAAGAATATAAAGATTATGTTATGAACGGCAGCAGTAACTGGTGTGTAGTTTCTGTTCCGAGTATTCCATGGGCGAAAAGTGTCTATAAAGATGAAAAAGATTCTGAAGCTGTTTCCAAGCTCTGGGATTCTATTTTTGAAATAAATAGAATTAATACTGCCGATCCTATACAGGCATGGAAAGATCATTTCGAAAAACTTGAAAAATTTAAAATATATCTGAATGAAAAGCAATTTGCAAAGCTTTACTATAAAGGTGAAAACACTGATCTTACTGTAGATCTGCCAAAAAATCATATCTGGCAGGGCGGCTGTGAACATACTTCTAAAGGGCTCGTTTTTGCAGCTAATATTCCTACAGAAGAAGTTTTCTGTATGCCTTATAAATATGGTGTAAATGGTGTTTTGAGCAGTACAATGCCTTTAGAGTACAACGGTAATATTATTGATAATTTCAAGTTCTATTTTGAAAATGGAAAAATAGTAAGCTTTGAGGCTGAAAAAGGATATGCTACACTCGAAAATCTTCTGAGCTCCGATGAGGCCTCAAGATATCTGGGAGAAGTAGCTATTGTTCCTGTTTCTTCACCTATTTATAAAACTGGTCTTATTTTTTACAATACTCTTTATGATGAAAATGCAAGCTGTCACTTTGCTCTTGGAAGTGCCTATCCAAACTGTATAGAAAATGGTGAAAACATGACAAAAGAAGAGCGGGAAAAAGCCGGTGTTAATGATAGTATTATCCATGTGGATTTTATGGTAGGAAATGATAAGCTTTCCATTATTGGAGAAACAGAATCCGGTGAAAAAATTTCTATTTTTAAAAACGGTGAATGGGATATTTAAAAAAAAAGCAGTATTACAATCACGCAATACTGCTTTTTTATAAAAAAACTGTGCTAAAACTTTCACTTTGGCACAGTTTGAATCAATCTATATTAGTCCATATAATTCTCTGGGAATAAAACTCTTTCTACTCCTTCAATAATAATATGTAAAATCATCATATGTACTTCCTGAACTCTGTCTGATGTTTTTGCATTTATTATGAACTCGTAATCGCACATTCCTTTCAGCTGTCCGCCGTCTTTTCCAAGAAGTGCAACTGTCTTTAGTCCTTTTTCTTTTGCCACTTTTACTGCTTCAATTATATTCTTTGAATTTCCCGAAGTCGAAAGCCCTAAAAAGAAGTCTCCTTCCTGTCCGAACGCTTCTACTCCTTTAGAAAATATTGCATCAAATCCATAATCGTTTCCTACACAAGTTATATGTGAAGAATCAGAAATACTTATTGACGGTAATGCAGGTCTTTCTTTTCTAAATCTTCCAGTAAATTCTTCAGCAAAGTGCATAGCATCACAGTTACTTCCGCCGTTTCCTGCAATTAATGATTTTTTCCCGTTTTTATAAGCATCTGCCAATTCTGTGGCTATTTTCCCTATTGTTTCAAAATTTTTCTCATCCTTAATAAATGCTCCAAGTACTTCATACTCTTCTAAAAATGATTGCTTTAAAATTTGATCCATATTTTCCTCCTATTTTTTTATATCACTCATTATTTCATAGTTTTTCAAAAATTCCACAAATTTACTTATTCCTTCTTTATCTTCATTTTCCCTGATTAAAACTATCTGAAATCTATCCTCTGATTTTTCAAAGCTGTGAATTGTTTTTAAAATTCCTTTTTCTACTTCTTCATAAACACTGTAATAAGGCAGTATCGCAAAACCTAGCCCTTGTTTTAGAAGGTTTTTCATAGTTTCTATACTCCCGTTTACTGCTATTCTCTTTTCAAGGTTAAATCCTATTATTTTTTCAAAAAAATCAAGATATTTAGTTGTCAAAAGTGTATCTCTTTTTAAAAGAGGTACTTCTTTCAAGTCTTCATAAGACTCTACATCTACGGAAGTTACCACTACAAAAGGATATTCATCAGTTTCTATAACCTTTATTTCCTTATCTTCTATGAAATACTCTTCCATAAGAGCAATATCTACTGTTCCTTCCTTCAGATGCTTTACCAGTGATTCCTTGTTCTTTATGTATAAATCAAATTCTATTTCCGGAAATTTTTTTCTGAATTCTATCATAATTCTCGGCAGTATCGGCTCACCAATATTATGTGTTGCACCAATTGATATTTTTCCCTTTTTATACTGAAGAATTTTCTTCATTTCATTTTCCATTCTCGAAATTCTTTCAAATACATCCTGTGACATTTTAAATAATTCTTTTCCAGCAAAAGTCAGCTTAAAGTTTTTTGAATTCCTCTCTATAAGCTGCAATCCCAAAGTATGTTCCAGTTTTTTTATCTGTATGGAAACAGCCGACTGACTTATATAAAGCTTTTTGGCGGCTTTTGTGAAGCTTTTTTCATTACACGCCTCAAAGAATATTTTTAAATGGTGTATATCCATAACACTCTCCTAATCATTTACAAATTATATTTAATTATATATCACTTTTAAGTATTTGTCCAGTAAGTTATTTTTTATAAATGCATTCTTTTTTCTAATTCTTCATCATACTCTTCATAAAAATGTTTAAACATTAAACCAAATACTATTAGAGGTATCGATGCAAGCAGTGACCACGAAATTTTTCCGCTTATGATAATTTCAATGGATATAATAAATATCCCTATCAGTATCAAAAAATAATTAAAAACTTTTATTTTTGATTTCTTGTGTTTTTTTATTTTGGAAAAAATAAGACCCAGTATAAAAAAACTTATTACTATAGGTATTCCTATCTTTACAGACCAAGTAAGTTTTTCATCATACAGGTCAAGAATCAAAAGAAACACTGTAAGACTGGTACTAAGCAATAAAAGATTTTTTTTCAGATTCCACCCATCAGTAGCTATAAAAACAGCAATATTTGTAAGAATCAGCGAAGGAATAACAAAATATCCCCAAGTCAGTCTTCCGTTAATTGCAATATTTCCAAGCAATACCTCAAGAATAGAGATAACTGATAGTGTAAGCATTATAAAATATAATCTGCTTTTTATTTTCTTTTTATTCATTTTATACAGATTTATTTTTACCTCGGGATATTCTTCTTCCGGCTCCTGAGTTAATTCCTCATACATTACTTTAGTCTTGCATAACGGACACTCTTTTCTGCCCCTTTCTAATTCAACACCACATTTTACACAATACATCTTTTCTCCTAATAATTGCTGATAATTTTAGATTTTATCCCTAATTTTCTTAAATATCTGAAATAATTTTTTTCGAGCTCATTATTCGAGCTCAGATTTCCAAAAGTCAGATATACTTTTCCATTATACCCTATCATTCCGATTTTAGCCTTGCATCTTTTGCTCGGCGGCGGTATAAATTCAATTTTTTCTATATATTTTACCATCTCATCGTCTATTTTAAAATCACCCAAGTTTGAAAAGCCTGAAGTATAGCCTCTTTCCCCATAATAATCAAATATAAACGGAAGAAATAAACGTTTTACAAAGTATGGAACCACGCCTATAAGCTTATTTCTGCTGGGCTTCATAGCCTTATAAATACTTTTGTAAAATTCTTTTTTATTTATTTTTATCTCAAAATAAGTATTTACATATTTTATTATTTCCTCAAGAGTATAATCACCTAATGTGGGGTCAATGCTAGGTGTTATATTGATGAAGAAATTTCTGGTTGTTTCATTATCAAATATTTTTCTCAGGTCTACCGGTACTCCTATAACAATACTTTCTTTCGATGCATTAAAGGTGTCCAGTATGACTTTAAAATATACACTTAATAAGAATTTCCCCGTACTGGTACCGTATTCTTTGGCTGTAGCTCTTATTTCATCAAGTGACATTTCACCTGTAGTAACATAATAATAGCCTTTTTCCAAAACTTTGTAAGGGAAATGGAAGGCTTTTTTTATAGTTACTTCTTTACTTACTTTTTTCATATATTTCTCATAAAGATTCTCATATTCCGGTTTTTTGTCTTCATCTTTTTCTACCGGCAAATTATACTTCAAAATAAGATATTCTCTCAAAAGATCTCTCAAAAAATCAACTGCTCCCATACCATCAGTCAGAAAATGAGCTATTTCTATTGATATTTTTTTCTTATAATACAATATTCTCAGAGGTGTCTCTTTCTTTACATATGTACATGGATATGTCATCTCTCTTGAAACAGAAAATTTTTTATTTTTTTGCTGGAGATAATTCCAAAATACTCCCTTTTTCAGTTCAACATTAAAAAAATCATATTTCTCAAGCAGATTATCCGCTGCTTTGATTAGTACTGTTTTTTCCACATTTTCTTTTAAAACAGCCGACAAACGAAAACATGTAGATCGTCCTTCACTGATAATAGATGAATAAGTCTTGGCGAAAGCATCTAATTTATACCATTTTTTCATTATTTCTCACTTAATTTTACAGATTTTTCGGTACATTTATTTACAGCTTCTATCAGTGCCGCTCTAAAGCCGCCTTTTTCAAGTGCAGCTACTGCTTCTATTGTTGTTCCGCCGGGGGAGCAGACTTCATCTTTCAAAAGGCCCGGATGTTTTTTTGTCTTTCCTATCATGTGTGCAGAACCTGCCACTGCTTCCGAAAGTATTCTGTATGCTTTATCTCTCGGCATACCGTTTAGTACTGCTCCGTCAGCAAGCGCCTCAATGAAGATATCTACTACTGCAGGGATTGAACCGCTTATAGAGGTAAATACATGCATAAGCTTTTCATCTATTTCCTCCGCACCGCCAAAGCCTGTAAGCAAATCCAGAATTTCTGCCTTTTCTTCATGAGTAATATTCTTATTAAATACTACCCCGGTCATTCCTTCCAAAATCTGGGCCGGCATATTAGGCATTGTTCTGATTATTTTTTTATCATTTCCCAGTATTCCTTCTGCTCTATCTACAGAATAACCCGCTGCTATTGTTAAAATTTTCTTTTTTCCATCTATATTAGACTTTATTTTTTCCAGTATTTTGTCATAAATATTTGGTTTTACAGCCAGTATTATAAGTTCTGAAGATTCAGCAAGCTTATTTTCATTTTCTGCTGTGCTTACTCCGTATTTCTTTATCAGTGTATCTAATTTTAACTGATCCGGATCATAAATAAATATATCTTCTTTTTTTACTTTTTCAGAAACAATAAATCCTTCCAGAATAGCCTGTCCCATATTTCCGGTACCTATAAATCCTATTTTCATATTATGCTCCTCCTTAGTCTTTATTTAAATATGCTTCCAGAGCCAGCGAAAGCTGATCCGGACACGAGGTATCCTTTGAACCGCAAGGTACTCCTTTCAGTCTTTTCAATGCCTCATGTATATTCATTCCTACAATAAGTCTTGCCATTCCCACGGCACTCCCAGGACATCCTCCCGTTATTTCTACATTTTCTATAATATCATTATCGATTTTTAAAATCATTTCTTTTGCACAAACTTGCTCTGGTATATAAGTAAACATTTTTCCTCCATTTTATTTTTTTCTACTTATAATTTTAACCTATTACCCGCTTATGTGCAAGCAAATTAATTCAAAATATAAAATAACACCGAAAGATCATTACTCGGTGTTATTCCTAAATTCACACAAAAACCTGTTTTTTATAGAATCATTAAGCCTGTTTTTTTAATGATAAAAATTTCTTTACTACATTTGTAGCTGCCTCTGATACCACATTATCAATTGATGTTCCTATTACCAGTATGTTTACCCCTGTATCTTTAAATGCTACATAATTAGTATCATTTATTCCGCCCTCTGCAAGTGTAGGAACTTTTACCGAAGATACCAGCGCCGAAAGTCTCTCTTTAATTACAGGATGTATTTCTCCTGCAGCAGTCCCTTCATAGCTCATTCCTGTCATTAAACCTATCATGTCCACTCCGATTTTCTCCATTTCTTTCGCCGCTTCTGCTACTTCTTCCGGTGTCCTTGCAGATATTCCAAAAGTGTGAAGGTCATCCGGATGTCCTATATATGCATCTACTAATAAGCCGTATTTATGTGCATATTTCACCACATCTTTGAGATCTTCAAGGGTAGATTTATGTATGTGTACTCCGTCTGCACCGCTCATTGCTATTTTAAAGAAGTCTTCTTCCTTTAATTCCAAAGGCAGTATTTCGGTAAATCCTCCCGGAACACCTACAGTTATATAAATATCTTCTCCAACTACGTTTCTTACTCCCTGTGTTACTTTTAGCATTTCATCAAGCGGTATTTCATGTCTTACCTGTTCTGCAGCATGCATTGTAATTACACCTTTATGTCCTCTTGCCAAGGCGACTGCCGGATGATTAGGTTCCAGAAGTCTCGCACCTCCAGCCACTGCTGCTCTTGCTATTCTTGCATCATCTCCTGTTATTCCCGTGCTTAATATAGTTGTTCCCCCATGTTCTTCTACTGCATCCAGTACTTTTTTCAGTGCCTTTCTTCTTTTTTGTTCTGAATCTCCTAAAATCATCTAAATCTCTCCTTTTTATGAATTATTTTTCTTTGCTGCTATTTTATTCGCAAGCGATGTTATCACAAATGCAGATCCTGCTGATATGATCATACTTATCGCAAACCCTGCTACATTATTTGACATAATCGGTGCGAAAATTGACGGCACATAAGCTGTTCCTCTGAGATCATACATTCCTACCACAATTCCCCCGAGACATCCGGAAATCATTGCACCTGCCATTACAAGCTTATCTGAAAACATAAACGGATATGAAGCTTCTACAAATGTCCCAAAAAAGACATTTATTAAAAGTCCCGGCGTTGCTATTGCTCTGTCACTTTTTTGTCTGGGGAATATTATATTTGCGAGCATTATTCCTGCTGAAACCATTACTAGACCTGTCATATCTATCGCTCCAAGAAAGCTTGTCCCTGTTTTTTCCATTTCAAGCAGTACTATAGGCAGTATTGCAGCGTGATATACTCCCCCGATTATTGCCGGCCAGATCAAAAGACCTGCGATTCCTCCTGCCAAAACAGGACTGATACTCAGCGCCATTTCTATAACCGCTCTTAAACCGTCCCCAAGCCACAGTGCTATCGGAGCTATAAAATAATAAACTACCAGTCCCGAAGCAAGTCCGGAAATTCCTCCTGCTACTATATTTGCAGTCGTAGCGGGAAAATTATAACTAAAGCACAGTTTTATCATATAAAAGCATAATATTCCGGCAAGAATTCCGCCTATCATACCTCCGATTATTCCGCCGTTTACTGATAGAACACCTGCTACTATACCGGAAACTATCCCTACCTCATCAAGACCGGAAACCTGCTTTGCCGCTAAAGCTGCAATAATTACAGGAAGTGCTTTTATTAAAATATCAAATATCTCACTAAGCCCCTTCAAAAACGGAAGTTTGCTTGCTGCGAGCACTAAAGCCATTGTAATGAATCCGGGAATTGCCGCCATCATTACGCCTCTTATATTTATTCTGGAAAATACTCCCTTATCCTCCATTACTCCGTCTCTTTTCCCCGAACCTATTACTGGAGAATATTTTATTTTCCAAAATTTACTTAATGATGTTACAGCTGCTACTGCCCTTGTTCTGTTCGTCGTCCCCGTTGTTCCAGAAGACGATATTACATTAGCGCCCATTGCACTTATCGTTGCCATTGATGTTCCGCCTGTTCCCACTATAGGAATCTTTTTTTCAGCTGCAGCCAGAATAGCACTATTGTTTATTCCGTCAGGGTCACAGCTCATCACTATTAACCCGTCAATTATTCCATCTTTTATTTTTTCTGCCAGTTTTTTATCATATTCCAATGCGTCTTTATTTATTTCAGGAAGTTTCTTCTCTTCACTGGATAATAAAACACCGTTTTCCAAATAAAATAAACTAGCTAAAACATTATCATTTTTATTATCCATAGAAGTCTTAGCCCCTACGAATTCTACATCCTCCAGATTCATACCTGCTGAATCCAGCTGTACTTTTATTTCCTCAATCATTTTTTCAGGATCTTTTCCGCCGAGGTTATATAAATTTCCTCCGCTGCTTCCTACCACAGCTATTCTTTTCATCTCTTTTCCTCCATAATTTTATGATATCGTTGTCATAATTAATAATAAAAATTTATCAGAATTTTTTCGTATTCTCCTTTCCTGAAAATATTTTTTATCTTGGAGTACTATTTATCTGCATATATTTTCTAATATAAAATACTATAAAACTAATCTTTTTCTAAAACTTATCATTTTTATATTTACTATTTTGATAAAAAGGATAAAGTATAAATGTCTTAACATTATGTATAGTTCTTCTCAGTAAATATGTTAAAACACTATTCTGCCGGCATTTAAAATTAATATCAGTTTTATTTTTAAAACCTTTGACATCGTTGTCAAAAATTTAAAAAACAAAATTGTAACTTATTTTACGCTGCTTCTTATCACAAGTCTTGTTTTTACTCTTATTTCTTCTTTTTTTAAAGTATTCTGTATGTTTGAAAAATAATCAAAAATAGCTTCTGACATCTTAAAATAATTCTGTTCAATAGTTGTAAGACTTGGATGATAAAATTCCGAAGTGGGTATATTATCAAAACCCATTACTGACACATCTTCTGGCACATTTATCCCTTCTTCCTGAAGAGCTTTATAAACGCCAAGGACTTTTTCATCTCCTGAAACAAAGAAAGCTTTCGGAACATTTTTGGATTTTATTCTTTTTTTTGTATATTCATAAGCATCTCTTATATGGGCTATTCCATACTTTACCTTTAATTTCTTTAATTCTGTATTTTTATTTTCATATGCTTTTACAGCACCCTTTTCACGCTCAAGATTAGTAGGAGACTTATTTCCAAGAAGAAGCTCTACAATATCACAGCCTCTTGCCAAAAGATACTCTGTTCCCTCCATCATCGCAGCATAATCATCATTTGTCACATAAGAACTGCTTTCATCATATGCCTTATCAAATATAATATATGGAACATCGCTTGCTTTCAGCAATGCTACCCTTGGATCATCTTTTTTTTCATAAAACACTACCACTCCGTCTAGAAAACCTATTGAAGAATTTAACATTGAAATTTTTTCTATATCCTCGGCATCTGAATATGTTTCCATGAGCAGTGTATATCCCATTTTATTCCCGCGCTCCACAAGTTCGTTTATCAAAATTTCTATCCATTGGGGAACCGGTAAATTTTTATTTTTTAATATGGAAACCAGAATATTTTTTTGTACTTTTTTTCTGAGACTTTGTGCATATATATTTGGTTTATAATTAGTCTCTTTTATTGTTTTCAGTACTTTTTCCTTTGTTTCAGGGGTAACATGTTCTTCGTTATTAATTACCCGTGACACTGTTTTTGCAGATACCCCGGCTATTTTTGCAAGTTCTTTTATTGTCATCACACTCTCCCATATTCTTTTTCTTTCTTAAACTAAGTTTACCACATTTTTTTCAATTGTCAACGATGTCAATTAAAATAAAATTATTTTTTCAAACCTTAATAACATATTACACAGTAAAATCAATGACATATATTTAACTATTTATATCAAAAAAAATATTTTTTTAATTTTTTACTACTTTAATATTTATTTCAATTTCTAATTTAGCTGATTGGATAAAAAGAGAATAATAAAAAAACAGGTTTTATCATAATATCAGATAAATCCTGAATTTATTATACTTTATACAGACTGATTAAGTAATTTGCCCTGTTTCTTATCTGAAATTCTGTGTCTGTATATAAAAAACAAAGCTATTCCTGTCGCGGCCAGCATGTATAAAATATCCAGAATATCAAAAGTTCCCGGAACGAACCAAAGCTGTCCGATTTCTGTAAGAACACTTCCTATACACGGAATCATAATTAAGAAAATATTTTTTAAATAAAAACTCAGAAACATTGTAAATGAATAAACCCATAAGCAGTCCGGCAGTGAAAACAGTACACTCTCCGGTATGTATTTTCTATAGTAAAAAGTATACTCTCTTAATGAATAGATAAGCTTATCCAGCTTGAAAAATTCAAACCATCTGAACATAAGAAGAGTATCACTTCTGAATAAAACATATATTACACCGCCAATAAATATTGTTAATATCACATGTATAAAAAATCTCTTCATTCATAAACTCCTGTCTATAATAAATATATAATCCTATCCTGTATGGCTTTCCTGCACCTAACTTATTAAATTTTTTAAAATATATTTATTTTTTCAATACTTTTTGTAGATTATACAAGATATTTTTATAATTGTAAATTTTAATTTCTATATTATTTTGAATATTTTCTAAGCTCTTTATCATATTTTTCTCTCTTTAAAAACAGCTTTATGTGTATTACTGCCGTCTTTTCATTTTTAACTTTCATAATTTATTCTCTAATTTTCATCATATAAAAAAACTAGTTTATAACGAAAAGCAGGACTGTTCTTAGTCCTGCATTTTTGTCTGTGATTCTAAGTACGGTTCTATTCCCGTTAAATATCTCTTAGCATCTTCTTTTACATAATAACACCCATGAAATAAATTTACTTTTCCACGCAGTTTTTTCTTCATCTTTTGATATTTTATATTATTTACTCTGTACATTCCTTGCAGGGAAACTATTTTTCCTACATTGCTTTTGGAATTATCAAATACTTTTTCTAATAATTCTTCTGAGTTTTTTTCCTTTAATATAACATTTAAATATATATCATTAAAATCATATCCTATACTGCCTGCATTTATTAATTTCTCATATGCCTCTTCTGCCGTTATATTAGAATTGACTAACTCTTCTCTGGATTTATTCCAAACTTCAAAATTAATATTCGAAAGTCCGGCCTGAAAAAATATTACTATACTTGCTAAAATTAACAACTTTCTTTTCATTAATACCTCCTGAAACAATTTTTTATTATCAAGCTTCTTCTGTTAACTCACATATTTCAACACCAATTCATTTTTAAAAATTTACAATCTGGGGAGCATTTCCAGAGCGGTCATAAAATTTTGCAGTTCCTCCTGATAATTTGAAAATTTTTAAAATACGATTATCTGCTGTTTGAAAACGCTTTTTTAAAACCTGATTATTTGAAATAATCATTTCTTTAATTGCCATATCTTCTGCAAAGACTGTTTCAGCATTTATTTGTACCCATGATTGCTGGTCAATCATGGCTGTAAAAGATATAAAAGGATTTTTTTGCAGATCTCTAAAAAGACTGGTTTCTGTGGAAGTACTAAAAAATAAAATTCCGTTATCTTCCATTGCTAATGCAATCGGCCTGTTGTTTGGTCTGTTTTTATCGTCAACTGTTGCTGCGAAAATTACAGGGCAGTTTTTCAGTACATTTATTATATTTTCCATTTATTACTCCTTCTCACAATATTTTTTTATAAAATAAGTATAACATAAAATAACAGCATAAAAAAGAAAATCGCAAAAACATTGGATATTAAATCAATAAATCAAATAAAAATTGATCTTAGCTGCCTGCTGTGATGATTTTTTAGTATTTTGTCAGTAGTGATATTCCTCCTGCTATAATAATTTCATTTATTTTCCAAAATTAAAAACAAGACCATTATAATTAATGGTCTTACTCTAAAATCTTTCTCTTAATTCATATTGTTTTCCTTTATCCTCTAAGATATATCCCGAAGAACCACATCCGTATCCTAAAAATACTTTAAAAGGTGGCTTTAGTTCTTTTACTATCTTAAAAGTCTTAGCATCTATACCTTCCAGCAATTCTCCTTTATAGTATACATTATCTTTATCTTTACCTAATAAACTGTAATTTACTGCTTCTATCACTTCAAATGTATCATAGTCAGCATTAACTTCTCTTTTGATTACACCGGTGTCTCCAAAATAATAAACTTTGTTATTTTCTTTCAAATATCCTCTATATTTGCAATTCAGGCTAAAACTTAGCTGACCGATCGAAAACAATATTAAAATAATTAAAAACTTACTTTTCATTATTATCTCCTCAAACAATTTTTTTATTATAGAATATTTTTAATAAAACTATTTATATCTAGTCTTATTTGAAATAACTTATTTTTAATATCTTTTCTGTATTATTATTATACCTTATATATATTACTGATTCAAGAGCGAATATTCATTTTATAATAAAAAATGTTATTTGTACTCAGAGAATACAGCTTTATTATGAATTATAATTCTTATGCAATGTTTTATTATTCAATACTATGTGTTTTAACTCTTGAAAAAAGAGCCTTGTAATCATAATTCAATAAAGTTTTTTTGTATAAAAGTTTCTCTGTCAATGAATGAGCAAAAAAACAATCAGCATAAGACGAAAGCTTTAATTGAATTAGTTTTTTGAACATATCAAATTTTTTGTTCTTATAAGAGCCTCCTTTTATTTTACTATTATACCTTTCTAAAAATTAATTATCTAGGTTATGTTCCATTGAATTTGGCATTTCTTTTTTTAAAAGAGGAAATAAAAAAGTAGCAGTATAATATAATACTACTACAAAAATTAATTGAAGAATATTCAAAAAATAAAAAATTTTTATTATATTCCTAGCACATTGTCAATAATAACATTTAATCTTTTTCAAAAATATATATTTTTTATAGGAAATAATTGATATTTTTATAAGAATTGATAGGAAAATAAAGACTTTAATATAAGTATCAAGCTGCTTAGTACTTTAAACCTTATTCTCAATTTCTCTTTTTCAATTGGATATTCTAAAGATCCAGTTTATTTCTATTTTCTTTAGAAGAACTGCTATTCTCATAATTTTCACTATTTTTTCCATTTTGATATAACCGGACTATTTGCTTTTGAAAACTAACTTATTTATTCTATCTCGTTTAATGTAACCTATCCAGTCATAATTTTTTTTGCTTCAGCACTTTTAGAGTGGTTTATAATATATCTCTTTAATTGATTGTTCTTTAAAAAATAATCCAAATAATTCGCCTGAATCTATAGTCAAATAAAAGCATCTTTTAAAACTGCTTGGTTTATCATTTATATAATCATAAACTACAGCCTCATAGTGATCTGAAACATAACCGGAAACATTTGATTGTAAATTAAAAATTATATTATTACCAATAATATGAATCTTATCATCATATAGTACAGCTGTCGGCTTAGGAGTGAAAATCTCTTTTATGCTTATTTGAAAAGAATCAAACCCTATGACTCCTACTCCATCAGTATTATCATTTTTTTTATAATATAAAGCAAAAATATTTTTCTGAGATTCATAATCAGCTGAATAAACTAACAGAACATTATCTGGCAAATCTTTTTTTGCAATAACTTTTTTAGCCTTTAGATCATATGCCTCAAGTATTACATTATTATCTGTTAAATAAGATATAGTTAATATTGAATCCTTTATTTGAAAAAATGTAATACTTTGGTTTAATGGAAAAGATTTATTAGTAAATAAATACTCAATGGCAACTTCTTTTGTCTTATCTTCCATATTATAAGATAAGATTTGAGATTTTTTTTCTTGATCATTTGGTACAATATAATATATTTTTGTTTTATCTATTCCAAGATTTCTTAATTGAAAGTTTTTCTCTTCCATTTTTATTTCATTTGTATAAATTACTGAAATTTCTTTTGTTTTTCTATCATATACTTTTAATTGATTTATTTTCGTTTTCTTTGTTGTTTCATGAAATTCAAACCAAGCTACATAATACTCATTTGATACAATATCAGTAATTTGTACATTTTGATCTGCGGTATACACTGTTTCTAAATTCTCTAATGAATCATTTATTGCTATTTTCGAATAATCTTTACTGTAATTAGAAATAAGCACTGTATAGTCTTTTTTATTTGGTATAATTTGTGACGGAAGATTTTTTTCATCATTAAATGTAATAATTTCTTTAGAATTTTTTTGTATTTTTGTTCCTTTCATATTTTTTTCTGAATTTCCACAAGATATATAAGCAAAATTTAAAATTAATAACATAATAAATATTTTCATATCCACTCCTTTAATAGCCCTGTATTTCCTCCCAATAGTTTTTTTTCTCTAAAATATATAGTGTCTTAACACTACTCTATTTTCATCATTATACATAAAATTATTTTCCTATTCAAATCTAGTTCTTTTTATGTATCTCCTAATTTTTTCTATTATAACATGCTTATGAAATTTATGAAAAGTTTAAAATAAAAGAACCCTCTGAGGTTCTTAAAATATTTGTCACAGCTCTTTCTCTGTTGAATTACTTACTCACTTAAAAATGCTTATATTATATATAGTTTGGATTATATTAATTATGATAAACAATAACTACAGAATTTCCGACAACAACAATATGATCAATTATATATTTATATTCCAGCAATCGAACAAGTTGTTTTCCTGCTTCCTCAGAAGTAACTGTCACTGAATAGTAACCTGAGTAACTTATTATATTGAATATTAAAAATAATAAAAAAATGTTTTTTTTCATAATACCTCCTAATTCTTTATTATTATTTTATACCATAATTGTGGCATCTTTGTGAAAGTCAAAAAGCATAATCACTCAGGTTCGAGATAGTTTATTTTTTCAAAAAAATATCAAAACTCCAGAAATAAAACATAACAAATCATATAAAAAATTCTAACAGCATGGATATATCAAAGAGTCTCAGACATAGAAATACAAGGATTTCTTTTAACACATATTAATATGTAATAAAAAAATGAAAGAAAATACTGTGAATTTATTTGAAAAAAAATAAATTATGAATTATAATCATTATATATAAAACCATAGAAAGGGATGATGTCTTTTGAAAATTATTTTGATTGGTTCCACTGGATTTGTAGGTTCTCATATATTGGAGGAAGCTCTGGAAAGAGGGCATGAAGTCCATGCTATACTAAGAGATATTAATAAAATGACTAAAACACACCCTAATTTATTCCTTATAAAAGCTGATGTAATGGAGGAAGCTGAGCTTGAAGATATTTTCAATACAGGCTATGATGCTGTTATAAGTGCATATAACCCCGGATGGTCGAATCCTGATATCTATAATGATTTTATACTCGGTTATAAATCTATACTAAATGCATTGAATGATGCCAAATTAAAGAGAATTATCATTATCGGCGGTGCAGGAAGCCTTATTATGAACGGATCCAAATTAATTGATGATAATAAATTTCCAAAAGCAATATATAACGGTGCCAAGGCTGCCTCTGATCTGCTGGATATACTTTATGCCGAAGAAGATTCTCTTGACTGGACAATGATAAGTCCTGCAATTAATCTTATTGACGGCAAACGCACAAATACTTTTAAACTGGGAAAAGACTCCCCTGTATTTAATTCTGAAAATGAATCAGTTATTTCAGTTCAGGATCTTGCAGCAGCAGCCATTAACGAACTTGAAAAGCCCAAACATATAAGAGAAAGATTTACATTAGGAAGCTGATATTTAATAATTTAGGAGACTGTTTATCTTTTTAGTCTCTTTTTTTATTTTTCAAAAAAAATTAATTTCTAATATCATAATTCTTCATTTAATCATATAAATCATTTACATTGTTAATTCTATTTTATCATTGTATAATTTATTTAGAAGAAAAATATAATTTGTATGTGAATGGAGGAATAAAATGAATGATAAAGATTTCAGAAAAATGATTTTAGATCTCCAGGTCAATGAAATTACAGGCCGGGAAATATACTTACGTTTGTCAAAAAATATAAAAGATCTCCATAACAAGGCTCTTATTCTTGAAATAGCAGATGAGGAGCTGGTTCACTACAATATTTACAAAAGATACACTGCTGAAGATGTGGAACCTGATAAAAAAAAGATTATATTTTATACTATGTTATCAAAAATTTTCGGCTATATTTTTACTATACGTCTGCTCGAACGTGAAGAAGACCGCAGTCTTGAAATTCTGCTTAACCCGGAAATTGCTGATTCTGTTATTGACACCAAGGATATACGCGAACAGGAAGAAGAGCACGAGGAAAGACTTATCTCCATGCTGGATGAAGAAAAAGTAAGTTATATAAGTTCTATTATCTTGGGACTTAATGACGCACTTGTGGAAATAACCGGTTCTCTTGCCGGCTTTACCTTCGCTATGCAAAATACAAGAATTATTGCTTTGTCAGGTCTTATTACCGGTATTGCTGCTTCTCTTTCTATGGCATTTTCACAATATCTCGCTGAAAAATCAGCTGGAAAACATAACTATATAAAAGCCAGCCTTTACACAGGAATCACATATTTTATTACTGTTCTTTTACTTGTTTTCCCATTTTTAATTTTTCCTGATAATATGTACGGCACAGCCTTAGCTCTTACATTATTTGTAGTAATAATAGTAATATTTATTTTCACTTTTTATATTTCCATAGTTAAAAAAGTAAATTTTAGGCAAAGATTTATTGAAATGCTTAGTATCAGCATGGGCGTTACTGTTTTTTCTTTTCTGCTCGGAATTGTTGCAAAAAAACTGCTTGGAATTGATATATAAAAAAATTACAGATACTAGGAAAAATCCTATATCTGTAATTTTTTATTCTTAAAAATATTTTATTAACAGCAGTGCTGTAAGAAGCTTTGTATTTTCCTCGTCAGAAAGCTGCCAGCCGCCTTCTCCCGCTGAATAAACGACTTTTATTTTCTTTTTTCCAGCTGCATACATTCTCATATATCTTGTAAAATCCTTGACAAATTTATCTGAATCTACTGTTCTCTGACTCGTACTGCTGATAACATTGGTTTCAATAGGATAGTATATATCCTTTCCTTCCAGATTCACCGTGAGTTCTATTTCCCCGTTTTTATTTACTTTAGAATCCTTTACTTCAGCCTTTATCAGATCAAAATTAGCTTCTATCATAGAATAGAGCTTGTCATTTATCTCTTCTGCCGATATACTGCTGTCAAATGTTTTTCCTTTATATGCCATTACATTATAAATCTGTCCTATTGCTGTTTGTGTATATTCCTGTTTTATCTCACTGCTTTTCAAATATTCCGTAAGCATACCAATGACATACTTCTCATCTTCTCCCGGTGCTGCAAAACTGAATATTGATAATACTGCTAATAATAAAATAATTTTTTTCAACATAATATAAATCACTCCTTTTTTCAATATTATAATGTTATTGTGTAATCCTATCTCCCTTTTGCAGTTCATTTTTTGAAGATTTTTTCAGCAGCAGACCTATATTTTGTCCTGCTTCTGCAATATCCATACGTTTTCGGAAGCTTTCTATCCCTGCCACAGTATCTTCTGATACTGATCCGTTTAATTTTTTTATAAAAACTTTATCTCCTTTTTTTATTACACCGCGTTTTACCAGGCCGGTTACCACTGTCCCTCTCCCAGTAATAGCAAAAACATCCTCTATCTCCATTTCAAAATTTCCGCTGCTGTAAAAATTATCTGATTCCATTCTATAATTACTGTTTCTTTCATAATTATCCTCTTTATTACTGTTATTTATTGAATTACTCTTCAAAATAAATGCTAACAGAAAAATTATAACAATAGCCATTAAGATTATTATTACTAATATCATTCATAACTCCCTTCTTTATCTTACAAAGAATCCTCTATATTTTTATTATAATATTTTACAAATACCATCCCGTTCAGTAATTTCAAAAAATTCTGATTATCCATTACCCAGCTTCCATTCTCCAGTTTATATATAAGTTTTATATTCGTCTTTCCGATACTCATGGCATTCATGTCATCAAGTGAATTGCTTATGTATAAAACCGGCTCCAAAGTATCCTGCTGTATTTCCAATATATTTAATACCAAAGGGTAAACAAGATTTTTTCCTTCTATTGTTATTGTAAGCTCTATAGTATCAGGAAGCCATTTTATTCCTATAATACTTATTAACAGCTTATCAAAATTTTTCCCCAATGGTTCATTTACCGAATTTATAAGTGCATCTTCGGAAATGCTTGGAACCATACTTTTATTGCCCACGTTCATGACCTTATATATTTCCTGAATACTGGCCTGTATATAAGCTCTTTTTATTTCCTCTCCTTTGACATATTTATTGAAGGAATCTCTTATTGCAGATTTATCATCAGTAAGATGAGTTAACATCTCACTATTTGGAAAATTATTCACTTCCTCGTTTGTAATGATCAGCTGAAGTCTGTTGCTGCTTATCCAGTCAGAAGCAGTTGAAAGCTCGGAAAAAGTCCTTTCCCGTGCGGCATAGCCGGAAAAAACAGAAACTAATAATAATATCACTATATGGATACTCCTCTTCATACTTTATATCTCCTTTTATTTTCTTATTTGACCGTTTCCTCTTATGATATATTTTATTGTAGTCAGCTCTCTTATCCCCATAGGCCCTCTAGAATGAAGTTTTTGTGTACTTATCCCTATTTCTCCGCCGTATCCGAATTCTCCGCCGTCAGTGAATCTTGTCGAAGCATTGATATATACTGCCGCTGAATCTACCTCATTAATAAATTTCTCCGCATTTTCCAGATTTTCTGTTAATATTGCTTCTGAGTGCTGTGTACTGTATTTATCAATATGTGTGATTGCTTCTTCTATATCCTTTACTGTTTTTATCGATAAGATAAGTTCCAGATACTCTGTCTCCCAGTCTTCTTCAGTTGCTTTTTTTACTTCTGTCCCGCTTTTCTTTATTATTTCAAAAGCCTTTTCATCAGCTCTGAGTTCTACTTTATCACCAGCTAAAACCCTGCTTAATTCCGGAAGAAGTTCTTCCGCTGCATTCTCATGGACCAGCAGAGTCTCTATTGTATTACAAGTACTGCATCTTTGAGTTTTTGCATTCTCTATGATAGGTATCGCCTTTTTTATATCTGCACTTTCATCCACAAAAATATGACAAAGCCCTGCCCCTGTTTCTATCACAGGAACTGTTGCATTTCCTATAATAAAATTCTTTAATCCTTTTCCGCCTCTTGGAATTATCACATCTATATATTTATTTAATCTGATAAAATCCTTCACTATTTCTCTGTCAGTATTTTCTATTAACTGTACAGCTCCATCAGGAAGTCCTTGTTTTTTCCCTTCCTCCATAAAAATATTTTTTAGTACTTTATTGGAATTAATAGCATCACTTCCGCCTCTTAAGATAATCGCATTGGAAGACTTCAGTGCCAGTCCTGCCGAATCTATGGTTACATTTGGTCTTGATTCAAATATCATTCCTATTACTCCCAAAGGTACTCTCTGCTTCAATATCTGCATTCCGTCCGGATGCTTCCAGCCTTCCAGTATTTCACCCACAGGATCTTTGAAATTAGCTATCTCTATAAGGCTTTTAGCCATTCCGTCAATTCTTGAATCTGTCAGCTCAAGTCTGTCAAGAAGAGCACTGCTTATCCCTTTTTCTTTTCCATATTCCAGATCCTTTTTATTTTCAGCCTTTATCAGCTCTCTTTTCTCAATTAAAGCCTTTGCAACTTCTGTTAAAACAGCATTTTTTGTATTTGTATCAATAATTGCCAGTTTTTTTGAAGCTTCTTTAGCTTTTTTCCCCAGCTCCAATATATATTCATTCATAAAACTTCCTCCTATAATATAGTTAGATTATCTATATGTATTACATTATCGTCATATTTATAACCAAGAACATTCTCTATTTCATCGCTTTTGTATCCCCTTATTATATTTATCTCATCTGATGAATAATTAGAAATTCCCTTTGCAATAACATTTCCTTTGGAATTCAAAATCTGAACCACAGTTCCTTTTTCAAATTTACCTTCTATCTTTTTTACCCCTACGGGAAGCAGACTGTTTCCTGATATAATGGCTTTTTCAGCTCCGCTGTCTATGTAGATATTTCCGTTCTTATTCGTACCGTAAGCAAGCCAGTATTTTTTTGACTTAATTCTTTTATTACTCTTTACAAACAATGTTCCTACCAGCTCATAATTTACTATTTTATTTATATTTTCCGGCTCACTTCCGCTCGCTATTACCAGATTAGTTCCTATCTTTGTGGCCATTTCCGCTGCAATTATTTTAGTATACATTCCTCCGGTACCAAATTTTGATCCTTCCATACCAGCCATCTTTTTTACATCCTCATCAATCTTGCCTACGAGCTTTATCAGCTTTGCATCATCATATTTCTGAGGATTTTTATTATAAAGTCCTTCTATATCCGAAAGTATAATAAGCAGGTCGGCATCAATAAGACCCGCGACCAATGCTGAAAGAGTGTCATTATCTCCTACCTTTATCTCATCAGCTACGACGGCATCATTTTCATTTACCACAGGAATTATTCCCTTTTTCAAAAGATTCAGACTAACATTTCTTGCATTCAAATATCTGTTTCTATCAGAAAAATCAGCCTTCGTAAGTAAAAACTGCGCTATTATTTTATTATATTCCGAAAACAGATTCTGGTATAAATGTGTCAAAGCTACCTGACCCACTGCTGCCACAGCCTGTTTTTCAGTAAGAGTTTTTGGTCTTTCAGACATTTTGAGTCTTCCCATCCCGGCTCCTACCGCCCCTGATGTTACCAATACCACTTCATACCCGTTATTACTAAGCAGGCTTATTTCCCTGACAAGTTTATTTATTTTATCTATATTCAAATTCCCGTCTTCTTTAGTCAGTGTAGAAGTCCCCACTTTTATTACTATTCTTTTTAATGTCCCTAATAATTCCTTCCTATCCATTTTACACCTCTAAAAAGTAGTTTATGCTTGTATATGTCAACCCTTATTAATAAAGGTTCTGACATGTTTTCGTATATTATATGTATATTATTGTAATGTTTTTAATTTACAATATTATATCATAATTTTACTATATCACAAATAAAAAAGAGCTTTACCGAAGTTAAGAAATAAGATGTGAAGACAAGAGATTAAAATATAAATTAAAAGGACTAAGTCCTGCAGATTACAGAATTTAGTCCTTTAGAGCTCTTAAAACTTCAGATCATTTTGTAAAGCTCATTTTTACTATTTTAGTACTTCAATTTGATAAGTTGCTGCAATATGATGTTCCGTCCGCCTTAAAAATTAGATACCAACCAGTTTCAGAAAAAAGTTTATCTTTATAAATTTCACTATTTTCAAGAGTAATTCCATAATCAATGTTTCTTATATTGGCAACTCTCTTTTTAGTCAAAAGAAATTTTTTCAAAGATTCCAAATGTTCATTTTCTATCATATTTCTCACTCCCTATCACATCTATATCTATAACATTATGTATTATAATTTATAAGTTGTCAATAGCAAATAATTTACCGATCGTACTTTTGTTTTTGATTTATATCTTCAAAAGCAATAAAATCAAGTTTTTTTATAATATCAAACTGTTTTTTTCTTAAATTTTTTTCGCATAATTTTATACCCTGCATATCCGGCACCTAAAATGAATACCGCTGCAACAAACATATCCGCAATATATCTCTCTATAAAAACTCTTGCCTGTTCATTTATCGCAACAAGATATCCAAGATAAGAAATAATCATAAATTTGAAAGCTCTTCCTGCAAATGAAGCCCATATGTAATTTCTGAATTTCATCTTTGTTACTCCTGCAGAATAAGTAAATATCTTATATCCTATAGGGAGAAATCCCGATAACAGCAAAGTAAGCACACCGTGTTTTCTAAACTGTTTTTGTGAAATTACTTCCACTTTCCTAAGAAAACGGCTCTTTCCGCTTAATTTTTTCAATACAGGCTTTCCAAAACGAAGACCTGCAAGATAAGCTATCAATGCTCCTATCCATGACCCTACAGATAATAAGATCCAGATAAGCACCCAGATATTTGGGTTAATAAATATCAAATACCACACATAAGCATCTACAGGTACAGGAAGTCCCAAAGACTCAAGTCCTGCCCAGATTCCCACACCCGTAAAGCCTAAATGTTTTAATAATAATATAAAATGTTCCATTTTTCCGCCTCTATTGTTTTTTTACCCATACAGCTGCTTTTCCGGCATTTACCTTAAACTCTGCCTCGCCGTTATCATCTATATGAATCTCATCCTTTATGTTTTCAGTAATCTCATACCATATTTCACCGGCATGCTCTTTCCCGATGTTTATTTTCTTAGTTCCTTCAGTATGATTTGACAGCAGCATAACCAGTCCCGAACCGGGATGATCTTCATTTCCTTTTCTTACCATTCCTATAAGATTAGGATCATCAAAATAATTTATCTGCTCACCGTAGGCATAGTTTTTTCTTGCATAGAGCAGTTTTTCTATTATCCATCTGTGCGGACTTTCTTTTCCTCCTACACCATAATAGTCTCCGTAAAATATGCACGGATAACCGTCGGCTATAAGGAGTATCAGTGCGTAAGCCAGCGGCTTAAACCAGCTGTCTATCTGTGATTCAAGTGAACTGCCCCATTGTGAATCATGATTGTCCACAAAAGTAACAGAAAATAATTTTTTATTTACTACAAGGGAATTATTAAATACCTCCCTCAAATCATAAGCACTTCCGTTTTTTGAGGCTGTAAAAAAATTGAAATGAAGCGGTACATCAAATAGATCTGCCTGATAGTTTACATTATCCAGATATTCCACAATGGATCCCAGATCTCCCTTCCAGTATTCACCCACAGCATAAAAGTCTTCACCTCTTACCCCTCTTACTTCCTTCAAAAACTCTTCTATAAAAGTATTATTTATATGCTTTATTGCATCAAGCCTGAAACCGTCCAGATTCAGCTCATTCGCGACCCATACCCCCCATCGTTTCATCTCCTCGACTACATCGCCGCGTTCATAATCTATGTTTGCAAACATGAGATAATCATAGTTTCCATTTTCATCATCTACGCCCTGGTCCCAGTTTTTACCGTCTCCAGTCATTTTATAAATAGCTGTTTTCTGATTTATATTATTATAGTCAGTCCCGTTAAAATGATACCAATGCCATTTAAAATCTGAATATTTATTATTTCGTCCGTCAAAATTAAACTTCGTCCAGCCCTCTATTTCATACGGATCAGATATTGCTTTATTTCTGTCATTAGGATCCACTTCCTGAACCATAAATCTTTCCGTCTCATCGGCACCGGCCTTATGGTTCATAACAGCATCCAGATAAACTGATATTTCCCGTTCATGCAGAGCTTCAATTGCTGTTATCAGTTCTTCTTTAGTCCCGTACTTTGTAGCTACGGTTCCTTTCTGGTCAAATTCTCCGAGATCATATAAATCATATGCCCCGTATCCTACATCCAAATCAGAAGTCCCTTTAGTGGCCGGAGGTATCCACACTGCATTTATTCCTATATCTTTTAAATGTTCCGCATCATCTGCCAGACGTTTCCAGTGCTTTTTATCTGCCGGCAGATTCCATTCAAAATATTGAATCATTACTCCATTTTCCATTTTTCCTCCTAAATTTTAATAAGGATTTTTTATATTAAGGATTATACTACTTTTGAAACAAAATTGATATAAAAACTTCAGCAGACAAATGTTGTTTATTTGATTTATAATGAAAAATATACAAGAGATAAAATTATCTGAAAAAATTCAAACTTTATAATATATTTTTTATTATACAAATACAATAATTTGATTTTTTTCTTTCACCCTAATCAAATAATATCAATCTAAATAGTTAATATAAATAATAAGATTTCTGATTTAATATTTTCTAAAAAGAACTGCTCTGAAAAGAGCAGTTCTTCTATACCTTACATATTCAATACAAAATTTTCTTTACTATTTTTCAAAACTTCATGAGTATACTCTTCTCTCATCTGTGACTGATACATTTTTGCATAAAGCCCGTCTTTTTCCACAAGTTCTTCGTGTGTTCCTCTTTCTACTATATTACCTTTATTCAGAACTATAAGCTGGTCTGCATGTTTTACCGTAGAAAGTCTGTGTGCAATAATAAATGTAGTTCTGTTTTGTGATATTACATTCAAAGCTTTTTGTATCATAATTTCAGTTTCAGTATCAATATTTGCAGTAGCCTCGTCCAGTATTAATATCTCCGGATCATAAACCATCACCCTTGCAAAGGCAATAAGCTGTCTTTCACCAACGGAAAAATTTCTTCCCATATCCTCCACTGACTCGTGTATGCCGTTCGGCTGTTTATCAATAAAGCTCTGTGCGCCTATCTGACTCATTATCTCAAGAACTCTTTCTTCAGTAACACCATTATTATTAAAAGTTATATTTGAAAATAATGTCCCGCTGAAAAGCACAGGATCCTGAAGAACCATTCCCACATGGGCTCTGTATGTCTGTACAGGATAATCCCTCAAAGATCTTCCGTCTATTACAATATCACCTTTCTGATAGTCATAAAACCTGAGCAGAACATTCATAAGCGAACTTTTCCCGCTTCCTGTATGACCCACGATTCCTATTGTATTCCCGGCAGGTATATTGAGATTTATATTTTTTAAAACATAATTTTCATTATCATAAGCAAAACTAAGATTTTTGAACTCCACATTTCCTTTCAATTCCAGATTTTCAGTGCTGAATTCTAATTCCTTAGACGGAACATTCAAAAACATGTCAAATATTCTTCTCGCCGAAACAATTGCTCTTTCGAATCTGTTCAAAACCCCGAAAAACCAGAACAGCGGTGCAAATGCACTGTCTACATACTGTACAAACGCAAATACCGTACCTACTGATAAAATCATACTTCCGCTCAAAAATTCCCTTCCAAAATATACAAGTGTCAGTGTAATAGCCAGACGGCGTACAGTATGAGCCATACCGTCAGTATAAAGCGCACTTAACACAGCAAATTTCCTCTTATATTCCAGATAATCATCTGCCAGTACATCGAATTCTGCTATTGATTCATCCTCATGTGTAAAGGCCTGAACTACTTCTATTCCCTGAAACTGTTCATTCATCATTGCATTCATATTGGACTGTATTTCCCTTGTTTCCTTAAAGTTTTCAGAAACATATTTTCTGTAAAGATACAGCCAGACTGCAATAATAGGAAGTATCAGCAATGCATAAGATGCAAGCTTTACATTCAGCAGAAACATTGCTATATATATAAAGACTACCTGCACTACAGCCTTTACTATTTCCAGAAGTGTATTTTCATATAATCCAAATATTGCATTACTGTCATGAACAATATAAGATACTACTTTTCCGTCAGGATAATCGCTGAAATACTGTACAGGAAGCTTCTGAAGCTGCTTAAACGCATCTTTTCTCAGGTCAAACACTACCTTTGTAGCCAGTATTCTCAAGCTGTAACCGCATGTGTACATAAGACAGGCAGCTGCCATATACAATATAAAAATTGTCAATACTGCAAGTGTTGCCGATCCGACATACGGTTTATAAAAATTCCACACTTCATCTTTTGTAAGTATATTAAATCCGGCATTACTTTCTTTATTATTTATAAAAAGTCTGTTATCCTTTATTTCTGCCTTCTCATCTGCAATATCAGAATTTATGAGCACATAACCTTCCTTAGTCAGAATTATACTGTTTTTTTCCGATATATTAAGCTTACTGTTTTCCTCAATTCTTGTATAATACTTCCCCTTATAAAAAACAGATTTTTTTTCATCCTGTATTGTATTACTTACTGAAACAGGTCTGAACATCCCCATAATATATTTATCTATAATTATCTTTGTCATCATTGTTCCCACTATAAATATCGTAGTGGAAAGCATTAAGGCAAAAAGACTGTAAAATAAAAATCTTTTATATGGTTTTGTATAGGCCCACAGCTGTTTCCATATATACATTATTCCGCCTCCTCTGATTCCTGAGTTGTCATTGTATTTTGCTCCATAAACTGGTCATAATACCAGCCCCTAAGCTCCATGAGCTCTTCGTGAGTCCCTTTCTCCACTATAGTACCTTCCTGAAGAACAATTATGCAGTTCGCATCCCTTACTGCCGATAATCTGTGAGCCACTATAATTTTTATCATCTCCGGATAATATTCCGCAATATTTCTGATTATATTTTCTTCCGTTTTCCCGTCAACTGCTGATAATGAGTCATCCAGAATCAAAACATTCCCGGCTCTCACAAAGGCTCTCGCCAGAGACAGTCTCTGCTTCTGCCCTCCCGAAAGCATAACTCCCGATTCACCGGTTACTGTTTCAAGACCGTTTGTTAATGTTCCTATATCCTTTGTAAAATCTGCATGCTCTATAGCTGTCATTATATCTTCACGGGAAGCATTCATATTTCCTAATCTGATATTTTCATAAACGGTTTTTGAAAAGACAATATGCTCCTGAGGCACATAAGCTATATGTTCTCTTATATTTTCCGCATTATACTCCGATATGCCGCAGTTATTTATCAGAATTTTTCCTTCTCCTAATTTATACTGACGTAAAAGCTGACGAATAATAGTAGTTTTCCCGCTTCCTGTTGTCCCCACTATTCCCAGTGTTTCTCCGGTTTTTACAGCTATACTGAATGAATCAAGGCTTTTTACCTGAGAACCCGGATAAGAAAAACTGTAATTATCAAATTCTATACTTTCGATTTTTTCCAGACTCAAAGGATTTTCCGGAATAATTATATCACTTTCTTCATTATAGACAGCATCTATTCTTTCATAAGACCCGCTGCCTCTCTGTAATGTATTAATAAAAGCACCAAGTGCGAAAACAGGCCATTCCAGCATCATTACATAAACAAAATACGTAACCAGTTTACCTGTTGTCATATTGCTTTTGAATACATCCATAATTCCAAAATAGATTGCAAGTGTGGCAGCAATAGTAAATACACCTATAAATAAAGGCTCATACAGTGAAATAATCTTTGAAAAAGCTATACTTTTGTCATAAGTAACCTGTGATTTTGAAAGAAGCTTTTCTATATCTTCTCTTTCTTTTGCATATGCTCTTATTACTCTTACTCCTACTATGGATTCAAGCACACTATTACTCAGAACACTCGTAGATTGCTGTCTTTCCTCATAAAGTCTCTCTATTGTTTTCTCCAGTTTATCTACACCAAATGGTATTATAAGAATGGGAATCAAAACAATTATAGAAATTTTCGGATTAATAACAAACATACTGGAAATGAGCAGTGTCAGATAAAGTGAAGCTTCAGCCAGCATCAAAAATCCAAAATCCACAGCTTCGCTTACGGCATTGACATCCTCTGTTGCTCTGGACATAAGGTCACCTGTCTGATATTTCTTAAAAAATTTCCCGTCCATTCTGATAATATGTCTAAAAAATTTCTTTAGTACTTTAAAAGAAAGAATATTGGCATTCTGAATAAAAATATAGTTCCATATACCTGTCGTAATATAACCTATTACTATTATGGAAACTAATACTATTGTTATCTGTGTCAGTTTTGACCCTGTGAGCGTTCTCATTGTCATCTGATCTATTGTATATCCTGTGATCCATGGGACAATCAATGAAAATACGTCTCCTATCAGCAGCATTAAAAGCACTAACAGGTATCTCCATTTCATCTCTTTTATGAACCAGCCCAGCTGCTTAAATATTTTTATCATTTCTTTTCTCCTCCTTAAAACAATATTTTATTTTTTTGCCTTTTATTCTCTCTTTTTAGCACTCACTCCCATCTATATTTCTAATTTATTGAAATTTTTATAATAAAAAAAGTAAGGTTTAGCACCCTACTAAAATTTTATTGCCTGTTTTTAAATAAAACTTTGAGCCGCGCCTCTAAAATAGAGGCTGCATACCCCTATTTATATATGAGAACAAAGGCTCAACACTGATACGTCTGCTTTTGTTCTGTTTGTATTTGATTTTTTTCCCGCAAATAATTTAATATCCATGTTCTCACCTTCTTTCTTTATAATTTTAAAATTTATCTCCCAAAATCTTAACATATACATATCTGTGATGTCAAGGTTTTTTTATTGTTTTTAAAGGGATTGAAATATCCCGATGTTTAATATTTAAGCTTATTTTTATCTTCCGTAAAGCTTAGTTATTCTTTTTATTTCATCAGACAGAACTGTTGTCAAAGCGTCTTCCTTCATTCTCCATTTCCAGTTACCGTCAGCAACTCCCGGTATATTCATTCTAGCTTCACTGTCCAGTCCAAAAAAATCCTGCATCGGAGCCAGAGCCATATTAGCTACTGATCTCCAGGCAGCTTTTATAAAACGCCAGTGTATCTCATTATCTGTATAAATATCAAAGTAATCCCTTACATATTCTTTATCATGCTCACTTGCCTTAGAATACCATCCTGTAATCGTATCATTATCATGTGTCCCTGTATACACTACACAATTATGATCATAAGAATGTGTAAGATAATCATTTTCTTCATCCGAATCAAAAGCAAACTGCAATATTTTCATACCCGGAAACCCTGTTTCATTTCGCAGCTCTACTACTTCATTTGTAAGATTCCCAAGATCTTCAGCTATTATTGGCAGATCACCAAGAGCAGCTTTTATGGAATTAAAAAAATCTATTCCCGGTCCCTTTCTCCACTCACCTATTATAGCAGTTTTTTCTCCTGCCGGTACTGCCCAATACGACTCAAATCCCCGAAAATGATCTATTCTTATGATATCTGCCGTCTTAAGATTAGCTCTCACCCTTTCTATCCACCATTTATAACCGCCCTCCTTTAATTTTTCCCAGTCAAACAAAGGATTACCCCAAAGCTGTCCTGTTTCGCTGAAATAATCAGGCGGAACACCTGCCACGTCAATCGGCTTTCTTTCTTTATCAAATAAAAATATTTCCGGATTTGCCCACGCATCTGCACTGTCAAAAGCAACAAAAATTGGAATATCTCCTATTATACTGATACCTTTTGAATTAGCATAGCCTTTTATCTTTGCCCACTGATTGAAAAAAAGATACTGCACAAAATTATTATACTCTATATCATCTTTCAGAAGTTTTTTATATTTTTTCAAAGCACTTTCTTTTCTGAGCAGTATATCTTCGTCCCACTTTGACCACTCCTGACCCTTAAAATAGTATTTCAAAGAAATAAACAGTGAATAATCCTCCAGCCAAAAAGAATTTTCAGATTTAAAAATTTCTATTTCAAATTTCATCTGCTCATTATCTGCTTTTTTATAATTTTCATAAGCCTTTCGAAGTAAAGGAAGCTTATTCTTATAAAGAAGTCCGTAATCTATACTTTCAGGATCACTGCCCAGCTCAGCTTTATCTGCATCTGCGGTTTCCAGTAAACCTAAATTAATTAAATTTTCCAGATCAATCAGATAAGAATTTCCTGCAAAAGCTGAAAAACACTGATATGGTGAATCCCCATATCCAGTGGGTCCTAATGGAAAAACCTGCCATAGCTTCTGGTTTGACCTGTCTAAAAAATCAATAAACTCTATTGCACTGTTCCCTAATGTGCCAATACCATATTTTCCATATAGTGATGACGGATGCAGTAAAATCCCCGAGCTTCTTGGAAACATATAAAACCTCCTGATATTTTAATTTATCTGCTTTAATATTTCATCTATTATGGTTTTAATATAACATATCTCCTATTATTTGTCACTTAATTTAATTATTTTATGTATAAATTTTGTATTTCAAATTACTCTCAACGATATATTTTGAATATACAATTATTTTAAATTGACATTTATTTCATTTATCTGATATAATTAGATGAAATTAGGAGGTGTCGTTATAATGGCAAAAGTTACTAAAGAAATGAATATCATGGAGGCTGTGGAAAAATACCCTATTATAGCACAGGTGCTTATGAGATATGGTTTGGGTTGTGTGGGATGTATAATATCTACAGCGGAAACTCTTGGTGAAGGGATTGCTGCCCATGGCTTGAATGCTGATATTATCATCGAAGAAGTTAACATGATTTTAGATAAACAGGAAGCTGAATAATCTTGCTTAAATATTGAAAAATTGTTCCCTCTTTAAGTATACACTGACTTTTCGGTGTTATTTAAAGAGGTTTTTATTTGGGGAAATACTTATTTTCAATACCTGTACCAGCTCCGCAATCACTTTATATGCATTTTTACTAATATTGAAAAATTCTTCTTGACAATAAAGCATATTTTATGGTATCATCTTTCTTGCAATGATTAGAAAAGAGGTTACTTTTCTGTAATTGCAGTATTTTATATCTGTGGAGAAGTGGCAGAGTGGCCGAATGCGCTCCCCTGCTAAGGGAGTATCCGGGGAAACTTGGATCGAGGGTTCAAATCCCTCCTTCTCCGCCATTTTTTTATTTTATGTACCCATAGCTCAATTGGATAGAGTGTCTGGCTACGGACCAGAAGGTTAGGGGTTCGACTCCTCTTGGGTACGCCACTTGTTAATCTTAATCAATTTAATTTGGTTTTAAATTATAAAAAAAGAGAGCAGTTTATTCTACTCTTTTTTAATTTATTCAACGTTAATCTTTTCTTTCATTGTATTATTAAATATTTCAAATATTTCTTGTTTCTTCTCTCTATAGTTTAACATGAAAATAACTTTGAAATTTTCTTTTGTTTCATACTTATCTTATTCTTGATAATATTAATTTTTTGTACTATAATGAAAAATATTATAGTTTAGGAGTGTTGTATGATTAAGAGAGAATTTATTTATGTAACTGATAACATAAAAATTTGTAAAAGTGACTCATCTATTTCATTATTTCAAAATTTATATTTAAACTTTTCATTATTCAATCTTTTTTATTTCCTCAAAAAAATCGATACTAAGAAAAAAAGATTTAAGAAAAACAGTATCTACAATATTTATAAAGTCACTAAAATTTCTTATAAAACTTCTTTGTTGAAAGGCAGTAGAATTTTTATTGAAACTCTTGATAATAGTTATACATTAATTTTCAGTGATAAAAATACTCTAGTAAAAAATATCAATAATTTAAAGAATACTGAATTAAGCAAGTATATCATTGATTAAATACCTTTTTATATTAAAGGATATTTTTATTTAGGAAAGAATATAGTATTTACTTCGAAGAATTTTTTTCATTCTTCGTCATAAAATTTTTACTACTTAATATATATCTTTCCCAAAAAATATTTTGTCATGTCCATCATAATTGTTATTATATATATATTTTCTATTTATTACATTATAACTGAGTTAACAAACTTTTTTATATGATATTTTGTCAAATTAATTGCACCAATTCAATAAAAAATACTTCAAAGGCAGATTTCCGATTCAGAAACTTCCTCGATCCGTTGTTAAGAAGATACAAATTAAGCCTTAGTTCATTCTCATTTACTCCTGATAAATCTATCTTTTTAGAAAGCCCCCTCAGTAAAACATTTGAATATTTAATAGATAACTCCGGATTTCTGTCTAATAGCTTTAATGCTGTTAGATACCTACTTTTCGTCTCACAGAAAGTCACAAAAAATCCTTTACTTTTTTCTCTTGAAGATACCTTTATATCTAACTCATAATGACAAAAAAATGTTCTTTTCTTTATTTCTTTGAGACATTTTGAATTGGTGTTTCTACAAGAAATTTTTTCTGCTTTTTTTGCTTTTCTACTTTTATCTTTTTAACGAAGTTATTTTTCAGTTATTCCTTTTAGTTCCCCATGATAAAACCAATTATAGATAGTTTTAATGCTAATTCCTATTGTTACTATTGAAAAATCAATAAAAGCAATATATCCAATACTTTATTATTCTTGATCATACTAAAATTTTAATGACTATTTTATACCAACTTATTTTTCCAATCCAGTTTAGTGCAGTCTATCCAACTTTGTATCAATTAGATATTAAATTCTGTGTGATCAGTTTTTTTAATATTATAGAATTTTTACCTTCGTATTCTGATACCATACTGATTTTATTCATAACATACCTTCTTTATTATCACATGCTACACACATAATATTCATTATATGTTGTTAATACTAAATTTTTTTTACCATATAAGTACATTTTACTTTCAACAACACATTTCCTCCTTAATTTTTTATACTCTTTTTACAAAATAAAAAGAACCCTTTCACAGGTTCTAAAATCTAAAATAAATAAATGGATTGTATGTTGA
>RCMY010000480.1_pt1 | contig 45390 bp, 41 predicted proteins | sample 2041341 | NCBI WGS metagenome assembly RCMY01 (sample SAMN09708234, study PRJNA481090) | Marine sediment metagenome, whole genome shotgun sequencing project.
GATATCGATTTGGCAGTGGCCGACCTCGTTGCGTCTGCGTTCGGCCACAGCGGCCAGAAGTGTTCGGCGGCGAGTCTCGCCATCTGTGTCGGCCCGATCTACGAGTCCGAGCGATTCCGCCGCCAGCTTAAAGACGCCGCTGAGAGTATTCGTGTTGGGCCCGCCAGCGAACTCTCGACCAACATGAACCCACTCGTTGCTCCGGCATCGGGCAAGCTGCTCCGAGCGCTCACAACCCTTGAGCCAGGAGAGGAGTGGCTGGTCGAGCCGCGACGTCTCGACGAGAAAGGCCAGACGTGGTCTCCGGGTGTGCGCCTCGGCGTCGCTCAGGGGTCATGGTTCCACAAGACTGAGTGCTTCGGACCGGTGCTTGGGGTCATGCGTCTCGACGAGGCGCTTGCCATTCAGAATGCGACGGCTTTTGGGCTCACCGGGGGAATTCACACGCTCGAGCCTGCTGAAGTTGAGTATTGGCTTGACCGTGTCGAGATTGGAAATGCGTATGTGAACCGTGGGATCACGGGTGCGATTGTGCAGCGTCAGCCGTTCGGTGGCTGGAAGCAGTCGGCCATTGGGCCGGGAGCGAAGGCCGGCGGGCCAAACTATGTGCTGCGACTCGGTGAGTGGTGCGATGCGAGCGAACGGTCCAATGCGTGGTTGGAGCGAGCAAAGGCGAGCGACGAGCGTTGGTGGCGCAACGAGTTTGGCGTGAGCCATGACCCCACCGGCCTCTACTGTGAGTCAAATGTGTTCCGCTATCGGCCACTGCCGAAAATGGTGCTGCGAGTCGGTCATGGTGCTGATGAGTTCGATGTTCAGCGCTGTGTGCACGCGGCGAATCAGGCTGGCGTAGCTCTATCGTTGAGCCGAGTTGATGAGATCAGCGACGCCAGTTTCGTCGCTGGCTTTGGTGGCGCGGAGCGGGTGCGTTGTATCGGCGAAGTGCCGGCCGAGCTGCGGATTGCGGCGGCGAAGTCTGGTGTCGATCTGCTCACGATGCCGGTTGTCGCGAACGGCCGAATCGAGCTACTCAACTACCTAAGAGAGCAAGCGGTGTCCCGCACACTCCACCGATTCGGGAACGTGCTGCCCGAGGCCTAAGGGTTCGTCGACGGCAGCGTTGGTCGGCAGCGCTAGTCGGCAGTGTTGTTGGTCAGGAGTTCGCTGCACTCGACGTTGTTTGCTCGAATGTCCTCGACCAGGAGCTTGTCGTTCTGCTCGATGGTGCAACGCAGCACTGCATCGCCACTCGTGGTTGCGTTGACGACGACCAGGGTGGTGTCGGGGCTGACTCGGCCAACATACGGCAGGTCGATTGCTTGCAAAGTTGGGCCCTGACCCACGTCGAGCATGAGGCCGGCTTGGGTTGCGGTATCGCTTGTAATGCGGAAGACGACGCCTTCGATGCTGGTTCCAAGAACCTGCTGATTTCGGTCGGTCGTCGGAGTCGGGAGCGCAGTCTCTGCCGTCCGCTTCGGCGTCAGCCCGCCGGGCGTGAGCGCCCAGAGCGCGACGAGGACGAGGACGGTTCCAAAGGCAAGACGCTTCGCTGGTGCGGCGATGTGCATGTGGTCCCATCGGCCTATGGGATCGAAAGGTAAGGAGTTATGAGTGCAGGTTGCACTCGTGCGCAGACCCTAGGATCCTCATATGTTGCTCGCCAAGCCAGCCGTCGATTGCGGCGTCCTCACCAATAATCTCGATCCGAATCTCTCGTTCTGGTCTGATCAAGTGGGGCTCCCCTACGAAGAGCTGCTCAAGGTGGGTGGCGGCGTGCACCAACATCGGCTTGGCCTGCACGGTGCAGTTCTGAAGCTCAACTCGGCACGTGCTCCGCTGGCGGCGGGGAACACTGGTATTCGGGCGCTCCGGATTGCTGCGGCGATTGAGGAGCCCAGGGACATGGTGAGTCCAGATGGCTGTCGCGTCTCACTCGTCCCGGCTGGTTTCGAAGGCATCGCGGCAGCCGAAGTGACGCTGGCTGTATCAAACGTTGAACGCACTCGTCGGCTAGTCATCGATGGTTTGGGTGCGATTGAGGACGATGCTCATCGATTCCGGCTCGGCGAGTCGTTGCTACGACTCGTGTCCGAGCCAGACCGGGCCCCGACCGAGACCCGCAACGTTGCTGGTTACAGCTATCTCACGGTCCAGATCTTTGATGTCGAGGCCGAACACGAACGTCTGCTGAGACTTGGATTTGTCGAGGGACTCGCCCCAGTCAAGCTCGGGGAGACGGCGTACATCTCCTTTGTGCGATTGCCGGATGGTGACTGGTTAGAGCTGTCCCAGCGGGCAAGCCTGACTGGGCCGCTCCCGACAACGGCTCGGTCTACCTGAACAGGTTGTCAGCTGGTCAGGTTCGGTTCAGGACGCTCCGTCAGAGTGTGAAACATGCCGAGAACGACTCGGCGCCAATCTCTACCAAATGGAGCGAATAATGAAGAAGATCTACACCGCCGCACTACTCTCTGGCGCAGTTCTCACGGGCGCCGCATTCGGCCCAACGGTCGTGAATGCTCAGACCACCGATGACAGCACCGACACAACGGTCACCGACGACACAGCACAAGCCGAGCGAGGCCTGCGGGGTCATCGTGGCGATAAGGGTGCCGCAATCGCGGAGATCCTCGGTATCACCCAGGACGAGCTTCGCACCGCGATTGTCGACGGTCAGACTGTCGCTGACCTCGCTACCGCCCAAGGCATCGACATCCAAACGGTGATCGACGCCATCGTTGCCGACATGACCGAGCACGTCGAAGAGCATGTCGATGCTGGCGACATCACCGAAGAGCAGGCTACGGAGCGTCTCGCTACAGCTGAAGAGCGAGTCACCGAGCGAGTGAACACGGTTCGTGTTCCAGGTGAACGCCGGGCGGAGCGTAAGGCTGCTCTTGCCGAGAAGCTCGGTATGACCGTTGACGAGGTCGAGGCCGCCCGGGCTGACGGCGCCACGATCCGTGAACTGGCTGAAGAGGCCGGCATCGAGCTCCCAGAGCGCGGCGAAGGTCGACGTGGTGGCCACGGACACGGTGCCGATGACGTCGCTGACGACGGGGCCGACGCGTAACGAATATTCCACGAACTCCCTCAACTCTCCCCCAAGGAAAAGGCCACCGGCGATTTCGCTGGTGGCCTTCCCGCGCCGTTTGTCGTAGGTATCGGATACGTACGACATTTGGGGTGAGAAATCGATGGGTGGCGGCGGCTGGGGCGACTAATGTCTGCCGGATGGCTGAAGCATTTGCAGACGACAAGGACTGGACCTGGGTGCTCGAGCGCACATGTGACGAGTGCGGGTTCCAAGCAACTGGCTGGGAACGTAGTGATGTCGGCCGACTCATTCGTGAGAACGTGGCCGAATGGCAGACCCTGCTCCGGCTTGACGATTCTGTGCTCCGTACGAGGCCCCGTGACGACAAGTGGTCGCCTCTCGAATACGCCTTCCACGTGCGTGACGTCTTCGAGCTGTACGACTACCGGCTCAGCCTGATGCTCGATCAGGAAGGGCCCCGTTACCCCAACTGGGACCAAGACGTGACTGCGGTCGAGAAGGATTACAACTCTGCCGATCCTGCCATCGTGGCGGCAGAGTTGACCGACTGGGCAGAGGCGCTGGCGTCGCATTTCGATGATGTGAGCGGCGACCAATGGGACCGCACCGGGTTCCGCAGCGATGGTGCTGCGTTCACCGTCGAGTCGTTTGCCCGCTATCTAATCCACGACCCCGTCCATCATGTGCACGACGTAAGGTCAGACCTTCCCGGCTAGCGTCGAGGGATGGCCGACCTCGACACCCTCATCGCTCGGTTCGACCCGAGCGACCAGGCATTCATAAACGACCCGTATCCGGTGCTCACAGATCTACGGGAAGAAACACCGATTTTCTGGAATGAGTCAACGAACCAGTGGATGCTGACTCGATTCCGCTACATCCAAGAAGCCTTGCGAGATCGTCGGCTCGGCCGTGACTATTCCCATCTCTTCTCCCACGAAGAGTTCGGCCGGGACGAGCCCGATCCTCGTTGGTCGCACTTTCACGAGCATGAGGAATGGTCGTTGCTCTGTCTGGAGCCGCCTAACCACACTCGCCTTCGCCGACTCGTTTCGAAGGTCTTCACGCCTCGCTCCGTCAAGGCTCTGCGCCCTTCGATCGAGGGCTACTCGTATGAGCTGCTCGAAGAGTGTGCCGAGAAGGGGTCGTTCGATCTGATCGCCGACTACGCCCAGCCCTATTCGGTAGCCGTCATCTGCTCGATGCTCGGCGTGCCCCGCGAAGACACCCAGCTCTTGCTCGACTGGTCGCACGACATCGTCAAGATGTACGAGTTCACCGCGTCTGACGAGGTTAAGGCCCAGGCCAATCGTGCAGCTGGTGAGTACATCGCCTACACGAAGGATCTCATCGCCCAGAAGCGCGTGAACCCAGACGATCTGCTCGTTTCGGCGCTTGTTCAAGTCGAGGACGAAGGCGACACGCTCACCGAGGCCGAGATCATCTCGACGACGATGGTGCTGCTCGAGGCGGGCCACGAGGCAACGGTCAATACGCTCGGCAACGGATTCCGGGCGTTGATGAAGAATCCTGACCAGTGGCAGCGGCTTGTCAATGGCGAAGTCGGGTCGTTCGACGCGGTTGAAGAACTCCTGCGCTGGGACTCGCCAGTCCAGATGTTTGAGCGCTTCGTTCTCGAAGAAGGTGTGGTGATCGCGGGCCAGGAGCTTGCGGTCGGAGATGAGATTGCGATGCTCTTCGGGGCGGCGCAGCGTGATCCTCGGCGGTTCGACATGCCAGACAACTTCGACGTCGGCCGGGCCGATCCTTCGCACATTGGATTCGGCGGAGGCATCCACTTTTGCGTCGGTGCGCCGCTCGCCAGACAAGAGATCGCCATCTCGCTCGGCGCGATTGTTGGCCGAGCGCCGAAACTCCACCTCACTGATGAGCCCGAGTACCACTCGACCTTCGTCATCCGCGGCCTGAAGTCCCTCCCGGTCTCCCTCTAACCCCGTAACACTGGGGTCAGGTACCTCCGTAACACCGCAACACTTTTCGCCTTGTCGGCGTAACAGTTGAACCTGACCCCAGTGTCACGCGTGGAAGCCGGCGATGTCGAAAGCGGCGAGGAACATCCGAGTGAAATCGGCGTCGGAGGCCACGATGTCGCCCGATTCGAGGCCAGCGCTGAGCATCAGCTTGCCGCCAAGGAGCATGGCCCACGTCTGATGGCTTAGCGAAATGGTCGGGGCGTCGCTCATGCCATCGGTGGCCACAACCACGCCATTACGCTGCACGAGCCCGATCGTTTCACCATCGGCGAAACGCCAAATGAGCTCGGAAACCTCGGGAGTTGCGGACGAGATGTCGTGGACGACTCGAAGCGCTTTGACCGACTCCGTTGGCGGAACCGCAAGAGCTGCGCCGGCTGAGATGCGGTGGGTCCGGAATCGGCGAAGGTCGAGCAAGCCGTCGAGTTCGAGGGCCCGTGTCAGGCACCAGTTTCGAATGTTGGCCGACGTGGTTCGCTGCCCGATCGTGCGAAGGGCTGCGCCCAGCCGTGAGCGGTCTTCGGAATCGCCGCCATCGGCTCGCCCGGTCGCATCTGTTTCGCACTGCACGAGCCAGCTGGCCATCTCGACTGCCCAGCGAAGGTCGTCAGCTGCAATTGCAGCGTCCACCTGAGCTCTGACCTCGTCTTTGCCGCCGAAGCCAGCGATGAGTTTGTTTGCTCGCTCCACAGGCGGCACGGGGAGGAGGCGAGCATCATCGCCATCAAACCAGCCCCGCAGTCCCGTGTAGATCTGCTTGATGTGATGCTCGACGAGGCCGTAGAGCTGCGATGTGAAGTAGCTGTTGTCGTAATTGTCAGGCAGTGTGACAAATTGTGAGAGCTCAGCGAGGGACAGTCCCTGGTTCATGCCGCGGACGGTCTGGTCGAGCATCAGCTGGATTGAATCTCGGTACAGCGTCACGGTCTCGGCGATGTTGTCGGCCCCACTGATTGGTGGCCCGTGACAGCCGATGAGGTGCTCGGCTCCGAGCGCTGCGATCTCGTCGAGTCCGCCAAGAAGGACGGTTGGGTCGCGGAAGCGCTCGCCCCGAATCGGGAATACGTTGAACACCGCTGGCCAGAGCAGATTGTTTACGCACACGCCGATTTCGGGAAACCAGATGGTTATCGAGTCGGAAGCATCTGATGAGGCGGGGAGCAACTCGACGGTGAGCCCAGCAATAGAGGCGGTCGTTGGCTCGTTGATGAGCTTGTTTGGTGGTACGTATCCCTGCGTGTGCGGGGCACTCGCGGGGTTTTTGAAATGCGGACCAAGGCCACAGTTCACCATTGCGTCCGGACCTTCTGGCGGAAGTAGCAGCCCAAACTGAAACACCGCGCCCCGGCTGGCGATCGGTGACATCTCGAGACCGACCTCAGCCCGATTGCTGATGATCTCTTCGTGGCCCCAGATATCGGGCTCATGGCCGATTTCGGCGATGATCGCCTCGGTGCCAGACACATAGTGAGAGTGGGTGTAGATGATCGACACGATTGGCGTGTCGGTGACCTCTCGCAACGCATCTAGCGCCATCTGCATCTCTTGGTTCGACTCGCCGGAGTCAATCGCGATGATGCCTTCAGGGCCTCTGACGAAAGCCTGGTTCGAAAGCCCGCTACCGACATAAGCCCATACGTTGTCGCCAACCTTGTGCAGAGTGCACCGATAGGTATCGGAGTGAGCAATGTGGTCGACGTTCGCAATTTGGCCGAGTGGTCCCGTTCCGACCTTCGTGCCGCTGGTTTCGAAGCTGTCAGATGGGGCGGCTTGGGGCACGGAGAGGGGCATTTGTAGATAATGGCCGAGCGCGTGCGCTGGCGCCAGCGAGACTCACGCGAATGGGCCGCTCCTCATGGCGAAGTGAGAAGCGGCCCGTGCGGTCACTGAGATGGGATTGCTAGCGGGGGTTTGGCTAGCTCACAGCGCCGCAGAGCGGTTCGTCGACCGAAACGATGGTGAGGCTGGCGGCTGGCCCGCCGTCGACTTCGGATCCATGAAGTGAAAAACACATCGTTTCGGTTCGGTGTAGCCCAGGAGATTCGAGTCCCTCGCCGAACAGGCGAGCGCCGGCCATGATGTCGTCGTCGGGCTGGGTCAGGCCGAGCAATCGGTGGAATGCTTCGACCAGCGTGGTGTCGCCGTCAAGGTCGGGCATCGAGACCGTGATGTCGGCGACCCAGATTTGTCCGGTCACCCTGTCGGCCGCAACGGTGATTGTTGGGCCGCCTTCAAGGGTCCATGTTCGACGGATCAGTTCAGGTGCAATCGGGATTGCCGGGGGATTCTCGATGGCCGTGAGCGGCAATGGTTGGAGAATGACGAGAGCACTGTTCCAGCTGTCTTCAAAGTCGGCGATCGTAAATGGAAAGGGCGAGACGAATGCGAGATCGGTGTTGTCGGCCGGCGCTGGGCTCAGCACGACAGGTTCAGGAGCAACCTGGTCGACGGGAATGCTCGGGGCAGAACTGGTGGTGGAGGGGGCAGGAGGAACGGTGGTGGTGGTGACGACCACGGGAGCGGCGTCTACCTGCACGACGGCTCGATCTGCCTCGGTGGCGCCACAAGCAGTTGTGGCGAAAGCGAGGGTGAGGACGACGGCGAGCGGTCGTGCGAGCTTGGTTTGGATGGATGAGTCGATGCTGAACATGATTTCCTCTGACGAGGTGAGTCGAAGGCAACCTTGGTTGCGAGTCGCTTCTTGAGCGAGGACTCATTGAATCATGAAAGTAGTTAAGTGTCAATAGAGGTAGTTGAAAGTAATTAAGGTCTCGAATCGAGAAGAACGTCGCAGCGTCCCGACAGAGCGTGGAGCTAGTCGACCGTGGTCTTCTTGATCTGTTTCGATGGATCGGTGCGCAGCTCGATCACGCGCAGCGACCCGGTAAACACAAAGGCGCCGTCGTAGCTTTCGGGGTCAATAGACGTGCCCCAGCTACGACCAGCCCCTCCTGCACCATGCTGTAGCCCATCGGTGCCGTCTTCACATCGTGCGCCTCGGTCGACAGCACGTCATCGACGAACAGCTTCACGTTGCCAACGCCTCGGGCCGTCGGCTCCCACTCATACCGAACGGCAATCTCGTGGCCAACCGGCAATTCGCCGTCGGTGGCCTGACGTTGCATCTCGATCTTGAGGTAGTTGTTGACGTAGTGCACCTTACGATCGCGCACATACAGCGACCACCCCGCAAGCCCTCCGCCGTGGGCAACGAGCATGCCCTCGTCGCCGGCTGCTTTGAGCGTGAACCGAGCGGTGAACGAATGGGGCGAGTTGAGAATGACAGGTAGTGACGGGTTGGGAATCGGCGTGGTGCCCGCGTAGTACTTGTAGACATCTCGCTTCTCGCTTGCCGTTGGCCTCGTCGGGTCGACAAACCGATCGCGCCCCCGGTCGTCGAGCGGCAGCACGTTGTGTGCCCTCGCCTCGTCCCACCAAAGGGCAACGAGCTCAGCCAACTTCTTGGGCTGCGCGGCGGCCAGATCGTGCGCCTGGGTGTAGTCGACTCGCTGGTCATAGAGCTCCCACGGGTCGTCGTCCCAGTCGGTGCCCGGCTTGTGCCACGTCACGGCCATCCAGCCGTCGTGGTAGATAGCGCGACTGCCGAGCATCTCGTAGTACTGGACCGACTTGACCTCGGGCGCACCCGCATCGGTCACCGTCGGGGCGAAGCTCATGCCTTCGAGCGGCATCTGCTCAACACCGTTGACCGTCGTCGGAGTTGGCAAGCCAGCCAGTTCAAGAATGGTCGGATACAGATCGGTGATGTGGTGATATTGGCTGCGAATGGACCCTGGGTCGGTGATCTTCGCCGGCCAATGGATGACCATCGGGTCGGTGTTGCCGCCTCGGTGGGTGTCTCGCTTGGCCCGCCGGAATGGGGCGTTGCCGGCCATGGCCCAACCAGTTGGGTAGTGGGGGTCGGTGTCGTGTCCGCCGAGCTGATCGAGGAATGGCAGCATTTCTTCGGCGCTCATCGGCATCAGATTGCGGAAGCGTTCGGTGTTGGTCGTGCCGTGGCGCATGCCCTCTTGGCTGGCGCCGTTATCTGACATCACCATGACAACGGTGTTGTCGTCGATCTCAAGCTCCCGCAACGCTTCCATGAGCCGACCGATCTGGGCGTCGGTGTGCTCGACCATTCCGGCGAACGTTTCCATCAAGCGGGCATAGACCTTCTGCTCAACCTCGCTGTGATCGACCCACGGTTTGACGCCGGGGTTACGGGGAGGGAGCTCACTATTGGCAGGGATGATGCCAATTTCTTTCTGGCGCTCAAATGTCTCGAGCCGAACCTCGTCCCAGCCCTGGTCGAACTTGCCGCGATACTTGTGGATGTATTCAGCAGGAGCATGGAAGGGGCAGTGCACCGCACCGAAAGGTAGGTACGTAAATAAGGGGCGTCCGGAAGAGACCTGCTGCTGATCGCGGATCATCGCGATGGCGTTGTCGACCAGGTCTTCGCTCAGGTGATAGCCCTCGTCGGTGGGGGTGTGGACCCGATGGTTGTCGACGGTGATCATCGGGTGCCATTGATCAACTTCGCCAGGCAGGAACCCATAGAACCGTTCAAACCCAAGACCAAGTGGCCAGCGATCGAATGGCCCGGCCGCAGTAGCCTCGGCCGTGGGCGTGAGATGCCACTTGCCGTTGCAGTACGTCGAGTAGCCGTTGAGGCGGAGCACCTCAGCGATCGAGGCTGCGCTCTTTGGAAGAAACGCGTTGTGGCCGGGGAAACCACTCGCCATTTCAGCTATCGCCGAGAACCCGATCGAGTGATGATTGCGCCCGGTTAGAAGCGCGGCCCGACTCGGTGAGCACAGCGCCGTCGTGTGGAAGTTGTTGTAGCGCAACCCGCTGGCGGCGAGGGCGTCGATCTCCGGTGTCGAGATTGGGCCGCCATAGCAGCCCAGCTGCCCAAAGCCGAGGTCGTCGAACATGATGACGACGACGTTTGGCGCATCGCTCGGAGGGCGGACGGGATCGGGCCAGTCGGCGGTCGATTCGTTGTAGGTGTTCTTGATTTCGCCTCGAAATGGCGTGGGGTCGTATGGCAGTGAGTTCGGTGGCGGCAGATCCATCATGACGACGACTCAGGCTTCATTGGTGTGGTCATTGTTCCCCCTATGACTAGCGGCTCAGAGTAGTTGGCGAACTGCGGACGTAAGAACTCTGCGATGCTCGCCTCGACCATCTAGGAGATACTGGTCGCTCGGTCACACTCGCGGCCGGTTGGGTGTCTACTAACTATGACCAGCGATCAGCAGGCGAAACGGAGCGAAGAGCTTGACCTCTTCACCGCGCTGTACCCAAAGCTTCGGCGGTTCGCCGCGGTCGTTTCTGATAGCGATCAGGAGCCAGACGATCTTGTGCAGGAAGCACTTGCGAAAGTGCTGAAACGAACGACGCTGACCGACCTCTCGCATCCGGCTGCGTACCTCAAACGCACGGTGCTGAATCTGGCCGCCAACGATCGTCGGAAGAAGGGCCGGTATCGCCAGCTCCTCCCGCGACTCGGCGATTACGAAGCGACATCTGACCACTACCCGAGCGACCTCGGCCTTCTTGACGAGTTATCGCCGACCGACAGGGCCGTCATCTATCTCGCTGATATCGACGGATATTCGCTGGCCGAAATAGCAACCGAGCTTGGCGTGTCGCCCGGTTCAGTTCGAAAGCGGGCCAGCCGGGCCCGCGCAACACTACGTGAAAGGACAAGCGATGAGCCCGAACCAGCTACTTGAGGACAGAGCCGAACGAGGCCACCCGCGGGGCGCCGCCAACGTGTGGGCTGCAGCCATTCGCGAAGCCGACCCGGCCCAGGCCGCTCACCCGAATCCATGGGGACGAGCCAGTTTCTGGCTAGTCGGTCTCGCAGTAGCCGTCGTCGGCATCTTCGGGCTCAAACAACTCGAAGGAGTCGCTTTCGACAACGAACCAGCGACCGAAACCGCGCAACAGGATGAGCCGGACCCGATGGCGGGAGTACTTCCAGCATCGATCCTGGTCGAAGGCATGGCGATGCAGTCGGTCATCAAACCAATTGGCCCTGACGAGGAACCAGACTCAGTCTCTTGGGACGACAGTACGGGCGATTTCCCAGACCAGACGACCTTCTTCGGAAACCCAGACAGCCCGTTCACTCACCCGATCCTGGCAATCGAAAATCCCGGTAACGGCGGCTTCCGTCCATGGGGACTGAACCTGGACGGAGCCGGGCTTGATCCGCTGGTTGACGACATGGAACGTATCGACGGCGTCTGGACTGTGGGCGAGGCCTCCGATTTGCACCTCCTCGGGTCGATTGAGGATCAGGTCTTCTGGAGCTTCGATGCCTGGCAGTTCGACTTCGCGTCGGGGGGCCAGACAATAACGATGCAGGTCGCGCCGACCGATGGAGCCAACGAATGGACATGGATTAGCCGATTGTCTCGGTCGTCGCTGGCCAACCTGCGCACCGAGCCGATCGAGGTGCTCGGTCTCGATGGTGTGCTCGTGACAAGTGCCAATGGCGACGACTACGTGGCCTGGGAGTTAGATGGCTTCGGGTATGTCGCTCGTGCCGGTGAAGTGGTTGGCGATACCCACCAGAGCCGGTCGGTCGTCGACAAAGTCGGCTCGTTGGTGATGGTCAACCGGGCCGATTGGCAAGCTGAGGTTGATCGGTCTGGAAGTTTTCGGACGAGTTCCGTCTTCGTGCCGATCGGGCTTGTGTTGCTGGTGCTCTGGACGCTGAGTGCTATCTGGTTCCTCTACAAAGGGCCCCGCTGGCTTGCGGCGCTTCTCCCCGTGGCTGGGTTCGTCCTCTATGCGATGGCCCCAACAGCACTTTCGTGGCTGTTGCTCCTTGGCGTCTTACTTGCTGCCTGGGGCTATTTCATCTGGCGCCAGAGCGGGAATGACGACCCGGCTGACCTAGTCGGCTGAAGCTCGCTGTGCCTCGTCGGGGTACGGGAACCAGCGGAGATGTTCGAAGTCGCTCGTTGTTTCTGGCACACCGATGGGGGCGACATCTGTGTTGGCGAGGTCGGACAAGATTGTCCTTGCCTTGTCCATGAACCCGGTTAAGCCGCCTTCAGGCAAGATGGTCGGGTTGCGTGGGAAATGCATTGTCCCGTCGTCATACGAAGTGTTGAACAACGACAGCGGGGCACTGCCGGCACCGTCACGATGCTTCCACAGTCCAGTGTCTGGCTCGAAGCGGTAGTAGGGGAGCAGGGTGCGGCCCACGTCGGCGACCAAGGCAACGGCGTCGACGATGTAGTTGAATGTGTCGTCGTCGATGAAGTAGTTGAAGTTGACCCGGACCCATCCTGGTTTGATGCCCTCACAGCCCCTGGTGATCTCTCGCTCAAACTCGTGCGATTGGTCGAGGTCGATGCCAAGAAGGCGGTGTCCATACGGGCCCGCGCACGAACAGCCTCCCCGTGATTGGATACCAAACAAATCGTTGAGCACGGCGACAACGAAGTTGTGATGGAGGTACTGCTTGGCGTCGACCGGGGCCGCGCTGTCGCGAACCACAAACGAGACGATCGAAAGTCGCTCGGCATGCTTGCTACCGAGGATCTGGATGTTTGGGTGTCCGTCCCAGGTTGCTACTGCTTGCTTGACGAAACGCGCTTCTCGGGTGCGGATCTCCGCGACGCCGACGGCCTCCTTGAGTTGGAAGATGAGCCCCGCGCGGATCGAACCGATGATGTCTGGAGTGCCGCCTTCTTCGCGGTGCTCGATCTCGGGGAGGAAGCCGTGCTCGAGCTGGTTGACGAACGACACAGTGCCGCCGCCTGGAACGTCGGGAACTCGGTTGGTGAACAGTTCTCGCCGAGCGACAAGCAAGCCGGGCGTGCCGGGGCCGCCGATGAGTTTGTGAGGAGAGATGAAGACAGCGTCGAGATAGCCGGTCGTGGCATCGGCGTCGCCCATGTCGATCTCGACGTAGGGAGCCGCTGCGGCAAAATCCCAGAGCGCGATCGCTCCATACTGATGGAGCATTGTTGAGACTGCGTCGGTGTCAGTCGTGATGCCGGTGACGTTCGAGGCCGCTGAAAATGACCCGATGAGTTGGGGTCGATCTTGGTGCCGCTTGAGCTCGCGCTCAAGGTGCTGTAGGTCGACGTGGCCGTCGGCATTTTCGTCGATCATGACGACGTCGGCGATCGACTCGCGCCATGGCAGCTCGTTGGAGTGGTGTTCGTATGGGCCGATAAATACGACGGGTCGTTGCTCCGACGGGATGTGATCACTTAAGTGGAAACGATCTTCCAAGTTTGACGGAATCCGGAGACCAAGGACGCCAACGAGCTTGGCGATAGCTCCGGTTGACCCGCTGCCGCAGAACAACACCGCGTGATCCTCAGTTGCTCCGACACACTCGGCGATGATCTTGCGGGCATCGTCGCGGAAGCGGCTGGTCTGCAGCCCGGTGCCAGACGACTCGGTGTGCGTGTTGGCGTAGAGGGGCAGTACGACGTCGCGGATGTAGTCCTCGATGAAGCTCAGCGAACGTCCGGACGCGGTGTAGTCGGCATAGACAACCGGACGATGGCCGAACGGGCCGCTCGCCATCTCGTCGCGGCCAATCACCGACGACCGAATCGTCTCTATCAAGCCTTTGGGAGCGGTTGTGTCCATTCTCCTAGCCTACGCCAGCGAACGCTTCGGGGTCTGACCCCGAAGTGTTCGCTCTCACCGCCTTTTTCGCTGGCGCGAAAAACGCTCATTCGTAAGCGAACGGGGGACAGGGAGCGGACGGTATCTTGGCGGCTACAGATAGGGAGGAACCTCACGTGACTCACAACTACTTCGACACATTCATCGGCGTTGCGGAAGACACCAAGGCCACGGTTGCAGCCGTGCCTGAGCCTCGAGGTGGCAAGAAGACCGTTGCGCTGATGCAGTTCGAGATGCTCAGCGACAGCTTCGCCTACACGCAAGAAGAAGTGCTGTTCGACGTGTGGTTCGCCCGACAAGGGGAACAGGGAAAGATCGACCTCGACAACATCAGCGATGACGAACGGGCATCGATTCGTGAGACGTTCTTTGCCAAGGGCCAGGCGTGCCTTCGGGCATCGCCGCTCACGAAGGCCTACGGCTGGGGCGTGATCTTTGACGACCAAGGCCGAGCGGCGTTGTGCGCGATGGAGTCTGACGAGTACGCGACCCACGCGACCAATCCTGATCTCACGGTCACTCGGGCGATGAGGTCAAAGCGGGCCTGAACTCAGCCAGTCTCGGGTCGTGGGGGCCGCGGCGCAGTAGCAGCGAAGATGGTCGCCATGGCCGGGATGACTGCCAGGCTCAGAAGAGCGGGTCGGTAGCCTCCAAGTGCCTCCTCGGCGAGGGAGAGCGAGATTGGGCCAAGGGCAGAGCCGGCCACAACAGCCAGCGTCATCACGCCTTGAATCGAACCGATGTGTGCGGTGCCAAACCAGTCGGGCATGAGCGTGGCTGAAGCCGAACGTGTAGCGCCGCCCATCGATCCGAGCAGGATGGCATAGGCGAACACGATTGCGCCGCGAGAGAGGTCGGCGCCCACGAGGTGAACAATGACGAGCAGCACCATCGGGACGACGGGAAGGTAGCGGGTGCCGATCTTGTCGGCAATGGTGCCGATGACCAGTCCCGCAACGATCGAGCCGATTACTTGGGGCAAGAACATTGATGCCGCTTCTGAACTGGTGAGTCCCGCGTCGCCGAGTAGGTCGATCTGGTGAAAGTTAAGGGCGGTAGAGAGCATGCTGGCAGTGGTCGACATGACCGCAATGACCCAAAATGACCGGCAACGTACTGCTTCGCCCCTGGTCATGCCGATGAGGCGAGGGGTGCTGGTTGCCGGCTGATTCTTGGCGTCGAGGGGTCGAGGCATTGAGCGCAGGCCGAGCGCCCCGAGAGGAATAACCGTAAGCCAGATAACGATGGCGGCGACGCGCCACGCCGATCGCCAGCCCGCGGCCTCGATCACCCAATTGAGTCCAATTGGCATAAGGGCCATAAGCCCGCCGGTCACCATCGCAAAGATGCCAATAGCCATCCCTCGCTGGGTGACGAAACGCAGTTGAACCGTCACGGTGCTGATCATTGAGAGCGAGCCCTGGCCGAGCATGCGAATGCCTATGAAGCCAATACTCAGCATGATGAGGCCGTTGACAGTCGACATGTAGAGAAGTGACAAGCCGAACAGGACACCAACGACGACTTGGCTGATGCGCACGCCGCGACGGTCGACGAATCGGCCAACAAAAGGCATCGCCGTCGAACCGGCGAGCGTGCCGATCAGGTAAGCCGTCGAGATCTGTGATCGCGAAAGGCTGAGGTCGGACACGAAGTGGTCAATGAAGACCGACACGCCGATGGTCTGGCCTGGGCCGGTGAGCATCGCGGTGATTGACGCAATGATCAGGATTGGCGTGCCAATAACAAGTTCAGACCTGGTTTTGGTCTCAATGGCGGTCTTGGGCACCCGGCGAGCGTAGCCATGTCCCAGCGAACACAAGGAACTGAACGAAGTGAAGTTCCCGGTGTCAGACCCCAAACCGTTCGTGTGACGGATGGCCTTCAATCAAGCAGGCAATAAAGTTGACAACATAGCACTCATGTTTGTAGTATTGCATCCAATAGCTAGTAGACATATGTGTGGGCCTGATCCCCCTCTGGCTCACAACCCCTTATTACGAAACATTTCTGCGGATGCGTTGAGCGTTCGCAAAGGAGCTCACATGCCCAAGGCAGTAGGTATCGACCTCGGTACAACTAACTCGGTCGTCTCGGTCCTCGAGGCCGGCGAACCCGTCGTTATCCCCAACTCAGAAGGTGCTCGCACCACCCCGTCGGTTGTCGCATTCGCCAAAGACGGCGAAGTGCTCGTCGGTGAAGTGGCCAAGCGCCAGGCAATCACCAACCCAGACCGCACACTTCGCTCGGTCAAGCGCAATATGGGTACGTCATGGTCAGTCGACATCGACGGCAAGTCGTACACCGCGCAAGAGATCAGCGCTCGCACACTCATGAAGCTCAAGCGTGACGCAGAGGCGTACCTTGGCGACACCGTCACCCAGGCCGTCATCACGGTTCCTGCGTACTTCGACGACGCACAGCGAACCGCCACCAAAGAGGCCGGCCAGATCGCCGGTCTTGAGGTCCTCCGGATCATCAACGAGCCAACCGCAGCTGCCCTGGCTTATGGCCTAGAGAAAGAAAGCGAAGATCAGACGATCCTCGTATTCGACCTCGGCGGCGGCACCTTCGATGTGTCCGTCCTTGAAATCGGCGACGGCGTATTCGAAGTGAAGAGCACCTCAGGCGACACCGAACTCGGTGGCGACGACTGGGACGACGCGGTCATCGAATGGCTCATCTCCCAGTTCAAGAACGCACACGGCGTCGATCTTGGCAAAGACAAGATGGCAGCCCAGCGTCTTAAGGAAGCGGCCGAGAAGGCCAAGATTGAGCTGTCGCAGACCAACAGCACCAGCATCAACCTTCCCTTCATTACGGCAACCGCCGACGGACCGCTTCACCTCGAAGAGACCCTAACCCGGGCCAAGTTTGAAGACCTCACCAGCGACCTGCTCGCCCGTGTGAAGGTTCCATTCGAAGCCGCCATTAAGGATGCAGGCCTCACTAAGGGCGATATCGACCATGTCGTGCTCGTCGGTGGTTCCACCCGCATGCCAGCCATCTCTGGCCTGGTCGAGTCACTCACCGGCAAGGAAGCCAACAAGTCGGTTAACCCCGACGAGGTGGTTGCGGTCGGCGCTGCGGTGCAGGCCGGCGTTCTGAAGGGTGATGTCAAAGACATTCTCCTCCTTGATGTCACCCCCCTGTCGCTCGGCATCGAAACCAAGGGTTCGGTCATGCACAAGCTGATCGAGCGAAACACCACCATCCCAACCCGCCGAACCGAGGTCTTCACGACCGCCGAGGCCAACCAGCCTTCGGTCGAGATCCACGTCCTCCAGGGCGAGCGAGAGATGGCTGCCTACAACAAGACGCTTGGCAAGTTCCAACTCGTCGACCTCCCTCCTGCACCGCAGGGCATCCCTCAGATCGAGGTGACCTTCGATATCGACGCCAACGGCCTCGTGCACGTGTCGGCCAAGGATCGGGCGACCAACAAAGAGCAGTCGATCACCATCACCGGCCAGTCAACGCTGACCAAAGATGAGATCGATCAGATGGTCAAGGACGCCGAGGCTCACGCCGAGGAAGACAAGAAGCGTCGCGAAGAGGTCGAAATCCGCAACAACGCCGACTCGCTCGTCAACCAGACCGAGAAGTTCCTTGCTGATTCGGGAGAGAAGATGCCCGACGAGGGCAAGGCCGAGGTCGAGGCCGCATTGGCCGAGCTCAAGACGGCAATTGCCGGCGATGACAACGACGTCGTGAAGGAAGCCACCGACAAACTCGTCCAGGCATCCTCAGCAGTTGGAGCCAAGCTCTACGAGCAAGCCGCATCCGAAGCAGAGCAGGCTGGCGAGGCACCGGCTGATGACGAGGTTGTCGACGCCGAGATCGTCGAAGACGATGACGAGGCCGAGGGCGACGCGTGAGCGACGACTCCCAAGAACCCGAGGTAGTCGTGCCTGACGACATCAGCAGCATCAAAGATGTTGCTGATGTCGAGGCACCAGCCTCTGGCGACGATGAGGCGATCCCTCCTCCACCACCAACCGCGGAAGACCTCGTTGAGTCACTCGAAACCGTGACCGCTGAGCGAAACGAGTATCTCGATGGCCTGCTGCGTTTGCAGGCCGAGTTCGAGAACTATCGCAAGGCTGTGGCCAAGCGAGAGCAAGATGCTCGCGCGAGAGCCAACGAGTCGCTTGTGGCAGAGCTTCTGCCAATTCTTGATGCGTGTGAAGGTGCGATTGCGAACAACGCAGAAGGCGTCGCTCCAATCCACGCATCACTGCTCGACGTTCTTACAAAGCAAGGGCTCGAACACATCAACCCAATTGATGCACCGTTCGATCCTGAAGCCCACGAGGCCGTCATGCACGAAGCAGCTGATGGCGACGACGGACCTGTCGTCTCCCAGGTGCTACGCGCCGGATATGCATGGAAGGGCCGCACGCTGCGGGCCGCCATGGTCCAGGTGCGAGGCTAGCCAATGTGCGCTCGCCGCCCCTGACCTCGATTCGTCAGGTGTTCACTCCGGCGTCGGGGTCTCAGAGCGCAAGTCTCTGAGGCGCCGGTCGCCAATCTCTCCCCAAAGGGGGTGTCATGCCCACACCACAAGAATGGTATGAAAAGGACTACTACAAGGTTCTCGGCGTCTCGAAAGACGCCAGCGACAAAGACATTCAGAAGGCCTATCGGAAGCTGGCGCGCCAGTACCACCCCGATAAGAACCCCGGTGATGTGAAGGCCGAAGAGCGGTTCAAGGACATTTCAGCCGCTTACGATGTTGTCGGCGACGAAAAGAAACGGCCAGAGTACGACGAGGCCTTGCGGCTTGGGGCTACTGGCGGGTTCGGTCGTGGCGGTAGTAGTGGCGGCGGTTTTGGTGGCGGCGGCCCAACCGGCTATAGCGGCCAAGGCGGAGGCCTCGGCGATATTCTCGGCGACTTGTTTGGCGGCGGTTCTGGCGGCCGCCAGCGTGGTCAGCAGCAAACGCACGGCCCTCGCAAGGGGGCCGATCTCGAAGCCCAGCTTCACCTCAGCTTTGAAGACGCCGTCCATGGTGTCACCACTTCCGTGCACCTCACCAGCGACGCGCCGTGCAGTACTTGCTCCGGTTCGGGAGCGAAGCCAGGGACCACACCGCAAACCTGTGGCGTATGCCACGGCCGAGGTGTTCTCGACGACAACCAAGGGCTGTTCTCCTTCAGTCAGCCATGCGTCGCCTGCGGTGGACGCGGCAAGATCATCAAAGAAAAGTGCGGCACATGCCACGGCAGCGGCGTTGAACGACGTCCTCGTCAGGTTGCCGTTCGCGTTCCCTCCGGCGTCAAAGATGGTCAGAAGATTCGCCTCAAAGGACGTGGCACGCCCGGTCGAAATGGCGGTCCTGCCGGCGACCTGTTCGTAGCCGTCATCGTCGCCCCTCACCGTGTCTTTGCTCGTTCTGGCAACAACCTCACGATCAATGTGCCGGTCAGCTACGCCGAGGCTGTCCTTGGCTCGAAGGTCAAGGTGCCACTCCTCGACGGTGGTTCGGTCACCCTCAAAATCTCGTCTGGCACGCAGAACGGTAAGACGTTCCGCGTGACCGGCAAGGGGATTGCTGGTAAAAAGGCAAAAGGCGATCTGCTCGTCACGATCGATGTGGTCGTGCCGGTGACCGTCAACGACGAACAACGAGCCGCGGTTGAGGCACTCGCAGCCACGATGCCAGACTCGCCTCGTGCGCACTTGGAGGTGACAAGCGATGGATCCGTATAAAGCGGTATACGTCATCTCTGTTGCGGCCGAACTTGCTGGCGTGCATCCCCAGACCCTCCGGATCTACGAGCGAAAGGGTCTGGTTCAGCCGGCGAGAACCGGCGGTGGATCTCGCCGTTACTCTGACGCCGACTTGGCATTGCTCGCCCGAATTCAGCAACTCACCGACGAGGGACTCAACCTCGTCGGAGTGCAACGCGTGCTCACGCTAGAGAGCGAGATCCGCGACCTCCAGCGCACACTTCAGCGCACGCAGATCAACGCTGAACAGGCAGTCGCCGATGCCCATCGCGAGCATCGCCGAGACCTCGTGCCGCTCCATCAGTCGCTGATCCACTACTCTAATCGCCGATACCGTCCGCCTGCCGACTGAGCGAGAGGCTGCGACCGATTCGTGTCAGACGAAGGTCGCGAACTCCTCAAGAGGCAGTCGTTCTGAGCGAAGCCCGTTCACGGGTGCTGCGGGATCTTTGTGACCGATCGCCATTCCGCAGAAGAGCATCAGGTCGTCGGGGGCACCGACAAAGTCGGTCACCGCCTGGTGCCGCGTCGACCAGATCTCTTGCGAGCACGTTGCGAGCCCCGCTTCTTCAGCGAGCAGCATGAACGTCTGGAGGAACATCCCTGCATCTGACCACTGAGGTGGCAGCATGCGTCGATCGAGGTACATGAAAAGAGCCGCCGGGGCGCCGAAGAACTCGTAGTTCTTCGCCATTCTGGCGAGTCGGCCAGCTTTGTCGTCTCGCTCAATTCCGAGCGTGGCATACATTTGTTCACCTAGCGAAAAGCGGGTCGTACGATGCGGCTCCCACAGATTGGCCGGGTAAATCTCGTAGTCGGGCACATCGAGCGGACGGTCGGCGATGGAGGCGACAAACTCCTTGGTTTTCTGGCCATTGATGACGTAAATCTTCCACGGCTGTACGTTGCCTCCTGAAGGGGCACGACTCGCCTTCCGGAGTAGTTCTGCGATGGTCTCATCTGGCACGGGCGTGCGTAGAAACTCGCGAACGGAGAGGCGCTGGTCAACGGCAGTAGTGACGTCCATGGTGGCAGCTTTGTCGAGGTTGTCGGCTGGTGCAAGACGAGTCGACCAAAACATAGACTCATAAAAGTTGATGGTGGTATTGTCAACTTTGGATTATAAGACTAGACTATGTCTATGACTGTTGATCCAAACCGCTGGACCATTAAGACCAAAGAGGCAATTTCGGCGGCGATTGAGCGTGCAAAGAGCGAGTCACATCCGGAGGTCACTCCTGATCACTTGCTTTCCGCGCTGCTTTCGCAGGCCGAAGGTGTTGTCCTCCCGATTCTCACCAAAGTTGGCCGCCAACCAACTGCACTTCGAGCAGATACCGAGCTCGCGCTCGACGGGCTCTCTAAGGCGTACGGCACCGAGCCGCGCCTGTCTCGACAAACCAACCGGGTCCTCGCCGACGCCGATGCGGTTCGCTCCGAACTGGGTGACGACTACCTGTCGACCGAGCACCTTCTCCTGGCACTCGCCAATCCAGATCCCGGTGGCGCGACGGCGAAGCGTCTTGACCTTCGGCGTGAAGAATTACTCCAAGCGCTGCAGGCGGTGCGAGGTTCTCACCGGGTGACGAGCGAGAACCCCGAAGATCAGTTTCAGGCTCTCGAGAAGTACGGGCGTGACCTCACCGAAGACGCCAGGGCGGGCAAGCTCGACCCCGTGATTGGTCGAGACGACGAGATTCGCCGCGTCATTCAAGTGCTTTCCCGGCGCACCAAAAACAATCCGGTACTCATCGGTGAGCCTGGAGTCGGAAAAACGGCAATCGTCGAAGGCCTCGCTCAACGAGTTGTCGAGGGCGACGTACCAGACTCGCTTCGAAACCGTCGGGTGATTTCTCTCGACATTTCGTCGATGCTGGCCGGTGCCAAGTTCAGGGGCGAGTTTGAAGAGCGGCTCAAGGCCGTGTTGAAGGAGATTACTGACGCTGGCGGCGAGGTCATTACCTTCATCGATGAGATGCACACTGTTGTTGGCGCGGGTGCCGCTGGCGATTCCGCCATGGACGCCTCAAATATGTTGAAGCCGATGCTTGCTCGCGGTGAGCTTCGTATGGTGGGGGCGACGACTCTCGACGAATTCCGCAAATACATCGAGAAGGACGCGGCGCTAGAGCGTCGATTCCAGCAAGTGTTCGTCGGCGAGCCCTCTGTTGAGGACTCGATTGCGATTCTTCGGGGACTCAAAGAGCGCTACGAGGTACACCACGGTGTTCGCATCCAAGACGCAGCCCTCGTGGCGGCGGCAACCTTGTCAGACCGCTATCTGACCGGCCGATTCCTGCCAGACAAGGCCATCGATCTGATGGATGAGGCCGCGTCGAAGTTGCGCATTGAGATCGACTCGGTGCCGACCGAAATCGACGTCGTCGAGCGTCGCATTCGTCAGCTCGAGATGGAACAGGTGGCGTTGTCGAAGGAATCTGATCGAGCGTCAACTGAGCGGCTGGAAGAGCTCGAGGCCGAGCTCGCCGACTTGAACGAGCAGAGCCAAGCAATGAAGGCGCATTGGCAAAATGAGAAAGATGCGATCACGGCAATCGCCGAGCTCAAGGAGCAACACGAGGCGCTCAAGCGTGAGCTCGATCGCGAGCAAGATCTCAACCGGGCCGCCGAGATCCGCTACGGCATGATCCCCGGTGTCGAGGCTCAGATCGACGCCGCCACCGCAGCGTTGGCTGCTCTGCAGGCCGTCAAGACCATGCTGAAAGAAGAGGTCGACGAAGAGGACATCGCCGAAGTAGTGAGTCGTTGGACCGGGGTTCCGGTTAGTCGGCTCATGGAGGCAGAGGCTCGCAAGCTACTGCGACTCGAGGACGAGCTGCACAAGCGAGTTATTGGTCAAGCTGATGCAGTCCACGCAGTGTCTGGCGCGATCCGACGAAGCCGCGCCGGTCTGTCTGATCCAGACAAGCCAATTGGCAGTTTCTTGTTTCTCGGACCAACCGGTGTAGGCAAGACCGAGCTTGCCCGGTCGCTCGCCGACTTCTTATTTGATGACGAGCGGGCCATGGTGCGACTGGACATGAGCGAATACATGGAGAAGCACACGGTGAGCAGGCTCATTGGTGCTCCTCCCGGCTACGTCGGCTACGACCAGGGCGGCCAGCTGACTGAAGCCGTCCGTCGTCGGCCATATAGCGTTGTGCTGTTGGACGAGGTCGAGAAGGCCCACCCCGACGTATTCAATGTGCTGCTTCAGGTGCTTGACGACGGTCGTCTAACCGATGGCCAAGGTCGCACCGTCGACTTCACCAACGTGGTGCTTGTCATGACCTCGAATTTGCAGGGCGATCCGAAAGACTTCTTCCGCCCAGAGTTCATCAACCGGGTCGACGACATCGTCCGTTTCGACGTACTAACCGAAGCCGACCTCGAACAGATCGTCGACATCCAACTGGCGACATTGGTCAGGCGGTTGGCCGATCGGCGCATCACGCTCACCGTGTCTGACGAGGCGAAGGCCAAGCTGGCCAAGCTCGGCTACGACCCAGCGTTCGGGGCTCGCCCTCTTAAGCGAGTCATTCAGAACGAGGTGGCCGACAGGCTCGCATCGTCGATCCTCGATGGCGAGATTACCGACGGCGACGCTGTTGCTGTCAGCCTCGTTGGCGAAGAGCTTCAACTCGTCAAGACCACGAGTAGCTAAGCGCAACTAGTAGAAGAGCGGCCGGCCCACGGGCCGGCCGCTCGTTCGCGTACCGAGCGACTCGGTACGATTGCGTTATGTCGCTATCACTCAACAAACTCGACTCGTTTACTCGGCGCACCGGACCCTTGCTGCTCGTCATAGCCGACGGAGTGGGAATCGCTCCCGACGTGCCCAGCAACGCAGTAGCCGCAGCGCCTACGCCCGTTCTCGATGCACTGACTGCTGGCCCGCTCTCGACCGAGTTGGCCGCCCACGGTCCAGCCGTCGGGCTGCCAAGTGATGACGATATGGGCAACAGCGAAGTTGGCCACAACGCTCTTGGCGCCGGTCGGATCTTCGATCAGGGTGCGAAGCTCGTCGGAGCAGCACTGGCGTCTCGTTCGCTCTACGACAGCGACGTCTGGAAAGCCGCTGTAACGCACGGGCGCAGCAACACCATGCACTTCCTTGGTTTGCACTCCGATGGCAACGTCCATAGTAATACGGCTCACCTTTACGCCTTGCTCAACGAGGCTGCGGCTCAAGGGGTCACTAGGGCGCGCCTTCACCTTCTTCACGATGGGCGCGACGTCGGCGCCCGATCGGCGCCCGAGTATCTCGCGGCCACCGAGGCCGTACTCGCGACCATCAACGAGACTCATGGCGTCGACTTCGCCATCGCCTCGGGCGGTGGACGAATGACAATCACCATGGACCGCTATGGCGCCGATTGGGAGATGGTCGAACGTGGCTACAACTGCCACACTCATGGCATCGGACGACGTTTTGCGAGTGCTGCTGACGCGGTTGAAACGATGTACGCCGAAACTGACAAGGGTGACCAGTATCTCGGCGAGTTTGTTGTAACGAACGAGGCAGGACAGCCAATCGGCGCGATGGCCGACGGAGACTCCGTCATCCTCTTCAACTTCCGAGGCGATCGGGCTATCGAGATCTCGCAGGCATACGAGAACGACAGCTTCGACCACTTCGACCGAGGTGATCGGCCCGACGTCTACTTCGCTGGCATGCTCCAGTACGACGGTGACCTCAAGGTTCCGACCAACTACCTGGTCGATCCGCCCCAGATTGATGAGACAATCAGTCAATACTTGTGCGCCGAAGGCGTGCGGACCTTCGCCATCAGCGAGACCCAGAAGTTCGGCCACGTCACCTACTTCTGGAACGGCAACAAGTCGGGCTACATCGATAAATCGCTCGAGACCTACGTCGAGATCCCCTCAGACAACGTCGAGTTCAATACCACGCCAGGCATGAAGCTCGTCGAGATCACGGATCAGACGATCGAGATGCTGCGCAGCGGCAACTACGATTTTGGCCGGCTCAACTTCCCGAACGGCGACATGGTCGGTCACACCGGTGACCTCGCCGCAACGATCGATGCCATGGTGGTACTTGACGAGTGCCTCGGCCGCCTCATGGCCGTTATCGACGAGCTAGGAGGCGTGCTCGTCTTCACTGCCGACCACGGCAACGCCGACATCATGTATACCGAGAAGGACGGAGTGCGATCGCCAAAAACCTCGCACACATTGAGCCCAGTGGCCTTTGCTATTCACGACCCGGCCTACAACGGTGAATACACCGTCGTTGGGTCCTCTGACGCCGGACTGTCCAACGTCGCTGCATCCCTGCTCAACCTGCTTGGATACGAAGCCCCCGCCGGCTATCGGTCCAGCCTGCTGGCTTTCTAATCCCGCACCATGCTGGTGTTGGCGGCATCAACAAAGGGGACCGATATGCTTGGGCAACGTGCCTGCATTAATAGTTGTTGGAACCCAATGGGGCGACGAGGGTAAGGGTAAATTTACCGACCTTCTCGCCAAAGAAGCATCCATGGTGGTGCGGTATCAGGGAGGCCACAACGCTGGTCACACCATTGTGGTTGGTGAAGAAAAGTTCGCCATTCAACTTGTGCCATCTGGCGTCCTGTACGGCCATGTCACTCCGGTAATCGGCAACGGCGTCGTCGTCGACCCGTTCGTGCTGCTACGTGAAGTCGACATGCTGGAGAGCCGCGGAATCGACTGTTCGCGTCTTCAGGTGTCTGGCAATGCCCACCTGATCATGCCGTATCACCAGGAACTCGACGAGCTCCACGAGCGTCAGCTCGGTGATGCCAAGCTCGGGACGACCAAGCGCGGCATTGGACCTGCATATGCCGATAAGGCGATGCGTGTCGGTATTCGAGTGCAAGACATGCTCGATGAAGAAATCTTCCGGGCAAAGCTTCAGTCGGCGCTTGACTACACCAACAAGGTGCTGACCAAGGTGTTCGGCCATGAGCCAACCGACGCAGACGCGCTTGCCGACAGAATTCTCACCGAGTGCCTGCCTCGCATGAGGCCAATGATCAGCGACACGGTGAACAACATTCATGATGCGCTCGACGCAGGGGAGCAGGTCTTGTTTGAGGGAGCGCAAGCGACGTTCCTCGACCTCGACCACGGCACCTATCCGTTCGTCACGTCATCAAACCCAACCGCCGGTGGCGTGTGCGCTGGCGCCGGTATCGGCCCACGCGACGTCGACCGCATAGTTGGCATTGCCAAGGCATATGTCACCCGGGTCGGCTCCGGCCCAATGCCAACTGAACTCCTCGATGAGACCGGCGACAAGCTCGTCGACATCGGCCACGAATACGGTGTCAATACCAAGCGCCGCCGCCGTCCCGGCTGGTTTGATGCAGTAATGATGCGTCACGCGGTTCGGCTAAACAGTCTCACCGAGCTGGCGATCACCAAGCTCGATGTTCTCGATTCATTCGAGACAGTGAAGATGTGTGTGGCCTACGAGATCGATGGCAAGCGAGTAGAGAAGCTGCCGTATCACCAGTCCGAGATCCACCGTGCTCTTCCAATCTACGAAGAGTTCCCTGGTTGGATGTGCGACCTTACGGCTGCTCGCGAACCCGGTGACCTTCACCCCAACTGTCAGGCATATCTGAGGGCGCTTGAGGCCCAGGTCGGTGTGCCGATCACTTTGGCCAGTACAGGGCCCGGGCGGTCCCAGTTCATTAACTGGTCAGCTTCGAACTAGCGGCTCGCACCTCGTAGCGCAGGAGGAATCCAGGCGCCGCGTTCGTCAACCTCAGCGAACTCGGCCTCGTCGGAGGGCGCATCGTCGATGGGCCGCTCCTGCGGGGTGGTGGGGCCACGGAGGGCGGCCGGAATCGTTGATTCTTCTTCTGCAGGTTCTGGGGTGACTACCAGCGCGGCCGGGGCTGCTACTTGAGGTGGCGGCGCAATTGCCTTGCCAGCGGCAGCGGGTGAGACCGGCTTGGGAGCGGTTGGGGCCGCGGCGACCCTTGACTTTCGTCGAGGAAGCGGAGCGAGCGTGGCAACGGACGGTTCTGGTTCGGCCTGTGGTTCTGCCTCCGCCTCTGGCTCGGGCTGTGGTTCTGCCTCTGCCTCTGGTTCGGGCTGTGCCTCTGCCTCTGCCTCTGGCTGTGGTTCTGCCTCTGCCTCTGCCTCTGGTTCGGGCGTTGGTTCTGGTTCGGGCTGTGGTTCTGCCTCTGGTTCGGCCTGTGGTTCTGCCTCTGCCTCTGCCTCTGCCTCTGCCTCTGCCTCTGCCTCTGCCTCTGCCTCTGCCTCGGGCTGTGGTTCGGGCTGTGGTTCTGCCGCTGCCTCTGGCTCGGGCTGTGGTTCTGCCTCTGCCTCTGGCTCGGGCGTTGGCTCTGGCTCGGGGATTGCCCTCGAGAATGAGAAAGGCTTCGGCGTTACCTCTGCCTCAACTTCTGCCTCTGACGTCGGTTCTGCCTCTGACGTCGGTTCTGCCTCTGGCTCGGGCTCTATTTCTGCCTCTGCCTCTGGTTCGGGGATTGCCCTCGAGAATGAGAAAGGCTTCGGCGTTACCTCTGCCTCTGGCTCGGGCTCTATTTCTGCCTCTGCCTCTGGTTCGGGGATTGCCCTCGAGAATGAGAAAGGTTTCGGCGCTACCTCTGCCTCTGGGGTTGACTCCGGTTCTGGCGCTACGACTGGCTCTGGCGCCGCGACTGGTTCCGGCGTAAACGCAACCGGTTCTGGCGTTACGACTGGTTCTGGCGTTACGACTGGCTCTGGTGCCGAGACTGGTTCCGGTGTAAATGCGACCGGCTCCGGCGTTGTCTCCGGTTCTGGTGCCGCGATCGGTTCTGGCGTTGCCTCTGTCGAAGACGACGATGTGGCAAACGGGTCGACTTCGTCGAACGAGGTTGGCCGATCCTCGTCTGCTAACGGCTCAATAACCAGGGGCGGCGGTGGGGAGGCGACCGGTGATGATGGCTCAGGCTTTGCCGCCCGAAGCTGCTCGAGTCGTTCCATGGCAGGGGCGGTTGGCACGCTCCGCGGAGCGGAGGATGGCGCCGAATCCTCATCGACCGCGAGGTCGAGTGTGGCAAGCCAGTCACCGTCACCTGGATCTTCGGCTGCCTCGATCGGGGGCATTGGGTGATCGTGTACGGGCTGCGGCGCGTCAGTCTCGTCTGACTCGATCGTTTCGGGAGTGAACTCGTCGCTTTGCTCGACTGAGTCTTCATCGAAGAAGACAAATCGACCCTCGTCGTGCAGCGTCTTTCGTTGGGACTTGATTTCGCCGCGGCGCTTCTTGATTTCACGGCGTGATCGCAGTCGGGTGATCTTGCCTGGTCGAACGCCCGCGTTGATCATCGAGCAGTTCTTGCAGGCCACGGCTTTGTTCCGCTTTGTTGGCGCGATCAAACATCCGTCGCAGAAATCGCCACCGCAAAGATCGCAGACATCGTCTGCGGGGTCTAGGGGATCATTGTCGCATCGACCATTCATAGATGTTGTCCAAGGCAGAAATCAGGGCACACTTACAACCCATGCTTCGTCACGCATCGGTCGTGCCTTAAGCAACACCGGGAGGAAATATGTCCATCCCCAACATCCTGGCTGACCGCTATGCGAGCAGCGAAATGACATCGATCTTCGACCCGGTCAACCGGGTCCGCGTTGAACGTCACTTCTGGGTAGCGGTTCTGAAGGCTCAGATCGACCTCGGCCTCGACGTTGACGCCAACTCTGTGGCCGATTACGAGAGGGTTCTCGACCAGATTGATCTCGACTCAATCCGTGATCGCGAGCTCGTTACAAAGCACGACGTGAAAGCAAGACTCGACGAATTCTGTGCCATCGCGGGCCATGAAGACCTACATAAAGGACTGACATCTCGCGACGTGACTGAGAACGTCGAGCAGCTTCTGTCATTCCAGGCGCTCCAGCTAGTGCGCCGTCGCATTGTTGGCTTGCTGTCTCTATTCGGTGAGCTGGCGGTCACCTTCTCAGATCAGACAATGGTGGCCCGCACGCACAACGTCCCGGCACAACCGACGACCATGGGCAAGCGATTCGCCTCCCTCGGTGAAGAGTTGTTGGCTGCGCTAGAACAGATCGACGACACAATCAGCCGGTTCTCGATTCGTGGAATAAAGGGCCCGGTCGGGTCTCAGCAAGATCAGATTGATCTGCTCGGCGGGGCCGACAAGGCCAGCAAGCTCGAAGATGCACTCGCCAGGGAGCTCGGCGTGGAGCGCGTGCTCGGCTCGGTTGGCCAGGTATACCCACGGTCACTCGACTTCAAGCTCGTCTCTAGCCTGGTCCAGGTGGCAGCAGCACCTGCGAACCTGTCCCTGCTTGTGCGTCTCATGGCTGGCCACGACCTCGCCACCGAAGGATTCCGGCCCGGCCAGGTGGGTTCCTCGGCGATGCCGCACAAGATGAACACCCGCTCCTGCGAGCGAATCACTGGTTTGGCCGTCATCCTCAAGGGACATCTCACCATGGCTGCGGGTCTGTCGGGCGAGCAGTGGAACGAAGGCGATGTTTCATGTTCAGTCGTTCGCCGGGTAGTGCTACCCGACGCGTTCTTCGCTCTTGACGGATTGATTGAGACCACCTTCTCGGTCCTCAACAACTTCGGCGTGTTCCCTGCCGTCATCGACGCCGAGCTTCGCCGGTACCTGCCGTTCCTGGCGACTCCGAGCCTATTGATGCACGCAGTCCGAAACGGGGTTGGACGCGAGGTCGGCCACGAGATCATCAAAGAGCACGCCGTCGCCGCAGCCTTGGGGATGCGAGAAGAGGCCGGTTCTGCCGTCGGACTGATCGAACGCCTCGGGACTGATGAGGCGTTCCCCGGATCAGTCGAAGAACTCGGCGCCATCCTGGCCGATCCTCGGTCTCTCCTTGGTGCTGTCGATGCGCAGGTGGCGGCGTTTGCAGAAAGGGTTGCGTCGGTTGTGAAAACCGACCAAGAGGCCGCCTCCTATCGAGGCTCCGAAATCTTGTAAGTCGGGAACCAGCAGCGAAGGTTTGATCGTCAGAGAGCCATGAACAACACAACGACAGCACGCAAATTACTTCGTCCACGTACGTTCGCTCTTTTGGCCGTTGCCTCGCTTGCGGTAACCGTTGTCGCTACGGCGCAGGCGGGTGCCGACGGGCACGAGCGTCCGACGGGTCAGCTCATGAGCTGGTTTGATGGCGACGATGGCTGCCCCGGTTGTGGGCTGGGTTAGTGGGCACTGAACCGAGAGAATTCGGGCTTTCGGTTCTGCCAGACGATCGATTCGCCGCTGCAGCACTCCCGCTCTTCGAGTCAGGAATTGTCGACGTCGTAGAGTGGGGCCCAGATCTTGGATGGCGTCGCGAGTCGCTCCCAAGCTGGCTCGACCCGCTCATCGATGACTTTGCTAAGGCCGGCGCCCTGTTCGGGCATGGTGTCTCGTTCTCCGTCCTCAGTGCGAGGTTCACGCCCCGCCATCAGACCTGGCTCGATAATCTCAAGAATGAGACCAAACAGCGGCCGTATCGCCAGTTCTCTGAGCACATCGGTGTTATGGGAGCAGGACGATTCTCTTTCTCGGCTCCGCTGCCCTGCCCAGTTGACGATGACCTCATCCGAGTTGGACAAGATCGAGTCGCTCGCCTTAGTCACGCTGCAGGAATGCCGATCGGACTCGAGAACCTGGCTACCTCGTTGGGGGTCTCCGATGGCATTGATCAGCCAGAACTGATTGAAGCGTTGCTCTCGCCGACCGATGGCTTCGTCGTGCTCGACCTTCACAACTTGTGGACTCAGGCAACGAATCTCTTGCTCGACCCGCTCGAACAGCTGCACCGATACCCGCTTGACCGAGTCCGCGAGATCCATGTCAGTGGAGGATCCTGGACCGATACAGCCAATTCGTCGCGCCGGCTCCGGCGTGACACCCACGATGATGTGGTGCCTGATGCTGTTGCGTCTCTTTTGCCTGTTGCCCTCGAGGCTTGCCCTCACGCAGCTGTGATCTACGAGCGGCTTTCCAATGGTTTGCAGAGCGCCGCGGCCCAAGCGGCCTACCAGGCTGACGTACGACACATCGCCGCGTTGGTCCATTCGTTTGATCGCATCCCGCGTGCGCCCTTCCCTCCCTTGGGGCCGCAACCGCCGTCAGCCCCTGCCGAGTCGCCTCGTCTCGCTTCGTACCAGGCAACATTGCTCGATGTGCTCGACCAAACGAGCGAGCTTGCGGACTACTCAAGAAAGGCCGCCTTGTGGGCCGCCCAAACAGATGCAGATTACTCGATTTACGTCGAGGCGCTCGACCCTGCGTTGCTTGCCGTGGCGGCAGAGCTTGTTGCCACATGGGGAACGTTGGAGCCGTCCTCTCGCTGAAACCGGACGTGGTCCGACCTATTTTTCGAGTAATCCATCGATGATGCGAACCGTGCGGTCGCAGTACTGGGTGATTCGTTCATCGTGGGTAACAACGATTGCCGACGTGCCCCGTGTCTTCATCTCGTTTCGGATGAGCTCCATGACCTGTGAGCCGAGCTCAGTATCGAGTGAGGAAGTTGGCTCGTCGAAGAGCACAAGGCTTGGTTCGTTCATTAAGGCGCGCCCAATGGCGACCCGCTGGCGCTGGCCGCCTGAGAGCTCGGAAGGGAGATTCTTCGCGCGGTCAGCAAGGCCGAGTTCTTCAAGCAGCCGTTCGGCCCGCTGTCGGGCCTTTCGGCGCTCCCGTTTGCCCATCTCATCAACAACGAGAAGGTTCTCCTTGGCATTGAGAAACGGAACGAGGTTGACGTTCTGAAAGACGAAGCCGACCTGTTCTTGGCGAAACTTGGTGAGCTGTCGCGCGTCGTAACGAGTGATGTCTTCGCCGTTAACAACGACTGATCCGCTTGTTGCTGACAAGATGCCACCTGCAATCGAGCACAGCGTCGTCTTGCCCGAGCCGGAAGGGCCTACGAGGGCGACGATTTCGTCATGGGCCAGCGTGAGGGTTGCTCGATCGAGGGCGACGACCTCGGAGTCGGCCATCGGGTAGACCTTGCGTACGTCGTTCATCTCCAGGGCAGTCTGCGAGGATGATGTCACTATGAGCCCCCTAGTGCGGTGGCGGGGTCGATGCGGAGAACCTGTCGGAGGGAAAATGCGCAGCCGACAACTGCTGCGCCAAGTAGTTGGACGGCGCTTGTGAAAATCCGTTGGGGCGAGATGTAGAGGGGAATCGACCCCGCGGGGATAATGACATCCATTGCCACCACGATGATGGCTGCCGAAACGGTGGCGATGGCAGTAAGAACAACGGCTTGTACGACGAGACCGGCAAAGATCGTGGACGATCGGGCACCGACAGCCTTAAAAACGGCGTAGAGGCTGGCACGTTCGACGGTCAACAGAGCGAAGAAGAGGGCGATAACCACGAGTGCGATCACGACCGTGACGCCGAGAATCTGATTGAAGGTGTTCTGTTGGGAGCGCACTCCGGGGATGGCGTCGATGACTTCGGGCACCGTGAGTGCGATAAAATCCTCGCCCGTGAGATCGCTGATGGCCTCGGTGACTTGGGCGCTTGTCATTGAACCGGTCCCTGACACCGTCAATGCTTGGAATACTCCGTCGCCAAGCGCGGCATCTGGACGATTCTGGTTGAGGACTTGCCGCCATGTCTCTGCATCGGCCCACAGCGATGCTTGCCCGTTGTACGCCGCCGATTCGACCCAACCGGCTACGAGAACCGGGGTGCGGGACGGCCCGAGCAATAACTCGTCGCCGACTTCAACTCCGTCGGCCCGGAGGTTCTGGTCGGCCCATGCTGAACCGGTCGGGGGTGGGGCTGGCACGCCGTTGACCGCAGACTCGTATCCCCAAAGCGCGACGTTGGCGAGGTCTCGCGGGCCGTTACCGGGAACTCGGGCGCCCAGTAGGACGACGCCAAGCCCGCCAACCTGGGCATCGAGACCGTCTTCAATGGCTGCTCGGGTCTGCGGTTCGATTCGGCTACGAAGTAGCGATGCCTGTGACGATTCAGAGAACACAATCGTGTCAGCCTCGAGAGCATTCACGGCGCCGGTCGAGTTTCGGGTCAGTCCGTCGAGAAGACCACCGAGAAACATTAACAAGAGTGCGATGAGCATCAGAATGACACCGGTAGCGGCAAATTTCGATGGCTGACGTCGTAGCTCAAGCAGAGCGATCCTCATCGGCCCGCACCTCCTGTGGCTGCTTCGATCGGATCGATCGAGAGGACTCGTCTGGCGGCGATTAACGAACTGCCGATCCCGAGGACGCCGAGGGCAAGGGCCCAAAACACGACAGCAGCGGTTTCGAATCGGAGCGGGATGCCGCCAAGCTGCCGAGTTGCTACTGGCGCATACAGTGCGACGCCGATCGCGTATCCGAGGCCAAGAACTACGAGCGCTTGGAGTAACAGCGAACCAACCAGGCGCTTGCGGGGGGCTCCGATTGCTTGCAGCAGAGTGAGCGACTGGCTCTTTTGGAACGTGATAATGAGAAAGAACAGACCGACAACACATGGCACGACAAGTCCGTAGAGAAGAAAGATGAGCCGAAACGATTGTTGGACCTGGGCAACGCCCGGTGTTTGATCGGCGGCCGTGTCACGATCGAGCGCATCGATGTCAGTAGAGATTGCATTCAGCGTCGCCACTGTTTGCTCGGTTGACACCCCGGGTGCGGGCACGACGGCGAGCACGTTCGGTAGCGGAGAACCCGCATCGGGGTTTACTGCGCTGACGAGGTCGACATATGACTCGTACGGCACAAAGAGTGTGGGACCGGTGTTGAGTTGGACGTCCTTGGCGAGACCGACGATCGTAATTTCGAAGCCGCCCGGTTCAACGACGACAACATCGCCAACGTCGAACCCGGACTTGGCATCGGACTCGCTGCCAACTGCTTCACCGCTACCTGGAAAGCGGCCTTCCACCAGCGTTGTTGGCGCCCCAAGCTCGGGAGCCTCAACGCCAAGCACAGTGATATTGAAAGTCTCCTGGCCGGCACGAGCAGTAAAGGTTCCTTGGCCGACTCGGCCCACAGATCCGACGTCACTGCTTTCACGAACCGCGAGTTCCAGATCTGGGGTAATCACACTGCCTTGGATCACACGCTGCCCGTCAACGGCGTAGACCAAGACTGGCGCAGACTGATTGCGGATAGCTCCCACAAAGGAGGTGAGCAAACCGTTTTGTAACGATTGCTGGAAGAGAATAAGGAAAACGAGCAGCGCAATCGCTGCGATCAGCAAAGAGAACCGGGCTTTCGCTCTTCGCATCTCGGCCAACGCCAAGAAGACCATCGGCTACCCGACCTCTCGTTTGTTAGCCACACTAAGATCTTACGGAGCACCAACAGCCATTGGATGCACCTGTGATATGCAAACGACGAAACCCCGCAACGTGAGCTGCGGGGTTTCATTGAAATGGTGGTCGGGCGGGGCGTCGATCCCCGGACCTACCGCTTTTCAGGCGGTCGCTCTGCCGACTGAGCTACCCGACCACAAACTTTGAAGACTGCGGTGTGTTCTGTTTCAGAATATTGCATGTCAAGAAAACGCTGCCCCCTTTCCGAAGAAAGGGGGCAACATGGCGGTCCCGACGGGATTTGAACCCGCGACCTCCGGCGTGACAGGCCGGCGTGCACTCCAGGCTGCACCACGGGACCTCGCAGCAGTGATTTGTGACTGCTGTAGCACCCCCAACGGGATTCGAACCCGTGTTCCTGCCGTGAAAGGGCAGTGTCCTAGGCCGCTGAACGATGGGGGCCAGTGACACCGAGCGGAACCGAAGCTCCTGAGGGCTGGGTCAATGTAGCAGGATGGCGAGTTATCGCCACCGATCGTTACGAATTCCCAACCAGTATTCTTGCTCGGTTGAACTGGCAGACAAATGTAGCGTTACGACACAGCCAACCGGCACGTCTGAGCTAGAGATCTTCTTGCAGGGCCTCGATGATTTCACTGAGCAGGTAGCCAAGCAGCTCGTAGACGTCGACAATTTCTTCATTGGCGTCGTCGACAACTAGTTCTTCACCATCGCTGACGTCGAGGATTGTGCCGAGCACGAGTCGTGTGTCGTTGATGACTCGCATCCATTGAGACAAGGTCTCGAGCGTGAGTTCGTCGGCATCTGCGGTTTCAGCCACGTGGCGGATTGCTTCGCGCCGTTGGTCGATAAGCGCGCCGTGAGCGAACACTTGGTATCCGGCATCGCGTTCGGCGTCATCGGGATACGCCGTTGGGAAAAGGCGGGTCAGCGCCGGATGGTCGGCATCGAGCGCCGAGTCGAGCTCGGAACCGATCTGCACGAGGAACGAGCGGATATGGGGTGGAAAGGTGACCTTAAAGAGCCCTGGCCCGGTCCGGCTGATCAGCCGGTTTCTCTTAAACACCATGTTATTTGGTCACCTCTCTAGGACTCGTGTTCCATCGTGGCCCAGAGGCCATGAGAGTGCAGGCGGTGCACATCACGTTCGGCTTCGCTTCTGGTGCCTCCCGACACGATTGCTCTGCCCTTCTCATGGACATCGAGCATCAGCGACGTGGCCTTCTCGGTGGAGTAGCCGAAGAGTTTCTGCAACACGTAGGTCACGTATGGCATCAAGTTGATGGGATCGTTCCACACTATGACCTGCCACGGCAGGTCTTCGTCGGTGAGCGTGTCGGTGTCTTCCACAACGACCGTGTCGGTCTGTTGGTCACCGGCGGTGATGTGGAGTGAAGCGCGTGTCGTCATAGGAGTTGCTCACTCGGCCGGGCGAAAAACGCCAAGTAGGTCCATACGAGAGCACACCAGAGCGCTGTCGCGCCAACGATATGAATAAACACCAACACGACGGGGACACCGGTGAAGTACTGGGTGTAGCCAATGGCGCCTTGGAGGACGGCTGCGCCGATAACGATGTGGAGCGATCGATTAAGTTGATGTGAACCGTCATTCTTCGAGAGCCGCCAACTCAGGGCAACGAGCGCCGCTAAGAATCCCCAGACAAACAGGCTATGGATGCGGGCAATGCTGGTCAGCGGCGTGTCGATCCGTTCGACTGAAACGTCGCCGCTGTGAGGGCCCGCCCCGGTAACCAAGGTGCCGGTGAGCACCACGGCGGCCCCAAGGGCGGCCATTGCTCGCAGGTGCCATAGCGTCTGCGGATGCCGCGGGGTGGCTTTGCCCGGCCCCGTTTGTGAGCGATTGAGCAGTGCAAGCACATTAGCGAGCATGACCATGCTGACGAGAAAATGCACGGCGACGAAGAATGGGTGCAGGTCGCTCTCGACAACGTACTTTCCCCAGACAATCTGGAAAATCACGCCCACGACGAGGCCCCAGGCGAGCCATATGAGATCGCGTCGTCGGGGAGAGCGTTGGTAGGCCCCGAGCACTGCGGCTGCGATGCCGAGTGAGACAATTCCGCTGAAAAGACGATTCCCGAACTCGATAGCGCTGTGATAGGCGAGTTCTGGCGCAATACTTCCTTCGGAGCACACTGGCCAGTCGTCACATCCGAGGCCGGATCCGGTCAGACGCACCGCGGCACCAGAGAAGACGATTGCGACCAGCAATAGTGCGGCAATCTTCAGATTGCGGTGGTAACGGGCTGGTTCGAGTGAACGCACCTTTGTACGTTATGCGCTCCCTGCGCGGTCCCAACAGCTCACTTGAAGCGGAAGATCAGGGATGCGATTCGCTACGGCCCGGCTGACGGGCCGCTTCGCTCGCTAGCATCGTCTTTCGTGTTGGCCACTGTGAACTCCCGCTCCCGGGTTATGGCGTTTGTTGCGCTCACAAAACCTCGAATCATCGAACTGCTCCTGGTGAGCACGGTTCCGACGATGGTGCTGGCCAACCGCGGTTTGCCCTCCATCTGGCTCATGGTGGCCACGGTCATCGGTGGAACCCTCTCTGCTGGCGGCGCAAACGCAATCAATATGTACATCGATCGCGACATCGATGCCGAGATGGAACGGACGAAGCACCGGCCTCTCGTTACCGGCGAGATCAAACCAACCGAAGGCCTCGTCTTCGCAGTAGCGCTCGAGATCGCATCGTTCTTTTGGCTTTGGCTCTTCGTCAACCTTCTCTCCGGCCTCCTTGCCGTCGCCGCGTGCCTCTTCTACGTCTTCGTCTACAGCCTGTGGCTGAAGCGCACGTCAAAGCAGAACATCGTGATTGGCGGAGCAGCGGGAGCCGCTCCGGTGCTCATTGGCTGGTCGGCCGTAACGAACACCGTTGGTTGGCCTGCCGTCATTCTTTTTCTTGTCGTCTTCTTCTGGACTCCGCCCCACACTTGGGCGCTCGCCATCCGGTACGAAGTTGACTATGCGGCTGCGTCCGTTCCGATGATGCCGGTTGTTGCGGGTCGCAAGAAGACGTCGACGCAAATCGTTATCTATTCCGTGATCGTCGGGATCTTCGCTCTTTCCCTCTACTGGGTCGGCGATATGGGTTGGATCTATCTCGGGGCCTCCAGCGTCGTCTCGGTGCTATTCGTTCTCGGCGGCATCGGCCTGGCCAGGGAAAACGACCCCATTGTGCAGGAAAAGAAAGCAATCAAGTACTTCGCCTTTTCCATCACGCACCTCACGATTTTGTTCGGCGCAGTAGCCCTCGATCAGATCATTCGGTGGGGCATATGACGAAAACTTCAGAAATAAACCAAGGATGTAGAGCCGATCATTTCGATTACGCGCTCAGGTCGGGTTACAGTACCTTGCCGCGCAACATGGTCCGTCGCGGGCGCCCTTCGCGTCTAGTAACCATTAACCGCTGCTCCTGTACCGCTGCGAGGTCCAAGAATTTATGGCACTGACTGAAACTCGCCCAGATGACGCCGTATCAATCGATGCGGAGTCTCAACCCGTCGCCCCAGTCGGAGGACTGCTCGGCACCGGAGACCACGTTGTGGTCGGTCGCGCTTGGGTCGCTGCCGGCTCGGTCTTCCTGTTTGGTGGTCTTGTGGCCGGCATGCTTGCTTCAATCGAGCATGCCGATGTCGGGGGCTTCGACATAGTCAACAACTCAAACACGTTCACCCAGTTGTGGTCGGCGAGTCGATTCCTATTACTCCTCGCTGGCATCGTGCCGATTCTCATTGGTCTGGCCACATCGATCGTTCCCCTACAGGTTGGCTCGTCTGGCTTGGCCTTCGCACGTGGTGCGGCCGCTGCCTTCTGGACATGGCTGCTGTCAGTTGGAGTCGTCATCCTCGCCTACGCATTCGACGGCGGTCCCGGCGGGAACGCAACCGACTTCGTCGTTCTTTGGGCGCTTGGCATGATGGCTGCAGTCGCAGCGATTATCTGGGCTCTTGTATGCATCGCCACCACAGTGCTTGGTGCTCGAGCGCAAGGGATGACCCTTGAACGAGTGCCCGTGGCCACTTGGGGCTTCTTCGTCTTCTGCATCAGCGGACTGCTTGCTCTGCCTGTCATGCTCGCCGAACTGCTGATGGCCTACCTCGACACGAAGTACGGCTACCTCCCAACGGCAACGTCTCGATCTGGCCTTGTCGGTGTCCTCGACACCATCTCGATCGCTCCTGCCCTCTACTGGGTCGTCGTCCCGACGCTCGGACTCGCGGTGCAATCAATCGCCGTGCACACTGGGCGCCCAATCAAGTTCCACAAGACAGTCCTTGCGCTTCTCGGCGTGATTGCGTTCTGCTCTTATGGCGCTGATGTCTTTAGCTTCAGCAGTCGTGGCCGGGCAATCTCGCTCGACAACGGGTTGATGGTTGTCGCAATTCTCGCGGTGGCAGTGCTCATCCTGGCGGTGCTTGGCGCTGCTGGCGACAGCATGAAGGGCGGTAAGCCAAAGCTCACCACCCCCCTGGCTGCCGGGCTCGGTTCTGGTCTGCTACTCCTCCTCGGCGCCGCCGTATCTGAGATCGCTCAGGTCGAACCAATCGTCAACTTCATCAACACCAACTTTGATTCGTCGATTAATCTCGCCGATTGGTGGAGCCTCAACGGCACCAGCTTCCACGAAGGAGTTCGGGGCCTAATCCTCGGAGCAGCCGTGCTCGGAGCCGTTGGCGGCGTGCACCATTTCGCCCATAAGGTTTGGGGTCGATCGCTCAACGGAGCTCTCGGACTCCTCTCTGTTGCGGCTATCGCCGTAGGCACTGCAGTCTGGGGTCTCGGTGGGGTTGGCGCAGGTTTCGGTGGCCAGCCAAACCTGCCAGTCGTCGATCTTGAGGCTGGCGGCACCGTCGAATTCTTCAACATCATTAGCGTGATCGGCGTGGCGCTCGTCGCAGCCGGTGTTGGCATCTTCGTGCTCGACCTGCTGATGAGTCTCATCGCACAGAAGGGGTCGGCGACCGAGCCTTGGCGTGGCGTTACCCTTGAATGGGCGACGAACTCGCCACCAGCTCGCGGAAATTTTGAAACCGCACCAGTAGTCACCTCGGCAAATCCCTTGGCCGACGACGCTGAGGGAGAGGACGCCTGATGTCAGATATTTCTATCCGCGAGATTCTCCCGGAAAACGTCTCGGTTGGCGCACCGAGTCGTCCGCGATTGCTGGTCATTGGAACTGCTCTGGCCTCAGTCGCCGTCATGGTCGGCTTCGGCTCATTGCTTTCCCTCTACGTCCGAACTCGGGCACTGTGGATCGCCAGTGCCGACAACGGTCCTTGGCTGCCACGTGGTGTCACCATCCCCCTGACCCAGCCAAACATGATGGCGATGACCCTCGTCTTGTCGCTCGTGACCGTCCTCTGGGCCGTTGCGTCGATGAAGAACGATGATCGGGCAAACACCTACATCGCCGTTGGACTCTCCCTTCTCTTCGGCTTCGCCTACATCGCTCAGACGGGGTACCTGCTGACGCTGATGGGTCTGCCAATTGCCGGCGACGCTTCTGGCCGTGCTCCTCTTTTCTATGCCGCAATCGGTACCCACCTTGCGATCACGGGCGCGGCGATGGCCTATCTCGCCATCATGGGTATCCGTAGCCTCGGCGGCAACTACAGCGCGAAAGACGTCGAAGGTCTGTACGGCGCGGCAATGTTCTGGTTCGTAATGGTCACGATGTACTTCGCACTGTGGTACGCCATCTACATCACCAAGTAGGTAAATGATGCTCACCTGGGGATCTAAGTTCATATTCGGAATCGGCTTCGGCAGCATTGTCGGCGCGATGGTCATGGGTCTTGTGACTGGTGGCGACCCTGTCGGCGTCATCAGCATGGGCTACAAGGGTGGCGTCGGCGATCACATTGCCTATGGCACCCTCATCGCGATCGGGTTTGCGATGATCGTCATGGGTGTTGTCACCACGATTGCTCGCGACGGTGACGCCGAAGAACTAGCCGCCCGAACCGGCGTGGCCCAACTCGGTGCGGTCAATCCTCCTGTGTACCCCAGCTACTGGGCGCCGCTCACCGCCTTCGGCGTCACGTCGCTGATCATCGGCTTGGCGCTCAACAAGGCCTTCGTGGCCCTTGGTATCGCCGCACTCGGCATCGTGGCTCTCGAATGGTGCATCCAGGCCTGGTCCGATACCGCCACTGGCGATAGCGAAGTCAATGAGGTCATGCGCCAGCGCCTGATCAGCCCGCTCGAACTGCCGCTGCTTTCGACGCTCGGCATCGCGGCAGTCGTACTTGGCGTCTCGCGAGTCTTGCTCGCTGTCTCAACTGCAGGCTCAGTCATTGTCGTGTCAGTGGCCGCTGCGGTCGTGTTCTTCGCCATCGTGTTGTTGTCAAAGGTCGATGTCGATCGTCGGGTCATGAGCGGCCTAGTTGCGCTGCTCGCCGTTGCCGTTCTCGCTGGCGGCATCATCGGCGCCGCAGCAGGCGAACGTGACTTCCACCATCCTGATGAGGCCGGAGAACACTCGTGACGAACGACACCACCGATTCGACTTGGCATAGTTCTAAGGGCCGGACCATCCTGAACACAATGCTTCCCTCACGCCGTACATTCCAGATTGCCGCTTTTGCTGTGTTTGGACTCGCACTGAGTGCGTGCTCCGATGACCATCCACTTAACACCTGGGAACCTCGGGGCCCGAAGGCTCAATCCGAGCTCGACATCATGTGGCCTGTCATATGGGGCATCATCATGGTGGTGTTCGTGATCGTGTGCCTCGGTGGCGTTGCGCTTGCGTGGAAGAATAGGGTCAAGCCCGAAGACTACGACCCTGATGACCTACCTGAGCAGGTGCACGGCTGGTTCAAGGGCGAGATTGCATGGACTATTGCGCCGGCCATCATCCTTGTGTTCGTTGGCGTCTACACCATCATCGGAGTCTGGGACCTTGAGAAGAAGAATGAGCCAGCCGAGCTAGATGTCATGGTCATCGGTCGTCAGTGGTGGTGGGAATACCGCTACGACGTTGATGGAGACGGCTTCTTCATCGATGCCGATGGCGACGGCGAGATCTGGGGCGTTGACGGCTTAGGAGCTGACGGTCCCGGTGGCTTGGACGGCGACTCTGACGACATCGAATGGCCACTCGAGTACATCCTCGATCCCGACGATGTCTCTACCGCTGGTGAGCTCGTCATTCCGGCCGGAGAACAGGTCGACCTTTACATCACCTCCGCCGACGTTATTCATTCCTACTGGATCCCGCGTCTCAACGGTAAGCGCGATGCAGTGCCTGGGCGCTACACGACATGGTCGGTCGAGGCAGACGCGCCAGGCAAATACACCGGCTGGTGCACCGAATTCTGTGGGTTGTCCCACGCTCGAATGCGCATGTCGGCCATCGCTCTCAGCCCAGACGACTATAAAACTTGGTTCGAGAACCAGGAAGCTCCGGCCGCAGTGCCAGCCGAGGGAACTCCTGAGTTCGCTGGACGTGAAACGTTCAAGAACCTCTGCATGAGCTGCCATGTCATCAAAGATGGCGACCTCCAGTACAACGAGACCGAAGAGGGCGATCCGTGGCGCACATCTGTGCCACTCATAGCGAAGGGAGCGCCTGATCTCACCCACTTTGCAACCCGAAGCTCGTTTGCCGGCGCAATCTACGCCCAGTATCGCGACATCAACCCTGACGACGATGCACTCGACGTGAACACTTACCTCGACCTACCAGGCAACTACCGCTGGAACGAGGCCGAACTACGGCGTTGGATCAAAAACGCGCCAGACCGCAAAGCTGCGAAGTACGAGAACCAGCAGGGCATGTTGCCTTTCCCGCAGTTGCAAGAAGAAGAACTCAACAATCTCGTCGCCTATTTGGCGACGCTCGACTGAGCAGGAGCTGATCACCTATGGCGATCATTGAAGAACCGCTCGCTCTCCCAGCCGGAGTGACCACAAGCACGAGCAAGCCGCTTGGTGTATTCAGTCGGCCGCGAAACGCGACCGGCCTGAAAGACTGGCTGACCACAGTCGACCACAAGAAGATCGGCATCATGTACGGCGCTGCCGCGATGTTCTTCTTGGTCATCGGCGGTGTCGCTGCTTTGCTGATTCGAACCCAGCTCGCGGTGCCAAACAACGAGCTCTTGAGTGCCGACGCGTACAACCGGGTCTACACGATGCACGGCACGATCATGGTCTTCTTGGTCGTGATGCCAATCGGTGCGGCGTTCGCCAACTACTTGCTGCCGCTGCAGATCGGCGCTCGCGACGTGGCCTTCCCTCGCATCAACGCCTTCAGCTTCTGGGTGTTCCTCGCTGGTGGAATTCTGCTCAACACAAGCTGGTTCCTCGGCGGTGCTCCTGACGGTGGCTGGTTCAACTATGCACCAAACAACGGCGTTATCTATTCGCCAAGCCACGGCATCGATTTCTGGAACGTTGGTCTTCTGATTGCCGGTATCGGTTCGGTTACCGGTGCCGTCAACTTGATCACGACGGTCCTCAATATGCGGGCGCCGGGCATGAAGTTGTTCCGGATGCCGGTCTTCGTCTGGATGACCCTGGTCACTCAGTTCCTTCTGCTGTTCGCCGTTCCGGTGTTGACTGTTGCCCAGGTCTTGCTACTGCTTGACCGAAACTTCTCGGCCAACTTCTTCAACGTATCGCAGGGCGCCGATCCGCTGCTGTGGCAGCACCTTTTCTGGGTCTTCGGTCATCCTGAGGTCTACCTGATGATCATGCCGGCATTCGGCATTGTCTCGGAGATCATCCCGACCTTCTCGCGGAAGCCGATCTTCGGCTACCCGTTCATGGTCTTCTCAGGGATCGCCATCGGTTTCCTCGGTTTTGGTGTTTGGGCTCACCACATGTTTGTGTCCGGCATGGGTCCGGTCTCGGTCTCGGCCTTCTCGTTCGCCACCATGTTTATTGCGGTGCCAACAGGGGTGAAGATCCTCAACTGGCTCGGCACGATGTGGGGCGGCAAGATAACGCTCAACACAGCGATGCTCTTTGCCATCGGTCTTGTCACTCAGTTCACCGTTGGTGGCCTTTCTGGTGTCACGCACGCCGTTGCACCTTCAGACACCCAGCAGACCGACACCTACTACATCGTCGCTCACTTCCACTACGTCCTCTTCGGTGGTGCCTTCTTCGGCTTCGTCGGTGGCCTCTACTTCTGGTGGCCGAAGATCTTCGGCTACAAGCTTGGCGAGAAGTTCGGTAAGTGGAACTTCTGGATGATGGTTGTTGGCTTCAACGGCACATTCGGCCCGATGCATATCCTCGGGCTTCAGGGCATGCCTCGACGCATGCAAACCTACGACGACGACATGGGCTTCAACCTGTGGAATATGGTCGCCACCATCAGTGCGTTCATACTCGGTGTTGGCACCTTGCTCGTGCTCGTAAACGCCTACTACAGCTATCGCAAGTGGAAGGCCGATGGCCGTCCCGATGTTGGACCTGATCCTTGGGATGCTCGCTCGATCGAGTGGTCGATTCAGTCGCCAGCTCCAGAGCACAACTTCGACACCCTTCCAATCATCACCGATCTGGACGACTTTTGGCACCGGAAATACGCCGAGGACGAGAACCACAAGCTCCGTCGTGTCGCTACTGGCGCAGAGCTCGCTCAGCCTGGCAACGGTGAAGGTGTTCACCTTCCCGCACCGTCGTATTGGCCGATTCTGTTGGCGTTCAGCATTCCAATTATTGGTTACGGCATCATCTTTAGTCTCTGGCTCACCATTCCTGGTGCGCTCCTGTTGACGGCCGCTTCATTCGGTTGGGCCCTAGAGCCAGCCGATGATCTCGACATCCCTCACCACGATCACACGGAGGCCCTGAACCATGGCTGATGCTGCGGTGCTAGGCGACGAAAACGTCGCCGGCGAAAACTCCACGAATGACCACTCGGCAGACGTGCACTCGACTGACGAGCACGGGGCGCACTACACCAGCCTCGGCATTTCAAACATGAAGCTGTCGATGTGGCTCTTCCTCGGTTCTGAGTGTCTTCTCTTTGGTGCGTTGATCTCGACGTACCTGCTGTCGAAAACTCGGTTCCTGACCGAGCTCATTGCCGGCAACCCAAACGTCGTCAGCACGCTGCCGTCGGCCTTGGCCGAAGAGATGATTCATCAGGGATCAGTCGAGCCGATGTTCGATATTCCCTTCACCTCCGCCAGCTCGTTCATTCTTCTCATGAGCTCGCTCACGATGGTGTTGGCTCACAAGGCAGTTTCGGAGGGCAATTACAAGAATACTCGGCTCTTCCTAGCTGCGACCGCGTTTCTCGGTTCGCTCTTTATCGCTGGCCAGGTCTACGAGTTCACGGCGTTCTACCGTGAGGGCCTCACGTTCGACGGCAACCTCTTCGGCTCTGCCTTCTATACGCTCACCGGCTTTCACGGCATCCACGTCAGCGTCGGCATCCTGATGCTCGTCGCACTACTGATCCTTTCGATGAAGGGGAAGCTTCAAGCCGACCGTGCCGAAACGGTTGAGCTTGTTGGCTTGTACTGGCACTTTGTTGACGTCGTGTGGGTCTTGATCTTCACTATCGTCTATCTCGTTCGCTGATCTGGGAAGCATCTCATGACTGATATCGCAATCACTGAAGACCACACCCACGACGATCATCATCCGACTGAGCGCCAATACTGGCTGGTATTCCTCGCACTCGTCATCGTCACGGCGGCCGAGGTCGCATGGTCATACGCGGGCATCGATGGCATTGCCTATCTATTGCCTCTGTTTGCCATGATGCTGTTTAAGTTTGTGTTGGTGGCGGGCGTCTTCATGCATCTCTACTTTGACGCGAAGATCCTCAACGGCAAAACGTTCGCGATGATGTTCGGGGCCGGGCTCGTTATAGCGATTCTTGTGTTCGCTGCCGTCATGGGCAGCTTCGAATTCGAGATCTAGTCATGCTCGGCGTGGCGATCAACTCAATCCCATGGGTGCCGCACCCGGAGGTTTGGTTTCTCGTTATCAGCTCGCTCACCATTGCCTGGTACGCAAAGCACGTAATAGAACCAAAGGCTGTTGCCTCAGGCTACGAGCCAATTACAGTGGCGCAAAAGCGTTGGTACTTCATTGCTCTTGGCTCCATGTGGCTCGCTTCCGACTGGCCGGTCCATGACGTCGCCGAGGCCTATCTCTATTCGGTACACATGTTTCAGCATTTGCTGATCTCGATGATCGTGCCGGCGATGTTCCTGCTGTCGGTTCCACGATGGATGTTTGAGCTCGTGATTCCGCCAGGAACCCGAATCTGGCGGGCCTTCCGCTGGTCTGTACGGCCGCTGCGGCTCTTCATCATCTTTAACGGCCTCACAAGCTTGTTGCACTGGTCAGCGACTGTGCAATGGTCATACGATTCGGGCGCCGTCCACTTGATGTTCCACACGATGATCTTCGTGTCTGGTGTGTTGATGTGGATGCCAGTGTGCGGACCTATCGCAGAGTGGAGACTGCCACCGTTCGGCCAGTGCATCTACCTCTTTTCGATGTCGATCGTGCCAACGGTGCCTGGCGGCTGGCTCGTGTTCGCTGACGGCGTCGTCTATCGGCACTACGACATCGTTGACCGGCTCTTCGGCATTGACGTGATCGGCGATCAGCAGGCGGCCGGCGCGATTATGAAGATCGTCGGTGG
>RCMY010000321.1_pt1 | contig 45338 bp, 49 predicted proteins | sample 2041341 | NCBI WGS metagenome assembly RCMY01 (sample SAMN09708234, study PRJNA481090) | Marine sediment metagenome, whole genome shotgun sequencing project.
AACTGCGTGGCGAGGCTGTCGCATTGACGACCAAACCAAATCGCAGGCACATATGCCGATTTTCGATCTTGCCTACCACAAGATCCAGATGTCGCTGCTGATATTTCGGCCGACTGCGGATATGCGCGCGGTCCAGGAATACCGTCAAGCCACCCTTGGGAATCGTATCAGCAAGATCACCCGAAGCACTTCTCGTTTGCTCGAGTTTTTCCGAAATCCGACCCAACCGGCTGCGTACTGTGGTGTGATGGGCTGGTTGGCAGGGTAGAAAGCTCTTCATCAGCCGTGCGGCCTCCCGAAAAGAATGCCGGGACCCAAGCTCGGCATGGAGGCGCTGCAACTCTGGGGTAGCCCGATCTGGAAAGAAAAAGGTCAGCGGAGAAAGAGGCCCGCCGGGCATCGCCGCAGACCTCGCATCGCAGGAACAGCGGCGCAAAAGAGCGGCTTTCACCCGAAACCGTCCAAAGAGCGTGTCCAAAACGCGCGTGCGATAGTCATGGATGGCGCGAACCCTGCTACAAGGGCTCTGTCGCAACCTTTTGAGTATTCAGACGGTCAACTAATGTTACAGAGCAGGTCGAGAGAAACAAGTGCGCGGGTTGAACAAAATGGCAATTGAATTCAAGTGCGTACATTATCCGAAGTCGGTGATCTTGCACGCGGTGTTTTTCTACGTCCGCTACGCCGTGTCCTACCGAGACCTCGAGTAAATCATGGCTGAGCGAGGCGTCACCGTTGATCACGCCACCCTGAACCGATGGGTCGTAAAATTCTCGCCTTTAATTGCCGCAAATGCCCAAACCCGGAAACGTGCAGTGGCCAATTCCTGGAGGATGGATGAAACTTATATCAAAGTCCGGGGCAAGTGGACCTACCTCTACCGCGCAGTTGATCGGGACGGCCAAACCCTTGATTTCATGCTGTCTGAGCGTCGCGATCTGGCCTCAGCTCGCAGGTTTTTCAAGCAGGCTATCGGCACAAACGACGTACCGGACCGAGTGGTTATCGACAAGAGTGGCGCCAATCTGGCTGGCCTGATGGCCGTGAATGTAATTTTGAAATTCACTGGGGCGGGGCGCATCGTCACGATCCGGCAGGTCAAGTATCTCAACAACATCCTAGAGCAAGACCATCGCTTCATCAAACGGATCACGGGTCCAATGATGGGCTTTAAGGCTTAGCACTCCGCCGCTGCAACCATCGCAGGGATCGAGGTCGCTCACATGATCCGCAAGAAACAATTCGTGGCCAACGGCATAGCCGCATTCCAGCAGTTCGCGTTGCTCGCGGCATAGTCATGTCCGAATGTTAGCCTTTTCAATGCCCTATAAAAATTTGCGACACAACCCATTTACAGCATCCTGAAAAGAACAGACCGCCTCGATATCAGCGCAAGGGCGATCTGTGCAACATGTATACCTCGTGCCCTTTGGCGAATATGTTTCCTTGCGCGGCATATTGCCGCTTCCGCGCTTGGTTGAGTCTCGTGGCGACTTTATGCCCGGCCCAGGGCCAAGCACGTTGGCGATTGGGGTCGGCCTCCCCTTGGTTGGTGTTGCAATCTGCTATGAGGCCATTTTTCCAGGTCATGTCGTTGATGGCGCAACCCGACCGAGCTGGATTTTCAACGCCACAAATGACGCCTGGTTCGGAACATCAATCGGGCCTTGGCAGCACCTGGCATCAGCGCGCATGCGGGCCGTTGAAGAAGGCCTTCCCCTTGTTCGTGCCGCAAACACCGGGATTTCTGTTGTGGTCGATGCGTATGGCAGAACAATTGCCATGATCGAACTCGAAAGGTCAGGCATCATCGATGCGCGCTTACCCCGACCGCTTCCGCCAACACCCTATGCTCGTTTTGGTGACTGGACTGCAATAGCGTTGATCATGCTTGCATGGATCATTGCCGGATTGCGACTGCGGCTGCAAAAGCCAGCACGCCTTACAAGCATAATGACATGATCGGCTCGTTTTGAGAGCCTATGCACAATCTTTGCTGGCCGGGCAACACAACAAATGGCTCGAATCTGACCTTACGTCGGCTGGACCCCAGCCCACTTGGCCGCTAACGCCTTTGGCGATTGGCGGCTGGTTGGATCAGCCATCAGCTTGTTCTCTGTGCATCGGGTTTTGAGTTGGCAAAGCCTTTTTGAATGAGGTCTTGTCTGAACCTCGAAGCATTGCGGTCCAAGACACAACAAGCGATGCTTGGCTTCAAACAAAGATCTCAATCGGTGTTCCATCTCGTACCATCGCATAAATCTCTTCCATTTCGCGATCTGAAACCGAGATGCACCCCGCCGTCCAATCCGGCTTGATCGGATCGATGTTGCGCCTCCGCCCGCCGTGAATGAATATTTCGCCGCCAGGTTCGCGCCCCTGCGCTTTGGCGAAAGCGATGTCAGCCTCATTTGGATAGGAGATGCCGATGGAAAGGTGAAACAAGCTGTTCGGATTGCGCCGGTCGATGATGTATTTGCCTTCGGGTGTTTTTCCATCGCCTTCAAATTGCTTGTGTCCCATCGGCGCAAAGCCAAGATCTGTATTATAGGATTTAAGAACGCGATCACCGCTGTAAAGAAACAAACGTCGGTCGCCCTTGAATAATTGTATGCGGGTGACTTCCGGGCCGTCATAAGTCCTGAACCTGCTATTGGCACAGCCGACCAAGCCAAGAGCAAGACTGCCTAGAACGGCCGCGCGGCGTGTAGCATGTATCATATTCACTCCTCAATCCATTTGGTTCGAATTGCTATAAAGTACAGTTTTGTGATCTGCCAAGGCCGATGTAAGATAAGGTCAATCACGGGCGACGGCAAAAATGATTGCCTTGAACTGAGGGCCTTGACTGCAGTCAAGGAGAAATCCACGCGGCGTAGCGTTTCGCTATTTATCAGATATTTGGCCCTAGGATGTAATGTTGTGGAGCATTCGACGAAAGGAAGAAAGAGGTTATCCATTCGTCCGCCCTCTATTTGCGTCAGGAGGCAAAATCAAATTGCTCAACCGTTGCAAATCAGTGCTGATGCGCCCGCGCTGATTGGCGGGATAGGCCTCAGGAGTGGGCATGCCTCCATTCAGGTAGAACAACACTAGATCGCGGGCAATCGGAGCAGCCGCTGTTGAGCCCCCTCCGCCATGCTCGACAAGGACTGATACAGCGATCTCAGGCTCGTCGAACGGGGCGAAGGCCGTGAAAAGTGCGTGATCGCGGCGCTTCCACGGCAAATCAGCTTGGCTTCGAACACCAGCCGCACGTTCGGCTGCTGTGATGCTGAAAACCTGACTTGACCCTGTCTTGCCCGCCATAAATTGTCCTTCGGTCACGATCCGAGAGGCCTTGGCCGTTCCGCGACTAGAATTGACGACATCAAACATCCCCCGATGAACCAACGCCAATGACGATGACGTTATGCCCATAGGCTCCATGTCGGGGTCTAGTGAGCCAACCTGCGGCTTTACAATGCGCGGCACCACCGCAAGACCTGAAGCGACCCGCGCCGTCATGACCGCAAGTTGCATTGGTGTCGACAGAACAAAACCCTGCCCAATTGATGCATTGATCGTATCGCCAATCAACCAATCGCTGCCCTGCGTTTCTTGCTTCCATACGCGGGACGGATTGAGTCCGGCTGACATCCCCGAGAACGGTAAATCAGGTTTCTGACCAAGGCCTAACCGCGTATTCATTGCGTTTAGGCCATCAATACCAACCCGCTGTGCTATCTCATAGAAGAATACATCACAGGATTCGCGCAGCGCGCCTTGCAGGTTCACGCGCCCGTGGCCGCCCCTTTTCCAACAGTGAAATCTGCGTCCCGCAATTTCGACGAAGCCAGGGCAGGTGACAGTATCTTGTTCTTTCACCACTCCGCCTTCTAGCGCGGCAAGAGCAAGCGACATTTTGACGGTCGATCCAGGTGGGTAGGCCCCTTGTACGGTTTTATCTGCGAATGGGCGATATTCAGAATCGCGCAACGCACCATAATCGCGCGATGATATTCCGTTTACAAACAGGTTCGGATCAAATGAGGGCGCTGATGCCGATGCCAGAATATCACCATTGCGAACATCCATGACAACTGCAGCGGCGCTTTGGCCCCCCAATCGGGCCAATGTGAAGTTCTGTAGATGATGGTCGAGCGTCAGGTAAACGTCTTCACCCGCCGTTGGGGACGTTCGATTGAGGTCGCGCATGACGCGGCCTGTAGCATTGACTTCAACTGCCAAGGTGCCCTGCACGCCACGCAACTCTGTCTCGAACGCCTTTTCAACGCTGGTTTTACCGATTTTGAATCCCGGCAGCGACAACAACGGATCTTTGGTCTCGACAGCATCCAAATCATTTGAACTGACACGCCCGACATATCCGATCATATGCGCAAAATCAGGGCCAAACGGATAGGTGCGTTGCAGCACCGTATCAAGGTTTACGCCTGGAAGCGTAGGTGCGTTCACAGCTACCCGCGATAATTCTTCCCATGTAATGTCTTCGGCAACGGATATCGGCACGAAAGCACTTGTTTTGCTACTATTGTTTAGGATTTCAGCGATATCATCATCGGAAATCGGCAACACCAATTGCAATTGGCGAAGTACTGAGGCTAGGTCGCCTGCCTGCTCCCGTACAACGGTCACTTGGTAGGTGGGCCGATTATCTGCAAGAACATCGCCATAACGATCAAGAATGCGCCCGCGCGCAGGAGCGATCATTTGCAGGTTGATCCGGTTATCTTCAGCAAGCATACGGTACTGCTTGGCATCGCGGATTTGCATCTGGCGCATCCGCAAGCCTAGAACGCCAATGATAGCGACCTGCACGCCACCCATCACAAGGGCGCGCCTTGTTATACGTTTCTGGCTAATTTCCGCGGCTTGACTGGAACGACGCATCAGTTTTCTCCGATTGTCGAAAAAATATTGCGCCGTTTCCGCCATTCGGTTCGGATAGCGAGGCACAGCAAGACAAAGCCGACTGAAGCCAGCCAAGGTCGAAGGGGATCGAACCAACGCAACAGCGCCTCGCTGCCAAAAATTAACATTAGAACCTTGTTGCAAGTCGGGCAGGCTATCCCAAGAAGTGACGCGACGCTGCCTATTCCGGCTTTCTTGGTTGAACAGGTTGGCTGCCGGATCGCTGTGAATACGCCTGCGAGGCTGGCGAAAATCAAAAGGTAGGGAAGTTCCCAGCCTGCTATCGGCGTCATTCTTGTGAATAGCGGATTTTGCCATATAGCCGTGATGGTCCCCATCGTGGCAAAACTTAGTCCTGCGACAAGAAATCCAGGCGCGATCTTGTAGGGAGCGAGGCTTTCAAGCCTCATTGGGAGCTGATTGGTTATGACCATGTCCCTCCCCCCTATTCCACTGCGAAGTGCACTTCGGCGAAATCGTCGCCATAGCCAACGTTCAATATCCACATGCCCGCCTCTGGAACTTTTCCTTGGCTCTGCCATTCGCCATTCCCAACCATTTTAAGGGGTTGGTCGAATCCATCCATGTGAACGAGTTCCATACCCAAATTTATTTCTGGTGGCATCGTGGAAGGGATGTTTGAAGTAGAATCTGGCGAAAATTGAATTTCAATACGGTAAGCAAGGTCTCCCAAGACATAGACTTGGGCTTCGATAAGACCATCCGAGAGTTGCTCAGAAAGGGTGGCGACAGCCGTGACCTCACGAATTTCAGATGAAGATTGTAAGCCGTAGCGAAGCTCACCCCAAACAAACATCGCCAAAAGTGCAATAATTAGAAACCCGAAAAGGGCGCAGAAGACTTTAATCAACATTCATTTGCATCCCTGGTGTGTGAACCATTCCGGCCATCCCTGCATCTGCGACAGGCGTGTCAATCGCGAATGGAGCGCCGGGTTGATTGAGTAAGTAAGTGGCAATTGCATCGCGATCGGCATTGTCCAAAAACGAAGTTCCAGCATGCACGACTTCGGCCATGCTGCCACCGAACACATCGCCATCGGGCTTCACGCCAGTGCGCAGGGCATAGGCCATATTGGCCACCGTCCACCCTTTGGAAGTAAGATCGGCTGCGCGGATCGGTGGGGCCTTACTTCCGCCCGGTAAATTATCATTGCCAGCCAGCATCTCGCTATCTTTAAGGCCACCCAGCATGTTCCGTCCGGTATGACAAGCCGCACAATGAGCGGCCCCTGTAACCAGTTGTTGCCCCCGGTTCCAAGCTGGGCTTTGGCCCATAACCGGTGAGATTTCCGCAGGTGACATATAGGCTGCGCGCCACAGCTTCAGCCCCCACCGCAGATTGAACGGAAAGGTGATATCACTTTCGGCAGCAGCCACCATCACAGGTGGCACAGACTGGAAGGCGGCCCAGAGATCGGCGATATCTTGATCTGACATATCGGCAAAGAACTCATAGGGAAAGGCAGGATAATATGCTTTTCCATCCGGCCGCACCCCTTGCCGCAAAGCTACTGCAAACTGATCAAGCGTCCAGTTGCCAATCCCATTGTCAGGGTCTGGGGTAATGTTCGGCGGCACAAAACTGCCAAACGGCGTATCAAGCGGTGCTCCTCCTGCCAAGGCTGCACCACCTGCCACTGTATTGGTGTGGCACGCGATACAACCAGAGGACCGTGCAAGATAGGCCCCACGATAGGCATCACCGGGCAGCATGCCCAGATGCACCGGTTCAGCTATGGGCCACTTTGCGATAATGGCAATACCCACAAATCCGGCGGCACCAAAAGCCACAACGGTACGAATGAGACCGCGCATATCAGTTGCCCTTCCGGAACAGGGAATGACAAGATGCGCAGGTCTGGCTGATCCGCTCGAACACGTCATCTGCGGCCATCGTCTCGAATTTAAGTCCGCTGAATTGGTCTTTGCCTGGTGCTGCGGCAATCGTTATCGGTGATTGATCAGCTCGGGTGACAAGGCCCATCAGTTCCTCGACGGTGAACGCTGTGGGTGGCACATTCATAGGCATTGCGGCAGTATCCATGCCTGCCATAGTGTCCGCAGGCAGTGCCGGATCGGCGATTGACTTAGGCACCTCCAGCCCATTGATAGCGGCTACATCCAAACCTATAGCATAGAGCTGCAATTCTGCGGAAAGGGTTTCAAAGCGCGCCCAGTCACTCCATATCTCAATTTTGGCATAAGAGGTTGCTGGGATTGGTTCCTTGGGGAACAATCGTGCCATATTGTCACCCGCATGGCTTTGTAGAACTGTCGCGGCATCGCGAACCGCCCATTCATCATACGGAGCTTGCCCCTGCATCATCGGAGCCAAGCTTTTCATAACATCTCGCATTGCGGACATTCCCATCATGCGTTCCATTACAACCCCGGTGGCCCCATTGTGTGCCAATGCCGCCGCCCCAAGCGTCGATAGGGCTATTGCGCCCAATATTTTGTTTTTGAACATTATTCACCTGTCTGATTGCTGTTTTGGTCAGGCTAAAAGCCCAAACGGTACAACGTCAGACGCGGGGAGGAGGCGTATCAATAGTCGGATTGTAAGTGACCAGAAAGACGGCCTCGGACCACCAGAACCGCAGATGATACAACCCGCCCGCAGTTAATTGCGAAACTTGCGACGGGACCACATACACTGTGCAAGATACGTTGCTATGGCAGCTTGCTGGAACGTGAGTCTGCGCAGCGACTGCAACTGTAAATATTTTGTGAGGCGTGTCATGCGCCTCGGCAACTGTAAAAGGCGACAAAACCAAGGTAAAAACTAAAAAAAGCGTTGACAACAAGCTGCCAAGCTTTTGTGAGATGCCGCTGATATGCTTTACGTTGCACATCATAAGATCCCATCTTTCCCAGTGGCATTTGCTTCAGGGGATGACGGGCAAACGCTCTTGTAAGCGGACTTTCTTGCAGTAACCACCGCCGAAAGCGATGCAAGAAGTTGGGCATAGATCACTGCCGCACCTCGCGTTGAATAAGCAGTTTCAGCAGTTTGGTCTGAAACTGTACCCAATGATGATAGCGTAAAGACGCTAACTGTACCTCAACGCGGGCAACAGCCAAGAAATACCCAAAGGTTCTTGTGATCTTCATGCCTGCTTCGCCCGTTCCGGTGCTTTGATAGTTCAGATCAGTTTAACTTGCGTGCCGACTTTTGCAAAGCCAAACAATTCCGCGATATGTTCATTGTATAGGCCAATACAGCCGTTTGAAGAGCGACGTCCGATCTTGCGCGTGTCATGGGTGCCATGAATACGGTAGTATTGCCATGAAAGGTAAAGCGCATGAGTGCCCAAAGGGTTTTCGGGTCCGGGTGGTACGAACTCCGGCCATTCCGGATTACGCAGGCGCATGGCGGGCGTCGGCGCCCAGCTTGGGCCTTCGACTTTTTTAATAACCTCCGTATAGCCAAGCCTAGTCAAATCTTCGCTCAGCGGCACACTTGAAGGATAAACCTTGTAAGTGGTTTCATCCTCTGACCAAAACTGCACCACACGCGCGCTCGTATCTGAAATGATCACGCCGCCCTTCAAACTGTCGAAATGGTCGCGCCAATTCACCAGCTTGAACCCCGAAATATTGTTGCGGACAGACCCTATGCTCAGCTCCTGCCCGAACGTGCGCCCTGCGATCAGCGACGTCCCTGCCGCTAACGATCCGATGAGAAAACTTCGCCTGCCTTTTATCTGTGTCATTAGAGTAATTGTCCCACATGTTTTGATGGCGCTTTATCGCACCTTCCAGCGCGGGAACCGCAAACGATTTGGGTTCAACTCTCTGTGAAAGTGTTTTTTCAGCTAGTCCCTATTACACCGCAGTCTGATCGTACAAGAAAACCTGAGTGCCGATCGGCACCCTGCTATAGAGTTCCTTGATGTGTTCATTTGTAAGTCTTGCACAGCCGTTTGAGACAGCCGTGCCGATGGTGCTGGGCTTATTGGTGCCGTGGATGCGCAAATAAGTATCACGGCCCTTTGCATCAAAAAGGTAGAGCGCCCTTGCTCCCAAGGGGTTATCTTCCCCTCCGGGCATCCCATCGGCATACTGCTCATAAGCTTTTGGATTGCGCTTTATCATGGCCCGCGTCGGCTTCCAGCGAGGCCATTTCTGCTTTGCGCCAACAGTGAACTGACCAGAATGGTAGAGGCCTGGCTTGCCTACTCCAACTGTGTAACGCAGGGCCTGTGCATTCGGAAGCGTCAGAAAAAGTCGAAACTCATTTGGGAAAACGTGGATTTGGCCAGCAACAATTGTTGGCGGAATATCGACCAGCGTTGGAAGAAAATCATCTGGTAGGATGAAGGGAGCTTCTTGATGCGCAAAAACTGGACCCGAAAATCCGAACGTTGTGGCAATTCCGGCCATAAAGTTTCTTCGGTGCATGCGTTTGCATTCCTCAAATCTATTTCTCAAAAGCTTGGCAGGTGTTTGCTACCTTAACTGAACAAAACCCCGCCGCCGCCACGATCTTCAAATCACAACCCTGCGACGGAACACATTTTGTGTGAAATGTGGCTTTTTCATCAAATTGTTGGCTGCAACACTACGCTTCGATTTCCGCGACGCAGAGTCTCGTCAGTCAGAACGGCTCACTTTCGATTTATCCGGGGGAAACCGGAATGGTCGTTTCGGCAACAATCAACCAAAAGGCTAAAACCAGTCAAATTTTTAATCTATTCCGAGAATCTCACACTCTCGGGATCGCCCGATGCAGCGTTGCGAAGTGGCAGCCCACAGTTCAGAAAACCATCAACGGGGAAATAACGTCTCTTGATATATTGACATATCTAAATAGGCCATCTTGTAAAATTAAAATCAGCCGTGGCCAAGACACATAATTGCGGCTGCTGCCCAGAAGAGGTCGTGCCGGATTTGCAGTCCGAGCCTGACCCATATCACTACACAGATTTTAACAGAAACTCACGTCTGCGTGCAACTTGAGGGCGCTCTATTGAAAGTCGCGAACAAACATATAACTATAAACCGAGGCAAGAAATGCTCTCGCTCAAAGAAGCAAAAGGAAATACACTATGAAATATATCGTTGCAACATCCGCTATTTTGGCACTCTTCGCAGGCGCCGTATCTGCTGACGAACGCCCTGACATTCAACCAACCGCTGCTATTGATATGCACACAACCATGAAAGTGCCCGCAGAATCGGTTTACTCAGAAAAAGAACTATCGCGCGCAGGCCTTACTGCTGGCGACACGGTGGATTTAACTGTTTTCCCGACTACAGGCTTGGTTGACGCGCCGAGCCGCGACGGGTAATTTTACTTATATTTCAAGAATATGGGGCGTCAGCAGCATGCTAGCGCCTCATTTTTTTGATTACAATTAGGGCCAAGTCTATTTGATTCACTTAAGAATGTGCTGTTCTGGCACCCGAGCTTGGTGACATGCAGGTCGAGAAAGCAAATCGCGCATCTCTCATTGTATAAATTTAAACTTGAGTCAAATGCAAAATTTGCGCCTTAAATTTATCGTTTCAACTAATTTTCCCACGAAGAAATTGATGCGCTGTGACGCTTTATAAATTTATATATTATTACAAGTTCCTATATTAAGGCGACTCGCAAACTTGTAATTAACTCACAAATTTGTGTACTTTAATTTTCAGAGAACTCTATCAACACATAAATCGCAGGGCTAACTTTAGCCCGACAATAATTTACGATGTGTTTATGAGAGATTAATTTATCGGCCACTAATTTTAGCCCGACATTCTGGTTGTTATGTTTCACTGCTCGGTGTGGTAAGGATAGCGTGCATCAATATATTTATGCACCAATATGGCTATGTCTGAAGATAAACCTAAGAAACTTATATGTGATATGTCAGTAGTATTGGCTTAGATGTTACGCTAAGAAGGGGTTCGGCGCAGGGATACACACCTGCGCCGAAAGTTGGGCTGTTTATTTCAGTTCAATGACCGTCAGTTTACCTTTTACTCGGTCCGCAACGAACTCAATATCCTTGCCTTCGCCCATTTTCGCCATCATCTCTTCATCCGCGCGGAACACCATGGTCATCGCAGGCATGTCTAAGTTGAGCAGCGCTTCGTGAACAATTGTCACTTTTCCTGCTTTTGCGTCCAGCTTCTTGATTGTGCCTTTAGTGAAGGTCTCAGCAGCGATTGCGAAAGACATCGAGGTAGCAAGAATAGCTGCGCCTAGCGAAAGTGTTTTCAGAAGTTTCATGAGATTTTCCTATTGTTTAAGTTGTTGAGGTTCAGTTAACAGTAAGCGCGCCATGCATGCCGGCCTCGTAATGGCCGGGGATCAGGCAGGCGAATTCAAAAGTGCCCGCGTTGGCGAAGTTCCAGACGATGGTGCTTTTGTCGCCGGGTTGCAGGCGGACCGCGTTCGGGTCGTCATGTTCCATCTCGGGGAATTTCGCCATCAGCTCTTTATGTTTGGAGTTATTGTCCAGCGTGTCCATGACGAATTCATGCTCTGCCTCGCCATCATTGGTGATGGTGAACTGCACGGTTTCACCTGCTTTGAACGCAAATTCGCGGGGTTCGAACAGCATTTCGCCATCGTCGGTTTCAATAAGCGAAACGGTGACTTTGGTCATTTTGCCGGTCTTTTTGGTGGGCATGCCGACTTCCATCATTTCGCCATGGCCGCCGCCATGGGTGCCACCTGCAAAGGCGGGGGTAATTGTAAGGGCGAATAGAATCGTTGTAAGCGCAAGTTTCATTTTTGTGTTCCTGTATGTTGAGTGACCCATTCAGGGCCGTTTGGGTGGTGAGTTCAGCCCTTGTCGGTGGTGGCGGGGCGTGGGGTGATTTGGGTTTTCGGGCTGGTGTTGGTGGCGAATTCGGGCAGCTCGCCCGTCCATTCGTAAGCCTGCTCACCGGGCGGGTTTTCATACCAACCGGGGTCTGCGTAATCGTCGGCGCCGATGCCTTCGCGCACTTTCACCACCGAAAACATGCCGCCCATTTCAATCGGGCCATACGGGCCCCAGCCTGTCATCATGGGAATAGTGTTGTCAGGCAGCGGCATTTCCATTTTTGCCATGTCGCCCATCCCGGAGGTGCCCATTGGCATATACTCCGGCTGAAACTTGCGGATCTTCTGAGTGAGCTGCGACTTGTCCACGCCAATAAACGTTGGAACGTCATGGCCCATCGCATTCATAGTGTGGTGCGATTTATGGCAGTGAATTGCCCAATCGCCAAGATGATCAGCCACAAACTCGTAAGCCCGCATTGCGCCCACGGGGATGTCGATCGATACCTCGGGCCATTGCGCGCTTTCGGGCACCCAGCCGCCATCTGTACAAGTCACCTTGAAGTCATAACCGTGCATGTGGATCGGGTGGTTGGTCATGGTCAGGTTGCCAACCCGCACCCGCACCTTATCGCCCCGGTTCACGACCAGCGGGTCGATATCGGGGAAAATCCGGCTGTTCCATGTCCACAGATTGAAATCCGTCATCGTCATGATGCGCGGGACATACGTGCCAGGATCAATGTCAAACGCGTTCAGCATGATCAGAAAATCACGGTCAACTGGCATGAAGCTGGGATCTTTGGGGTGGACGATGAAGAACCCCATCATCCCCATCGCCATTTGCGTCATCTCATCGCCGTGGGGGTGATACATGAACGTGCCGGATTTGATCAGGTCGAACTCGTAGATAAAGGTTTTGCCAGGCGGGATGCCGGGGTGCGAAAGCCCGCTCACGCCGTCCATGCCCGAGGGCAGGATAAGCCCGTGCCAATGCACCGTGGTGTGTTCGGGCAAGCGGTTGGTTACATAAATCCTGACCCGGTCACCTTCCACCGCCTCAATCGTAGGACCCGTGGATTGGCCGTTATAGCCCCACAGATGGGCGATCATGCCATCGGCCAGTTCGCGCTCCACAGGCTCGGCGATAAGGTGGAATTCCTTGACGTTACCGTTCATGCGGTGTGGCAGGGTCCAACCGTTCAGGGTGACCACAGGCGTATAATCCGGCCCCGAATTGGGGCGCGGCGTGATCAGCGTGCTGGCGCTGTCCATCTGGGCGGCTTCGGGCAGGCCCATATTCGTGGTCTGGCTCCAGGCCTTGCTGGTGACAAGTGCTGCACCCGCAGCCCCTGCCCCGATCAATTGACGTCTGTTCAACATGGGATATCCTTTCAAATTCTGGGTCAATGGCCTGCACCTCCGGCAGCAATTGCGGGGCCATCCGCGGCACCAGCACCGCCCGCGCCGCCGCCATAAATCGCAGCCGTCAGGTTGGCTTGGGCGAGGTAGAAGTCACGCTTGGCATTCGCCGCCTCAAGCTGTGAGGCAAGTTTTTCGCGCACATCTGTCAGCAGCTCAAACGTGTTGGTGATCATGCCGTTATAGGACAGCAGGCCTTCTTCCTCGACCGTGGCGCGCAAGGGCACGACCACATCGCGGTAATGGCGCGCGATTTTATAGGACGCATGGTAAGAGGCTTCGGCACCGCGCACTTCGGACCGCACATCAACAGCTTTTTCCGCCAGCACATTGGCGGCTTGAAGGTAGGAGAGCTCAGCCTTGCGCATCCGTGCCTTGCCGGAGTCAAAGATCGGGATCGCGAACTCGACCTCGAGGTTCGGCGGGGCGAGTTTTTGTTCTACATCGCCTCCGGCTCCCACCTCACGCTCCAATTCCACCCCAGCGACGATTTCCAAGTCGTTGACGATCCGGGTTTGATCGGTCAGGCCAAAGGCCGCGGCCTGTGCGGCCAAGCCCAGTTGGGCGATGCGCAGGTCAACACGGTTGGCCAAGGCTTTGCCCTCAAGGTTGCGGATCTTGCCCACGGATTTTGGCAAGGCAGGCAAAGCGTCCGGCACGGTGTAATTCACATCATTGCCCCATAGGCCCATCAGGCGGGTCAATTCCTCTTTGGCCTGTGCGGCGCTCAGGCGGGCGCGTGCAACCTGCCCTGCCAGTTCGGCGTTGAACGCTTGTTCGCGCGCTTGCCCCGCCTTGTTCAGCGCCCCGGTTTCCCCGAGCTTGCGCGCCAGTTCCGACCCCGCATCCGAGGTGCGTTTGGCTTGGGACAAATAGCCAACCGTTTCAAACGCGGCGACGGCATTGATCCATGCAACGCGGGTTTGATTGGCCAGTGCCAATGTGTCGTTTACGGCGGACTGCTGCGCCTGCCGGAAAGATGTGTCGGCGAGGGCGACCCGCTGTTTGCGGGTTGTTGCATCCAGAACATTGGCCCGAAACACCCCTTCGATCGCACGGTATGCGCCAAGTTCGGGCGCACCGATGCCTAAAAGGCCGATCGATACTATTGGGTTTACGGGGGTAGATTGCTGCCATGCATCTGCCGCCGAAAGCCCCACATTGGCATAGGAGGCCTGCAAGCCTTTGTTGTTGAACAGAGCGGCCTGCACGGCTGTATCGGCACCGATGCGTTTACCTTTGACCATGCCTTGGACCTGCCGTTGCAGGGCATCATTTTCGGCCTGGGTTTGGGCAAAGGCCGTCTGCTTGCCAATTGCAGTAGCGGTTTGTGCGGAGACTGCGGCAAAACCGGCCTTTGTATCTGTATAGACGCCGGGAACGGCACCCACGCAGGCACCCAACAACAATGGGGCTGTGAAAAACATTGATCGTTTAAGGATGCGCATCATTGGCCCTCCGTCTGTTCTTGATTAACTTCGCGCCAGTCGCGCGGCCCGGTCGGGGCGCGGTAAGTGTATCCGGCAAAAGGATCTTGCTGGCGCAGCGGCGAGACTGCGCCTGACATGCTTACAGCCTGAAGCGCTGTCGTATCGGGAAGCGGCGTTGGCGTTGATGCGCATGCACCAAGGGCCAAGGCACACGCCCCGCTAAAGATTTGGGATTTCATGTGTTCTACCTGATCATAAAGACATCTCACGCGGGGTTCGCGCAGAAGAGCAGCCCCCAAGTCAGGAGCCGAACGTCAGATTAGGTGATTTGGAGGGCGCAAAAAGCCTGTCGTCTCTGCGGCAACAGGAAGAGCGTGCGGCATAGCAAGCTCAATACGTAAGGCTTTTGCCTCCTGTTGCATCGGCTCGTCAATCAGAATGGCTGCAAAGCACATACTCGCACAGCATTGATGTGTGCTTGTGTCAGACTTGGATGTGCTAACACTTGCGCCACAATCCGATTGCGAGGCTGCTATGTGAAAATGCACAGGCTGTGCAGTGACCGCGTTGCCTTGTTCAGTAGAAAAATGCCCGCCGTGAATGCCAGTTGCTGCATGCGCCGAGATGGGTGGAAAAACTACCAGAGCAAAAGCAACAACAAGGCACGAAAGTACCCTGATCAGCTCAGATATGGCATTTTTTTGTTTCACTCTGGGCAACTCGCAGGAAAGGTCGGAGCCGTCAAGCCATCCAGCGCAGGAAGGTTTCTGACAAAACTGTGATAATTGGATATATCTATTTGGTAGTTGAACAAACTTATTTTCAAATGAATTATAGGTCTTGGGCTGAAAGGCCAAATCTTCCATTGGCAGACCCATGTATGAAGTTGGTTTCGACCTCAGCGGCTGCAGATGCAAAAACGACGATGCGGTTTTCTAATGTATCTGCAAGCATAAGAAACTTGGTTGTTTTTGTCCTAGCAACTTCGTCTGAAATCCCCAAAAAAGCAGCTCCCTATTGAGCATTGATGGCCCTGATACAATTTCCAACGTTCATTCTAGGGTGGCGTCTCAGAGGCATGCTCTAAGTATGTGATGCAGAGCATCCGATTGCGCCTTCGGCAGTGTTCCTCAAACCCGCCACATCTTTATCGAACTTTTGAGGCAATACGCGTCGTAGGACTCCGGCCAGGGCTCGCCGAGTGGAGGCTGTTCCTAAGATGAAACTTTGAAAGTATCCGTCCGGTTGTCCCGCTCTGACGGCGGGAAGGAGTGCCTGCTAGATGTCCATCATTGATAGTGGACATCTTGGGGGAAGCGATGGCTGGGAAGAAGGGTCAGAAGAAGCGGATTTGGTCAGACGAAGAGAAGGGGTCGATCTGCACGTAGTCGCGGGTGGCGGCCTTTCATTACAGGAAGTCGACAGCTCAAGTCTCGGAGTCATCCGCTAGGTTGCAGTTGCAACCTGCTGCGCCTAGCTGTGAGCTGATCATATGCATCTCGCCGAACCTATTTTTTTGGCCTTGCCGGCCGTGCGCCAGATGCATGTTCATCTCGTCCAAACTGAGTCCCTGAGTCTCAGCGACCAAGCGCGGTGCCGCCCCCGCTAGATCAATAGCGTGAACAATGTTCGCCTGTTTTGGTGGGAGCGTGCCCAAGAGCAAGTTAATGCAGTTGCAAATCAGCGCATCAAGTTCCTCGTCGGGAATGGGGCTGATGCTTTTGGATCCTTTCACAAAAGTAATCCTTGGGCCGCGTTGATAAAGGCGCGTTTCTGCAAAGATGCTGTTCTCGGAACATCCGTATTCAAGATAGCAAAACACGGCATCGAGTTGACCGTTACGCACCACCAGATAGGAAGTTCAAGCTTCGCAAGTTCGCGACAACTTCCGCATGGTATTGTCATGGCTTTCTCCCAAAAAAATCGGTAGTCGAATTGGAGACGCGCAACAAAGCAAATCCTTACACTACAGGCCTTAGATTTCTCTAAGATAGTGGCGGAAAGAGCTGCGCTTTTTGCGATTGACCACAGTCACACTGCATAAAACGGCCTTCGCCGCAGGTAGGGCAAAACGCTGCTATTTTTGTCTTTAAGGCAGCTCTGCTGCGATAGACACGAACACTTAAGGCGTTCAAGCTAATGCCAAGATTTGCCGCAACCGCTTTGCGTGACTCGTCCTGCAAATCTATGCGGGTTAGTAATTCTGTTTGAGCATGGTCGAGCTTTTGCAGTGCCTCAGTAACACAACAGCAGCCAGCAGCCTCAACATCCTTTATATCAAGCTCCAGTATTTTGGATTCGTTTGCATAGGCTTCCGCTCCGCGATTTTGCGTTGCCCTGCGCCTGTAGTGATCCGTGAGCGCGTGTCGCAAAGTGGTGCCCAACCAAGCATCGAGCCGCTCGCCGTTCTTGATAGTGCCGTAGCTGCGCAGAACCTTAACGCAGAAGTTCTGAAAGACATCCTCGGCATCTTGAGGTGAGTTCAGACGTTTGCGAAGAAACCCCAAGAATTTGTTGCGTCCTTCGATTAATTTTGCCTCGGCATCACTGCGCAAGACCTCTGTCGTTGGGTGTTTAAACTCAGGAAGCATGTTTCCGCTCCTTTCACATGGTTTGTTACAGCGCCAAATTATGGTGCTAGCGGTCAGACCTGTGAAAGGACACGCGGAGGGTGAAAGGGTACGCCTTTTGCCACTGATCGATGGCCGGTCGCTACACGAGCGAGCTCCGGCACAGCATCGATATCCAGCAAAGCTATATCGTCGGCGGGCAGGATCACAAGGGTGCAGCTATGCCCGACATGACAATTGGTGTCCTGCGCGGACTTTGTGGTACCGCCATTCGCGGCATTGACGTCAACCGCTGAAGTGACGCTGTATTGCGAGGGCAGTAAGCGATGATCTATTTCTGGCTACACCGCAAATGCAGAGAAAAGAATAGCCAAAGACGCGGTGGTGACGGTCACCATCCGCACCCAAACATTCCACTTCTTCTGCACTGTTCTGAACATGAACATGAACATGAACATGAACATAAGCCTATCTTGTTTCCCATATTTAGATATGGAGTTCTTGACAGTAGTTGCATTGATTTGTGTCAATCGCCGGTAGGATCATTGCAATCACGCGGATTACAATGTTCGTTGATTGTCTGTCCATTGGATCGCATTCAAGGTAAAAGCGCTTCGTCGTTCATCTTATTTTCAACCGAAATATTAGGTTTTATATGCCCTTAAAGGTCACCATCTCCCGTCGTCTGCCACCAGAAATAGATCTGCTTGTGTTGTCATTTCTCGGGCATTTTGCATGGGAAATATTGCAGGCCCCTTTGTTCGCAAGCATGCGCAATACCGATCACTTTCTCGGCATTGCCATTTGTCTACAAGCAACATTTGGCGATCTAGCTATTGCGCTTACGGCATTCTGGTGTGCCGCCATTGTAGGGAAAAGCAAAAACTGGTTTGCGACACAAGGAAATCTGGCAACGTCGGTGTTTTTTGCGTTTGGGTTGGTGGCAACCATTGGTCTCGAATACCTAAACACCGAGATAACGAACCGTTGGTCGTATGATGGGCTCATGCCGCTTTTACCTATCCTTGGCACCGGGTTAACCCCAATCCTACAGTGGTTCTTTGTTCCCATGGTCGTACTTTGGTACATGCGTCGATCGGCGCCGAATGATCTGAGCTGAAGGCCGCTCGATTAAACCAAGTGAGAGCAGGTTGCCAAATCTTGGTAGGCGTTGGTCGCCAACAACAGCAAAAACAAAGCTCTACTGCTTGTAATGTTTCACTGCATAACGCGTCTTTAAGTTACTTGTTCGGGGCGAAGAGTATGAATTCTTTGCTCGTCTAAACTGAAGTCACAAAAGGCGGATTCGAAATGAATGCATCTGATATTATGACCAAGACAGTCATTACGGGGAAGCCCGACACAACTATCCAGCAAGCAGCTCAACTGATGTCGCGATACCAAATTAGCGCCATTCCGGTGCTTGACGCAAATGATCACATCGTTGGCATCGTGAGCGAAGGTGATCTGATGGCCCGGGTTGAAGGCGCAATCGACAGGCCAAGGTCCTGGTGGCTATTACTTTTCGCGGGTTTTCATTCAAGTGCTCGAGAGTTCATTCTGGAACGGGGCCAACACCTCGAAAACATCATGACAACCAATGTGATGACAGTTACGCCTGACACTCCAGTAGGTCAGATCGCGCAACTACTAGAAAAAAGACATATAAAACGCGTCCCTGTTGTCGAAGGCGGTAAACTCGTTGGCATAGTCAGTCGCGCCAATTTGTTGCAAGCTCTTGCGGTGCAGCCGATTACGCACATCCGTTTGGAGGCGTGGGAATACGAAAAAAGAGAGGCCATCTTGACGGCCCTTAGGGAAGTACCAGGCTTAAATCCGGTCCATCTGAACGTCATTGTTGGAGATAATCGTGTCGACGTTTGGGGTGTGGTCAATTCCAACGACGAAGTGACGGCGGCAAAGGTTGCATTGGAAGCAATCGGGGGTCTAGGTGAGGTAGCAGTGCATTTGAGCCTTGCCCCAAATTATGCTTGGACCACTTAAGGCGGGCGACATTTCTACTTGCGAGGACTTTGAGATCGCAATGCCTGGCGATGCTCAGATAGTAATCTCTAACATGAAAATTGGGAGGGCAGAAGGCGAGTCTTCATGCCAAGTCATTTTTTAATGCATTGATATTAATGAATTTTAGGAGATTTGGCGCTCTGGCAGCATGTGGTTCCGTGTGCCAATCTGTACATGTTGATCTCGATCGAGGTTAGCACACGGAGCACGTTGAATTGGCAAGGCCAACCTATGTTTTGAATAGAAGAGAAAAAATATCAAGATACCATTGCGCAGTTTCATTGCTTAGCCTCGTCTTTCAGATAGATCACGATCTTTCGACGCATTCGCGTCTTGTCTGATCTCTAAGCGCGAGGCGCCTATTTTGCTGCATAGCTCAATCTGGGGCAAGTTAAGTGTCCTGAAGCTTCCACCAATTGACGCGGCCAATTCGCGGCTTATACGGTCAATTGATTTCGGATAACTTTTGCTTTCTAAAGGTCCACCAGATAAGCACCATGCCGATCACGATCATCGGCAATGAAAGCAATTGTCCCATCGTCAGCCCCCAATTTCCGAAATTCAGCGCATACCCAATGAGGTTCCCCTCAGTCGCGAATTGTATATCGGGCTGCCGGAAGAGCTCAACGAAGGCTCGCGATAGGCCGTAGCCAACTAGAAAAACACCAGTCAGAAGGCCCGGTCTTTTTAACCATCCGTACCGCCAAGCAAGGACCAATAGTAGCACGCCCAGGAAAAGCCCTTCCAGCACAGCTTCATACAATTGGGAAGGGTGCCTTGCACATAGGCCCACAACCCCTTGGCAAGCCTGCGCGGCCTCTCCTGGAAAGATCACGGCCCAGGGAACGTCAGTCGGGCGGCCCCAGAGTTCGTTGTTCGTGAAATTAGCGAGACGCCCGAGAAATAGCCCTGGCGGTGTAGCAAGCGCCAAAAGGTCTGCAGTGCTTAGAAGAGGAGCGCGGTGACGGATACAGAATACCAGTCCAGCCAGCGCCACACCGGCAAATCCGCCGTGAAAGGACATGCCCCCTTGCCAGACCATAGGAATTTCGAGCGGGTTTTGTAGGTAATATTGCGGTTGATAGAAGAGAACAAAGCCCAAGCGGCCTCCGAGTATCACACCGAGAATAATCCATGTTAGCAAATCCTCGACTTGGCTTGGCTTGAGCGGAGGTCCATCGTTGGACCAAAGCGAAGGTTTCTTGACCGCCAAAACACAAATCCGCCAGCCAATGAGAATACCTGCGATATAGGCGAGGGCATACCAACGTAGTGCGAAGTGAAAGGTCCCTATATTGATTGCAAAAAGCTCGGAACCTATATCTGGAAATGGAATTGCGGCGGAAAGCATTTCATATCTTTCTAAATGTGGAAGTGAAATTGAGGCAGTCTGCGTCACATGCGATTACGCGGTCGCTGATGGCTTTTTGCTATTCGCTTTATATCTCCGTCCGCCTAAGTCGCTTTTTCTCTGGGGTGTGCGGTATCGCTCAAGTTAAGGGTTTTTCTGAAATGCGCGCTTTCCAGCACATATCGCAAACCGGGTCTCCGAATGATAGGGTATGAGGCCTGATGTAGTGTCCTCGCTTATCGTCGGCGGCAATTAGGTCGGCACCGGGCCAATCGTAGAGACACCAGCTTTGCCGGAATGCCTCTAGTAGTTCAGGATCATCGCGCTGCGCTGCAATAGCGCGCGCGAATGTCTGCGGCGGACAATGCGTGAAATGCGTGTGCAGGTCATCGCCATCTCGAAAGATGTGTGCCTCATAACCCGGCGCGCCAACTGAGCGGAACGGAAAGATTAGCAACCCTCGAATTGTCCAACGGAGCCTGCGGCCGGGATCACGGCTTAGAACCCGTGAAGGCAAGGACATCAGGCCGAGCATTCGGCGATAGATATCCCATCCAACATCTGCCGCGATGGAATGTGAAAATGCCGTCTCAATACCGTGCAGCCTTAACGCTGCGCTTGCTGCGACAGTATAAACCGCCAGTTCTACCGTCAGGCGACTACCGGCATTTGGAAGGTGCGCGAGATCGGCAGCTGTTCTCATTTCCAAGGTTTCACGCTCCAGCGTCTCCAAGAAAAGATCAATATCTTTTGGCAGCCAACGCAGCGTATCGCCGCTAGTGAGCCTGAGCGTCTGGTTAATCAAATGCCGATGGCTCGTTCGCCTAACACTTTTCCGGATGAGCCAACGGATTGCTCTCCAGCCGAATGGTGTGCGTTCGATGATGAGTGTTTCAGCCATAAGTTGCGGGCTTTCTTCGCTGATTTCTGCGGCAAGGATGATCAATGGCGCCAGTGTCAATGCACCCACCCAAAAGGTAGGCCCCGGCTCTCCGCTGACAGCTTCATTCCCGAAACGGGCAAGAGCAAAGCTGGTTGGAATGCTCCCTCCAACGGTAGCAACAGCCAAAGCCAGAAATACAAACTGGTAGGACCGGCAGCATAGCTGACAATGCTAGCAAAAATGAACAACGTCAATTTGCTAGCGAAGTCGTAAATGCAATTGCATTTTGCGTACCGATCCGCCCCTTATCGATTTTTTTGCCAAACCAGCCTTGGTGATGCCGTCTCCCGTAAGGTCACGGTATTGTTGAAAAATATTTTGGTCAGGCAGTGTCAACCGCTGTGCGCATCATGTCCCGCACCTCTCCAGCGACTTCGTGCAGCTTATGGTTGTCGATGGCCTGCATTGAGGCCACGGGGTCAATGGCACTGATCTCGGTGCCGCCGTCAACTTCACGCAGGATTACATTGCAAGGCAACATCGTGCCTACTCGCGGCTCAAGCCCAATGGCCTTGTGCGCCATCTGCGGGTTGCAGGCCCCAAGAATGCGGTATGCTTTCATATCCACATCGATCTTCTTCTTCATCGTCGCTTTGACGTCAATCTCAGTCAAAATGCCAAATCCATTTTCGGCAAGCGTAGCGCGGATACGCAACTCGGCGTCATCAATGCCGACGCCTTTCAGAGTACGATCGTAGGTATAAGTCATATCAATCTCCTTTGGGTGATGAGAACACGCATCTGGCTGCCACGAAACATCTCCATCAAATTTATGATGGCGACAAGCAGCAGCCAGGTGCCAAGCTATCGCGGCATCTAGTCGGCGCAGTTGCCGTCAGTTGCCCTTCATCATTGTTCCGTCACCCATTGTTTGGCCATCACCGGGCTGGCCCTGCATCATTCCCTTGCCAGCCCGCATTTTTTGCATGCGATCCATTTTGTCCGCAGGCGCGGTCATTTCTTCAGAGGTGACAGCTCCGTCTCCGTCAGCATCAAGTTGCTGAAACCTATCCACCATCATTTCGCGGATCATGGCGCTGTGCAGGGTCTCGAATTCCGCAATAGAAAGCGAACCATTCCCGTCAGCGTCATTTTCGGTTAGTTTGGCTTGCAATTGCGTACGTAATTCGTCGGGCGTCACGGTGCCATCGCCATCAGCGTCAAACATTTGCATCATGCCACCACCCATCATGTCATCGCCCATCATGTTGCCGTGCATTCGGTGCATCATGCCCATCATGTCAGACATATCACCCATGTTGCCCATCATGCCTTGACCACCACCTTGCATCATCATGCCCGCTCGGTCATTTCCTCCAGGTTGGCCTTTGTGTCCGTGATGCGAATCTGCAAAGCTGGCATTTGCGATCAATGTCGCGGCGAGTGCAGTCACTGCGAGAAGTTTTTTGCGGGTCATAGAATTACCTCGTTATTTTGTTTGCGATATTTCATATATTGCATCGCAAGGCCGCAATGGAATGACCCTAGCCCGCGAATTTGTATCGTTCTGTCGCAATTGCCAAAGCTGTTACATTTCACGACAAATCTCGTTGGGAAATCTGCGCAGCAGTCGTTAAAAGGAACGCCATGACCGATCAGCCCCATATTCTTGTCGTGGATGACCATCGTGAAATCCGTGACTCCGTCACTCGCTATCTCGAAAAAAACGGCATGCGCGCGACTGCGGCCCGTGATGCCATCGATATGGACGCCAGGCTTGCGAACGGACGATTTGATTTGATCGTGCTTGATGTCATGATGCCAGGCGAAGATGGCCTGTCGGTGTGCCGCCGGCTGTCGGGCAAAGGTTCGACGCCGATCCTTATGTTAACGGCCCTCGGTGAAGAGACGGATCGGATCGTTGGATTGGAAATTGGCGCGGATGACTACCTTGCCAAACCTTTTAACCCGCGCGAATTGATAGCTAGGATAAAAGCCATCTTGCGCCGGGTAACCCGACCTGAGCCGTATGCGGGCACTTTGTCTGGCCGCCGTGTCGCCTTTGCGCACTGGGTTTTGGACACAGATAGTCGTATCCTCTCAAATGACGAGGGCATAAAGGTTGACCTAACCGGCGCTGAGTTCAAGCTGCTGACAGTCTTACTAGAACGGCCTCGACACGTTCTGAGCCGGGATCAATTGCTTGACCTGACTGCTGGGCGATCTGCGACAAACTTTGACCGTACCATTGACAATCAAGTCAGCCGACTGCGCCGCAAGATAGAACCCGACCCAACGCGCCCGCGTCTCATAACAACAGTGCGTAGCGGGGGCTATTGCCTCGCGACTGATGTGGAAGAGCTGAACTGATGTTTCGCCTTTTGGATAGTCTCCGAGTCCAGCTTGTCCTTCTTATCATTGTAGCGCTCGCCATTGCGCAGGCGGTCAGTCTTTGGCTATTTGTAGACGAACGCAGCCTTGCAGTACGTGCGGCGCTTGGCTTTGAGGCCGCCGACCGCGCCGCATATGTGTCACGTTTGATCGAAGAGGCCCCCGAAAGCCTGCAAACCGCAATTATACGTGCTGCAAACTCCCCGCTTGTCAGGTTCGACCTTTCGGGAGCGCCTACTGTTGAGCATACAACCCATGCGGACGGCGGTGCAATTGAAGCGAGGGTGCGCGGCCTGCTTGGTCTATCGAACCCGCATGAAATCCGCGTGGAATTGCACGAGGTTGAGGGTGACATCCTGACCATGCCCCATCTACCGCCGGAGATGGTGGAAATGCATATGGCAATGATGCCCGGCGAATTATCTGCGACAGAGATGAAGCTTTCGATTGCGTTGGCCAATGGGCAATGGCTGAACGTAAGCACGCGATTTGAGAGACCGCCACTGCAATGGCCCTGGATATCCTTTGTCAGTTTTGGAATGACGGCAGCGGTCATTCTTGTCGTGATGTGTTGGTTCTTGCTTACACGCCTGACGGGGCCCCTTCGACGGGTCTCACAAGCTGCGGACCGGCTTGGGCGGGGAGAGGACGTAAAACCGATTCCGCTTATTGGCCCTGCCGAGGTACGCAATTTAACCAGCACGTTTAACCGGATGCAGGATAGGCTAACGCGCTTTATTGCGGACAGAACGCAGCTTCTGGCGGCCCTTGGGCATGACCTGCGCTCGCCCCTCACAGCTCTACGGGTGCGGGCTGAAATGGTAGAGGAAGACGAAACGCGCGACGGTTTAATTTCCTCGATTGAGGAAATGCAGGAGATGGTGGACGCAACACTTGCCTATGCGCGGGGAATGGCAAGTGTAGAAAACTATGAAGCTGTCGATCTTGGCACATATCTTGCGCGGCTCAGATCAGATATGATGGACAGCTTCACCCTTGAAGGAAACAACTCGATTGCCGTGCGCCTACGCCCTCAATCGCTAAGGCGTGCTTTGCGCAACATCATTGAAAATGCGCAGCGATATGGCGGCACGGCCAATGTCACCTTCGGGCAGAATACCGAGTATGCCTTTGTGACTGTAACAGATAGTGGTCCCGGTATTCCGGAGTCCGAACTCCAGCAGGTGTTTGAGCCGTTTTTCCGATTGGAAAAGTCCCGCTCTCGCGAAACTGGTGGTACGGGTCTTGGCTTAACGATCGCTCGAACAATATTGCGAGCGCAAGGCGGCGACGTAACCCTTTCCAACCGAAGTGCCGGTGGCCTTGAGGCATTGGTGACACTGCCACTGGTATCGGAGATGGTCGTTGCGGTCTGAACATGCTGAATGCTCGGAGTTTCCACGCCATGCCAATTAGTGCCTATGACAAAATATCATCAAAACCCGCAAAAAGTGTCGTGCCTTATGACCTCAAATGGAAATGCCCGAAAGCAAGGATCCCAAAACGCATGACAACCATGGTTCTCTGACAGTAATAATACCGGTCGGGATGAGGTTTTCGAAGTAATTCTGGTACCCTACAGAGTGGAAAAGGTCACTTTTCCCGTCCTACATAACGTTCCTTGTACTTACGTTTGGTGTGTAACGCGTTCAATATTCACCTATCCAGATTACTTTTGTAACAACCTAAAGTGATCACAGCGCGGGGCACAGGCAGAAATATCAAAGTTACAAACCATTACAAAAATCACTGTTTTGTCTGACACCCTTTTCTTGACCTTCCAGAGCTGGAAGGTGTTTAAGGTCGTCCAACAGTCAGAACCAGTTAAGGGTGGGTGACAGCAAATCGCGCCATAAGATAGTTGATAGGGTTAGTTTTTTGTAGCTTCAGGTTTCTGAATGCTGCTGAAACTGATTTGAATAATTCTTATAATTCAAAAGGATGAACAACAATATGAGTAAGTCGCTTTTGGCAATCGTTGCCTTTTTTGCGCTGGGTGGAATCGCCTTCTATTGGAATGCAACTCAACCAGCCCCCCAAAGTATGGGACATTCTATGGAGCCTCCTGATACAAGCGCGCTAGCGCAGGGTGCACCGCTTGTGCAGGTAGCGCTTCCGGCGGAACTTTCGGGCGACGCGCAGATTGGAAAACGTGCTTTCGAGGCTAAATGTGCCGCCTGCCATGGTGCGAATGCTGCCGGTCAAAATGGGGTAGCCCCCCCTCTCGTCCACAAAACATATGAGCCAAATCACCATTCGGATATGGCATTTGTTATGGCCGCAAAAAATGGGGTTCAGTCCCATCACTGGCGCTTCGGCAATATGCCCCCCGTCGAGGGCTTAACCGACGCTGACGTAAAAATGATCGCGCGTTATGTGCGCGAGCTTCAGAAAGAAAATGGCATCTTTTGAGCACCGCGCAAACATCAATTTATCCATTCTCTTGGCTGCTAGCAGGGCCGAAGCAGAACTCACGGACAAACGCGCTTCGCCGCTTCAAAAGCCTTGAATTGCTCGCAGTGTGCGCGCAAGCGGTAGATCGCGTTATTATAAGTGACGTCGCTCCGAGAGCGGCCTACCCAATAAACACGAGGAAACGAACCAGATGATCAGTCGGCGACACTTTCTTGCGCAGGGCGCTGCAGTGGCGGTGCCTTTTGCAATTCCCCGGATAGCAGGTGCCAAAACACTTGGGTTTACTGAAATCAAAGCTCAGACAGCGGCGGTACAACTGGCGCCGGCGCCCTACCCCAGAACAGAAATCTGGGGCTACAATGGTGTGATGCCGGGGCCGCAAATCCGCTTGACCCAAGGGTCACGCCTTCAACGCACGTTTTTGAATGAATTGCCGCAAGCTAGTTCGATACATTGGCATGGGATTCGTATCGATAACGCCATGGACGGGGTCGCAGGCTTGACGCAATCGGCCGTTGAGCCGGGTGAAACGTTCGACTACGACTTTGTGGTGCCGGATGCAGGAACGTACTGGTATCACGCGCATAACCGATCCGTTGAACAAGTGGCCCGCGGTCTCTATGGTGCGCTGATTGTAGAGGAACTTGACGCCCCAGACGTGGACCAGGACGTGGTATTGGTCTTAGACGATTGGCTGCTCGATCCTGAAACGGCACAGATTGACCCAGATTTTTCATCCCCCCACGACCGAAGTCATGCAGGTCGTCGCGGCAATTTTGTTGCCACCAACGGGCGGTTTGATCAATCGCTGGACGTGCGCCAGAACGAACGATTGCGGCTTCGCGTTATCAATGCGGCCAATGCGCGGGTTTTCGGACTCGCCCTAGCGGGCATGAATGGCTGGACTATTGCGCTCGACGGAATGCCGTTGGCGCAACCAGAGCCATTCACCGAAGCGTTAATCCTTGGCCCCGGTCAGCGTGCCGATCTGATCGTTGATATTACCGCAGCGCAGGGCGAAACGGCACATCTCGTACGTCTTGAGGATCAGGAAGGTGTGTCGCAAGCCGCTTTCCCCGTCAAAGACAGATCTGCAGCCGCCCCTCGCCCATCGCCAACGGCCTTACCACCCAATCCGAAGATGGAAGTTACTGGCCTTGCGACTGCCATCCGCTCGCGCTTGAGAATGCAAGGCGGCGCGATGGGAACATTGGACGTGGCCATTTTAAACGATGAACGCAAAAATTTTCGTGACCTTGTGGCGGCGAACCAGTTTTGGGCCTTCAATGGAACGATCGGCATGACCAATACACCACTCATTGATGTAACGAGGGGTGAAACTGTCCGCCTCGAGATTTACAACGACACATCCTTCCCCCATGCGATGCACCTTCACGGGATGCACTTTCGAGAAATTGGCAAGAACGGCGATCTTGGTCCATTCCGTGATACACTTCTGATGTCAGGCGGCGAGACACGCACGATTGGGTTCATCGCTGACAATCCCGGCGACTGGCTATTTCATTGTCATATGCTAAGTCATGCAGCGTCGGGTATGATGACTTGGATAAAAGTTACATGAAGCGAAGATACCTCAGCATTGCGGCAGCTCTGGTTTTCACTGCCAGCCTTGGCGGTTGGATTGCGATGCAGAGCATGGCGCAAACTGATATCAACCAAAAGCCATCTTATATCGCTGAAGGCGAACGTCTATACCAAAGCAACTGCGCCAGCTGTCATGGCGCAAACCTTGAGGGTCAACCGAACTGGCCCTCGCCCGGCCCTGACGGTATTTATCCTGCGCCGCCACATGACGAAACAGGCCATACTTGGCACCATGCCGATAGCGTTTTACTGGATTACACAAAATTAGGTGGAAAAGTGGCCCTCGCACTTCAAGGCGTTGAGTTTGAAAGTGGAATGCCCGGCTTTGGCAGTCAGCTGACTGATACGCAAATCCAGAACATCCTTGACTATATCAAAACTACTTGGCCGGACCGCCAGCGCGAACTGCAGGCTGAGCGTAGTGTCGCCGAACCCCAGCCCAACGAAAATTGACAGTAACTCAATACATTGTGGGGCGCGAGTATTTGGCCTTAGCCTCGCCCCCACATCCTTGCAAAGCTCAATTGGGCTCAGTTTTTGTTGTTGATACCGACTTTCCAAAACAACCGAAATTCTGATCTCGTTTCAAAAATCTGCCGCAGCGGTTGTTGTCGGCTTGAATACCTTGTTTTAGAATGGCGCCAGTACGACTGGCGCCATTTTTCGTGTCAGGTGGCGGTCGTTGTGTTCACTTCATACCCGGCGCCACTAATTGCTTCAGACAAGGCCCTCTGCGTCAGAAAACTATCCACGTCGACATTGTGGGTGCCTATGTCACATGAAACATTTGCTGTTGGATCAATCGCCTTTATTGCCTTCTCGATTGTAGCAATACAGTGGCCGCAGCTCATACTTGGGACGTTCAATCTGGTCATATTTGTCTCCTTCTGACTACCGATCAGTTGGGGCCTTCCACCTTGGGAAGGTCAAGAACCATATTAAAACATTTTATCGGCATTGACCTTCCAGTAACCGGAACCCCCATGTTGGACTCGAGCAACTAGGGAGTCATTCATGCCAACCCAGCAAACCTTACGATTTTCCGTGCAGAACATGTCCTGCGCATCATGCGTCGGCCGAGTTGAACACGCCCTATCCGCTCTGCCGGGGATTAGGGACGTCCGGGTGAATCTTGCAAACGAGACGGTACAAGCGCAAATCGACGCGCCCGCCCAGATTTCCGAAGCGATATTAGCACTTGGGCAGGCGGGATATCCTGTTCGCACTCAAAGCGTGCGGCTGAATGTCGCGTCGATGTCCTGCGCATCATGTGTCGGACGCGTGGAAAAAGCTTTGGGCGCCGTACCAGGAGTGCTGGACGCGAGCGTCAACCTCGCGTCCGAGACTGCGACGGTCACTTACGTAGAAGGCGCGATGACTATGGCAAAATTGCTTATTGCTGCGGAAGAGGCTGGCTATCCAGCAGAACTGATGCAGACAATTGCACCCGAAGAGCGCAACGCCCGTAAAGAAAGTGAGGCGAGGGAGCTTGCTCGAAAAATGACGATTGCTGCAACATTGGCCTTTCCAGTGTTTCTTTTAGAAATGGGCACACATGTTGTTCCCAGCATGCACGACCTAATCGGACGCACAATTGGAATTCAGACCAGTTGGCTCATTCAATTTGTTCTGACCACAATCGTATTATTCGGGCCCGGTCGTGCGTTCTACACCAAGGGCTTTCCAGCACTCTTTAGGGGGTCACCCGACATGAACAGCCTTGTTGCCGTTGGCACCTCGGCAGCATATCTCTATTCGCTTGTGGCGCTTTTTGCGCCGACACTGCTGCCAGAAGCCTCACGCGCTGTCTATTTCGAGGCGGCAGCGGTGATCGTCGTTCTAATCCTTTTGGGCCGATGGATGGAAGCCCGCGCAAAGGGACGCACTGGGGCCGCAATCCAGAAACTGATCGGGCTTCAGGCACGCACTGCGCGGATCTTGGTTGATGGCGAGCCACAAGACGTGGAAATTGAACGTATCCGCACTGGCGATATCCTCGTTGTGCGCCCTGGCGAGAGAATTGCCGTGGACGGGGAAGTGACAGCAGGCACAGCGCGTATCGATGAAAGTATGATTACTGGCGAGCCGGTGCCCGTGGCCAAGGCGACGGGTGATGCTGTCACTGGCGGCACTGTCAACGGCACCGGAGCTTTTCAGTTTCGGGCGACGCGTGTTGGAGATGACACAACCTTGGCACAAATCATTCGCATGGTTGAAGAGGCGCAGGGGGCTAAATTACCCATTCAGGGCCTGGTTGACAAAATCACGCTGTGGTTTGTACCTGCCGTCATGGTTCTGGCTTTGCTGACAGTTATCGTTTGGCTCATAGTCGGACCATCTCCTACTCTATCGTTTGCACTGGTTGCGGGCGTGTCGGTGCTGATCATAGCGTGTCCCTGTGCTATGGGACTGGCTACGCCGACCTCGATTATGGTCGGCACGGGCCGAGCCGCCGAAATGGGCGTGCTTTTCCGCAAGGGGGATGCGCTGCAACAGTTAACGAACGTCGATATTGTAGCGTTTGACAAGACCGGGACGGTAACTGCCGGCCGCCCCAAACTGACCGATCTCGTTTTAGCAGACGGTTTCGACAGGGCCGAGTTGCTTGCATTGGTATCTGCGGTTGAGACGCAGTCGGAACATCCCATCGCCGAGGCTATCGTTCGGTCAGCACACTCAGAAAATGTCGTGCGGCACAGCGTTGAAAGCTTCGAGTCGATCACAGGATACGGTGTCCGCGGCAAGGTCGCAGGCCGAGAGGTTTTAGTCGGCGCAGACCGCCTAATGATTCTCAATGGCATAACTATCGGCGCACTGGCTGATGCAGAGCTCCGGCTAGCCAAACAAAGCCGTACTGCACTTTTCGCGGCTATTGACGGGCGTATAGCCGCCGTTATCGGTGTGGCCGACCCGGTCAAACCCGCTAGCGCTGCGGCGATTCAAGCGCTTCACAATCTCGGCCTTAAGGTCGCCATGATAACTGGCGACAAACATGAAACCGCAGCGGCCATTGCCCGAGAAGCGGGTATCGACCATGTCATCGCGGGGGTCTTGCCAGACGGTAAGGTGGCTGCGCTGAACGAATTGCGTGGCGTTGACCAACGCATCGCTTTTGTCGGTGACGGGATCAACGACGCACCTGCGCTCGCGCATGCTGATGTCGGTATCGCTATCGGTACGGGGACCGACGTAGCCATCGAGTCTGCCGACGTTGTGCTGATGTCGGGTGATCTGCGTGGCGTTGTGAATGCGTTCGAGGTCTCTACCCGCACAATGCGCAACATTCATCAGAACCTATTCTGGGCATTCGGCTACAACGTTGCCTTAATTCCAGTGGCGGCAGGTGCGCTCTACCCGCTCTTTGGCCTGATGCTGTCGCCGGTGCTGGCAGCTGGTGCTATGGCACTTAGTTCAGTTTTTGTCCTGACAAATGCGCTTCGCTTGCGTCGAGTACGCCCCGCGATGGATGAAGCGGTATCGCCACACCTCGCTGTGCCCCTTTCGCCTACCCCAGCTGAATGAAAAGGATAAAATCATGAATATCGGAGACGTTGCCAATGCTTCTGGCCTTCCCGCTAAGACTATCCGCTACTATGAAGATATAGGACTCGTGAAACCCTTGCGCGGTGCCAACGGTTATCGCATTTTCCGAGAAAGTGACGTTCACAAATTGGCGTTTTTGGGCCGTGCTCGCGTTTTGGGTTTTGCAATCGAGGACTGTAGGAGCCTTTTAAAGCTGTATGCGGACACTGATCGCGCTAGTTTCGAGGTGAAACAGATTGCTGAAGAGCAACTTGAGAGGATTGATCACAAGATCACCGAATTGAATGAGATGAGGGCGACTCTTTCACATCTGGTTGACTCATGCGCAGGTGACCATCGCCCCAATTGTCCTATCCTAGCTGACTTGGCAATAAGGGAGCAAAAAAACGAAAATCTGAATGAGGCCAAGTAGGTCGTGAGACACGATGTGGCGCAAAAAAATACCCCTGCAAGCAGTAAACTCACGTGCAGCCCGTTCGACGGATAATTCGTAAATTGTCATGCAGGCAACATCAATGGCGCACGGCATCACATGGTTTCTGTACCCCATGACAATGGTCACAATGACACTTGGCGTAGATAGGGCAGTTCAATGCGCGCCGCGCTGTCACATCTGTCTACTGGTAAGATGAGAAATTTCGTAGTGAAGGCCTGCCAGCCCTGCAATTGGCCTGCCCAGTATTGCCGGGCAGATACTTCGATGAAAGGGTGCAGCAATGAATAGACGTTCGGTTTTACTTTCCACTTTGGCGCTGGGTTTGACGACCAAACCGGCTTTTCCCCGCCCGCCGTTCAAAATACCGGGTAATCCTACGCCAATGTTGTCGCCGCCGTTTCAAGACAGCAAAGGCCGCAAACTCTTGCTTTCCAATTTTGCAGGCCGCGTTGTGTTGCTGAACATCTGGGCGACATGGTGTCCGCCTTGCCGCGAAGAAATGCCTGCGCTTGATATATTGCAGCGGAGACTCGGCGGCTCAGATTTTACGATTGTGCCGATCTCGATCGATAAGGGCGGGATCAACGTTGCGCGCAGCTTTTACAACGAGATTGGCATCAAAAGTCTAGGGCTTTACTGGGGCGAAGATGTGCGGGTGCAACTGGCATTTGCTGCATTCGGTCTGCCCACGACGCTGCTTATCAGCCGTGAGGGTCAGGAATTGAGCCGCATCTTTGGTCCTGCGCAATGGGACAAACCCGAAGCAATCGCGCAAATTGGGAGTGTTATTGACGCGGGCTAACCTAAATGACTGACAGCGGGTTGAAATGACAGTCCTTGCAGCTTGCTGGCCACTGTTCTCGTCGGCGTTCCTGCCGACGACACTTTTGCCCGGTTCGTCCGAAGCCGTAATGATCGACCTTTTGGTCAATGGTATTAGCCAGCCTGCGTTGCTCGTCTTAGTTGCATCGCTCGGCAATGTCGCAGGGGCAACCGTCAACTGGGGAATGGGAAGATATTTCCAGCACTTCAAGAACAAATCATGGTTTCCATTGAAGGATGCTTCTGTGGTTGCCGCCCATTGTGCAAGGGCCTCGACGTCTGGGCTTGGTGATCGAGTGCGGTCTTCTGTCAGGCCTGTTCATGCAGCACTTTTCAGAAGCCGCTGGCCGGAATGGTGATCAGCGAAGCGGGTCCACATCTGTATCTCGAGCTCGAGGGCTCGCAGTTGCTATCTGGTTTTCCCGATCCGGATCGTTTCGATCTTTTGCCCATGGGGTCGTCGGCTTCTCACACCTCTTTTTCCGGTGCCGCCTGCAGTAGGCTACGCTTTAGAATGCAGCTGCAGTCGGCACCGGAATCCTGTAGTCCTCCTGTTTCTTCATCATTGCCCAAATGGTGCGCGCCATCTTGTTGGCTAGGGCGATCGCCACCAATATGCGTGGTTTCCTTGCCAACATCCGCTCCAGCCACGAACCTTGCGCGATACGCGATCGTCCCAACCGGTTAAGCCGCGACATTGCGCCGATGATAAGAAGGCACCTGATGTCCGCCTGACCCGCCTTCGTGATCCGCCCCAATCGATCCTTGCCACCCCAAGAGTGCTGACGTGGCACAAGTCCCAGCCAAGCAGCAAAGTCCCGTCCACGCCGGAAGGTTCTCATGTCCGGTGCAAAGGCTTCGAAAGCCAAAGCCGTGATCGGGCCGACGCCCGGCAGGGTTTGCAGGCGTTTCGCCGTATCTGCGTCTGCGGCAAGCCGATTGGCCTTCTGGGTCTTCGCGTCGATGCGAATCGTTTGTTCCTCAATCTGCTGCAGCAGATCTCTGCATTCTTCACGCACCAACAAGGGCAACGCTCCTTCATCGGCGTCGAGAACAGCCGCAACACGATCGATCTGTCTTATCCCCGCCGGAAGAACATGGCCGAACTCATAAAGAAGGGCACGCAAGGCATTCACGAGTTCGGTTCGCTGATGGACGAGGCGTTCCCTGGCCCGGAACACCGCCGCGCTCGCTTGTTGCTCCTCGGTCTTAGGAGAGACAAAACGCATCTCCGGTTGTCGCGCAGCAATGACGATCGCCTCCACATCAGCAGCATCATTCTTTTGGCGCTTGACGAACGGGCGCACATACTGCGGAGGGATCAATAGAATCTCATGACCGAGTTTCACCAGTTCACGCGACCAATAATGAGCGCTGCCACAGGCTTCCTTCGCAACGACAGCATCTGGCTGCTGTGCCATAAAACGCAGAAACTGGCCGCGAGACAGCTTCTTTCGTAATAAGGGTCTGCCGTCGAGCCCCGCACCGTGAAGCTGGAACTTCCAGAACGTGCGGCATATCGTGAAATACGGGTCATTCGGTTTGAGAACTTGATGTAAAATCGCTTGTTTCCGGCGACAAGGTTTTTGTCTTTGGAAATAATCTTTGTGTTGCTGACGAAATGCTCGGTGCGAAAACAGATCGGCTTACCTCTGAAATGTTTCCCGTCAGGCGACGACTTTGTCTACCGCCAAAAAATATCTCCGCCGACAGGTGGCTGCTTGCGCGCCTACGCGATTTCGTGGAACATCTTTGAAATGTATAAAGGACCGACACGGAATGACTGGACTAACCCAATATGCGATATTGTTCGGTCTGACACTTGGCGCAGTCGGATTCGTGCTTTGTCTTTACGCTCTTGCCCTCGCAATCGGGCAAACGCAGGATGAACCTGGCAAGGATGTGCCTGCCACAGGCGGCACTTTGTCGCGCGATCCGGTCTGGGTGCGGTATCACGCCAAATACTATGGCTATGCGCTGCTGTTTCTGGCCTTCGATATGGAAATGGCCTTCATGTATCCCTGGGCGGTGGTTTACCGCGAAGAGGGGCTGGTCGCGCTTCTGGACATGGGGGTGTTCCTCGCCATTCTGTTTCTCGGCCTGCTCTACGGCTGGAGCCAGGGCGCATTGAGGCGGCAGGAATGATTGGCGCGCGGCAAGGGACCATGACAGCGCTACGTCGCCTCGCCGCCAGTGCCATGGCACGCGATCTGCGCGGCTTCGTCGTGCCCGGTCCGGACGTGGCGCGGGCCGCCGGGTTGGACCTTGGCGGTGCCGGTGTATTTCCGGCGGCCACGCCCCGCCACGCAAGTGTCCTCGTCGTTATCGGCATCCTGCCCGACGGCCTGTCGGACGCCGCCAGCGTTGCATACGCCCAGATGCCGCGCCCAAGGGCCATTCTCGCGCTCGGGTCGGGCAACCTCGCGCCCTTGCCCGACGCAGATGCAACCGGGCCTTTGACTCAGGCCGGTCTTGTCGCCGCGCTGGCAGATCTGCGGCGGGCCATCGCAACCGGAGCCTTTCAACCCGACACGACTGGCTACGCCCCCCCTGCCCTGCAAACGGGCACCGAATTCACTTGCCCGATGCATCCCGAGGTCGTCAGTGACAAACCCGGAGACTGCCCCAAATGCGGCATGACGCTGGTGCCCCGCGAAACCGCCGGTTCGCCGCACGCCGGTCATGCCATGCCCGGAATGGCACACGAGATGCCCTCCGCCCCGCCCAGACAAAAGATGGCGGAAGGCCACGATCATGCCAAGCACGCCACCGTCGCAGCCCTTGCGCGGTACACCTGCCCGATGCACCCCGAGGTCGTCAGCGATGAACCCGGGAAATGCCCGAAATGCGGCATGACGCTGGTGCCGGACACGAACACGAACACGAACGAGCACGCAGGTCATGCTATGTATCAAGGCGGTGATGGAAGTCACGGCGCGCATCGCAGTGGCGAAGCCATTGACGGCATCGAGGCCCATTTCATGTCCATGGCCGGTATGACCGAGAACATGCCAGCCAGCCCGGACGGGTTGAAGATGGAGTGGATCGACGTGCCTTTCGGCCCGTTCTTTCCCGGCCTGCCAGGGGGCCTACGGCTTGACCTGACACTGGACGGCGACGCGGTGGTCGAAGCGAAGGCGGACAGTCGGTTGGGCAACGGCGATCTGCTGCCAGGGGACGGGATGACGCCCGAGGCCTTCGCCGATCATCTGGCGGTTTTGTCGCCCCTTAGCCCGGTGGCTTACCGCGAACTGGCCTGTCGCGCACTGACGCACGCGGCGGGGCAAAGTGTTTCACCCGATGCCATCCGCGCCCGCGCCGCTGCCGTCGAGCGAGAGCGGGTTGCCAGCCATCTGAATTGGCTGGCCGGGTTCGGTGCGCAATCGGGTGTCGGCTGGCTGGAGGCGCGCGCAACGGTGCTCCAACTGAAAATACGCGAGGCAACGGGCGCGAACATTGCGGCAGTTGCGCCTGCGGTTACGTCGCTTCTTCGTCGGGTTCAACGCACACCGCTGCTGACCGCCAGACTCAGGGGCATCGGTGAGGTAACGGGCGACGACACGTTGTCCGGTCCGGTGGCGCGGGCGGCGGGTATCGCCTGTGACGCGCGCAGCGACGATCCGGTCTATGCTGCGCTCGGCTTTGCGGTGCTGACCCGGACCGGTGGCGACGCGCTGGCACGGCTGACCCAACGCTGCGGTGAAATCGCTCAAAGCCTTGATCTGATCGCAAGCGCGGGAGCAGTCGCCATGCCAGCGCCGCAAGTCATCGGCACAGCTTCTGGCAATGGCGAGGCATCAGTGGAAACGCCGCGCGGCGCAGCACGGTTGACGTTGACGTTGACGGACGGCAAAGTCACCGCCGCCGAAATCGGCACCCCCTCCGCGGCACATGTCGCCCTGATAACAGCGGTCGCCGAGGGCCGGGAACTGGGCGACGCGCTGACCGCCATCGGCTCTCTCGACATCAGCCCATGGGAGACTGCGACATGACAATCATCTGGGTTCTGCTATCGCTTGCAATGGGTGCCTATCTGATCGCCATACTGGAAAGCTGGGCAGTGCATGGCCGGTTGCAGCCCGCGCGCCCGGCGATTTCGGCGATGGCGCTGCTGGGGCGTGAATCGCTCCTCCCGCGAACGCCGGACCGGCTGTTCTTCGAGGCGGCACCGGTGCTCTTGCTCGTCGCGGGGGTGCTGGCGGCGGCCGTCATTCCTCTGGCACCGGGGCTGATCGTCACCGATCTGGCCATGGGTGCGCTGTTTCTGAACGCGGCGCTGGCGTATGTGCTGGTCGCCCTGATCATGGCCGGATGGGGACCCAACGGCGCTTACGGCATGATCGGCGGCTGGCGGTTTCTGGGCCAGTTTATCGCCTATGCGATGCTGATCGTGATGCCAATCACCACCGTCGTGATGCGCGCGGAATCGCTTTCGATGGTGGATATAGTCACCTCACAGGCGGCACTTTGGAACATCGCCTATCAGCCGCTGGGCTTTGCGTTGTTCGTGGTCGCGGCGATGGGGCTGGCCCGGCTGCCACCGCTGGATTTGCCCACCGCGCCGGGCGATCTGGCCAGCGGGATCGAGGCCGAATACACTGGCGTTCGTCTTGCCGTGCTGCGGTTGGCCCGGATCCTAGTGATCCTGGCGCTGGCGGGCGCGACGGTGACGTTCTATCTGGGCGGCTGGCTTGGGCCGTGGCTGCCCGCGCCGGTCTGGAGCGTCCTGAAGATCATGCTCGTCGCCGGTCTGATGGTTAGCGCAGGGCGCCTGATGCCGCGGGCCCGCGAGGCACGCTATCTCGAACTGAGCTGGAAGCTGGGCGTACCGCTAGCCCTGACCAATATCTTTCTTGTCGGTGTGATCGCGCTGGTGGTGACGATATGACCGACATGACTGCGCAAATGATCTTTCTGGCGTTCTTCGGCGGCGCGGCAGTGTGGTTCGGAATCGTCGTGTTTCGCACCCATTCGATGGTGCGCTCGGCGATTGCACTGCTGTTTTCACAGACCGCCGTGGGACTGATGTTCCTACTGATGCAGGCCGAGTTTCTGGGCGTGTTGCAGATCATGATGATGGCCACCGAGATGAGCGTGATGGCGGTCTTCATGGTGATGTTCATGATGGATCCGGGCGGCATGGGCGCGATGGAGATGACCCATCAAAAACGCCTGTCGCTGTGGGCGGGCGGCATCGGCCTTGTCGCGGCACTGGCTGTGATCTGGCTGACCAACTGGGGCCCGGCAGCGGTGGAAATTCCCGGTGCCGCCCAGCAGGCCGCCGATCTGGGGCGTGAATTGCTGGGACGGTCGATGTTTATCTTCGAATCCGCAGGGCTGACGATCCTGACGGCGATGGTGGCGGCAACGATGGTGGCGATTGCGCCCACAAAGGAGCGGCGGAAATGATCCCGGAGTTGATGATTGCCCTGACCGTGGGTGCCTTAATGTTCGGCACCGGGCTTTACGGCGCGCTGAGCCAGACAAATCTGGTGATGATCATCATGGGAGTCGAGCTGATCCTTGCCGCGGCGCTGGTCAATCTGGTGGCCTTCTGGCGCTATCTGTACCCCGACGTCATGGCCGCGCAGATGTTCGTGCTTATCGTCATGTTGGTGATGGCCGTCGAGATGACGGTGGGTTTCGGCATCGCCATCGCCCGGTTCCGCTCACGCGGATCTGTCGAGATGGAAGAAGCGCGCGGGTTGAAGGGATGAGTTTTCTCGCGCTCACACTTCTGTCGCCGCTTCTGGCGGGTCTGGCGATCCTCGCCTTTCGCCGCGCCCCCGAGGCGTTGGCGCTGGCGGGGGCCGGGCTGGGCCTGATCGGGGCGCTGGGGCTGCTGGTTTCGGTTTCCGGTGGTGCCAGGCCAGAGGCTGTGCTGCCCGGATTGCCCGACATGCCGTTGCGGCTGGTGGCGATGCCGCTGACGGCCGTGCTGGCGGTGGTGGTGGCGACCGTGGCGAGCTTCGTGATGGTCTATGCCACGGGCTACATGGCAAAAGACCCTGAAAAAACGCGCTTTTTCGGCACACTTCTGTTGTTCGTGACCGCAATGCAGGGGCTGGTACTGTCAGGTGACTGGATCATGCTGCTGGCGGCTTGGGAAATGATCGGCTTTGCCAGTTATCTGCTGATCGGTTTCTGGCACTCTCGCGCAGGCGTGGCCAGCGCGGCGACACGGGCGTTCCTGTATACTCGCAGCGCCGATTTGGGGCTTTATCTTGGGGCGTTCCTGTTGATCGGTGTGGCAGGCACGTCCGATATTTCCACAACACTCGCCACGACAGGCATGCCCGCCGTGATCGCGGGGGTGATGTTACTGGTCGCTGCGATGGGCAAGTCGGCGCAGGTGCCGCTGCAGGACTGGCTGCAACGCGCCATGGCCGGGCCAACACCGGTGTCCGCCCTGTTGCACTCCGCCACGCTGGTGGCGGCGGGGGCGATCCTGCTAATCCGGGTGTCACCGATGCTGCCGGGTGGCGCGCTGCTGGCCATCGGTATCGTCGGCGGCGTGACGGCGGTCGTTACCGGGCTAATCGCGCTGGCCGAACGCGACCTCAAGCGATTGCTGGCCGCCTCGACCTCTAGCCAATACGGGCTGATGCTGGTCGCTGTCGGTGCGGGCGCACCGGTGGCTGCACTGCTGCATCTGATCGCTCACGCTGCGATCAAAAGCGCGCTGTTTCTGGGCGCTGGCATCTTCCAACATGACCGCGACGGCACAACGATGGACGCGGTCGCAGGCGCAGGCCGTGCGCGGCCCGGCATCTTTGCAGGATTTGCGCTGGCCGCGCTGGCGCTGGCGGGCATTCCCCCGCTGGCCGGTTTCTTTTCCAAAGATGCGGTCATCGCGGCATCGTTGGCCTCACCCTCGGCGGGTTGGCTGTTGCCGCTGGCATTGGCGGGCACCGTGCTGTCCGGGGCCTATATGGCGCGCGCGCTGCGCATCTTGTGGAACGGCGACCCCGGAACAAAACCCGGCGCGGTCCCGGCAATGGCGGCGGGCATGACAGCACTGGTGGCGCTGGCCCTGGTGCTGGGCGCGGCCTTTGGCCCGCTGGAGCGATTGCTGGAGGCTGAGATGGCCGAAGCCGGTCTTGCCGCACCTGCCCTCGGGCTCGCCGCCGCGCTGACTGGATTGGCACTGGGCTGGCTGGTGCCTGTGGCCGGGCTGCTGCGCGGGCTGTTGCCATGGGCGCAACGCGGCTTTGTCGTGGCGGGTGGCATGGGCAATTTGATCGTGCGTCCGGCGCTGGCAATCGCCGCCGGGTGCGAGCGGTTGGAACAGCGCCTACTCGCGTCAGTTCATGGTCTGGGCGGGACTGCTCATACGCTGGCCCGGTCCTCCAGAACCATCGAAGAAACGCTCTATGCCGCCGCGCTGGGTATCGGCCACGCCGGTCTGTCACTTGGTCATGCGGCGCGGCGCGCTGACAGGGATGGCATCGACGCCGCTATTTTCGGGCTGGTGGACCGCACCATCGCGCTGGGTGCCCGTGCCCGTCGTCTACAAAGCGGCTTTATCCACCGCGAACTGGCGATTACAGCCATCGGAGTCGCCATTATCATCGCAGCACTTTTCGCTGCCTCCTATCTGGTCTGAGGAGATCGCCGCAATGCTGCCACTACTGAGTATCGCGACCTTTCTGCCGATCCTTGGCGGACTTGCCCTTATGGTCCTGCCGGACCGTTCGGCGCGTGTAGCGCACGGCCTGTCCGTCACTGTAACCGGACTGACCTTTCTGATCTCGCTCGCGATCTGGGCGCGCGGCACCCTGCCGGGCGGTTTCGCGCAGGTCGAGGAAATAGGGTGGATCCCGTCGATCGGTGCGGCCTACCGGTTGGGCGTCGATGGGCTCAGCCTGCCGTTAGTGCTGCTGACGTCGTTTCTGTTCATGCTGTCGGCGATTTATTCGGCCCGGATCAACGAACGGGCTTCAAGCTATGTGGTGCTGATGCTGATGCTGGAAACCGCGGCACTCGGCACCTTCATGGCGCTGGACGGGTTGCTGTTCTACGTCTTCTTCGAGGTCTCCTTGGTCGGCATGTATTTCATGATCGCGGGCTGGGGCTACGAGGACCGGCAGCGCGCGGCGCTGATGTTTTTCCTCTATACGCTGCTCGGCTCCTTGCCGCTCTTGCTCGCGATCCTCGGGCTTTACCTCAGCTCCGGCACCTTCGATATGCGGGTCTGGATCGACGCGCCGCCGCTGACGGGGCTGGTCGCGACGCTGGCGCTGATCGCGATGCTGTTCACCTTTGCGGTCAAGACGCCAGTGTTTCCGGTGCATACATGGCTTCCGGCGGCCCATGTGCAGGCGCCTACGGCGGGCAGCGTGATCCTGGCGGGCGTGATGCTGAAATTCGGCACGTACGGCCTGATCCGCTTTGCCTTGCAAATGACGCCCGAGGCCTTCACGCGGGCGGGTATCGCCATTCTCGCCTTCGGGGTTTTCAGCGCACTCTATGGCGCGTTTGCAGCTCTGGCGCAGAGTGATCTGAAGAAGATGATCGCCTATACCTCCGTCAACCATATGGGCTATGTCGTAATGGGCGTGGCGGTGGCGGCACTGGCCAGCGACCCTGCGATCCGGGCGGTGGCGCTGGACGGTGCGACGTTGCAAATGGTCAGCCACGGGCTGGTGACAAGCGCCTTGTTCTTTCTGGTCGGCATGTTGCAGGACCGCGCGCATGAGCGGGACATGGCAGGGTTCGGCGGGCTGCTGAGCCAGATCCCATGGCTTGGCTGGGCCTTTATCCTGTCGGCATTCGCGTCACTCGGGCTGCCGGGGCTGGCGCATTTCCCGGCAGAATTTCAGATCTTCCTCGCCACGCTCAACGTGCAGCCCTGGGCGGCGGTGGCGATTTTGGCCATCGTCGTGACGGCTGGCCTGTATCTGCGCGCTATCGCGGCGGTGTTTCTCGGGCCTGCGAACGAGAAATGGGCCAAGCTGCCCGATCTGGACCGGCGCGAGAAGCTGGTGATCGTGCCGCTGCTGATCTTGATGATCCTGATCGGCATCGCGCCCTCGTCGCTGTTGAACGTGATCCACACCACCATGACGAGCTTGTCTTTCTGATGGGCCGCGACCTGTCCTTTTTGATCCCGGAAATCCTGCTGTCGCTGACGGCATTCGCCATGCTAATCGCGGAAATGGCGCGGCTGGCGCGGCTAGCGCTATGGATCGGGCTCGCCGGACTGGCGGCGGCGGTACTGGCCACGCTGCCGCTGCTGGGGGCCGATACGACCGTTTTCGGGGGCACTTACCGGGTTGACCTGCTGAGCGTCTGGGCCAAGCTGATCCTGCTGCCCGGCACAGCGCTGGTGCTGCTGATGGCGCGGTCCGAGATTTCCGGTCAGGCGCGCGAGGGCAGCGTCTATGCGCTTCTTTGCCTCGTAACGCTGGGAGCGCTGATGCTGACGGGCAGTGGCGACATGATGCTGCTGGTATTGGGCGTGGTGCTGACCGGGTTGGGATCATTTGCACTGGTCGCCTACCGGCGCGACGACGCCGCGACCGAGGCGGGGATGAAATATCTGGTGTTCGGCGCGGTCACCGGATCGGTGATGATCTATGGTCTGACCTTCTGGTTCGGAGGCGCGGGATCGACGTTGTTCTTGGACCTCGGAACACTCGAGGGCAAACCCCTGATTGCCATCGCGGGGCTGACCGCCGTCATCGTGGGCCTCGGCTACAAGGCGTCACTGGTGCCGTTCCATTTCTGGGCGCCGGATGCCTATGACGGCGCTCCTGTTGCCGTGGCTGCGTATCTGTCGGTTATCACCAAAGTCGCCGCGATCTTCGCCCTTGCGCAGGTGCTCCGGGATCTGCCCACGGGCAGCGGCTGGCCGCTGGTGATCGCTTTGATCTCGGCCGTGACGATGACCTATGGCTATCTGACAGCCTTAGTGCAGACAAACCTGGTCCGCTTGATCGCCTATTCCTCTATCGCCCAGTCGGGGTATTTCCTTTTCGGCATCGTGGCACTCGGCGTCAGCCCACTCGCGATCCCCGCGCTGATCGTGATGGCCGCGGCCTATGTGGCGATGAACCTTGGCGTGTTTGCCGTCATTTTGCTGGCCGGGCGGAGCCTTGAGAAAATCAAGGGATTGGGGCGGCAGCGCCCGGTGGCGGGGGTGGCGATGGTGGTGTTTGTGCTGTCGCTGACCGGCATTCCCCCGCTGTTCGGGTTCGTCGGCAAGGTTTACCTGTTCGGCGCGGCGATCGACGCCGGGTACCTGTGGCTTGCCATCGTTGGCATCCTCAACTCTGTTCTGGCCCTTGGCGTCTATCTGCGGATCGTTATGCCGATGTATCAGGCCCAGCCAGAACAAGACGCTCAGCTTCTGAAACCTGCCCATCCGACACTCATCGCCGTTCTGGCTGTTGCAGCGGCTGTGACTCTCGCCATGGGGCTGTTTGCAGGCATGCTGCTTGGCTAATCATCGATGTTACATGCACCCGCCATCACCTTCGCGCTCTTCAAGCTGACCCGCAAAACTGTTCACACCAGAGACTCGCAGCTAAGGCGCGACAGCCAAAGCCCCATAGTACGCCGCAAGAGCGGCATCAACGCACCGACACCTTGAGATACTTTGGGGTCCGAGCGGCGCGCCATTCAGAAAAAACCGTAGACCGAGAAGAAGGGTGATCCAGCAGAGTTCGTAGAAAAGAAAAGACTCGAGACGCGCAACGCGTCGTCCCAGAAATCAACCCGCGGATTCTCCGACAAACCGGAGAAAAGACGGGTCTTAGGTCAGTCCTCATGTCGCTTCTTCAAATTGCATCACTTCTGATCGTACTCGCAGGCGTCTTCGGGACCATAAACTACCTGTTCCTGCGACTCCCATCGTCCATCGGCATCCTGATCGTGGCGCTCTTTGCGTCCATCATGGTGATCGCCACAGACGCCCTGTTTCCGGCGCTGACTGTCGAAGAGCAAATTCGCGCACAGGTGCTGGAACTCGAATTCTCCGAGGCACTGCTGGAGGGCATGCTGGGCCTTCTGCTGTTTGCCGGGGCACTGCATGTCAAGCTTTCGGATTTGCGCAAGGCCTGGCCCGAGATCCTGTTGATGGCGACGATCGGCGTCGGCGTCTCCACCAGCATTGTGGGCGTTGGGTTCAGCTGGGTCACCGGTATGCCCCTGATGATTGCCTTCATTTTCGGCGCGTTGATTTCCCCCACAGACCCGGTGGCGGTGCTGGGAGTGCTGCGGGAAGCTAATCTGCCAAAATCGCTGAAGACCAAGATCGCCGGAGAAAGTCTGTTCAACGACGGTGTCGGCTATGTCGTCTTCCTCGTTCTCGTCGGTCTCGCCTATCCCACTGGCGACGGGCACGGCGGAGGCCTCGTCGAAGCCGCGGTCCTGTTCACGCGCGAGGTTCTGGGAGGCGCTGTCCTCGGCCTGGTCCTAGGCTGGCTGACGTTCCGTGTCATGCGCCGTATCGACGACTATTCGCTCGAAGTCCTGATTACCCTCGGCCTCGCCTTTGGCGGATACGAACTGGCTGTCTGGCTGCATGTGTCAGCGCCGATCATGGCGGTCTGTGCGGGCCTTCTGATCGGGGAGATTGGTACCAGAGACGGCAGGCATGTCCGAGGAAACCCGACGCTACGTCGAGGCCTTCTGGAAACTGATCGACGAGATCCTGAACGCAGTTCTGTTCCTGATGATCGGGTTCGAGGTTTTTGCAGTGGAATTCGAAGCCGATTTCGTGGTTTCGGGCCTGATGGCCATCGTCATCGCCCTAGTAGCCAGATTCGCCGCCATCTCGGTCCCAGTGTACATGCTGAAGCCTTTCCGGACATCCCCCAAGGGAGTGATCCGCATCATGACATGGGGCGGACTCAAGGGGGGCATCTCCGTCGCACTTGCCCTGTCGTTACCCGATGGAAACTGGAAGCCGTTGATCCTGACGGCCACCTATGTCGTGGTGATCTTCTCGATCATCGTGCAGGGGTTGACCGTAACCCGACTGGCCGAACGTCTCGGCCGAGCGCCCGAGCTGCCCGGCGACTGAACAGGTCTTCCACTCCATCCACCGTTCGAACCTATTGCGTGGGGGTGCGGATAAAAAGTTGGACTTGTTTTACGTCATAAGGCCAAGGCTTTTACGGTATTCGATTGGGCTCCGTCCGCCAAGAGACATCTTGATACGTGTTTCGTTATACCAGCGGATGTAGCCATCAACCTCATTGATGAACTGCTCAGCCGTGAATGCCCGCCAATCCCGAGGATAGAAGAACTCCGTCTTCAGGCGCCCGAAGAAGCCTTCGCAAGCCGCATTGTCTTGCGAACGGGCCTTTCTTGACATGGATCGGACGAGCTTTGCTTCACTGACCCTTTCAAGCCAGCCTGGCCAGCGATAATGGGCTCCGCGGTCGCTATGGAGAATGGGCTGCTCGCCGCTGTCCACGATCGTCTTGATCGCCGCATCGAGCATCGTGTTTACCAAATCGGCGTCAGGTTTGGACCCTATTGCCCAGCTGATGACGAGGCCGTCGAAGCAGTCGATGATGGGCGAAAGATAAACCTTACCCGCTCGGATGTGGAATTCGGTGATGTCAGTCAGCCATTTCTTATTCGGAGCGGTAGCGTGGAAGTCTCGATTGATGATGTTCTCTGGCGCCGGACTGACCTCGCCGAGGTATGAGCTGTAACGCCGCCGTTTTGGCTTTGTGATGACCAAGGCCTCTTGCTTCATCAGCCGCTGCACAACCTTTTCCGAGATTGAGAT
>RCMY010000323.1_pt1 | contig 45075 bp, 43 predicted proteins | sample 2041341 | NCBI WGS metagenome assembly RCMY01 (sample SAMN09708234, study PRJNA481090) | Marine sediment metagenome, whole genome shotgun sequencing project.
CACCGTTGCTTACGTGATTATCAATAAAAATATCTGGATTAACAAGATGGAAAATTTGAGCAAACGTTTCAGCGTTTCTTGTATCTGTTTTAATAAAATCTCTATTGAGGTCATAATTTTTGGCATTACCTCTAAACCCATATTCTTTTGGTCCATTTTGATTTGCCCTTGAAGTGCTGTTTCTATTTAATGACCCACCAATATTATAAATTGGTATGGTAGAAATGATAGTATGTGTGGGTGTTTTAATTTTTTTAGTTGCTAAGTCTCGAAACAATAACATCGTGGCATCAATTCCGTCACTCTCGCCAGGGTGTATGCCATTGTTAATAAGCATTAAAGTATGGTCTTCGCTTAATTTTTTAAAATCAAAATCACCTTGTGCACTGAAGGTTACTAAATGCATGGGTTTTCCACTATCAGTTGTGCCAATGGTTTGCAAATTTATGCTAGAAAATTCTTTGGATAACTCTAGGTAGAATTCAACCACCTGTTCATAGGTAGCAGTTTCAGTCTTATTTGAAATTTCGAATGGTGTAGGAAAATTAGCTTTAGTATAATCTATTTTTTTCTCGCAAGAAATCAATAAAATCAACAGCAGTAATAGTTGTAGTATTCTCATTACCGAACAAGTATTTTAAGAGGTAAGTCTTAATTAGTTCAGCTAAAATAATCAATACTTTATTGCTTATAAAATTTTGGTGATTTCTTCAATTTTATTCCTATCAATTGGCTTTTGGTTGAATGTGATTAAATGGTGACTTTTATTTTTATAAAATTCCCATTGTTGTTTGTCAAAAGGGTCGATTGAAGATGTAACAATGTTGATTCTTATTTTGTCAGAAATAGGAAGCTTTATAAAGGCTTCCAAGAATTCCCAACCATCCATAATAGGCATGTTAATATCTAAAAAGATAATTTGAGGAATTGGCTCTTTTTGTTCTAACTTTTTCTTTATTTCATCGTATGCTAATAAACCATTACCATATGATATTATTGAGTCACAATCTGCTGTGCAAGAAATTAATTTACGTAAGCCAAAAACTGTTATTGCGTCATCGTCAATTATAGTGATAGCACTAATCTTTGTCATTAAAGAATATTTTAAATTCTGTTCCTTCTCCTACTTTACTAGTTACCTCTACTTTGCCGTTCATGGCATCAATTTGGTTCTTGGTAATATAAAGCCCAATTCCCTTGGCATCTTTATGGTCATGAAAGGTTTTGTACATGCCAAATAGTTTTTTACCATGCTTTTTAAGGTCTATACCTAAACCATTATCTGCAATCGTTAAGATAGAGTAGTTGTTCTTTTTAACAGCACTTAACGTTATAATTGGTTTTCTATTTGGATCTTTATATTTAACAGAATTTGTTATAAAATTAGTTAGTATGCTATCTAAATAAGAAGGTATAGATTTTACATTAAAATTTGAAGGAATATTATTTTTTATCGTTGCATTGTTACTGAAAAGATAAGAAATCAGATTCTGATTTATATTTATCACTTTGTCATAAAGGTTTATTTTTTGTTTCTCTATGTTGGTGTGAGTGTTAATAGAAATAACATCGTTAAGATTGTCCAATGTATCTAAAAGATTAATAGAAGCTTCACTAAGCATTCCTATTATTCGAACCTTTTCCTCTTCATCATGTTCGCTTTCTAAAAAGTTTAATAACATCGAAAAATTAGCTGAATGAGATCGTAAATTGTGAGAAACAATGTGAGCAAAATTCAGAAGTTTTTTATTCTGAATTGATGCTATATTAATGATATTTCTTAACTCAGACTCTTTCTCTTTTAGTTTAGAAATATCTAAGCTAATACCAACAAGTCCATAAGCAATTCCTTTATTATTTAGTAATGGTATTTTTGAGCTAAGAAAGGACGTTTCCTTGCCATCTAATTTTATATTTATGGTTTCTTTGCCGATAATAGGTTTTAACGTTTTCATTACCATCACGTCTTCTTCTCGTGACTTGATTGCTGATTCTTCAGGATATAGTTCAAAATCACTTTTCCCTAGAATATCTTCAGGATTTTCAACTCCTAAAAACTCACATTCAGCTTTATTAACTAAGATTTTTCTAGATTCAGTATCTTTTATATAAACGTTGACCGGTAAGTTGTCGATTAATGTTCTTAATAATTTTTCGTTATCCAAAGATTTAATATCAGCTTCTACTTGATCATGAATATCTTGAAACGTACCCACTAAGCCAACCAATTCACCTTTGTTGTAAACTGGTTTGCCACCAGCCATAACCCATTTTTCGATACCATTGGCAGTTAAAATCTGTAATTTTAAATTACTCCACGCTTTACCCTTATCTTGAGCTTCGAAAAGAGCCATAGATATGGCGTTTCTGCTATGTCCTTCCTTATAATAGAATAGTGCGTTTTCAATGTTAGGTATAAAATGCGGTGGAACCTCATGTATAGCCTTGGTAGTGGTACACCAGGTAAGTTTATTGTCTTTAAAATTATATTCCCATCTGCCAATTTTGGTAATTTCAGCCTGTTGTTGTAACTGTAGGTCTTTTTTTCTTAATTCTAATTCGTTCTTGATAGAATCTGTAATATCATTTAATTGAATAATGGCACCAATAATATTTTCATCAGAATCATACCAAGGTGCATTTGACCACTCGAACCATAATTCTTCTTCATTAATATTATTTGCCTTATGAATACCCATAGGTTGTGGATTTCCTTTAAAACATTTTTCTAATACCATTTTCCACTTTGGACTTAGATGTGGGAAAACTTTAAATAAACTTTTTGATTTAAAGCTCTCGTTATTATTGCTAAATATGCTCTTCCATTTATTTGATGTAAGAACAATATTATAATCAGTATCAATAAAAGCCGTTGGTGTGGGCAATTGACTAATTATATACGAGGTATTTGATGTTTGGGGAACTTTTAGCATACCGATGTAATTTCCTACGAAAATATGAGAAAAGTATAGGTTAATAGAATAATTGTTGTGAATTGGTAAATTATCGTTGTATAACTGATAATAATATACTTATTGAGTAGGTTTTACTATTATATATTGAAATGAATTTTAAATATGCTACCCTGATGAAGTGAACTCACTATAGTGATTTTATCGTTCATTGCTTCAATTTGGTTATAAAGCTATATTTTAACCGTATCTGTAGCTCTTGAACTAGTGCAGGAAATAATTCAATAATATTTTGCCTTCTAGTTCTAGTGGCTCTAATTGAAAATTTGATTACTATTTAGGTGATGCGCTTATTTATTTAAAATTGGTACCAACTATAGCAATAGAAGAAGGGATTTGATGAATCCAATTCAACGAAAAAGAAGTGCTGTTTTTTTATTTAAGCATATTGAGAAGGAATTTTCCAGCTAAATATGTGTAATTGTTGTGATTTTATATTGAATTGCTGTTGAAAAGTACTTTTGTGTGGTGAAATTACTTTCGAAATCTATTTTCTTACTGAACTTGGTACTAAGCCAGTATAGTCTCCATTGTTGCGAATTACGTCTCTTACAATAGAAGAGCTAATATATGATTTGCCTGATGAAGTCAATAAAAACACGGTTTCTATTTCAGATAATTTTCTGTTCGTATGTGCAATTGCCTTCTCAAATTCAAAATCTCCAGGATTTCTAAGGCCTCTCAAAATAAAATTCGCATCTTCTTTCTTACAAAAATCTACTGTTAAACCTTGGTATGTTTTCACTTTAATTGAAGGTTCGTCTTTAAATGCCTCTTCAATAAATTGCATACGTTTTTCTAAACTGAACATATATTTCTTGTCGGCATTTTTTCCTATAGCAATAATTATTTCGTCGAATAGAGTAATGCCTCTCATGATAATATCATGATGGCCTAATGTTAAAGGGTCGAAAGAACCAGGGAAAATTGCGCGTCTCATAGTTAGGTTTTACTTTTTAAATATAGGTATTTTAAGACAATGCCTCCGTAATGGCGTGTTCAAATAGCATACCTAATTCAATACCAGCTGCTTTAGCTTGTTGCGGTAATATACTTGCAGTTGTTAAGCCGGGTGTAGTATTCATTTCTAGTAAGAAAGGTTCGTCTCCAATAAATATGAATTCACTTCTAGAAAAACCGGTCATCTTTAGAACATCATATATTTTTTTAGCTACGGCCGTTACTTTTTCTAGCTGAACTTTATTAATTCTTGCAGGTGTAATTTCTTGTGATTTGCCTTGGTATTTAGCTTCGTAATCAAAGAAATCATTTTCAGTGACGATTTCTGTAAGAGGGAAAACAGTTGTTTCGCCTTTAAGTTTAAGAACACCTACAGAAACTTCGGTACCTTCAAGAAAACCTTCTATGATTATTTCATCATCTTCCTTGTAAGCTGTTTCTATGGCACTTTTTAATTCTTCTTTTTTATACACTTTAGTAATACCATAACTACTACCAGATTTATTTGCTTTTACAAAACAAGGTAGTTTCACCGTATTAATAATATCGGTTTCATTAATTTCATTACCTAAATTCAAATAATAAGAAGGTGCTGACTTAATGCCATACGGTTTAAGAACACTTAATAAGTCTCTTTTATTGAAAGTCAGTGCTGCTTGATAAAAGTTACAAGAGGTATGCTTAATGCCTAATAATTCAAAATATGCTTGCATAAGTCCGTCCTCACCAGGCGAACCATGTATAGCATTAAAAACGCAATCGAATTTTATTGAGGTTCCGTTCAAGGGTATAGAAAAATTATTGCGGTCAACCATAGTCTCCTTATCAGAATCATCTACATAAACCCATTTATTTTTAAAAATATGAATTCTAAAAAGATTGAATTTGTCTTTATTTAAATAATTATAGACCACATTACCACTTTTAAGCGAAATTTTATATTCACTAGAATAACCGCCCATTATAATTGCAATATTTTTTTTCATCTGTATGGTCTATATAGAAAGTTAGAACAAAGATGACGTATTAGTGTAAAATAAAAAAGAAAACTAAGTGCATTAATACAAACATTATTGATTTTGGTATTGAAGTAACTATAAACCAAAGCGGCTAAATGGTATGAGGGCATTTACTATATTTGTCGGGTCAAATAATAAGTATGAGGAATTTTTTCAATTTTTTAAAAAGTAAGACATTTTTAATTCAATTAGGTCTTGCATTGTTGGTATTGGTAGTAACGGTTTTTCTTGTGTTGAGATATCTTAACAGCACTACAAATCATGGTGAATTTGTTGAAGTGCCAGATTTTTCTAAAAAGTCGGTGATGGATATGCGAAAATCTATTGAAAAAGCCGGACTTAGGTATGAAGTGTTGGATTCTGCTAATTATAATCCAGATTACCCGAGATTTTCTATTATAACTCAAGATCCAGAGGCAGGAGCTAAGGTAAAGACAAATAGAAAAATATATTTAACGGTTAACCCTTCAGGATATAAAAAAGTGACGGTGCCAAAAATAATTCAAGTAACGAAACGAAATGCTTCTTCGATGTTGAAAGCTGTAGGGTTAGATGTGGAACGTGTAACCTATGTAGACGAATTAGGAAAAGACATGGTTTATCAATTAAAGTTTAAAGGAAAGTATATTAAGCCTGGAGATAAACTACCTAAAACATCAAAAATAGAATTGATTTGTGGAAATGGTGCCATAACCGAACGTGCCATCATAAAAGCTGAATCAGAACAATAAATGGAGAATATAGAGCAACCGGAGAATGAAGATGGTGAACTTTTTGAACATTACCGCTTTGTAGCTTCTAAAGGACAAATACCTTTAAGAGTAGATAAATTTTTAATGAATTTCATTGAAAATGCTACTAGAAATAAAATTCAGCAATCTGCTAAAGACGGTCATGTTTGGGTAAATGATGAGATTGTAAAGTCAAATTATAAGGTTAAAGCAGGCGATGAGGTAAAGGTGTTATTTGAGCACCCACCACATGAGTTTTTGTTGGTTCCTGAAGATATTCCATTAGATATTGTTTACGAAGACGATGTCTTATTGGTTGTCAATAAGCCAGCAGGTATGGTCGTTCACCCAGGTCATGGTAATTATTCTGGCACCTTGATAAATGCACTTATTTATCATACAGATAATTTACCGGCAAATAGTAACGAGAGACCGGGTTTGGTTCACCGAATAGACAAGGACACGTCTGGGTTATTAGTAGTAGCCAAGACTGAGGCAGCTATGACCCATTTGGCAAAACAGTTCTTTGACAAGACATCTGAACGCGAATACATCGCTTTAGTTTGGGGTAATATTGAGGAAGATGAAGGTACTGTAGTTGGTCATGTAGGTCGAAACCCTAAGAATCGATTGCAAATGCATGTTTTTCCAGAAGGTGAAGAAGGTAAGGAAGCAGTTACCCATTTTAAGGTGCTTGAACGATTGGGGTATGTAACCTTAGTATCTTGTAAATTAGAAACAGGGAGAACTCATCAAATTCGTGTTCACATGAAATATATTGGTCACACATTGTTTAATGATGAACGATATGGTGGGGATAAAATTTTAAAGGGGACCACATTTACGAAGTACAAGCAATTTGTAGATAATACTTTTAAATTATTACCAAGACAGGCATTGCATGCTAAGACTTTGGGCTTTATTCACCCTGCTACTGGTGAGCATATGAGTTTTGATTCAGTAGTGCCAGAAGATATGACAAATGCAATAGAGAAGTGGCGTAATTACAGTAAGAGCAGTACAGAATAAGATTCTTTGATAACGCTATTTAAACTCTTTTTTATCTTTAGTAGGTCTTCCTACAATTCCTATTTATTTTTGGGCCAATTTAAAAATTACACTATGAAAATTGTTATTTCACCGGCTAAATCATTGAATTACGAAAGTGAACTTCCAACTACTAAATATACATCGCCAGAGTTTATAGATGATGCCGAGAAACTGAACAAGCTTTTGGCTAAGAAAAAACCAAAAGCACTAGCTGCACTAATGTCTATCTCAGATAATTTGGCGGAATTGAATTGGCAACGTAATCAAGATTTTAAAACTCCGTTTACGCCTGAAAATTCTAGACAGGCTATATATGCTTTTGACGGTGATGTGTATCAAGGTTTAGATGCGTATACATTATTTGATGATAAAATAGAACGTCTGCAAAAAACCCTTAGAATTCTATCTGGTCAGTATGGTATCTTAAGACCTCTCGATTTAATGCAGCCTTACCGTTTAGAAATGGGCACCTCGTTGAAAGTGGATAGAAAGAAAAATCTTTATGAGTATTGGGGTAATAGACTTACCGAATATTTAAACAATGAAATGGAAGAGGGCGAGTTGCTTGTTAATTTGGCAAGTAATGAATACTACAGTGCGTTACAGCCAAAGAAATTAAAAGCAGAAATTATTACGCCCATATTTAAAGATTGGAAGAATGATAAACTAAAAATCATCAGTTTTTTTGCTAAAAAGGCAAGAGGCTCTATGGTACGTTATATATTAGATTCTGACGCGAATACCTTAGAAGATATTAAATATTTCAATTTAGATGATTACGAATTCAGTCAAGAGCATACCATAAAACAAAACGAACCTGTATTTATTAGATAAAATATTATCTACGGTTCTACGTTATTAGATATACTTAAATAGCGCATATGAAACGAGTATTATTACTTTCTATTTTTTGTATTTGTTTATTCTTCTCTTGTACTGATAGGGATGATAATGTGAACATGGTAAATATTCGTATACAAAACAGTACAAGTCTATTTTTCAGTGAAGTTCGTGTAGCTAAAAATGACACGGTCTATGAAAATATCGAAGCTGGTAAATTTTCTGAATATATCGAGTTTGAAAAGGCTTATCCATCCGCTTCACTTACCATACTAACAGATTCTACAAGTTTAAATTATTTTCCTACGGAAGTTTTTACCGATTCTTTACCAATAGGTTTCTATACCTATGAGATTACCTTGGATGAAGAAAATCAAGTAGGTCTGAATTTTAGAATAGACGAATAACGTTACTTTTTTTTATTGACTTTTATTTTTTCCTCAATCGTTGGTCTTTTTTTAATTTTTCGAGGTCTTCTTGCACCATAAGAATTATTTGATATTTTTCCCTTTTTTGACTTTCTGTCTCCTTTACCCATAACTCGTTTTCTTTGATTTCACTTAAAGTTAGTAATTTAGGAATGAATAGTCGTTATAAAGAACTTAAGAGAATAAACCTATAATGCAAAAAGTGTTTCTTCATAGTCATCCTTATGAACCTATTATTGACAACAATACAGAGAAACTTATTGTAGGTACCTTACCGCCACCACGATTTACAACGGGTGATTTAAAAGAAGGTGATGTTAATTTTTGCTACGGAAGTAGAGATGGTCAATTATGGCGGATTCTAGATAGAATATTTAATTTGAACTTAAAGTTTGAAACTACACAAGAAGCTATAGAACAACGTAAATTATTTTTAAAACAAAGACATATTGGTGTTTGTGATATTGTAGCATCGGCTGAACGTGAGAAAATTGATGCATCAGATATCGGTATGCAGAATATCGCTTTACGAAATGTACTCGATTATTTAGAAAAATATTCTAAAGTGAAAATAGTTCTTTTTACGGGAGGAAATAGTAAAAACGGACCTGAATATATTTTCAGGAAACACTTAAAAGAACACAACGTCTCGATGGTGAATATTTCAAACACTGTTCCTCGAATACATCAGTTTATACACCCAACTACAAAGAATAATATAAAAACAGTTTCGTTAATAGCGCCTTCTGGTGCTGCGAATAGAGCAGTAGGTAGCCTTGAAATTTATAAGAAAATGAAACGCGAAAATAACGAATTCAATACGATAGATTTTAGGGTGCTGCAGTATAAAGAGTTTTTCTAAGTATGGTGTGGCTAGAACTTCTTAAAACTAAAAAGAGTCCTGTTTTTAGAACAAGACTCTTTTACGAGAACACTATATGAAAATGAAAATTTTATTTGCTTGATTACACTGTAAATGTAGAAAGCTTTGTCTGTATTTTATAAAATTTGTTGTCAATACATACTATTTTGTGGTATAGTTCTAGTAAAATGATATTTCGGTGAAATGATTCTCTAGATTCTCTTGGAATAGCGATATTTATATTCGAAATTTATCAAGTTTGCCATAATGGTATGGCCAAAAGTTTTTGAAATATGCAACAACAAGAAAGGTTGGCAGAATTTAAAAAGTCTGTCCAAAATAAATTTAATGTCTATAATAGCCTATTCCTTAATTTACCTTACAAGAATATTGAGAATGTAGGTATGTTGATACCGTTATTACTGAACCAATCAGAAAAAGGTTTGAGTAATGGTCTTAATCCGAAAGAAATTCTAGAGAATTTTTTCGAAAATTTTGTGGAGATAGAATCAGAAAAAGAACAAATAGATTTTATGTTTCGCATTATACAATATGTAGAGCGCCAAGTGGTACTTTATGATAGTGTTGAAGATGCAGCATTCCCGAAATTACATAAGCATTCTAGTTCATTGTCATTGAGAGAATATTTTCAATTAGTTGAAAAGAATAATTCTTGGGATACTATTTGGGACAAATTAAGCACTTTTAGCGCTAGAATTGTTCTTACGGCACACCCTACACAATTCTATACTCCGGCTGTATTAGATATTATCACCAATCTTAGAACGTTGATTCTTGAAGATAAAATTGATGAGATAGATGTTGGGTTACAACAATTGGGATTAACCTCATTAATTAATGCTACGAAACCTACGCCATTAGACGAAGCTAAAAACATCATTTATACATTACGAAATGTATATTATGATGCAATTGGTGATATGTATGCCTATATAAAGGCTAGTGTAGGATCAAAGGAATTTGAGAATCATGATATTGTAAAATTAGGATTTTGGCCAGGAGGTGACCGAGATGGGAACCCGTTCGTAACAGCAGATATTACAAAAGATGTAATGAACGAGCTTCGTTTAACATTAATGAAATGTTATTACAATGAACTAAAGAGTCTTTTGCATAAACTTACTTTTAAAGATGTACAAGAACCATTACAGAAATTACGCTCCAATCTGTATATCGCAATGTTCGATAGTTTAAAAAATATTGGATATGAAGATTTGATAGTTCCCCTTGAGGAAATTAGACTAATCTTAATTGAAAAATATCAAGGTCTTTATTTAAAGGATTTAGAGCGTTTTATAGACAAAGTGAAAATTTTTAAAGTTCATTTTGCTACAATAGACATTCGCCAAGACCATAGTATGCATACCAAAGTCATGGTAGAAGTTCTTAAAAAGAAAGAGTTCATTAAGGAAGAACTAAGTGAACTATCTGAAGAACGATTAATTGATATTTTACTGCATGAAAATTTTCAATTAGAACCTAATGATTATGAAGAAGAAATTGTAAAGGATACTATTAAGAACATCCTTCAGTTACAAACCATACAAGATAAGAACGGTGAGGAAGGTTGTAATAGATATATCATTAGCAATTCTGAAGACGTGTTCTCCATCTTGTTTGTATATGCACTTTTTAGATGGTGCGGTTGGGCTGACAAGAAAATAACGTTTGATATTGTTCCATTATTTGAAACTATGAATGGTATGGACAGTGCACAGAAAACTATGCGATTTATGTTCAACTTACCAGAGTATAGGTCACATGTGCAAAGCAGAAATAATAAGCAAACTATAATGCTAGGTTTTTCTGATGGTACTAAAGATGGTGGTTATTTAAAAGCCAATTGGTCTATTTTAAAAACAAAAGAAGAGCTCACTGCGGTATGTGATGAAAATGAAATTGCGGCAATTTTCTTTGATGGTAGGGGAGGTCCGCCAGCAAGAGGTGGTGGTAAAACACATCGTTTTTATGCAGCGCAGACTAAAGAAGTTGCGAATAATGAAATTCAACTTACTATTCAAGGGCAAACTATTACAAGTACTTACGGTACAAAAGAACAATTTATTTATAATAGTGAGCAATTATTAACGGCAGGATTATCTAATACCATTTTAGGAAAGGAAATTTCAATTTCTGAATCCGATAGAAAGTTAGTGGAAGAGCTATCTGAATTAAGCTTTAAGAAATATGATGAATTAAAACATCATGATAAGTTTATGCCTTATTTAGAGAATATGAGTACACTTAAGTACTATACAAAAGCTAATATTGGTAGTAGACCAGGTAAGCGTGGTAATAAAGCTAAATTAGAGTTGTCTGATTTACGGGCTATTTCATTCGTAGGGTCTTGGAGCCAGTTAAAGCAAAACGTACCGGGTTATTATGGTATTGGTACAGCATTAAAATCATTAGATGATAATGGCAGATTTGAGGAAGCACAAAAACTTTATGAAGAAGTTCCTTTCTTTCAAGCCCTAATGCTGAATAGTATGATGAGTCTTTCAAAATGCTATTTTGAATTGACCAGCTATATGAAAGAGAACGAAGAGTATGGCGCATTTTGGGAAATTCTACATGCAGAGTATATACTTTCAAAAGCAATGTTATTGAAATTATCTGGTATGGAAATTTTAATGGAAAAAGAAGCAATTTCTAGAGAGTCTATCAAAATAAGAGAGAATATAGTTTTACCATTATTAGTAATACAACAATATGCACTTCAAAGAATTGGCGAAGGCACAGAATTTAAAGAATTGTATGAGAAAATTGTAACACGATCTCTATATGGCAATATTAATGCAAGTAGAAATTCTGCTTAATATTCTTATTCTGGTTTGAGAGGCTGCCTGAACAGGAAATTAATAACGTTTACTTAGAATATTGAGTATGAAAAGTTTTGTAATTGTTTTCCTGTTTTTGTGTTTTTCCTTTCAAATTTGTTCTCAAGATGCTGATGATAAAATAACATGGCTAACCGGTACAGTTCTAAATTCACAACTAGAGCCAGTAAAGAGGGCAATAATCTATCTTGATTCTGTGAAGACAAAAACAACTACAGATAAAAAGGGAAGGTTTGAAATTGGGCTACGTTCTAATACTAAATATATTTCTGCATATTCACAGAATTATGGTATTGAAACTATACCATTTCAAGGAAATACTACGGTCTTATTAGTATTTTCTAAGATTCAGTCTAATTTCTCTGAAGAGAAATTGAAAGAATTGGGTTTTAATAACAATATAATCAGAACAGGTAAAAAGCCTAATGACTATAGTGAGTATTTGAATATATATCAATTAATTGCAAATGAAGTGCCCGGTGCTACCGTTGTAGGGAGTACGATACGTTTGCGTGGTAATGCAATAAATTCCGACTATGCAGGTCAAGACCCTTTAATTATAGTAGATGGGACTGTTGTAGGATCTATAGAGTATATCTTCCCTAGAGATGTAGCCTCTGTTAGGGTCATTCGTGATCAAGATGCCTCAATTTATGGCGTTCGAGGTGCTAATGGGGTTATAGTTATTAAGATGAAGCATTAACTGACTTATTTTATTTGTCAGTTAATAATAGAACTAAAGTTCACGAATAATTAAAATGCTGAATTTTACATCTCTGTACTCAATATGGCACAAAAAAGTTTAATACCATAAGCAATCTGTCCTATCCTCAAGTTCTCATTCGGGCTATGTTGATTGTTGTCAGGGTTTACCATAGGTACAATAAACGCAGGTATTTTTAATTCGTTAATAAATGGAGAAATTGGCACAGTACCCCCCATAATTCTTATTTGAACTGGTTTTTCGCCAAATTTATTTTCCAATGTTTTTACAAGTAAATTTCCATATGGGTTATTCAAGTCTGTTCTAAAAGCGTCGGTAACAGAGCCTTCTTCAACAGTAACAATATGGTCATACTTTAAACGCTCTTCTTTTGTAGGAACAGGGCTCATCACATGATACCCTTGTTTTTTAATATGCTCTTTTACTAATGTTTTAAGTCTGTTACCATCAGATTCTGGTACTAATCTCAAATCTAACTCTGCTGTTGCCGTAGCAGGCACTATTGTTCTTGCTTGATCGCCGATCCATGCAGAACCTAATCCTCTAATGTTCAAAGAAGGGTATTGTAGAGATTCTTGATAAAAACCACCTACCTTTTCTGGAGTAGAAATGGCTAAATTAGAATTGATTTCTTCTGCATTATCGGGTACGCTTCTCAATATCTCAAGAGTTGCGTCGTCTAATGTAATTCCATCATAATAACCCTTAATAAGAACTTTACCTTCAGAGTCTTTCATGGTAGCTAGTAACTGAGCTAATTGAAACCCAGGGTTTGGCGCATAATTACCATAATGACCGCTATGTTGAGGTTTAATGGGCCCATAGGTAGTCAGTGAGAGTGTAGTTATACCTCTACAGCCATAAACGATAGTTGGTTTTCCTGAAACATGAACAGGTCCGTCATTAATGACTAAGAAATCTGCTTTAAGCAAATCTTTATAGGTGCGAACTGCTTTCGGTAATGGGGCGCTGCTTTTTTCCTCTTCACTATCTAAAATGACTTTTACATTATATGGGATGTCTACATTTTCTTTTCTAAGAATATCAATTGCATTTAAGAACATTACAATAGGGCCTTTGTCATCTGAAGTTGATCTACCAAAAAGGCGCCAATCATAATTGATATCATCAGTTAAATCTGAAAATGCTTCCGTTTTCCAGCCATCATCTGTTTTAGATTTCAAAACTACTTTATATGGGTCTGGTTGATCCCATTTTGAAGGATCAACAGATTGTCCGTCCAAATGCATATAAAACAAAATAGTAGGCTTGCTATCGTCAACTGGTAGTGCAGCGAAAAACAGAGGTAGACCTTCAGTATCTAAAATAGAACTATTAAATCCTCGTTCGGTAAACTTTTTTCTAAGCCAAAAAAGATTAGTATCTATATCATCTGCATTCAATGCATCATTGGGTATAGCCACAAACTCTCTCAATTCAGTTATAGCATGGGCTACCTTAGATTTGGTTAGAACAGAATCTTGAGAATAACTAAAACAAAGAGATAAAAATAATAGGAAGGAAAGAAATTTTTTCATGAATGTTCTTGTAGATATATTCTTTAAAAGTAAGGAAAATACAGTGAAATCTATTCTAAATGAATTGGTACATTTATTAAGGTTTCTAGTGTTACATGATTATAGTAGATGTTACTGAAACAAGGTCAGTTTGTTATGATATATTAAGAAGTATTATAAACACAAAAAGTTGTCTTATTTAGCTTTATCTTATTTTAAAAAATTATAATTCTTTCTTTTGACGATAATAGGTGTAGTGCACTAATTTCTTTTAAGAAGAATAAGAAACGCTTAAACTAGAATGAAAATTGAAATAAAAATATCAAACGAACTAATTCTATGTAGTGCTATTTGGTTTGAAGAATTTCATGATAATCAATCGAATCAGTAGTACAAATGGAAAGCCATGCAGTAGAACATCAAACCAATCCATAAATTGCATACCGTGTGCACCTCCAATTATCCACTTTAATTTTCCATAAATATGGGGCTCAGGAAAAAAAGGTGCCATACCCAAGGTTAGGCATAAAAGTAATATCAGTTTCCAATTGTTTAAGAACTCTTTCAAATTAACGTATTTGATTAATGAAGGTGGTTATTTTGTTAATACCATTCGCTGTCAAATGCTTAATAAAAGCAGAACCTATAATAGCTCCTTTTGCAGTTTTTGTAGCTTGTTGAAATGTTTCTGAATCCTTAATTCCAAAACCTACAATTTTCGGATTCTTTAAATTCATTGAAGCAATGCGCTCAAAGTAGTTTACCTGTTCTTGACCAAAACCAGATTTAGAACCTGTTACACTTGCTGAACTAACCATATAGATAAATCCGTCTGAAGCGCTGTCGATCTGATCAATACGTTTATCACTTGTTTGCGGTGTAATTAGAAATACGTTTATGAGTCCGTATTTTTTAAATGTGGCTTCGTAATCTTCTTGATAAACATCTAATGGAAGGTCTGGTAAAATAAGTCCGTCAATACCAATTTCCTGACATTTTTTACAGAATGCCTCAACGCCATATTGCAGTATAGGATTAAAGTATCCCATGATAATTAGAGGAATAGTAACAGATTTTCGAATATCTTTTATTTGATCGAAAAGTATTTCTGTGGTCATTCCATTTTTTAATGCAGCTGTTGAGCTTTCTTGAATGGTAGGGCCGTCTGCTAATGGATCGCTAAAGGGTAATCCTATTTCAATCATATCTACACCATTCTTTTCCAAATCTTGAATAATCTTAACAGTGTCATTTAAAGATGGATACCCAGCTGTAAAATATATGGATAGAAGTTTCTTGCCTTCTTGTAATTTACTTTTTATACGATTGCTCATCTATTATGCTAGCTTAAAATAATCTATATACGTGTTCAAATCTTTATCACCTCGACCAGAAAGACTAATGACTACAACATCATCTTTTTTAAATTTTTTATGGGAAAAAATGGCAAATGCATGTCCTGTTTCAATGGCGGGTATGATTCCTTCTAATTGCGTTAATTCTAATCCTGCCGCCATAGCCTCATCATCGGTAGCCGAATAAAACTCAGCACGACCTGTTTTGTATAAATGCGAATGCATTGGGCCAACACCAGGGTAATCTAATCCTGCTGAAATAGAGTAAGGTTCAGTAATTTGACCGTCTGGGGTTTGCATCAACATTGTTTTGCAACCGTGTATAATGCCTACTTTCCCTAAGGCAGAGGTTGCAGCGCTTTCTCCTGAATTCACACCTTTACCAGCTGCCTCCACTGCGATAATACCAACTTCAGGCTCAGGTAAAAAGTGATAATAGGTTCCAGCAGCATTACTACCACCACCGATACAAGCAACTACATAATCAGGATTTTCACGACCTTCTTTTTCTTTTAGTTGCCATTTTATTTCTTCAGAAATAACAGACTGAAAACGTGTTACCATATCAGGGTAGGGGTGTGGCCCTATGGCAGAACCTATTATGTAATGTGTATCTACCGGATTGTTGATCCAATCTCTAATCGCTTCATTGGTGGCATCTTTAAGTGTTCTGCTGCCTGATTTTGCAGGTCTAACCTCTGCGCCTAACATTTTCATTCTAGCTACATTGGGGGCTTGACGAGCAATATCAATTTCGCCCATGTATACAATACATTTTAGTCCCATTAAGGCACAAACAGTGGCAGTTGCTACCCCATGTTGTCCAGCACCTGTTTCAGCAATAATTCTAGTTTTACCCAGTTTTTGTGCCATTAGAATTTGACCAATGGTATTGTTCACTTTATGGGCACCTGTATGGTTGAGGTCTTCTCGTTTAAGGTATATTTTGCAACCGTGTTTCTCAGAAAGACGTTTGGCAAAATACAATGGTGATGGTCTACCTACATAATCTTTTAATAGCTGATGGAATTCTTTTTGGAAAGAATCCTCATACATTATCTTCAAATAATTTTGACGTAATTCCTCAACATTTGGGTACAACATTTCTGGAATAAAGGCACCGCCAAACTCCCCATAATATCCTTTTTCGTCAGCATTATAATTCATAGCGCTTTTTTTAATAGTTGTAATTCTTCAATTTGTTTTAATCCGGGTGCTGTTTCAAATTTACTGTTCACATCAATTGCGTAGCAATGTTTTGCTTCCGGTAATTGTATAAATTCAATAATCTTTTCAAGATTCTCCAAACCGATTCCACCACTTAAAAAATAAGGTTTGGTAAAGGGATATTTTTTTAAAACAGACCAATCGAACGTATAGCCATTACCGCCAGGTAATTTTCCTTTCGTATCAAATAAATAGAAATCACATACTTTCTCGTACGGGATCAAAGTATTAAAGTCGAACTCTTCTTTAATAGAAAATACTTTAATGACATCTACTTTTTGATTTATCTTTTTTAATTCTGCAGCTATTTTAGAGCAGTACTCGGGACTCTCATGACCATGTAATTGTAAACCTTGTAACTGATATTTTTTAACTTTTTCAATAATATAATCAGGCTCTGCATCAACAAAAACTCCTATTTTACTGATGTTATGAGGAAGGTTAGGGATTTCCCCTTCAAAAAATCTAGATGAATGCTCCCAAAAAATAAAACCAAGATAGTCTGGTCGCAATTGAGCAACTTCAGACGTATTCAATTTCATTCCGCAGATTTTAAGCTTCATTTTTATTTTTTTATTTTTCTAATAAAGTCTATAGCACTTTGCCCAGGGTTAGCAGTTTTCATAAAATTCTCACCAATAAGAAATCCTTCATAACCATATTCCTTTAATTCTTTGATGGCCTCGATAGAACTAATTCCACTTTCAGAAACTTTCACAAAATCATCGGGTATTAATTTAGATAGTGATTTGCTAGTTTCTAAACTGACCTCAAAGGTCTTTAGGTTTCGGTTGTTAATGCCAAGCATATCTAAACTTGGCATAATCGATTTATGCAATTCTTCTTCATTATGCACCTCTAAAAGCACCTCTAAACCTAAACTTTTAGCAAGCTCAGAAAAGTTTTTTATTTCTTGTTTCGTTAATACTGTAGCAATTAACAATATAACGTCAGCGCCATATGCTTTTGATTCTATAATTTGATATTCATTAATAATGAATTCTTTACGCAATAATGGTAGTTGAACCGACGCTCTTGCTAAAATTAAATCTTCAATAGAACCACCAAAATATTTAATATCTGTAAGTACACTCATACCACATACTCCGGCTTTTTCGTATCCCTTTGCTACTTGTCCAACATTCGCATTCTGATTGATGCTTGCTTTTGATGGAGACCTTCGTTTAAATTCAGAAATTATACCCGTATCACTTTGCTTCAATGCAAGGGTCAAGGAGGTAGTTTTTCTTTCAAACAAAGCCGATGCCTCATATTGTGATACCGGAATTATCGATTTTTTTAATTCGACCTCTTTACGTTTATCCGCTACTATTTTTGAAAGTATATCCATGTTTGATATTGTCTTTACGAACTAGGCTTTTTTAATTCCTGCTTAATACCTGTATTTTTTTTAATGCAGCTAATCCTTTTCCACTTAACAAAGATTCTTTAGCCTTTTCAAAACCTTGAAGAGGAGTTAACCCTTCTACTGTTGCAATTGCAATACCCGCGTTGGCACAAACTACGTTGTTTTGTGGCTCTGTTCCTTTACCTTGCAAAACGTTCAAGAAAATTTGAGCGGACTCCTCAATAGAATCTCCCCCTACAATTTCTGATTGATTTATTTGGTTCACACCAAAATCCGAAGGTTTTAACATGCTTTCTGTAGTATTTGAAATGGTTTTAGTATTTCCGGTCAATGATATTTCGTCGTATCCATCTAATGCATGTATAATTGTAAAATTTTTATCGGTCTTCTGATAAAGATATCCGTACATACGAGCCAATTCTAAATTAAACACCCCTACCATTTGATTTTGAGGAAATGCCGGATTCACCATAGGTCCTAACATATTAAAGAATGTCTTCACCCCTAAGTCTTTTCGGATAGGCGCCACGTTTTTCATTGCTGGATGAAATAATGGTGCATGCAATACACAAATTCCTGCCTCATCAATACACTTTTCAAGAAAGTCTGCTTCATTGCTGAATTTGATTCCTAAAAACTCCATAACATTACTACTACCACATTTAGAGGAAACACCGTAATTACCATGTTTGGTCACTTTTACTCCTGCACCTGCTGTAACAAAAGATGCCAAGGTTGAAATATTGAAGGTGTCCTTACCATCACCACCAGTACCACATAAATCTATTGGGTTATAGGCTGAAAAATCTACTGCCAAACATAAATCTAATAACGCATCTCTAAACCCTTCCAATTCTTCGATGGTAATGCTACGCATCATGTAAACCGTTAAAAAGGCAGCTATTTGACTTGTATTATAATCACCTTTCGCAATGTTGACCAAAATATGTTTTGCGTCTTCTTTGGAAAGTAATTCGTGATTTATAAGTTTATTAAGTGTTTCTTTCATTTTCTTGATAATAATAAATTGGTTGAGCTTTATCCTAATTCTTTACCCAATTCTCTAACATTTTTTTCCCATATGGTGTTAATACCGACTCTGGATGAAACTGTACAGCACGTACATCATATGTTTTATGGCGTAACGACATAATTTGTCCGTTTTCATCAACCGAAGTTACTTCTAAAACATCTGGTAAATCTGGGTTAACCACCCAAGAATGGTAACGGCCAACTTCAATTTCGTCAGGTATACCTTTAAAAATAGAATCCTCTACAGTGATTTTAATTTTAGTCGCAATACCGTGATAAACTTCTTCTAAGTTTATTAGTGAGCCACCAAATACTTCTGCAATAGCCTGTTGACCTAGGCAAACACCGAATATACTTTTTGTTGGTGCATATTTTTCAATGAGTTGCTTTAATAAACCAGCTTCATCTGGAATACCAGGACCTGGAGAAAGCATTATTTTTTCAAAAGCATCGACCTCTTCTAACGTTAACTGATCGTTTCGTTTTACAACAACTTCACAATCTAACTCCTCTAAATAATGAACTAAATTGTATGTGAAACTGTCGTAATTATCTATTACTAACACGGCTCCACATGACCTTTTTAATGGGGAATAGTTAGATTGTTTATTATTTTTTTTTGTGTCGTTCATTTTTAATTTTCAACTTTTTGTAAGCCATATTTTAAAATCTCCCTTAGGGAGTTAAATGTCTTCTGCTATTTCTAGTGCTTTGGTTAAGGCACCTAATTTGTTATAGGTTTCTTGTAGCTCGTTTTCTGGGTTAGAAGCCGCAACAATACCAGCTCCTGCCTGGTAATGAAGCTCATGGTTTTTACTGAGAAACGTTCTAATCATAATAGCATGGTTAAAGTTGCCGGTAAAGTCCATAAACCCGATGGCACCACCATAATAACCTCTACTTGTTTTCTCATATTTTTCAATAAGTTGCATTGCCATATGTTTTGGTGCACCACTTAAGGTGCCAGCCGGAAAGGTGTCTGCCACTACCTTCATGGTAGAGATATCACTTTTTTTCATACCGGTTACTTTAGAAACTAAATGTATTACATGAGAGAAAAATTGAACCTCTCTATAATTCTCAACTTGTACAACGTTGCCATTTCGGCTTAAATCGTTCCGAGCCAAATCGACTAACATTACATGTTCACTGTTTTCTTTGTCGTCAGCTTTTAATTCTTTAGCTAGTTCAGCATCTTGCTCGTCATTTCCAGTTCTTTTAAAAGTGCCAGCAATTGGGTGTATTTCTGCTTTCCCATCACTTACAATTAGTTGTGCTTCAGGAGAGCTTCCAAAGATTTTAAAATCACCATAATCAAAATAGAATAAGTACGGCGAAGGATTTACAGAGCGTAAAGCCCTGTACACATTAAACTCATCACCTTTAAAACCTTGAGAAAATCTACGGCTAAGTACCAATTGAAAAACATCGCCACGTTGGCAATGTTTTTTGGCCAAAGCAACCTGTTTTCTATAATCCTCATCCTCTAAATTAGATTTTCTTTCGCCTTCGATATTGAAATTATAGGTAGCAAAATTTCTAATATTTAAAAGTTGCTCTAATTCTGGAATATTATTCTCAGTTTCATAACAATGAGCGAAAAGATATGCCTCGTTCTTAAAGTGGTTAATCGCGATGATATTTTGATAAACCGCATAATAGATATCAGGTATATGAACAGAATTATCTTTTACCGATATATCGACATCTTCGAAATAACGAACGGCATCATAAGCCATATATCCAAAAAGGCCATTGTTGATAAATTTAAAGTCATTAATGTCAGCTTTAAATGTTCTACTGAAAGAATCAATAATATCTACAACATTGGTGTCTTTGGTTGTAGTTGTTTCTTCTGTAGCCCCATCGGGAAACTGTTTAGTTATGATTTGGTTTTCAATTTTTATTGATGCAATAGGATTGCAACATATATAAGAGAAACTGTTGTCATTGGTGTGATAGTCACTACTCTCTAATAAAATACTATTTGGAAAACGGTCCCTGATTTTTAAATAAATACTTACCGGGGTCATAGTATCGGCAAGAATTTTTTTATGATATGTTTTAAATTGATAGGCCATAGGTACTTTTATAAAATAAGGAAGGCTTGTCGTGATGACAAGCCTTTATATAGTTTTACTACAATGATGCTTTGCTCACGTTGTTATTCGTAAGTTATTCCACCACCAAGTATTTGCAATTAAATTTTTCATTAAGCGTCAAATATATAACGGAATTTTAAACTATCAAACTTTCCTTCTTCAAAAATAAAAATCCCTTTGAAATTTATCATAGGGATTTAGAATTGTTTGAATTTAACTTAGGCGATGCCTAAATCCAAATATACTAAAGTGCTAAATCAACAACTAAATCAAAATCATCATAAATGGCTTTGTCACCAAGGTTGTCAAAAAAGCTACCAGAACCGTATTTAATATCAAATTTTGTTCTATCAACTTTTATGGTGGCAGTTGCTTTGTTTTCGAACATTGAAACTACTAAAATTACAGGCTTTGTAATTCCTTTTATAGTTAAATCTCCTGTTACTGTATATGAATTATCATTCATAGGTTTTACAGATGTGAAAACTAATTTAGAGGTAGGGTTAGCATCCACACCAAAGAAATCTGAAGATTTTAAATGACCTTCTAATTTTTCTTTTCCTTTTCCGGGCTCTAAATCATTATTAGTTAAAGTCGTCATATCTACTACGAATTCACCACCATTTAATTTTTTACCTTTCATTTCTAAGAAGCCGGATTTCAATTTGATTGAACCGTTATGTTCTCCTGTAACCTTATAGCCTTTCCAAGTAACGGTACTTTCGCTAACCTTTACTACCTTCTTTTCGCTCTCGATTGGGCTAGATGCTGTTGCTGTTAGACCAAAAACTGCTACTAAAGCGATACTTAATATTGATTTTTTCATGTTTTTAATTTTAATTGTTTGTGTATTTATTTATATGTGAGTAATTATTTGTTCTCTTGAATATCGAACTTTTGGGTAATTTTGAGTTTCGTCATGATCCGCTCGATAGCCTACAGCTAAAACAACTGAAGCATTAAGGTTTTTATCATTAAAACCTAGTATTTCATTGTATTGTGCTTTGTCGAAACCTTCCATAGGGCAAGTGTCTATCTCCATTTCAGATGCAATGGTCATAAGATTACCTAGCGCAATATATGTTTGATCAGAAGTCCAAGAATTTTTCTGTTCGTCTGAAAGACCTAAAAGTGCACCTTTCATCATTTGTGAGTAGCCTTCAACATCTTTTTTTGAAACACCCCGTGTTTCAATTATATTATCGATATAGTTGTCTACTAAGCTGTCATCAAAAGTTGGTTTATTGGCAAGAACTAAAAGGTATGAACCATCGGTTATTTGAGATTGATTCCAAGAAGCCTTTCTTAATTTAGATCTTACTTCACTATCTTCTATAACGAAGAAATGGTATGGCTGTAAACCGTATGATGATGCGCTCAATCTTGCTGCGTCTAATAAAATATTCAAATCTTCTTTGCTTACTTTTTTAGAACGATCAAACACTTTTGTTGCGTAGCGCCAATTTAATTTGTCTAGAACGTTTTTCATTTATTTTTAAGCTTAAAATTTATTTAACAGTGTATTTAATTCGTGTAATTCAGTTTCATTAAAATTTCCAAGTATTTTCTTTTCTGTTTCAAAAAGTATACCGTCAATTCTCTTTAAAGTATTTAATCCATCCTTTGTGATTAAGATTTCTACTTTTCTTCTATTTTGTTTACAAATATTTCTACTCACAAAACCTTTCAAAAGTAATTTATCAACCAGTCTTGTGGTATTACTCATTTTAGAAACCATTCGTTCATTAATAGTTGAAAGATTTGCTGGACTGCCTTTCTGACCTCTTAAAATACTAAGTACATTAAACTGTTGAATTGATATATCGAAAGGCTTCAAGCTTAATGCCACTTCCTCATCAATCTTATTCATAACTAAAGACAAATGAATAATAGTCCGTTTATATAACGGTATTTCAACATTTGTCTTTATGACCTTCTCAACGTTCATGTATATACAATATTTGTATATACAAATGTAATTTTAATTTTAATTGGTATTGATTCCAAATGATTAATTTTTTGTTAAAATTTGACAGTCCTTTAATTTAAATTAAAATCAATTATTTTTACCGCATAATTTTTATACTATGGCAGATTTATCACAACAAGATTGGGAAGAGCAACTAGAAAAGGATTCTAATGCAGTAATACTCGATGTAAGAACAGAAGAAGAAATAGAAGAAGGTATTATTCCTAATTCTATCAATTTAGATATTTATAAAGGACATGAGTTCATCGAAGAACTTAAAAAACTAGACAAGTCAAAAAACTATTATGTTTATTGTAGGTCAGGAAATAGAAGCGGACAAGCTTGTGCTATTATGAAAAGTGTAGGCATTGACAATGCTTTTAATCTTGAAGGAGGGTTTATGAATTGGGAGGGCGAGACCGCTTAGTTTAATTTCTTTAAAAAATAACACCCGCTTTATGGCGGGTTTTTTACTTTTATATAATGAGGGAAGATTTACTTCATTTTGTGTGGATGTACAGAAAGTACCCCGTTAATAAACTTGAAACCAATTCAGGTGAAAGTATTATCGTAAAATCGACTGGTATTCACAATCATTTAAGTGGGCCAGATTTTTTTAATGCTAAGATTGAATTGAATGGCCAATTATGGGCAGGTAACGTAGAGATTCATATAAAATCTTCAGATTGGTATGCGCATAATCATCAAGAAGATAGTAATTACGACAATGTTGTACTACATGTAGTTTGGGATGATGATGTTTCGGTGTTTAGAAAAGATGGTTCACAAATACCAACACTATCATTGAAACAATATATTTCTTTAGAGCTTTTAGAAACCTATCAATCACTTTATGAAACAAGAAATTATAAATTTATTAATTGCGAAAAGGAATTTGATGAGGTTGATGATTTTTTAAAAAATAATTGGTTAGACCGACTATTTGTTGAGCGATTAGAAGAGAAATCAGTGTTCATAAATCAATTGCTTGAGTCTAGCAATAATAATTGGGAACAGGTCTTGTTCTTAATGTTATTAAAAACCTTTGGGTCTAAAATTAATAGGGAGGTTTTTATTGAATTGGGGAAAACGATTGATTTTTCAATAATTAGAAAGCTTTATGAAAAACCATTAGAACTAGAGAGTTTGTTAATGGGGCAAGCAAGATTATTAGATGATGACCAAGTGGTAGATGCTTATTATAAGTCACTGAAAAAAGAATATGCTTTTTTAAAACATAAATATCAACTTAACCAGCCATATAAAACTCCAGAATTTTTTAGACTCAGACCATCTAATTTTCCTACGATTAGGTTGGCACAATTGAGCGCTATTTATTCAACGAACAATAATCTTTTTCATTTTATAATTGAAAAAGATCAGCCTGACATTTCTAAAATATTCAATTTACGAACAAGTGAGTTTTGGGAGACTCACTATAACTTTGGAAAAACATCTAAAAAGAGTGTAAAGAAAATTTCAAATTCATTTTTAGATTTATTAATGATCAATACCATTATTCCGTTAAAATTTTGTTATCAGAGGTATCAAGGAAAGGAAAATAATGAGTCGTTGTTTAAATTGATGATGTCCATTAAAAAGGAAGATAATAGTATAGTCGATAATTTCAGAAAATTGAATGTCTCGATTAAAGATGCTAAAGAGTCACAATCATATATTCAATTATATAATAAATATTGCGTTAAAGACAAATGCTTAGAATGTGCTGTAGGTGCATCTTTAATGAATATAAAAGTCTAATTTTATGCCCAATGAATGTATTCTATAAATTATTGTTATACTTTCAAAAAAGAGGATTTGAGGTATGTGGTAGAATTGCTGAGCGTTTAGGGATAAGAGCGAGAGTGGTTCGAACCTCCTTTATTTATCTAACCTTTGTTACGGTGGGTTTTGGTTTTGCGCTCTATCTTTTTTTGGCTTTTTGGCTTAGAATCAAAGATTTAATTTATACCAAACGAAACTCAGTTTTTGATTTGTAATCTATGATACAATTATTTCGGTCTAAAATATATTTGGCATTAACTTTAATGCTAATGGTTTTGGCATTTGGTGTGCTCGGGTATAGAATTATCGCAGACTATACTTGGGTAGATGCATTTTACATGACCATAATTACAGTAACTACAGTGGGTTTTTCAGAGGTACGGCCAATGGGGCCTGAAGGCAAGATTTTCACAATAGTGCTCATTGTTGCCAGTGTTTTTATATTTGGTTTTGCAATTTCTGTAATAACAGAATATTTAATCGGTAGAAACTCATTACAATTACTAAAAAAGAAGAAAATGAAGAATATCATCGAAAATTTGAATCAACATGTAGTCGTTTGTGGGTTTGGAAGAAATGGTATGCAGGCAGCTGAAAAATTAAAAGCATATAAGAAGCCATTTGTGGTTATTGAAAAAGATAAGGAAGTAATTGAACGTTACGGTGAAGATGTTTTATTTATTGAAGGTGATGCAAATGATGACGATGTGCTTTTAGAAGCGGGTATTGACAGAGCTCAATATTTAATTGCGACACTACCCGATGATGCTGCAAACCTTTTTGTTGTTTTATCGGCAAGGCAACTGAAAAAAGACCTCTTCATAATAAGTAGAGCATCTTTAGTAAATTCTCAAAAGAAGCTATTCTTGGCAGGTGCCAATAAAGTGATAATGCCAGATAAAATAGGGGGAGATCATATGGCGTCGTTGGTGGTAATGCCAGATCTTATCACATTTATGGATAAGCTTTCAATGGAAGGCGAGAATACAACCAATTTAGAGGAGGTGGCAATTGAAGATTTCTCGAACCAAATAAAATGTAATTCATTGAGGGATTTGGATTTAAGAAGAAAAACAGGCTGTACAATAATAGGCTATATATCTCCAGATGGTAAGTATACAATAAATCCGGAAGCGGATTTGCAATTGCAGCCAAAGAGTAAGGTAATTGTATTAGGTAGGCCTGAACAAATTAAAATACTTAACAAAATGTTTCATATAGATTAAAAATCTTTATGGCATATAAATTTGATTGCATCCAATATTTTTAAGATATTGCTAGAATAACTAACTAAATCAAAATAAATTTTAACTTATGAAGTATAAACTTCTAACTCTATTAACATTGTTAATACCGTTTATAACCATTGCTCAAGAAAAAGGTTTAGATGAAATAGTAAATGATGCTTTTATGCCTTTCGCAACATGGTGGGAAGCTACAGTTTTGACCCCAGTAATAATTGCGGGGTACAATATTCCCATCGTATTAATATTGTTAATTGTTGGTGCTACCTTTTTTACTATTTATTTTAAATTTCCAGGTATCACTAGATTTCCAATGGCAATAAATGTTGTTCGAGGTAAATATGAGGAAATAGAAAAGTATGGCCTAGAAAAAGTACAGCTGCATATGACCGAAGACGGTGATATACCTGATACGATAAGAGATGAGAGTGAAGAAGGGGAGGTTAGTCACTTTCAGGCATTGGCGACCGCAGTTTCTGGAACAGTAGGTTTAGGTAATATTGCAGGTGTAGCTGTTGCAATAGCATTAGGAGGTCCTGGCGCTACATTTTGGATGATTATTTGTGGTCTAATCGGTATGTCAACAAAATTCGTAGAATGTACGTTAGGGGTTAAATATAGAGATGTAGGTCCTGATGGTACGGTATACGGTGGTCCAATGTACTATTTGTCAAAAGGACTGAGCGAAAATAACATGAAAATTTTGGGTAAAATTCTTGCCGGAACTTTTGCTGTACTTTGTGTAGGAGCTTCTTTTGGTGGTGGTAACGCATTTCAATCTAACCAAGCTGCAGTACAGTTGACGTCAATGTTTAATCTCGAAGGTGGAGCTACTGGTGTCATAATTGGTGTGGTCCTTGCTGTTTTAGTGGGTATTGTAATTATCGGAGGAATTAAAAAAATAGCAAGTGTAACTGAAAAGATTGTTCCATTCATGGCCGGTATATATGTTGTGGCATCATTGGTGATCATTTTTGCTAATATTAAATATATAGGAGATGCCTTCGTGATGATTTACGATGGCGCTTTTTCTCCAGATGCTGCAATAGGTGGTATCGTTGGTGTAATTATCGTAGGTTTTCAAAGGGCTGCATTCTCTAACGAGGCAGGTGCAGGTTCTGCTGCAATTGCACACTCGGCTGTTAAAACAAGATATCCTGCAAGTGAAGGTATCGTGGCGTTATTAGAGCCTTTTATAGATACAGTAGTTATTTGTACTATGACAGCTTTGGTTATTATATTCTTTAACATGGATGCTGGTGCATTTGATTATGGTAATGGTGTTGGAAGTACAGTTCTTTTAAATGATACTGGCGCTTATGTTGGTGGTGTAGATTTAACGTCTATGGCTTATGACTCTGTAATACCGGGCTTTAGATATGTACTTACCATAGCGATTATATTATTTGCCTTTTCAACGATGATTTCTTGGTCTTATTACGGACTTCAATCTTGGAAATATTTATTTGGTAGAGGTAAGGTTGCAGATATCGTTTACAAAGTATTGTTTTTGATATTCGTTGTAATCGGTGCAGCGGCAACGTTAGATGCGGTAATTAAGTTTTCTGATGCAATGATTTTAGCGTTAGTTTTTCCAAACATGATCGGTTTACTTATTCTTTTCCCAAAAGTGAAGAAAAGTTTAGAAAGATATTTAACCGCAATCAAAAAGGTATATTAATAGATTCACTTTGAGAAAATTAAAATCCCACTTCAAGTTCAATAAACAAGAACGAAGTGGGATTTTCTTTTTAATACTTTTCCTTATTATTATTCAGGTAGGGTATAATGTGTATGATTCGTACCAAATAAATGAGAAATACCCCTTAAATATTGATAGTGACTTTCAGGTCAGAATTGATTCACTGAAAAATGTTGCATTGAAGAATGATACAGTTCAAGTGTATCCTTTTAATCCAAACTTTATTTCAGATTTTAAAGGATATACATTAGGTATGTCAACTGATGAAATTGATAAATTGCATGATTTTAGAAAGACTAATAAATTCGTTAATTCGGCTGAAGAATTCCAAGTAGTAACAAGAATTTCCGATTCATTATTAAATATTATTTCTCCTTTTTTTAAATTTCCTGAATGGACAAGAAAAGCTACTTTTAAATCTGGGAAGAGAAGTATTGAAGTGAAGACAAATACTAATACTGAAAAAATTGTTTGGCAAGATTTAAATACAGTAACGGCTGAAGAATTACAGCGAATTAATGGAATAGGGGAGAAGCTGTCGGCAAGAATTATAAAATTCAGAGATAGATTGGGAGGATTTTTGGTGGACGACCAACTGTTTGAAGTCTATTATTTAGATGAAGAAGTTGCTAGCCGTATTTTAAAACGATATAAAGTGATAAGTAAGCCTAATATTGTTAAGATTAATATTAATACTGCTACAGCAGAAGAACTATCAAAATTAGTATATATTCAAAAAGTGGTGGCTCAGCGCATAGTAAATTATCGTAATCTCAACGGAAGTATCAATTCATTGAGCGAATTATTAAAAATAGAAGAATTTCCTGCAGAGCGAATTGACAGAATTAATTTATATTTGTCACTATAAAAAAAATGCTATGCAAAGTATGTACTTCACTGAAGAACATCAATTATTTAGGGCGAGCCTAAAAGATTTTTTACAAAAAGAAGTCGTTCCTCATATAGACAAATGGGAGGAGACAGGTACAATTGAAAGGTTCATATGGAAGAAATTCGGAGATATGGGTTATTTCGGTCTAGCTACTCCAGAAGTAGATGGAGGCTTAGGTCTTGATCTCTTTTATACTGTAGTATTGTTAGAAGAATTACAAAAAGTTAATTCGGGGGGGTTTGCTGCCGCAATTTGGGCACATGCTTACTTGGCAATGACACATCTTAATAAAGAGGCAGATTCTTTTGTTAAAGAAAGATATTTAAGACCAAGTGTTGATGGTGATAAAATTGGATGTCTTTGCGTCTCAGAACCTTTTGGGGGGAGTGATGTCGCTGCAATGCGCACAACTGCTGTAAGAGATGGTGATTTTTATATTTTAAATGGTTCTAAGACTTTTATAACAAATGGTGTATATGCTGATTACATGATTGTAGCAGCTAAGACAGCACCAGAATTAGGGAATAAGGGAATTAGCATTTTTGTGGTCGATAGACATAGTGAAGGGGTAACCGCTAATAAATTAAATAAATTAGGATGGAGAGCTTCGGATACTGCAGAATTGGCTTTTGACAATGTGAAAATTCCTGTTGAAAACCTCATGGGAGAAGAGAATATGGGTTTTTCATACATCATGGAGCATTTCTCTTTAGAACGATTGATAATGGGTGTAAATGCTCATGCTAGATCAGAACATGTTTTGGAGTATGCTTTAAAGTATATGTCAGAAAGAGAAGCCTTTGGTAAATCTATAAATAAATTTCAGGCCCTACGACATAGGGTGGCAGATATGTATGGTGATATTGATATGTGTAAAGAATATAATTATTCAGTTGCATATCGTTTAGATAAAGGTGAGTATGTAGTTAAAGAGGCTACGATTTCAAAATTGAAATCTACTAAGGTTGCCGATGTGGTTGCTTATGAATGTTTGCAGTTTTTGGGTGGTTATGGTTATATAGAAGATTACCCAATGGCACGTAACTTTAGAGATAGTAGACTAGGGCCTATAGGTGGTGGTACATCAGAAATACTTAGAGAGATTATTGCAAAGATGGTAATCGATAAAAAAGAGTATAAGCCTACTACAGTTTAATATAAATAAAATTAGTTTTTAAAAATTCGATTATTGGTTGCCTAAATGAATATAGTTGTTATATTTGCACCCTTAATCATAAAGAGAGGAGGTTTAGCCCATGTTAATAATACCAGTAAAAGAAGGAGAAAACATCGATAGAGCTTTAAAACGTTTCAAACGTAAGTTCGACAAAACAGGTACAATGAGACAGTTACGTAAGCGTCAACAGTTTAATAAGCCGTCAGTTGTTCGAAGAGCACAGATACAAAAAGCAGAATATATTCAAGGTCTTAGAGATCAAGAAGAAATCTAGCCTTTTTAATAGAGAATAAAAAATCCCGCAATTTGCGGGATTTTTTTTGCTTTTATCTCAAGTCAATTAAAACTTTTGATACCTTTAGAATATGCTTTTATCAGAATTCATTTCGTATCTATCTTTAGAGAAAAACTATTCTAAACATACGGTAAAGGCATATGAAAATGACATCCATGAATTTAGTCATTTTTGTAAAGAGCGGTATGATATTAATAATATCAATAATGTAGATTATAGCTTAATTCGTTTTTGGATTGTGAATTTGTCTGAGAGGGAAATAAACAATCGGTCTATTAATAGAAAAATTTCCTCACTAAAGTCTTATTTTAAGTTTCTTCAAAAAATAGGGGTATTAGATTTAAATCCACTTGTAAAGCATAAAGCATTAAAAACTTCAAAAAAAATAGAGATACCGTTTTCAGAATTAGAAATGCAGAATGTACTTTCAATTATAGAGTATGCTAATGATTTTGAAGGTGTTAGAGATGAGTTGCTAATCCATGTATTATATGTGACAGGTATGCGTAGGGCGGAGCTGTTAGAACTAAAGTTGTCTGACGTAGATTTTGAAACCATGACTATCAAAGTGTTGGGTAAGCGAAATAAAGAACGATTAATACCAATGTTGTCTGAAACTAAGAACAAATTTGAGTCTTATTTTGTAAAACGAATGGGGCTTAATGAAATAAAAGAAGCTAACTATATATTCCTCACGCAATCAGGCAATAAAATGTATGAAACTCTTGTTTATAGGTTAATAAACAAGTATTTTAGATTAGTTTCTACAAAGGTAAAGACAAGCCCACATATTCTTAGGCATACCTTTGCTACGCATCTCTTGAATAAGGGAGCTGATTTAAATGCTGTAAAAGAGCTATTAGGACATTCAAGTTTGGCTTCAACCCAAGTTTATACTCATAATAGTATTGCTGAATTGAAAAAAGTTCATTCTAAAGCACACCCAAGGGGGAATAAATTATAATTATAATCAGGCTAATTTCTTTAGCCATTAATTTTCTGACTATGAAAGTAAATACACAATCGGTAAATTTTAACGCAGATAGTGAATTAATTAATTTTCTTCAAAACAGGCTCGATAAGATTGAAACCTTTTATTCTAAGATCATTAGTTCTGATGTATATATGAAGGTTGAAAACACTAGTTCTAAGGCGAATAAGATAGTTGAGATAAAAATTAATGTACCTAAAGATAAATTTATTGTTAAAAAACAGTGTAAGTCATTTGAAGAGGCGGTGGATTCAGCTTGTAATTCACTGGAAAGAAGGCTGATAAAACAAAAGGAGAAATTAAGAGTACAAGCTTGATAAAAATTAATTAAAATTTGTTTTGAATAAACAAATAATTCTATACATTTGCAGTCCGTTAGAAATAGCGGGCTTTTTTATGACAGAAATGTCATGAATTAAGCCGATGTAGCTCAGCTGGCTAGAGCAGCTGATTTGTAATCAGCAGGTCGTGGGTTCGAGTCCCTCCATCGGCTCTAAAGTTCTTTAAAATATTAGTTTGAGGGGAGATACTCAAGCGGCCAACGAGGGCAGACTGTAAATCTGCTGACTACGTCTTCGCAGGTTCGAATCCTGCTCTCCCCACAAAACTTTTAAGTTAGAACTTTGAATTGAAATATTGTAATTTTTATAAGCGGGAGTAGCTCAGTTGGTAGAGCGTCAGCCTTCCAAGCTGAATGTCGCCGGTTCGAACCCGGTCTCCCGCTCTATAAATTGACAGTAATGTCATCCCTGCGAAGGCAGGAATCTGTTTTGAGAAAAACAGATTCGACACTTTGCGCCGGTGTAGCTCAGGGGTAGAGCGTTTCCTTGGTAAGGAAGAGGTCACGAGTTCAATTCTCGTCATTGGCTCAATTAAGGTATAAATTTGTACACTAATATAAACTAAGATTAAAATTCATTAAACATGGCAAAGGAAACTTTCGATCGTTCCAAACCGCACTTAAATATAGGTACTATTGGACACGTGGATCACGGTAAAACTACATTAACTGCTGCTATTACAACTGTTTTGGCAAACGCAGGTCTTTCAGAAATGAGAAGTTTCGATTCTATCGATAACGCTCCTGAAGAAAAAGAAAGAGGTATTACTATTAACACTTCACACGTAGAGTACTCTACAGCTAATCGTCATTACGCTCACGTTGACTGTCCTGGTCACGCGGATTACGTAAAGAACATGGTTACAGGTGCTGCTCAAATGGATGGTGCTATATTAGTTGTTGCCGCTACAGATGGTCCAATGCCACAAACTCGTGAGCATATCCTTTTAGGTCGTCAGGTTGGTATTCCAAGAATGGTTGTATTCATGAATAAAGTGGATATGGTTGATGATGAGGAATTGATCGAGCTTGTTGAGATGGAAGTTAGAGAATTGCTATCTTTTTACGAGTATGATGGTGATAATGGTCCTGTTATTGCTGGTTCTGCATTAGGTGCTTTGAACGGTGAGCAAAAATGGGTTGATACAGTAATGGAATTGATGGAAGCTGTTGATAGCTGGATCGAACTACCTGTAAGAGATGTTGAGAAGCCTTTCTTGATGCCTGTTGAAGATGTATTTACTATTACTGGTCGTGGTACTGTTGCAACTGGTCGAATCGAGACTGGTATCGCTAATACTGGTGATGCGGTTGAGATCATTGGTATGGGTGCTGAAAAATTAAACTCTACAGTTACTGGGGTTGAGATGTTCCGAAAGATTTTAGATAGAGGTGAAGCTGGTGATAATGTTGGTATCTTGTTAAGAGGTATTGAAAAATCTCAAATTAGCCGTGGTATGGTAATTTGTAAGCCAGGTTCTGTTAAGCCACATGCTAAATTTGAAGCTGAAGTTTACGTATTGAAAAAAGAAGAAGGTGGTCGTCATACGCCATTTCACAATAACTATCGTCCACAGTTCTATGTTAGAACTACAGATGTAACAGGTAATATTTCACTTCCATCTGGTGTAGAGATGGTTATGCCTGGAGATAACCTTACAATTACAGTTGAATTGATTCAGCCAATCGCATTGAGCGTAGGTCTTCGTTTTGCTATCCGTGAAGGTGGTAGAACAGTAGGTGCTGGTCAAGTAACTAAGATTATAGAGTAGTTTTTCATAAAGAGTATTGTGTATAAGGGTGTCTTGCTCAAGCGGGACACCTTTACATGCAAATAAAAGAATAGGTGGTTTTATATCGCTATTCATACGGGTGTAGCTCAGTTGGTAGAGCACTGGTCTCCAAAACCAGGTGTCGGGAGTTCGAGTCTCTCCTCCCGTGCACAATATAATTTGGATGAAATATCCTTTAGTTGAAATTGTAAAACAGAATTTAAATGTTCACATATATAAAAGAATCCGTTGAAGAGTTAAGGAATAATGTTACTCTTCCTTCACGTGCAGAATCATCAAATTTGATGGTTATTGTAGCTGTGTTTTCTATCATTTTTGCATTAGCAACTTGGGGTGTAGATACGGTCTTTAGTAAAGTGATAAAAATATATTTCAACACCGTTTTAAACTAGTAGGTCCTATGTCAGAAGTATTAGAGAAAAAATGGTACGTTGTAAGAGCGGTCAGTGGTCAAGAGAATAAAATCAAAGGATACATTGAAAGTGAAGTAGAGCGTCATGGTTTTTCTGACTATTTAGAAGATGTTCTTGTTCCTACAGAAAAGGTAGTTCAAATCAGAAATGGTAAGAAGATAAACAAAGAAAGAGTTTATTTCCCTGGCTATATTATGATTAAAGCGAATTTGGGCGGTGAAATGGTTCACATTATTCGTTCTATAACGAATGTTATTGGTTTTTTAGGGGAAACTAAGGGCGGAGATCCAGTTCCTTTAAGAAAAAATGAAGTGAATAGAATGCTAGGTAAAGTAGATGAGCTTGCTGTTAACACTGATAGTATAGCGATTCCATTTGTATTTGGTGAAACTGTTAAAGTTATTGATGGTCCATTTAATGGTTTTAATGGTACTGTCGAGAAGATTAACGAAGAAAAACGTAAGCTTGAGGTAATGGTGAAGATTTTCGGTAGAAAGACGCCTTTAGAGCTTAGTTACATGCAAGTTGAGAAAGTATAAGAATAAGTGTTACATATATATTTTAAAGTAGTGTTGCTTCCGTAAACACACTTTCAATTTAATTTTAAACAATGGCAAAAGAAATAGGTAAAGTAGTTAAACTACAAGTTAGGGGAGGTGCAGCGAATCCGTCGCCACCGGTTGGACCCGCCTTAGGTGCTGCTGGTGTTAACATTATGGAGTTCTGTAAGCAGTTTAATGCTCGTACACAGGATAAACCAGGTAAAGTATTACCAGTTGTTATCACCGTTTACAAGGATAAGTCTTTCGACTTCGTTGTAAAAACACCACCGGCGGCAATTCAGCTATTGGAAGCGGCTAAGATTAAAAAAGGATCTGGCGAACCTAACAGAATAAAATTAGGTAGTGTTACCTGGGACCAAATCAAGGCAATTGCCGAAGATAAAATGGTTGACCTTAATGCATTTACTGTAGAATCGGCTATGAGTATGATAGCGGGTACTGCACGTTCTATGGGTATGAAGGTAGCAGGAAAGAAACCTTTTTAAAATCTTAAAAGTAATTAAATGGCAAAGTTAACTAAGAAGCAAAAGGAAGCGCACTCCAAAATAGAGAAAGATAAATTATACTCTGTAACGGAAGCTTCAGCTTTAATAAAAGAGATAACCAATACAAAATTTGACGCATCGGTTGATTTGGCAGTTCGTTTGGGTGTAGATCCAAGAAAGGCAAATCAAATGGTTCGTGGTGTAGTTACACTACCTCACGGAACTGGTAAAGATGTTAAGGTTTTAGCTTTGGTAACCCCAGACAAAGAAGCAGAAGCACAAGAGGCTGGTGCTGATTATGTTGGGTTAGATGAGTATTTGGAAAAAATTAAAAATGGTTGGACAGATGTTGATGTTATCATCACCATGCCAAGCGTTATGGGGAAATTAGGTCCTTTAGGTCGTGTATTAGGACCAAGAGGTTTAATGCCCAATCCAAAAACAGGTACTGTAACTATGGATGTGGCCAAGGCTGTATCTGAAGTAAAGGCAGGTAAAATAGATTTTAAAGTTGATAAAACTGGTATCGTACATGCTGCGATAGGTAAAGCTTCTTTTTCTGCAGATAAAATAGCAGATAACGCTAAAGAGTTGTTGGATACTTTGAATAAGATGAAGCCAACTGCCGCAAAAGGTGTTTATATGAAAAGTATTTTCATGTCAAGTACAATGAGTCCTAGTTTGCAATTAGATCCAAAGTCAGTTTAACAAACTGCTAGTTAAAAATTATAAGTATGACAAGAGAAGAAAAAGCAACGGTTATAAAAGATTTGACTACGCAGTTGGCAGATAGTACAACCATCTATTTGGCAGATATCTCTGGCTTAGATGCTGGTACAACTTCTGATTTAAGAAGAGCTTGCTTTAAGGCAAATATTAAATTGGCTGTAGTTAAGAATACATTGCTTTCTAAGGCAATGGATGCTTCTGATAAAGATTTTGGCGAATTACCTGAAGTATTGAAGGGAAATACCTCTTTAATGTTTTCAGAAGTTGCCAATGCTCCTGCAAAGTTGATAAAGAATTTTAGAAAAAAATCTAAGAAACCTTTATTGAAAGGAGCTTTTGTAGAAGAAGCAGTTTACATAGGTGATGAGAATTTGGATGCTTTAGTTAGCATTAAGTCTAAAGAAGAAATGATTGGTGAGATTATTGGATTATTACAATCTCCTGCCAAGAATGTTATTTCTGGACTTAAATCTGGTGGTGGTAAACTTGCTGGAATCCTTAAGACATTATCTGAAAGATAAGTACGCACTATAAACTAAGTATATTTTAAAAATTTTATTAAACGATAGAAAATGGCAGATTTAAAAGATTTCGCAGAGCAATTAGTTAACCTTACGGTAAAAGAAGTAAATGAGTTAGCTGGTATATTGAAAGATGAATACGGTATTGAGCCTGCAGCAGCAGCGGTAGCAGTAGCTGCTGGTGGTGGTGCTGAAGCTGGTGAAGCAGCAGAAGAAAAAACTGAATTTGACGTAATTTTGAAAGCAGCAGGTGCTTCTAAATTAGCAGTAGTTAAATTGGTTAAAGAATTAACTGGATTAGGTTTGAAAGATGCAAAGGATATTGTTGATAGCGCACCTAAGGCTGTTAAAGAAGCTGTTTCTAAGGATGAAGCAGAAGGTATCAAAAAATCATTGGAAGAAGCTGGAGCAGAAGTTGAGCTTAAATAATAGCAACAACCATATCACTTTTGGTTTAGGTCTTTTCGCTTTTTGCGGTTAGACCTAAGCCTTTTTATAGAATTAGGTATATTTAGATGTATACAACCCATTTAGTACTCACGATCAAAACACTGTCCGTAGATGTTCACAAATCAGACTGAAAGAATAAGCTTTGCTTCCGCAAGAAACACACCGGATTATCCGGATTTCTTGGATATTCAGATTAAATCTTTTCAAGACTTTTTTCAACTCGAGACTAAATCAGATGAAAGAGGTAATGAAGGTCTTTATAATACCTTCATGGAAAATTTTCCAATAACTGATACAAGAAATCAGTTCGTATTGGAATTCTTAGATTATTTTATAGATCCACCGAGATACTCTATTCAAGAATGTATCGAGCGTGGTCTTACATATAGCGTACCATTAAAAGCACGTTTAAAGTTGTATTGTACAGATCCGGAACATGAGGATTTTGAAACGATAGTACAAGATGTGTATTTGGGTACAATACCTTACATGACTCCAAGTGGTACTTTTGTAATCAATGGTGCAGAGAGAGTTGTGGTTTCTCAGTTGCATAGATCTCCAGGGGTTTTCTTTGGTCAGTCTTTTCATGCAAATGGAACAAAATTGTATTCTGCTAGGGTAATTCCTTTTAAGGGTTCTTGGATAGAATTTGCTACCGATATCAATGGTGTAATGTATGCTTATATCGATAGAAAGAAAAAATTACCGGTTACAACATTGTTTAGGGCTATTGGTTTTGAACGTGATAAAGATATATTAGAGATATTTGATCTTTCTGAAGAGGTTAAGGTTTCTAATGCCGGACTTAAAAAAGTTCTAGGTCGTAAATTGGCCGCTAGAGTATTGAATACGTGGCATGAGGATTTTGTGGATGAAGATACTGGTGAAGTAGTATCTATCGAGCGTAATGAAATTGTACTTGATCGTGATACTATTCTTGAGAAAGAGCATATCGCAGAGATTATGGATGCAGATGTGAAAACTATTCTTTTACATAAAGAGAATAATGCGCAATCTGATTATGCAATTATTCATAATACTCTACAGAAGGATCCAACCAATTCTGAAAAAGAAGCAGTTGAGCACATCTACCGTCAATTACGTAACGCTGAGCCGCCAGATGAGGAAACTGCTCGTGGAATAATTGATAAATTATTCTTTTCTGATCAACGCTACAACTTAGGTGAAGTTGGTCGTTACAGAATGAACAAAAAATTACAGTTGGATATTGGAATGGACAAGCAAGTCTTGACCAAAGAAGATATTATAACTATTATAAAATACTTAATTGAGTTAATTAACTCAAAAGCGGAAATTGATGATATTGACCACCTTTCTAACCGTCGTGTTAGAACTGTAGGTGAACAATTGTCATCACAGTTCGGTGTTGGTTTAGCTCGTATGGCTAGAACTATACGTGAACGTATGAACGTTCGTGATAACGAGGTATTTACACCTATAGATTTGATTAATGCGAAGACATTGTCTTCTGTAATTAATTCTTTCTTTGGTACTAATCAATTATCTCAGTTTATGGATCAAACGAATCCATTGGCAGAGATAACGCACAAAAGAAGACTTTCTGCTCTAGGGCCAGGTGGTCTTTCTAGAGAGCGTGCTGGTTTCGAGGTACGTGATGTTCACTATACGCACTATGGCCGTTTATGTCCTATTGAAACTCCAGAGGGTCCAAATATTGGACTTATTTCTTCACTTTCTGTTTTTGCGAAAGTGAACCCTATGGGCTTCTTAGAAACACCATATAGAAAGGTTACTGATTCTGTTGTTGATATTAATAGTTATACATATTTAAGCGCCGAGGAAGAAGAAGGAATGAAAATTGCGCAAGCGAACATTCCAATGGATGAAAATGGTAAAATAAGTGCTGAAAAAGTTATTGCTAGAGAAGAAGGTGATTTTCCAGTGGTGAATCCATCTGATATTCAATATACTGATGTTGCTCCAAATCAAATAGCCTCTATTTCGGCTTCATTAATTCCTTTCTTGGAACATGATGATGCGAACAGAGCATTGATGGGATCTAACATGATGCGTCAAGCGGTTCCTTTATTGAAACCACAATCGCCGATTGTTGGTACAGGATTGGAGCGTCAAGTAGCTTCTGATTCAAGAGTGTTGATTAATGCTGAAGGAGATGGTGTAGTTGAGTATGTAGATGCTCAAAAGGTTACCATCAAGTATGATAGGACTGACGAGGAGCGATTAATTAGTTTCGAAGATGACGAGAAAACTTATTTCTTGGTTAAATTTAGAAAAACCAACCAAGGAACCAATATTAACTTAAAACCAATTGTACAAAAAGGAGATAGAGTTAAGAAAGGTCAAGTTTTATGTGAAGGTTATGCAACTGAGAAAGGTGAATTGGCATTAGGTAGAAACCTAACAGTGGCATTTATGCCATGGAAAGGATATAACTTTGAGGATGCAATCGTAATTTCTGAAAAAGTTGTTCGTGAAGATATTTTCACATCTATACATGTCGATGAATATTCTTTAGAAGTAAGAGATACAAAATTAGGAGCAGAAGAACTTACTCATGATATACCAAACGTTTCTGAAGAGGCAACTAAAGACCTTGATGAAAACGGTATGATTAGAATTGGAGCCGAGGTTAAACCTGGTGACATTCTTATTGGTAAGATTACACCAAAAGGTGAATCTGACCCTACACCTGAAGAAAAATTATTACGTGCCATCTTTGGTGACAAAGCTGGTGATGTTAAGGATGCATCTTTAAAAGCATCACCTTCTTTAAGAGGTGTTGTAATCGAGAAGAAATTGTTCTCTAGATCTGTAAAGGATAAGAGAAAACGTTCTGAAGATAAGGAAGAGCTTTCTAAACTTGAATTGGAATACGAAGTAAAGTTCCAAGAATTAAAAGATGTACTTGTTGAAAAATTATTTACCATAGTTAATGGTAAAACTTCACAAGGTGTGCTTAACGATTTAGGAGAAGAAGTTTTACCTAAGGGTAAAAAGTATACCATGAAAATGTTAAATTCTGTTGATGATTTCGCACACTTAGTAGGCGGAAGTTGGACTACAGATAACGAAACAAATACATTCGTTGCCGATTTACTTCACAACTATAAAATAAAACTTAACGATTTACAAGGTAACTTGAGAAGAGATAAGTTTACAATTTCAGTTGGTGATGAATTGCCAGCTGGTATTATGAAACTTGCTAAGGTTTATGTAGCTAAAAAACGTAAACTTAAAGTTGGTGATAAAATGGCCGGTAGACACGGTAACAAAGGTATCGTTTCTAGAATAGTACGTCATGAAGATATGCCGTTCTTGGAAGATGGAACTCCTGTAGATATCGTTTTGAATCCATTAGGCGTACCATCTCGTATGAACATTGGACAGATTTATGAAACTGTTTTAGGTTGGGCAGGACTTAAATTAGGCAAGAAATTTGCAACACCAATTTTTGATGGTGCAACTTTAGACCAAATTAACGCCTATACTGATGAAGCAGGTATTCCAAGATTTGGACATACATACTTATTCGATGGTGGAACAGGACAACGTTTTGATCAACCGGCTACTGTTGGTGTGATTTATATGCTGAAACTTGGTCATATGGTAGATGATAAGATGCACGCTCGTTCAATAGGACCATATTCTTTAATTACACAACAACCTTTGGGTGGTAAAGCTCAATTTGGTGGTCAACGTTTTGGAGAGATGGAAGTTTGGGCACTTGAAGCATATGGTGCATCAGCAACTTTGCGTGAAATTTTAACGGTTAAATCAGATGATGTTATCGGAAGAGCTAAAACCTATGAATCTATCGTTAAAGGTGAAACTATGCCAGAGCCTGGTTTACCAGAATCTTTCAACGTTTTAATGCACGAACTTAAGGGATTAGGTTTGGATATTAGACTTGAGGAATAGTTGAATATTTATATTGAAGACTATTAAGTAAAACAAATTAAAACATTATCAGCACGCTATTATGGCAAGAATAAAAGATAATAACCCAGTAAAAAGGTTCGATAAAATTTCAATAGGATTAGCTTCGCCAGAATCAATTTTGGCAGAATCTAGAGGAGAAGTTTTAAAGCCTGAAACAATAAATTATAGAACTCACAAGCCAGAACGTGATGGTTTGTTCTGTGAGCGTATCTTTGGTCCTGTAAAAGATTACGAATGTGCTTGTGGTAAATATAAACGTATTCGTTATCGAGGTATCGTTTGTGACCGTTGTGGTGTAGAGGTTACTGAGAAAAAAGTAAGAAGAGACCGCGTAGGGCATATTAATTTGGTAGTACCAGTAGCTCATATCTGGTATTTCCGTTCTTTACCTAACAAGATAGGATACCTTTTAGGCTTACCGTCCAAGAAATTGGATATGATTATTTATTACGAACGTTATGTAGTAATTCAACCAGGTGCAGCAAAAGGTCCTGATGGGGAGGAAATTCAAAAAATGGATTTCTTAACCGAAGAAGAATACTTGAATATTTTAGAAACTATTCCTCAAGATAATCAATATTTGGAGGATTCTGACCCTAACAAGTTCATTGCTAAGATGGGAGCAGAATGCTTAATTGATTTATTGAGCAGAATTGATTTAAAAGAACTTTCCTTTGAACTAAGACATAAAGCAAATACTGAAACTTCAAAGCAACGTAAAACTGAAGCTTTAAAGCGTTTACAGGTAGTTGAAGCTCTTAGAGAATCTCAAGAGAATAGAGAAAATGAACCAGAGTGGATGATTATGAAAGTAATTCCGGTTATTCCACCAGAATTACGTCCATTGGTTCCATTAGATGGTGGTCGTTTTGCAACATCAGATTTAAATGATCTTTACAGAAGGGTAATTATTAGAAATAACCGTCTTAAGAGATTAGTAGAAATAAAAGCTCCAGAAGTAATTTTACGTAATGAAAAACGTATGCTTCAAGAAGCTGTAGATTCTTTATTTGATAATACAAGAAAAGCATCTGCTGTAAAGACAGAATCAAATAGACCGTTGAAATCACTTTCTGATTCTTTGAAAGGTAAGCAAGGTCGTTTCCGTCAAAACTTATTAGGTAAACGTGTAGATTATTCAGCACGTTCGGTAATTGTTGTAGGTCCAGAAATGAGGTTGTTCGAATGTGGACTTCCAAAAGATATGGCTGCTGAATTGTACAAACCTTTTGTAATCAGAAAATTGATTGAAAGAGGAATTGTTAAGACTGTAAAATCTGCTAAGAAAATAATAGATAAAAAAGAGCCTGTAGTTTGGGATATTTTAGAGAATGTTTTGAAAGGGCATCCTGTAATGTTAAACAGGGCTCCTACATTACACCGTTTGGGTATTCAAGCGTTCCAGCCAAAACTTATTGAAGGTAAGGCTATACGATTGCACCCGTTAGTGTGTACTGCATTTAACGCGGATTTTGATGGTGACCAGATGGCGGTTCACCTTCCTTTAGGACCAGAAGCAATTCTAGAATGCCAACTATTAATGTTGGCTTCACATAATATTTTGAACCCTGCTAACGGTTCACCTATTACTGTACCTTCTCAGGATATGGTTTTGGGTCTGTATTATATGACCAAAGAAAGAAAATCAACTCCAGAACTTATTGTAAAAGGTGAAGGAATTACATTTTATTCATATGAAGAGGTAGAGATAGCTTTCAATGAAGGAATGGTTGATTTGAATGCTGGTATTAAAGTAAGAGCAAAAGATTTTAATGAAGAAGGAGAATTAGTTTACAAGATTATTCCAACTACAGTTGGAAGGGTATTGTTTAACATGGAGGTGCCGGAAGCTGCTGGTTACATTAATGATGTATTGAACAAGAAATCACTTCGTGATATTATTGGTGGAATATTAAGTGTAACTGATGTGCCTACAACAGCTGATTTCTTGGATAAGATTAAAACAATGGGATATGATTTCGCCTTTAAAGGCGGATTATCCTTTAGTTTAGGAGATATTATTATTCCACAAGAGAAGCATGAGATGATTGCTGAAGCTAACGTACAAGTTGATGGAATTAAGGCCAATTATAACATGGGTCTGATTACTAACAATGAGCGTTATAATCAAGTAATTGATGTTTGGACTTCTACAAATGCGCAATTGACTGAATTGGCAATGAAGCGTATTCGTGAGGATCAACAAGGGTTCAACTCGGTATATATGATGCTTGATTCTGGTGCAAGGGGTTCTAAAGAGCAAATTCGTCAGTTAACAGGTATGCGTGGTTTAATGGCCAAGCCTAAAAAATCTACTGCAGGTGGTGGGGAAATTATTGAAAACCCTATTCTTTCTAACTTTAAGGAAGGTTTATCCATTTTGGAGTACTTTATATCAACACACGGTGCTCGTAAAGGACTTGCGGATACTGCTTTGAAAACTGCAGATGCAGGTTACTTGACTAGAAGATTGGTTGATGTTTCGCAAGATGTTATAATAAATACAGAAGATTGTGAAACACTAAGAGGTGTCGAAGTACAGGCGCTTAAGAAGAATGAAGAAATTGTTGAAAGTCTTGGGGAAAGAATTTTAGGTCGTGTATCATTACATGATGTATATAACCCAATGACAGAAGAATTACTGCTTACTTCAGGTCAACAGATAATGGAAGCCGATGTGAAGAAGATTGAAGCTTCTCCAATTGAAAAAGTAGAAGTTCGTTCAGCTCTCACATGTGAAGCTGATAAAGGAATCTGTGCTAAATGTTATGGAAGAAACCTTTCTACCAATAAAATGGTACAAAGAGGTGAAGCTGTTGGTGTTGTTGCTGCTCAGTCAATTGGTGAACCAGGTACGCAACTTACATTAAGAACTTTCCACGTAGGTGGTATTGCAGGTAACATTTCAGAAGATAACAAATTAGAGGTAAAATTCTCAGGAATTGCTGAAATTGAAGATTTGAGAACTGTTACAGGTGAAGGGTTAGATGGCAAACCTGCTGAGATTGTTATATCAAGAACAAGTGAAATTAAGGTTGTAGATGCTAAAACAGGAATTACCTTAAGTACAAATAATATTCCTTATGGTTCACAATTATTTGTAGGGAACGGAGCTAAGGTTACTAAGGGAGATGTAATCTGTTCTTGGGATCCATATAACGGTGTTATTGTTTCTGAATTCCCAGGTAAAATTGCTTACGAAAATATTGAACAAGGTGTAACTTACCAAGTTGAAATTGATGAGCAAACTGGTTTCCAAGAAAAAGTAATTTCAGAATCTAGAAACAAGAAGTTGATTCCAACGTTATTGATTCAAGATTCAAAAGGTGAAACATTGCGTTCTTATAACTTACCTGTTGGTTCTCACATCATGGTAGATGATGGGGATAAGATTAAAGAAGGTAAGATTTTGGTTAAAATACCACGTAAATCTGCGAAAGCGGGTGATATTACTGGTGGTCTTCCAAGAGTTACCGAATTATTCGAAGCTAGAAACCCTTCCAACCCAGCGGTTGTGTCTGAGATTGATGGTGTAGTTTCTTTTGGTAAAATTAAGAGAGGTAATAGGGAAATTATCATTGAATCTAAGTTAGGTGAAGTGAAAAAATATCTTGTAAAACTTTCTAACCAAATCCTAGTTCAAGAGAACGATTATGTTAGAGCAGGAATGCCTTTATCTGATGGTTCAATTACTCCAGAAGATATCTTATCTATCAAAGGCCCATCAGCTGTACAACAGTACTTGGTTAATGAGGTTCAAGAAGTATATAGATTACAAGGAGTTAAGATTAACGATAAGCACTTTGAAGTTGTTGTAAGACAAATGATGAGAAAGGTAAGAATTCAGGATCCAGGCGATACCATCTTCTTAGAAAACCAACTTATTCATAAAGATGATTTCATTCAAGAGAATGATGATATCTTCGGAAAGAAAGTGGTAATGGAAGCTGGGGATTCTGACAATCTTAAACCAGGACAAATTGTTACTCCTCGTGAACTTAGAGATGAAAATTCTTTGTTAAGACGAGGTGATAAAGCTTTAGTAGAAGCACGTGATGCTGTATCTGCTACTGCGACCCCAATTTTACAGGGTATCACAAGAGCATCTTTGCAGACGAAGTCATTTATTTCTGCTGCATCGTTCCAAGAAACGACTAAGGTATTGAACGAAGCTGCTGTAAGTGGTAAAATTGATACGTTAGAAGGTCTTAAAGAGAACGTAATTGTTGGTCATAAGATTCCGGCTGGTACGGGTATGAGAGACTACGATAGCATTATCGTTGGATCCAAAGAAGAATATGATGAGATAATGGCCAGAAAAGAGGCCTTAAGATTTTAATATGATTACAACCCTCAAATTTAATTTGAGGGTTGTTTTTTTTAATTGATATTATATGAGTGACAATAAAAATCCGAATCAAAAACAAATTAATATAGAATTGGATGAAAAAATGGCGGAGGGAATTTATTCTAATCTAGCTATAATAAATCATTCAGTTTCAGAGTTTGTAGTGGATTTTATAAGTATGATGCCAGGTGCCCCAAAGGCAAAAGTGAAGAGTAGAATAATTTTGACTCCACAACATGCTAAGAAATTTTTAAAAGCATTGAACGATAATGTTCAACGTTTTGAGAAAGCCCATGGTACAATAAAGGACTATGAGCAACCTTCGATACCAATGAACTTCGGTCCTACAGGAGAAGCTTAAAAAAAAGCCCAACTTTTAAAAGTTGG
>RCMY010000325.1_pt1 | contig 44969 bp, 37 predicted proteins | sample 2041341 | NCBI WGS metagenome assembly RCMY01 (sample SAMN09708234, study PRJNA481090) | Marine sediment metagenome, whole genome shotgun sequencing project.
ATCGCCACATGGTTTGTGCTTTCGCGCACGCGGGTCGGCCTCGGACTGCGAGCGGCGGGTGAGTCGGCCGCCACCGCCGATGCGGCCGGCCACTCGGTAGCTGCCCTGCGGTTCGTCGCCGTAACCATTGGTGGCGCCTTCGCCGGTGCGGCCGGCGCCTATCTCACCCTGTTCCTGACCAAGGGTTGGTCGGATGGAGTCGTAGCCGGACGGGGCTGGATCGCGGTCGCCTTGGTGATCTTCGGATCATGGCGCCCGGGCCGAGTGGCGCTGGGTGCGTTCATCTTCGGTCTCACCTTGGCGCTGCAGCCCCGGTTGCAGACGATGGGGGTCGACATCTCGCCGGTGTTGCTGTCGATGTTGCCGTACGTGCTCACGTTGGTGGCGATGGTGGTGTTCTCGATCCAATCGAGAAACCGTCCGTCGACGGCACCCGCCGCCCTCGGCATCCCCTTCCACCGCGAAGAGCGTTGAGATTTGTGAGGGATTTGCGGGTCTCCGACCCGCAAATCCCTCACAAATCTCGAAGTCGGTAGGATGGGCGGCGATGACCGTTACCTACCTCGACGCGATCCTTGCTTCGCATCGCGCCGAAGCCGCACAGGACACCCGTCCGCTCGACGAACTGATCGAGCTGACGACAGCGTTGCCCCCGGCCAGGGGGTTCCGCGCGGCGCTCGCATCTGCCGACGGGCTGGGCGTCATCGCAGAGGTGAAGCGACGGTCGCCATCGAAGGGCGATCTGTTTCCCGACCTCATTCCGGCCGAACTCGCCGCCACCTACGAGGCGGGCGGCGCCACCTGCCTGTCGGTGCTCACCGACCATCAGTACTTCGGCGGCTGCTTTGACGACCTCATGGAGGCCCGCGGAGGATGTGCGCTTCCCGTGTTGCGCAAGGACTTCACCGTGAGCGCTGCCGACGTCTGCGATGCTCGTCTCATGGGTGCCGACTGCGTGTTGCTGATCGCCGCAGCCCTCGACGATGCCGAATTGGCCGACTTTGCCGCACTTGCCGTGCAGGTCGGCCTCGATGCGTTGGTGGAGATCCACGATGAAGCCGAACTCGACCGAGCCATGTCGATCGGGGCTGATCTCGTTGGTGTCAACCAGCGAAATCTCGTGTCCTTCGAGGTCGATACCGATCGAGCGGTGCGCATGGCGCCCCAAATGCCGCAATCGGTGATCCGCGTCGCCGAATCCGGCGTTCGCGGACCCGACGACGCCGCGGTACTGGCCGCCGCCGGCTATCACGCGGTACTGGTGGGGGAGTCGCTGGTCACCGCCGCCGACATCGGTGGTGCGGTGCAGTCCCTTCGAACTGCAGGCAAGGCGTAGCGCCATGTTCATCAAGATCTGCGGCATCACGAACGAAGACGATGCGTTGTTGGCCGTGGCCATGGGGGCCGATGCGGTGGGCTTCATCTTTGCCCCATCGCAGAGACAGATAGCGCCGATGGCGGCGCGCGACATCGTGCGACGGCTTCCTCCAGACGTGCTGGCCGTCGGCGTCTTCCGGAACGAACTCCCCGGCCGAGTGGCCGACATCGTGCATCAGGTCGGCTTGGGGGCGGCGCAACTCCATGGCCACGAAACAGCTGAAGAGACCATGCAGGTAAAGGCACGCGTGCCGATCGTGATCAAGGCGTTCGTCGCCGGCGAGTCGGCGTTGCATCGCCTCTCGGAGTACGGCGCCGACGCCGCGTTGGTCGAGGGACCCGTGCCCGGCTCAGGTCAGACGTTCGATTGGTCGTCGATGGCAAAGGACGTCTGGAGCGAGCACCGACTGCTGCTGGCCGGAGGGTTGCATCCCGACAATGTCGAAGCTGCGATTGCGAGCGTCAACCCGTGGGGTGTCGATGTTGCCACGGGAGTCGAGAAGAGCCCGGGCCGCAAAGATCCCGTGAAGGTCAAAGAGTTCATTCGCAACGCCACCAATGCCGCCGGACGACTCGAAGTCGATCAATCGCATCACCATCCGTTCGACTGGATGCGCGACGACTAGCGTCGCATTTGGATCAGAGCAGGAACTGGCGTCGGGGGTCGTTCGCAGGGACGACCTGATCCGGGTCACCGGCCGCAGGGTCGCCGAGCAAGATCTCGGCGCCGTCGTCGGCGTACTGCAGGATGTAGGTCTTGCGCACCGAGTCGGTGGTGTTGGGACCGGTGAGATGCGGCGTCAGCGAGGAGAACACAACGATGTCTCCCGCCGTCGCCGGAACCGGAACCGCACCCTCGGGTCCGGAGAAACACTCATAGCCGAGCGGGTCGACGAAGGTGTGTTCGAGGGTGCCGTGAAGATGGGCGCCGGGAACCACCCACGGACAACCGTTGTCGACGGTGGCGTCGACGAGGGGAACCCAACAGGTCAGGTACTGTTGCGGGCTGACGAACGTGTACCCATTGTCCTGATGCCACGGAAATCGTCGAGGTTTCTCGGGTTTCTTGTACACCAGCTGGTCCCAGTACAGCCTCGGTGATGGACCGACGAGGTCCAGACAGAGGTCACGGAACACGGGGTGGGAGGCGAAGTCGCAGGCTTCCTCGGACGTGAGCACGGTGTGGGGGGCAAAGACGATGGCGCCCGATTCGCCGATCATGAGACGGTCGTCGGGCTGCGTCCGAAGGAACGCGTCGGCCTGGGCCTCGATGCGGTCGAGGGCCGTCTCGACCGTGGCCAGTTCGTCCGCGCTGAACGCACCTTCGACGAGCAGATAGCCATCGGCGTCGAACGCGTCGACCTCAGCGGCGCTCAGCCGCCCCGATCGGGGCGAACCGGGCTGCCACTCGAAGTCACGGTTCCACGGATGCAGGGAACCTTGCAGCTCCATGACGGCTAGCTCGCCGGAATCGGGTCGTACTCGGGAACGGGTTCGTCGGCGGGCCGCTCGAAGTACATCGTGACCGCACCCTCGGTGTCGAACATCGGCGCAGGTTCGTCGCCGAAGGCGCCGGCGAGGTAGCGAAGGCCGCCGTCGACGTATTGCCACATGCCGGGTCCGGTGGCGTCGAGCTCGTCGAGTCCTTCGGCGTCGGGGTCCCACCACATCAGCGTCATGTCGTCAACGCCGCGGTAGTCGGGCTCGAGGTCGGCGGGCCAGCGGTTTTGAGCTCCATACGAGATGCTGGGTGCCGTGAGCGCCGTTCGGGTTGGATCGGCGGCAAAGGCTCGCGCCTGCCAGTTCTCCATCGTCAGCTCGGGGCCGATGCCTTGGAGGTAGGCGTACAGGAGCCCGAGCGAGGGGTCGATGACCCCGATGGTGCTCGATGCCGCAGGGTCTTCGTCATGGAACCAGCGATAGATGGTGCGGGGCCCGCTGAGCTCGGGGGCAACCCGGGCGGAGAGCGTCGAGACGCCGAACGCGTGGGCCCACTGCGCTTGGTCGTACGTACGGGCAAACACGGTCGTGTCGGCCAGCACGTTGCCGGAGAGAACCCACTCCGGAAAGTAGTTCTGGGCGGTTGCTTCCCGGGTGAAGTCGCGCGGCGCCACCGGGTCGACCGAAAGCAATACGGTGGTCACGCCGGAGTTCTTCAAGCGAGCGATCGCCGTGGCAGCGGACTCCTGAATCGTGCCGGGGTCGAGGACGTAGGGGATCGACTCGGTCAACTCGCCGCCGTAGGTGGCGAACTCGTCGATGAACTGCTGGTTGAGTTCTCCGGAAGTGATGCTCGAGTCGATCCACAGTCGGCCGAACACCCGCTCGGTGGATTGCATTGCCTCGTCGCCAGCGAATTCTGCCGGTCGGCCAACGAGCTGCTTGCCCACGTATTCAGCACTGAGGATGTTGGCCTGTTCGGACCCCATGCCGAGAGCCCACGCGTAGGGAGCGTTGTCGGCGTAGTACTCGAATGGTTGGCCGGGCCCGCAGCCGACGCACGGAACGCCGCGAGCGTTGAGTTCTTCGGCGAATGCGTTGGTGAGCGAAGGTCCGCCGAGCACCATGAACGGCTGGATTTCCTCGGCGATGGCGACGGCGTCGGCTCGGGCCGAGACGGCATCATTCACCAGACCGGAACCCTCATAGAACACGAGGTCGACCGACCGGCCGTAGGTTTCGTAGTAGGTCTCGTAGTACGTGATGAGGCCGCGGATGGTGGCTTCGATGTCGTCATTTGAGTCGTCGTTTTGAATTGCATCGGTGATGTACTTCAGCACGAGGTCGTCCTTTTGCGATTGCCACCACACGATCTTGATCGAGTCTTCCGTGACGCCGGTTGCGGTTGCGCCGCCGTTGTCGCCATCGAATGGGGCGTAGCACTCCGGGGCAAAGAAGTTCGCTACTTTGACCCGCCCCGTTTCGGGGTCGCATCGGTCGCCGAAGTCGATATCGAGACCGAGACGCTGTGCCTCGTCATAGGTCATGACCCCGGCCGGAAGTGTCGACTCGCCCGCAGGAGCCTCGGTGTTGTTGGTCGAATCACCTTCGGTTGTGCTGCTGTCGGCGGCACCGCCGTCGGTTGCATCGGGGTCTGCGTCGTCCGTACTCGTGCCGTCGGTGCCGGCCACTGAGCCGTCGGTGGCCACCGACGTGTCGGGCGACGCATCGGGGTCGTCATCGCCGCCCCCACTGCTCACCACGATGCCGATGACGATGGCGGCGACGGCCAGCAAGGCCACGACCGGACCCCACTTCTTTAGCGCGGCGTTTCCGTCGCTGTCAGAGACTCCGGGTCCTTGTGCGGGTTCCATGTGTTGCTCCTTGCGGGTGATCTTGATTTGTGAATGACGGGGGAGGGTCAGGTCGGGCTTATGGAGCCAGATCGAGCGATGACGACGTCGCTGTCGCCGAGGTACGAGGCGACGACCCGGGGATGAACGAGTACATCCTCGGGCGCCCCGCTGGTGAGAACGGCGCCCTGGTCGAGTGCGATGAGTCGGTCCGACACCGACGACAGTAACGCCATATCGTGTTCGATGATGATGAGCGCAGATCCCATTTCGTCGCGAATGCGGCGAAGTACCGGACCGAGCGCCTCGGTTTCGCGTTGGGCGATGCCGCTCGATGGCTCGTCCAGCAGCACCACGAGCGGGCGGTGGGCCAGGACGCAAGCAATGTCGACGATGCGGCGCGAACCGGTGGAGAGTTCGGACACGAACTTGGTGCGGAATGCCTCGAGTCCGAGGAGGGCGACGAGCTCGTCGACTCGTTTGTGTACCTTGCGTTCGCTCTCGAACGCGTGGGGCAGGTGCAGCGCCGCAGAGATCGGGTCGCGCGAGGTGACGAAACGCTCGAGCGCAACCGCCAACGTGTCTTCGACGGTGAGCGCCGGAAACAGACGCGCGTCTTGGAAAGACCGGCCCAATCCCGCCTTTGCGCGCGCGTGGGCCGCGAGGCCCGTGATGTCGACTCCGGCGAGTTCGATCGAGCCGGACTCGGCAGGGGTGAGCCCAGAAATGAGATCGAACATCGTGGTCTTCCCGGCACCGTTCGGGCCAATGACACCCAGGATCTCGCCTTCCCCCACATGCAGATCGACTGCATCCACCGCCTTGATGCCACCGAATGATCGCGAGAGGTCGCTGACGCGAAGTACCGCGGGAGCGTCGGGGTCTGGCACCCTGGCCGGCGTGGCATCGACGGTGCCATTGGTCGAGGTCGCGGCACCGTGCAAGAACACCGAGCGAAGCACATCGGGCCGGTCCAACAGCTCGGCGGTTGGGCCGTCGAAACGGATCTGGCCCTTCTCCATGAAGTAGGCCCGGTCGGCGATGGTGAGTGCGATGTTGACCGACTGCTCGACCAAGATGATGGTGACACCCTCGTCGCGGAGCCGCTCGACGATCGGAAGGAGCTGCTCGACGATCGTCGGGGCGAGGCCGAGCGACAGTTCGTCGATCATCAACAGCCGCGGTCTGTGCAGCAATGCCATACCCAACGCCAACATTTGTTGTTGACCGCCAGAGAGGTCGCCGGCATGGTCGGAAAGTCGCCGTTCGAGATCGGGGAACGCGTCGAAGACGACCGAGAAGTCCTTTGCATCGCTGCTTGCGCCGCTGCGGAGCCATGCGGCGGCGCGCAGGTTCTCCAGCACGGTGAGTGACGGGAACACGGCGTGACCACCGGGGAGCTGTGACACACCCATGGCCGCGATCTGGTGTGGCGGAGCGTGGGTGATGTCGCGCCCGTCGAACAGAATCGCGCCCTTGTCGGCCTCGGCAACTCCCGAGATTGCTCGGAGTAGCGTCGACTTCCCTGCGCCGTTGGTACCGAGCAGGGCAATGATCTCGCCTTCCCCGACATCGATGTCCACGCCGAACAGCACTTGCACGCCGTCGTAGCTCACCTGCACGTCGCGACAGACGAGCAGCTTTGCTTCGCCCCGTTGTCGGGCCAGCATCACCTCGGACCGCGCTGCGGCGGTGCTGCGGACCTGTTCGATGTCGCGGCCGATCACGTTGCCGACGCTACCGAGGATCTGTCCGCCGATGAAAAACACCGGCGTCATGAGGAGCATCCCCGTGCGTATACCCCACTTGTCGGCAATCAAGCCGATCATCGGTAAGACGAGCAGTCCGGGGAGCACGAAGAGCGACCCCATCGAGAAGCCCATGGCGCGGGCCCTGGGCGGAATTGCCAGTGACAAGGTGGACAACAACCCCGGACCGATGATGGCCATCATCAGGCTGATGAGCGCGTTGAGCGCAATGGCCATCCACAGTTTCGGTGCCAAGGCGAACCCTGCGCTGAGTACGGCCGACGTACCGGCCGCCACCGCAACGAGCCGCAACATCTTACGGGGATCTTCGGCCGCCAATCGAGTGCCGACGACCGCCCCGATGGCCAGACCGACCAGCGCGGCGGGTTCTACCCCGGCGGCGATGATGCCGCGGGCCCGCTCATCGAGCCCGAAGGCTTCCTCGAAGTAGATCGACGCCAGCGCCCCGAATCCGATCAACGAGGCGGCGAGGAACGGCAGCGCCAGCCAGATGCGGCGAAGGGTCTCGACCTTCCAGCACAGCCGCCATGCTTCGGCGTACGACGGCGGAACCTCCTCGGTAGCAGCGGCGTCGGCGTCGGCGCCTGCGAGACGGCGTTCGTGGCCGCCCCGAACCGGCTCGCGCATCTTGGCGGCCAGTACGACGAAGATCAACGTCGGCACGGCAAAGATGATGAACGGCGCTCGCCACGACAAGTAGTACCCGAGGAACCCGGCGGCGAGCGCTCCGACGATGATGCCCACGGCGTTTCCGGCCCGGTGGATGGAGTACACGGCAGGCCGAATATCGGGCTCGTAGTAGTCGGCCAAGAGCGAGTTGTGCGTGGGGTCGTTGACCGCCTTGCCAACCGCTGACCCGGATCGCATGAAGCCGAGAAACACGATCCCGCCGGCGAGCCCGGTGAAGAACGAGAACACCGACCAGAGCACCGCGCCGCCCATGGCCAGTTTCACGCGGCTCATACGATCCGCCAGGCCGGCGACGACAACCTGCAGTCCAAGGGCGGCTGCGAGCACGACGGCGACCAGGGTGAGTAATCCCTGGAAGCCCAAGCCGAACTCGTCGCGAATCTCGGGGCCGAGGATGGCGAAGGCGGTTCGGTCGAGTTCGTCGACGGTGTTGAGTCCCAGCAGGATGAACAACGGATACAGCGGCGCTCCGCCGGTCTTCTCCCGAAGCCAGCGCATCAGACCAGCGCCCCTTCGACGTGCTCGGTCGCGGTGTCGGTGGGAACCGGAAACTCGTCCGCGGCGCGATCGGCCAGCAGCGATGGGACGATGAGGTTGCGTCGTTGGGCGATGCGGCGCAGTAGGTGGTCACGGAGTTGGTACACCATCGAAGCGAGACCACCGGGCCCGATCAACAGGACGAGCAACACGCCTGCGCCCGTGGCGAAGATTTTCCAGTTGCCGGGAAGCCACCAGAACGTGCCCCAGAAGAACAAGGAACCGAGCCCGGCTCCCAGGACGGAGCCGATGCCGCCGACGACCGCCGCGGTGAGGAGGCCGATGCTGATGTCTCCGCCGGACGCGTCGACCGACTGCTGGTGCGACACGAACAGGGCGCCCGAGGACGCGGCGAGGAAGCCGGAAATCGCGAAAGCGGTGAGCTTTGCCCGAGTGATGCTGACGCCATAGCTCGTGGCGGCGTTCTCGTTGTCGCGCAACGCCAACAGCACACGACCGGTTCGGCTGTTGCGAATCCCTTGCACGGCAAAAACCGTGATCAAAACCATCACGAGCGACAGCCAATAGATACCCGACGGTGACTCGTAGCCGATTCGGCCGAGAATCGGCAGCCTCGGGATGCGTTTCTGAGGTACCCAGCCAAAAAAGGCCGGGTTGAAGAAGTACGCCGTCGCGGCCAACGAGCAGGCGAGCGTGGTGACCGCAAGGTAGAGGCCGCTGAGGCGCAGCGCAGGTAAACCGATCAGGACCGCGAGCGCCGATCCGGCGAGCCCGGCGAGAAGTAGCACGAGCAGAAAGTCGACCTGCCAGTGCAGCGTGAGCCAACCCCCGACCGCGCCACCGACGCCGAGGAATGCGCCTTGACCCAGCGAGATTTGACCCGCCCAGCCGGTGAGTACGACCAACGAGAGCAGTCCAATGGTGAAGATGTACAAATCGGAGATCCGAAGGATGTTGACGGGGCCGAAGATCTGCGGCACCAGCACGGCGAATCCGACGGCGAGCCCACCCAGGATCGCTTTGCCGGCGATGACTTCGGGAAGCCCGCGCATTTCCTTCGGGATCGGACGGATGTCGCCCACGGCAAGCGAGGCTCGCGTGATGTCGAATCGGGAGAAGTCGCGCCGGCGAGCCAGCAGGGCCACGAGGATGATCAGCGCCGATGCGGCACCCATCATCGCCTCGGCTTCGCGTGGGTGATTCCACGTGATGGCGCCCTGCAACATTCCCAGCGCAAGGGACGCCGCGAACACCGCTTTGAGATCGGTCAACCGTCCGACGACAGCCGCGGTGAGTCCACGGAGAAAGAACAGCAACCCGAGCGCCCCACCAACGGGCAGTCCGAGGATGCCGGCCCGCAGAAAGATGGCGACGTAGGCGAGCATGCAAGCCAGGGCCCAGATGAACGTTTGGAGCATCTGCACGGGTATGCCGAGCAGGCCGGCTCGGTCGGGCAAATCCGCAGCGGCGCGTATTGCGACGCCAAGCGACGTGTAGCGAAGGAGCGCTCCGACGAACAGCAGCAGGAGCGGGACGACGATCGCGGCGATGACATCGTTGTCATCGAAGGTGAATCCACCGAGCTCGAAACGAAGGTCCCACGGACTGTCGATGCGGCCTTGGGCCTTCTCGTCCCACCAACTGGGGATGTAGAGGCCCAGAAAGCCGAGGACTTGCGCGAGGCCCAGGGTGGCGACGGTGAGAACGAGCCTCGGAGAGCGGAAGAAACGGCGAATGATGAAGAACTCGGCTGCGGCGCCCAAAACGATCGAGGCCGCGAGACCGATGAGGAATCCCCACACGTAGTGAAAGCCGGAATGCATGATGAGCATGACCGCCAACACGGCCGGAAGTAGGCCGAGTTCGCCCTGGGCGAAATTCAGCACCCGGTTGGCCCGGTAGATCAGCACGATGCCGAGGGCGATGAGGGCGGTGAGCAGACCGAGGATGAGGCCGTCGATCCACTGCCCGACCGGCGAGGGAAACAGCAGCAGCTGGGCCGCAAACATCAATGCTGGGGCCAGCAGCCATTGGAAGCGTGATGCTACCGCGGCGACGGATCGGTCGCTGGTGCCCCCTCGTGCTCGTGTCATCGAAACGCCGAATCCCCCCGGCTCGGTGTGTCCGCTGACCGTACTGCGTCGCTTTGCCGCGTTGCGAATCTGACAGCATTGCTGTCAATACCTTTCTGCCTCGCTACTCCTCTTACATCAAAGCGGTGTGGAGCGGTGCATCGAGCGGTGCACGGAGAGGCGTTCGACCGCAGGGAATGCCGGACGAGAGAACCGGGTTCTTGCGGGCGTGCCGGACTTCTTGCTCGACCTTCTTTTGCCCAAAACGGACCGCATCGTTGCCATCCAGTGGGCCATCATGGCGCCGACCTGGTTGGTCGCGACGTGGGTCAGTCGTCGGTGGTCGAGGGATCTGCGCCATTTCGTGTGGGGGCTGGTTCTGCTCAACGCGGGGTGGTTCATGGCTCGTATGGTGCATTGAGGCCGTCTTCCTGCGAGCCTCCGGCTCGGTGCCATTGCTCTCCTTCGCTCGTTCCCGATCAGAAAAGCCCGCTATGTCTGCTGCGTATGATCTTGTTGTTGTCGGTGGCGGAGTGGGCGGTATCAGCGCCGTTCGCACCGCCCACCGGGCGGGGAAGAAGGCGCTGCTGATCAGCGACGGTCCGCCCGGCGGCGATTGCACGTTCACCGGCTGCGTGCCATCGAAGGCGCTCCTCGCGCAAGCGAAGGCGGGGGCATCGGTGGCCTCCGCGCTCGAACACGTCCGACGCTCGATCGAAACGATCGCCGCGGCCGAAAGCAGCGATGTGTTGCGCGGTGAAGGAATCGACGTCATCGAGGGGCGCGCCGAGTTGCTGGCCGACAAGCGCGTCGTCGTTGGCGGCGACACCTTCTCGGCTGACAACATCGTGCTGGCAACGGGTGCCTCGCCGTTGGTGCCCCCGATTCCGGGCCTGCTCGACAGTCCGTATCTGACCAACGAGACGGTCTTTGCCATCGATCGGGCCCCGGCGACCCTGGGCGTGCTCGGCGGCGGCGCCATCGGCTGCGAATTGGCATTCGCCTTCGCACAAATGGGGGTTCGCGTCACGATATTCGAGGCCATGGACCGATTGCTGGCCCGCGAGGAACCCGAGGCTTCCGATGTCGTGGCGCAGGCGCTTCGCGCGGCCGGTGTCGACGTTCGTGTTGGCCAGAAGGTCACCAACGTGCGCCCCGATGGCACGCGTGGTGCCGTGTGCCTCAAGACCGAGGACGGCGCCGAAGTCGCCGTCGAGCGACTGCTGGTGGCCGTTGGCCGCACCCCGAACACCGCTGGCCTCGGACTCGACGCCGCCGGTGTCGAACTCACGGATCGGGGGGCGATTGCCACGAACGATCGTATGCGCACCAACGTCGACGGCATCTACGCCGTCGGCGATGTCACGATGAAGCTGCCCTTCACCCACGCGGCAGACGAGATGGGCCGGTTGGCGGTTGGAAACATGTTCAAGAAGGGCCTGCGTGGAGACTTCCGGACCAAATGGATTCCGTGGGTGACCTTCACCGACCCCGAGGTCGCCCGCGTCGGTGTCACCGAAGCCGATGCTGCGTCGATGCGCGGCAAGGTTGCGTACCTTCCGATGTCGGAGATGGACCGGGCCATCACCGATGGCCGAACCGAAGGCTTCATCAAGATCATCGCCGGTCCCAAGCGGCTCACTCGGGGTTTGTACGGCGGCCAAATCATCGGGGCGACAATCGTGGCGCCCCGAGCCGGCGAGATGATCGGTGAGTTGGCGCTGGCGATGCGCACCGGCATGTTCACCGGGCGGATCGGCCAAACCGTGCACGCCTACCCCACGTGGTCGTACGGCATTCAGAAGGCCGTCGGTCAGTTCTTCTTCGAGATCGACGGGCGCTCGGCCCGGAAAGCCAAGAAGTAACCTCGGCCGCCGGTCGATGCAATATCACGTCACGAAAACAGGACGGGAAGAGGAATCGCCTCGGGCGGGTTCCCTGTTCATGCGATCGATCAACCTGCTTGCGACGGTGTTTCCATTGGCGATTGTGGCCGCCGCGTGTTCCGCGGGCGCCGATCCGGACGTTGGTGGCGCCACGGCCACCGTCGTCACCGCCGACACACCGGGCGCGTTCTCGTGCGAAGGCGTCCCCGGCGAGGGGGTGAGCGGATCGCTGGTCGAGCAGATCCCCTCGAGTCCACGCGAGTCGGGCCCTTCGGCACTCGCCAACCCGACCGACCCGTCGTTTCCCGCCGCCCTCGTGGATGTGAACGCCATCCGATCCGGTGGCCCTCCGCCCGACGGCATCCCGCCGATCGAGAACCCCCGTTTCGCCTCGATCGCCGACACCGACTTCCTCGCCGACTGTGAAGCGGTCGTCGTTCTCGACATCGACGGTGCCGCCCGGGCCTACCCAATACAGATCATGACGTTCCACGAGATCGTCAATGACGCTTTTGGTGACGTGCCGGTCACCGTGTCCTATTGCCCCTTGTGTAATTCGGCGGTGGCGTACGACCGTCGCCTGGGCGACCGGGTTCTCGACTTCGGTACCTCCGGCCAACTGTTCAACTCGTCGCTCGTGATGTACGACCGCCAGACGGAGTCGCTCTGGACACACTTCGATGGGAAAGCGGTGGTCGGCACGCTTGCGGGCGCCGAATTGGAGCAGCTGCCGATGCAGACGTTGTCCTACGGCGACTTCACGGCCGCATATCCCGACGGTCTGGTGCTGACCCGAGACACCGGGGCGTCGCGTGACTACGGCCGGAATCCGTACTCGTCCTACGACGACCCGGATGGCACTGGGCGGGCGTTTCTGTTCGACGGCAACGTTCCCGATACCTATACCGACACAACCAGGGTGATCGGTATCGACCACAACGATGCACAGATCGCCGTGCTGCACGACCTTGCGTTCGCAAACAACGTGGTTCCGGTGGATGCCAACGGCGACGATCTCGTGGTGTTCGTGCAGCCCGGCGTCGCATCCGCGCTCGAGCGGGCCACGGTCGCCGGCGGGCGCGACGTGGGAGCGTCCGGCGTGTTTCGATCAACGATCGACGGCACCCGGCTGACCTTCACGTGGGACGGCGAGACGTTCGTCGATGACCAGACCAGTAGTTCTTGGACCGTCACCGGTTTGGCGATCGCCGGCGAGTACGAGGGTCGTCAACTCGAGGCGGTCGTGCACCTCGATACGTTCTGGTTCGCCTGGAACGCTTTCCACCCCGCAACCGAGGTCGTTGCGTAGGGCCATCTCCACGGTCTCAGACGACAACAGCCTCGAACGTGGGCACCCTCAGGCGTCGGTATCGCCGCTGTCGACCAGGTCTTGGCCGAAGGCCCTGAGCCGTTCGATCGATGAGGCATCGATCGGTAGAGGGCGGTGCTTCAGCGCGACCTTGACGGCGCGGTACGCGTCCGCCTCGAGACCGCACTCGCGGCACAGTTCGAGGTGCCGTTCGAGTTGCGATGCCGTCTCTGACGACAGCTCGCTGTCGAGGAACGTTTGCAGGTCCTTGGCGACCTGGCGACAGGAGAGGCCGCTCTCGCGACGAATGCGCTTCTGTTCGTTGGTCTTTCGCATCATTGGGGTTCTCCCTCACCGCTCGCTGCGGCCCGGTACGAGCTGACGCCGTGGTCTGCCAGGTGCTTGCGCATCCGAGTGCGAGCGCGGTGGAGACGGCTCATGATCGTGCCGAGAGGAACGCCGAGGGCGTCGGCGGTCTCCTGATAGGACAGGCCGTTGAGGTCAACCATCTCTACGACGATCGCGAACTTGGTTGGCAGGCTGTCGTACGCTGCGTGCACGGCGGCATCGAATGTTGCATCGATGACGGCCGACTCGGGAGCGGTGCCGACGGTCTCGGTGTCGGCCAGGCGTTCGAGCGCTGCATCTGGATCCCGGAGCAGCTCGGGTCGCTTACGGCGGACACGGTTGATCTGCGCGTTCCGCAAGATGGTGAGGAGCCAGGCTCGGGGGTATCGCCCGTCGAATCGGTCGATGCCCCGATACGCGCGCAGCAATGCGTCCTGGACGAGGTCCTCGGCGTCGGCGGCGTTGCGGGTGAGCGAGTACGCAACGCGATACATCACGTCGACTTCGGGCAGAACGTACTTCTCGAACGCCGCCGCTGATTGTCGGTCGCTGGTGGGAGCGGTGTTCGCCGTCGCTGCTTTGGACTGCGCCTCACGACGCCGCGCCGTTTCCGGATCGGGGGACTCCACGGGATCACCGTAGTGGACCGGCCGGGAATAGTGTGGGCTGCGACTGGGTTCCGGCAGCGTGAAACGCTGGGCCCACGAGCGAATGGGGCGTCGACTCGACGCCTTTGTCGACGGTGAGCTCGACGCGGGTCGGGCGGCGGCGGTGCAAACGCACATCGAGGAATGCATCGACTGCAATGCGGTGGTTCGTCTGATGTTCAACACAAAGCGCTGTCTGCGGGCGAGGATCGACCAACGCGCCGATTCGGGCCCCGTGCAGCGGCTCACCGGCTTTGCCACCGCGTTGACGCAAAGCTCGGCTTCGGTCAACGGCGAGCCTCGACCGCCCCGCAACGACGACGGTCAACAACGACGGTAGGGACGAGACGATGGCCAAGAACTCGAAGAAGAACAAGAAGCGACGTCCCGCCCCGGCTGCGGCATCGTCCGCACCCGATCGCGAGGCGAAGGCGGCAGCGAAGGAGTTGCGCCGAGCAGAGGCCGCCACTGCGGCCGCGGCGCGCCAAGCGGAACAACGGAAATCTCAACGACGAGCGAACCTGTCCGCCCGTCGCCAGTGGATCGCGCTCGGCGTGATCGTGGTGGGGCTTTTCGGCTTCGCGTTCTATCGCTCGCTGCCCGAAAGCGGCGAAACCTCGGCCGACGCCTGGGATCTGCCCGTCGTCGCCAATGATCCAGATGGCGATGGCCGGCTCACGCTCGCCGAGTTCGGTGGAAAACCCACCGTGGTGAACTTCTACGCATCGTGGTGCGAAGCATGCGATGCGGAATTGCCGGCATTCGCGAGCGTTTCGACCGACCTGCGTGACCAAGTGCACTTCGTCGGGATCAACACCCAGGACGATCAGAACGCCCGGGCGATGCCCGAACGACACGGGGTCGGGTGGTGGCCGCTCGGGAACGACATCAACGGCCTGCTCAACAACGGCAGTGGCCTCTATGACTCGGTGACCGGCTTTGCGGGGGCTCCCAATGGCATGCCGGTCACCGCGTTCTACGACGACCAGGGAAACCGGGTACGGACCACGAGCATTCTCAACGAGGCATCCCTCCGAGCGAACATCGCGGAGCTCTACGGAATCTCCTGAATCGGCCGTGGCGTCGAGGCTGGTCGTATCGTCCGGGCCCAACCGTAAACTCGGGGTCATGTCTTCGGGGACCCTGTATCAACTCGTGGGCGGCGAGCAGTGGTTCGTCGATCTGGTCGACCGCTTCTACGACGCGGTCGCCCACGATCCGCTGTTGATGGTGCTCTACCCGGAGGACCTCACCGATGCCCGGGCGCACACCGCCGGATTTCTCGTGCAGTACTGGGGCGGGCCGGCGACCTACAGCGAGGAACGTGGTCACCCGCGGTTGCGGATGCGGCATGCGCCCTTTGCGATCGGCCTTCCCGAACGAGATGCGTGGTTCGGGCACATGGCTGCTGCGGTGCGCGGGGGAGGGCTTCCCGCCGACGCGGAGGCGGCGGTTCTCGAGTACTTCGACCGGGCCGCGACCGCGATGATCAACACCGCGTAGTGCTCGCTCGAAGCGTGCGAGAAGGCCTCGTGTAATTCGCGATCCCGGCCTCGGACCGGTGACAAAAGTGCCTCGGACTGTTGAAACGGCAACGAAGGAAATGTGCCCAGAAATGCGGAAATGCTTGACATGGGCCTCGATTTCTACTGGCCTGTAATTCGCAAGCCCGTAGTAACTCCAATCCTCGGGCGCATTACCAAGGAGTACAAGCATGACAAAGAGCGAACTCGTCGCCGAAATTGCGTCCAAGGCCGATACGACTCAGGCAGCCGCTGGCGCCTGTGTCGATGCGTTCTTCGACATCGTGTGTGAAGAGGTTTCCAAGGGCGGCGAAGTATCCGTCCCGGGTTACATCAAGTTCTCGCAGAAGGAAACCAAGGCCCGCACCGGCCGCAACCCACGCACCGGCGAACCCATCGCCGTTGCTGCCGGTCGCGCCGTCAAGATCCAGGCTGGCTCGAAGCTGAAGGCTGCAGGCAAGCAGTAGTTGCATTGGCTCTCGCACAATGCGGGTAGTCAATGGGGTTTCGTTCAGGTTTGCGTGAACAAACGTGAAGTGAAATGAACAAACTGGAACGGAAGAGTGTGGTGATGTCGTTCTCGGCATCACCACACGACGTTTTCTCGACCAAACCGCCCTCCCGGAACCGGGCGATCCCTCAACCGAAAAGTGGAGAGTTGTGGAACAACCCGATCAGTCCAAGCCCGCTACCGGCCCGTTTGCCCCGCCGGCCGATGTCCTTCCGCATCGAGATCCATTCCTGTTTCTCGACGACGTCACCGAGTTGGTGCCCGGTGCATCCGCCGTCGGATCCTGGCACCTGAGTGGCGAAGAGCCCTTCTTTGCCGGGCATTTTCCAGGGCGACCGACGTTGCCAGGGGTGCTGATGTGCGAGGCAATTGCGCAGCTTGGTGCCTACGTCGTGCTGTCCGATCCGCGCTACGCCGACCGGTTGCCGCTGTTCGGCGGCCTGGACAAGGCGAAATTTCGTCGCCAGGTCGTACCGGGGGACACCCTCGAGTTGCGCATCGAGATGCTGCAGATGTCCGCACGGGCGGGCAAAGGCCGCGGCGCAGCACTCCTCGACGGCAAAACCGCCGCGTCCTGCGACCTCCTCTTCGTCTTCGCCTGAGGAACCGGCGGGCGAGAAGTGCGCCAGCAGTTCTTGACGCAACGCGAAGCGTTGCTGGGCGCGTGCGTCAAGCAGAGCGGCGAAGGCGCCAAGGCGCCTGAGCCGTGAAGTGCTTAAGAATACGGCCCGAGGACGACGGTGCCGTTGTGGCCACCGAAACCGAAGCTGTTGGAAAGCGAAGGGCCTGGCTCCCACGCCGTCGCTTCGGTGACGAGATTGATCGTCGGCATGTCCGGGTCTGCCGTGGTGTATCCAGCAGTGGGGGGAATCACACGGTGCTGCATGGCGAGGAGTACCGCAGCCGCCTCGAGGGCACCGGCGGCACCGAGAGCGTGTCCGGTGACGCCCTTCGTCGAGGTGACGAGCGGGCCCGGCGTGCCGAAGACCTTGGCCATGGCGGCCGCTTCGGCGGCGTCGTTGAGCGGCGTCGACGTGCCGTGGGCGTTGATGTGTACGACGGCGGATGCGTCGATCCCTGCATCTTCGAGAGCGATCTCGATGCAACTGATTGCCCCGACCCCACCGGGCGAGGGTGCGGTGATGTGATGAGCATCGGCCGTGCTGGCGGATCCGAGGACCTCGCCAATGATGCTGGCACCGCGGGCCTCGGCCATGTCCCAGGCCTCGAGCACAAGTATTCCCGCCCCTTCCGCCATGACAAAACCGTCGCGTCCAGCGTCGAATGGTCGAGAGACGCCGGACTTCGACAAAGCGGTCATATTGCCGAATCCGGCGATTGCGGTGGGGGTGAACGGTGCTTCGGCGCCGCCGGTGACGACGGCGTCGCAGCGCCCGCTGGCGATCATGCGCGCCGCATTACCGATGGCATGGGTGCCGGCAGCGCACGCCGTGCAGGTGTTTTCGCACGGCCCCTGCCAGCCGTACCGCATCGAAATGGATGCGCTGGCTGCGTTGGACATCATCATCGGCACGAGAAAGGGAGACACCCGACGGGCACCCTTGGTCTCGTTCACGACGATTTGTTCTTCGAGCGTGCCGATGCCCCCGACGCCGGTGCCGACCCACACTCCCATTCGGGAGCGGGAGTAGGGAATGTCGCCGGCCTGTTCGAGTGCTTCGGCCGCCGCCGCCAACGCAAATTGTGTGTAGCGGTCCGACCGTCGGGCCTCTTTGGGGTTGTCGAAATATGGCGACGGATCCCAATCGGTCACACGACGTTCGCCGACCGGCGCTTCGCCGAGGAGGCCGTCGAAAAAGTCCGACGCGCCGATACCGCACGGCGCGACGACGCCGAGACCCGTGACAGCGACGCGTCGGCCTTGCATTACAGCTTGGCCACGATGAGGTCGTAGGCCTTGCCAACCGTCGTGACGTCCTCGAGTTCGTCTTCGTCTACGGCGACGTCGAATTCTTCTTCGAGCGCCATGATCAACTCGACGAGGTCGAGAGAATCGGCGTCGAGGTCATCGGCGAACGATGCCTCCTTGGTGACCTTGTCGCCCTCGACCGCCAGTACCTCGACGGCGCACTTCTTGAATCGTTCGAAGTTTTCTTCGCTCACGGCTGCTGCATTCTCCTCATTGGTTGCCAAGCATTGGACTTGGCGTGGACAGGTTATCGGCTCGATGGGTACCGAGAGGCGGAACCGGTGGCTACGCGCCCATGGCCATGCCGCCGTCGACGGGTAACACCACACCGGTCACGAATCCGGCGTGATCGGAGGCCAAGAAGGCGATGGCCGCTGCGATGTCGGCCGTCTGGCCGAGGCGGCCCATCGGTACCGCATCGAGCATGGCGGCGCGCTGCGGTTCGGTGAGCGCATCGAGCATGTCGGTTTCGATTGGGCCGGGGGCGACCACATTGACGGTGATGTTGCGGCTCGCAAATTCTTTGGCCAACGAGCGGGCGAGGCCGACGAGGCCGGCCTTTGATGCTGCGTAGTTGGCTTGCCCGGCTTGGCCGGCGGCGCCGACGATGGAGGACGTGAAGATGATGCGACCGAAGCGGGCTCGCATCATGGATTTCACGGCCCGCTTCGCCACTCGAAAGCCACCGGTGAGGTTGGCGTCGAGCACGGCCGTGAAATCGTCCTCGCCCATCCGGAGCACGAGTCCGTCCTTGGTGATGCCCGCGTTCGAGATGAGTATCTCGACCGGGCCCAGCTGCTCTTCGACGGCGGTGAAGGCCGCGTCGACGTCGTCGCCGTTGGTGACGTCGCAGCGCACCGCCAGGAGGCCCAGTTGTTCCGCCTCGGCCGGGGCAGAGCTTCGATACGTGATTGCGACTCGGTGGCCGAGTTCGGCGAAGTGGCGGGCGGTCGCAAGACCGATGCCTCGGCTGCCGCCGGTGACCAACACGACGCGGCTGACGGTCGCTTCCGAACTCATGTGGGACTCCATCGGACAACTGCTGATGCCCAGGTCATTCCGGCGCCGAAACCGACGATGAGCAGCAGATCGCCCGGCTGAATGCGGCCGTCGTCGGCTGCGGTCGCCAGCGCCGTGGGAATGGAGGCTGCGGACGAGTTGCCGGTGTAGGACAGCACCTGCACCGCCTTTTCCATCGGAATGTCGAGTTTGCGCAGCGCGCTCTCGAGAATGCGAACGTTGGCCTGGTGGGGAATGACCCAGTCGATCTGCTCGGCGGTGACGCCGGCGCGCTCCATGCTTGTGGTCGACGTGGCGGTCAGTGCGCGGACCGCCCGACGAAAGACCTCGCGGCCTTCCATCTCGATCTTGCCACCGTGCGGCGTCCGTAAGATCTCGGTGGCAGTTCCGTCGCAGCCGAGGTCGGTTGCCAAGATGGTGGTCTCGCTCGCCGCCTCGAGCACTGCGGCGCCGGCGCCGTCGGCGAACAAGATGGCCGTGCCGCGGTCGTTCCAGTCGACCCATGGCGACAGGGCGTCGGCGCCGATGACGAGGACGCATTGATAGCCGGTGTGGAGTAACCCGTTGGCTTGTGCCAGGCCGTAGACGAACCCCGAACACGCAGCGTTGATGTCGACCGCTCCGCAGGACAGCCCGAGTTCGGCCTGCACATAGGCGGCGGTCGACGGCATCATTTGGTCGGCGCTGGTCGTGGCCACGATGAGGAAATCGACCGCCGCCTTGTCGATCCCGGCGCAGTCGATCGCCTTCTGGCCCGCCTCGATGGCGAGCGACGTTGTCGACGAGCCGATACGGCGTTCATGGATGCCCGTGCGGTCACGTATCCACTCGTCGGAGGTGTCGATCGTGGCGGCGAGGTCGTCGTTGGTGACGACTTTCTCCGGGAGGGCGAAACCCCATCCGGTGATTCGACTGCCCATCAGTGAACCCGCAACCAGGCGAGCGGCGAGCGACTGGCGACCCGTTCCCCTTCGATGGCGAGCACCCCCATTAAGGTTCCGGCGAACGACGAGACTACCGGTCGGTCGCTCACGTGACCAATGACGTCGCCGACCTCTATGTCGCTGCCCGCCCGCAAATCGACCGTCGGAGCGAAGACGCCTGCCGATGGGCTGACGACGAGTCGTTCGGTGGCAAAGAGATGTTCGCCCTCGAGCTGCCCGACCGCAGATGTTGGCGGGCCGGCAAGTGCCTCGAGGACGAGATCGATGTCGTCCGGTGCGGTGACCGACAGCGTCTTTGCCCCCTTGAGCGTTCGCTTGGTCATCCCGGTGAGCACCGTGCCGGGCCCGAGTTCGATGAACGTGGTGAACCCGAGGTCGCCGAGCGTGTGCAGGCTCTGTCGCCACCGGACCGGGCTGCACAGTTGCGCATGCAGGAGGTCGGGCCATTCGGCGGCGGAGTCGTGGGCTTGGCCGTCGACATTGGCCACCACGACCCCGTCGGGCGTGCGGATGTCGATCTGGTCGATGGCCTTGCGAAGGCGATCCCGAGCCGCACCCATCAGCGGCGTGTGGAAGGCGCCACCGACCGGCAGTCCCATCACGCGCTTTGCCCCGCATTCCTTTGCCACCGCCCCGGCAGCGGCGACCGCGTCGGGCGACCCGGCGATGACAACTTGGCCGGGAGCGTTGTAGTTGGCAACCCACACGTCGCCCGCGACGCGAGCGCACGCGACGTCGACCTCACCGTCATCGAGTCCGAGTATTGCGGCCATCGTGCCTTCGGCCTCGTCGGCGGCGGCCTGCATGGCCTCGCCCCGCTCGGCGACAAGGCGGATCGCATCGGTGAGATCAAGGGCACCGCATGCGGTGAGGGCACTGTATTCACCGAGGCTGTGGCCGGCGTTGCCGGTCGATTGGATGCCCACCCGGGACACCGCATCGAGAACCACCATCGAAAGGGTGAACGTGGTGAGTTGGGCGTTGCGGGTCTGGCGAAGCTCCTCCGCATCGGCGTGCCGCAGCAGAAACTCGACGTCTCGACCGCTGGTCTCGGACACCTCGGCCACGATCTCCCAGGAGGGATGGTCGACCCAAGCTTCGCCCATGCCGGACTTCTGGGACCCTTGACCTGGATAGGTGAACAAAATCATGCGAAGGCGCGGTCCCTGAGAATCGATGGATGTCGCGGTCTGACCTCGACGGAACCCAAACGGTTTCACACTCAGCGGCGCAAGACTAGTACCCGCTCGGTAACTTGTTGCGCTGCGCGCAACCCAAGAAAGACGCTGACGCGTTTTTCTCGCTGCGACCGGTAGACGGGCTGGCGCGTTTCTCTCGCCTGCTGCGGCGCAACGCTGGGGCGTTTTTCTCGCTGCGACCGGTAGACGGGCTGGCGCGTTTCTCTCGCCTGCCGCGGCGCAACGCTGGGGCGTTTTTCTCGCCTGCCGCGGCGCAACGCTTACGCTTTCTTGCCTTTGGCGGAATGGTGCCCGGGGTGGGACTTGAACCCACACGCCCTTTCGGACAGGGGATTTTGAATCCCCCGCGTCTGCCATTCCGCCACCCGGGCGACTCGACGAGGATAGCGGAATTGCCCAAAACCGCGGCGCAATTCGAAAGCCCTATTCGGAGGAGCTGCGCTCCTCGAAGAAGGTTTCGATGTCGCCGACGACATCCTGCACGTTGTCGGGCGTGACGTCGGGGCAGTTCATCTTCCACTGTGACGCGGTCGCAACGACCGGGAGATCGATGCCGGCGTTCGGCGAGACCATGATGTCGTCACTGCCGGCCGCCCGGATCGTGCTGGTGACGATGCCGTCCGGGCCACCCTCGAGATCGTTGTACTGGACCAGGATCAGACCCGATTCGAGGGCGCCGATTTGCAGCAGTGGGTTCAGTTCGCCGTCGAGCGCAAACCCCGGCGGGTTGAACCAGACGGTATGCGGGCCCGACGTCGGCGGATTGGTGAGGTACTGGATGCCGGCGGCGCTGGTGGGGTGCAGCTCCCAGTTCGGGTCGAGCTGTTCACGGAACGGTCGATCGCAGGCGGTGAAGTCGCCGCCACCACCGCCGCAGCCGGAGACGGCGAGCAGCAGCGAGACGGCGATGACACAGGACCGGCGAAAATGCACGACGTCATTCTGCAAGATCGTGGCCTGGATTGACCAGTCACCCGACGTTGACCGCCGCTCCAATACACTCGCCGTCATGTCCCGGTCTCGTATCGAACGCAAACTGCGCGACGTATCTTCTGAACTGAAGAAGCTGCGGGCAGACGCGGTGATCGCCGAGGAACAATTGGTGCACTTTGCCGTCGAGGCCGACGACGCCCGATTGCGATCGCTCGTGTCGGAAACCGCCCTGGCCGACGAAGAACACCGCGACGCGCACCGTCACGTCGATGCGATGCGGCGCCATCGCGACGACGTTCTGGCAAAGATTACGGAGCTCGAACAGCGTCAGGACAGCCTGCTCGACAAACTGAGCCTGTCGTGAGCGATCAGCAGGCGGGTGCTCCCCAGCCGATTCGTATCTTCTTGGCGGAGGACGAAGCGATTATTCGGCTCGACCTCAAGGAAACGTTGGTGGCCGAGGGCTACGAGGTTGTGGGCGAGACCGGCCGGGGCGACGAAGCGGTCGCATTGGTGCGCGCATCCGCACCCGATGTCGCAATTCTCGACATCAACATGCCGGGGCAGGACGGCATCGCGACGGCGCGCGAGATCGCCGCCGAGCGCCTGTGTGCAGTGGTGATACTGACGGCATTCAGCCAACGCGATCTTGTCGAGCGAGCCCGCGATGCCGGCGCGCTCACCTTCCTGGTCAAGCCGTTTCAGAAGTCCGAACTGGTGCCGGCGATCGAGTTGGCCATCGCCCGTCACCGCGAGATGAGTGCATTGGTGGCCGAAAACGAGCGGCTCGGCGACCAACTCGAAACCCGCAAGGGTGTCGATCGGGCCAAAGGGGTGCTGATGGACCAGCACGGCATGACCGAGGCCGACGCGTTCGGGTTCCTGCAGAAGAAGGCGATGGCCACCCGCCGCCCCATGCGTGACGTTGCCGACGACGTGGTTTCGGGCACGTTGACCCCCTGACGGCAAGTCGGTGCGGCGGTCGCGAGCGGAGGCACAACAAACCCGTTCGACCAACGCACCGAAATCGATTCTGCGCGACTAGCTTTACGTTTTGGTATGCGGAGGACCTCGATGCTTTCCCGTTTTGCGTTCGCCCGTGGAGTTGTAGCTGCACTCTGCGTGATCATCTGCGCGTCGGTGCTCGGCACCGCCGGTGCACAAACCCAGGACGACATCGACGAGGCTCGACGTCGCCAAGAGCAAGTTCGAGCCGACGCGCAAGACGCCGCTGAGGACATCGACGTGCTCGAGGCCGAGTCCGACGAACTTTTGGCCGCGATCGAAGCGTTGCAGGCCAACGTCGACCTGACCTCGGCCCAGCTGCTCAGTGCGGAACAAAACCTGCGGGCCTCGCAGTTCAGCTTGGCGTCGGTGAATTCGCGCATCGACGAGCTCGAGGCCGAACGCGACCAGACCGAGTTGTCCCTTCGCACTTCCGCGATCGAGCAGTTCATCGATGGCGAAGCCAGTTCCTCGAGCGCGTTCTTGTCGGCCGAGGAGCCGATAACGGCGACCCTTCGACAGCGCCTGTACGACGTCGCCGGCGGATCCGTCGCGGAAACGCTCGAGCAGCTACGAGCACTCGACGCCGAGCTCGCGGTCGAGCGGGAGACCTCGCTCGCTTTGGTGGCGCAAGCCGCAGCGGACGAAGCGGCCACCGCAGAGTTGGCCGAGCAGGCAGCCGCAGCGCTGGACCTGCAGGAGTCCATTGCCGGGCAGGTGAACGAGCGGCTCAGCGCCCGGCTCGCCGAGGCCTCCGCCCTTGCCGAAATCGACGCGGGGCTGTCCAACGAGATACGTCTGGGCGAAGAGGCGATTGCGGCCGAGGCCGCCCGGCTGCAAGCGGTCATCGACGCCCAGAACCAGGTCAACAACAACAACAATTCCGGCGGTGGCGATTCCGGCGGTGGTAATGCCGGCACGAGCGATGCGGGAAACACCGATTCCGGAAACACCGATGTCGTGGTCGGGCGCGGCGATCGTTCCGTCCCGACGCCGTCGCTGACCACCGTTCGAGGCATCCGCGTCAACTCGGCAATTGCGGGACGGCTCGAGTCGATGTTGGCCGCAGCCGCGGCCGACGGCATCGTGCTGGGTGGCGGCGGCTATCGCGATTCCGAGGCGCAGATCCGCCTACGTATCGCGCATTGCGGCAATACCGAGTACCTCATTTGGGACGCGCCGGCGAGCGCTTGTTCACCTCCCACCGCCCGTCCCGGCGAGTCGAACCACGAAAAGGGTCTGGCGATCGACTTCACCGTCAACGGGTCGGCGATCCGCAGTCGATCGAGTTCGGCATTTCAGTGGTTGGCTGCCAATGCGGGCAGCTACGGCTTCATCAACCTGCCGAGCGAACCCTGGCACTGGTCAACCAACGGGAATTAGCGAGGTCCTCGGCTTCTCGCTTCGAGCGGGGATCGAGCTACAGGTGGCCCTCGCATGTGCCGAGGTTGGCGTTCGAATTGGTCCCGTCGGGACACGTGGTGTTCGACCACGTGACGCCGAGGCGAGACGATCCGGTGAGGTCCGCACCCGTGAGGTTGGTACCAGTCATGTTGGTGCTGTTCAGGTTGGCGCCGACAAGCGTGGTGTTGACCAAACTACTCGATTTCAGATTCGTCGATGTGAAGTCGATGCCGCTGAGGTCGCGATTGTTGAAGTTCTGGCTGGACAATGTGGCGCTCGTGACCACGGCCTGTGGACCGACGAGGTACCCGTTCGTGAGCGACCAGTCTGTCGGCAGCGACGACGGCGCCCCGGTGACACCGCCGCTCGCCACACCGACGAGGTTGGCGGAGCCGAGGAGTGTCGACGTGAGGTCGACGTTCGCGAGGTCGGCTCCGGCCAGATTCGCAAACGACAGGTCGGCGGCGGCGAGGTCGGCGTTGACGAGGTTGGCGCCCAAGAAGAGCGCCGAGGTGGCATTGGCGCTGTCGAGATTGGCGTTTTGCAGATTCGCGTCGCTGAGGTCGGCGAATATCAGCGTGGCCGAGCTGAGATTGGCGAACTGCAACGACGTGCTGCTCAGGTCGACGGCCGTCAAGTCGAGGCCCGAGAAATCGGCGGCCGCCAGGTTGGCGCTCGGTCCGGCCAGGTAGTTACCGACGACAGACCAATCCGTTGGTAGCGAGACGCCCGTCGGCACGCCGAACGTGCTTTCGCCGCGGAAGTCCGTCAGATCGGCGCCGGTGAACGTGGCGAAGTCGAGGATTCCGCGGATTGACACTCCCACGAGGGAGGCGTCGGTGAAGTCGGACCCGAATACCGACGAGCTCGCGGAGAAGTTGAAGTTTGATCCGTCGAGCGTCGCTCCGACCAGCGAGGCGTTTTCGAGTGTCAAAACGTCTGGAATGGCGTTGACCGTGGCGCCATCGAGGGTTGCGGCCGACAGGAACAAATCCCCGTAGCTCCCGCCCAAGCTGGCACCGGTGAGGTCGGCGCCGGAGAACGAGACCGTACTCAACGGTGGCGCGTTGCCAAGGATCGTTGCGCCGGACAAGTCTGCGTTGCCGAAAATCGCAAAGGCGAGATTGACGTTCACCAACGAGGCGTCAGCCAGGTTGGCGTCGGAAAAAAAGGCATTCGTGAGGTCGGCAGAGTCGAGTGTCGCCCCACTGAGATCAGCCGATTGGAACGAGGTGTTGCTGAGATCGGCGCTGAAGAATGTCGCCCCGGAGAGGTTGCGGAACGACAGGTCGGCGCCGGACAGGTTTGCGCCGTCGAGGTCGGCCTCGGGGCCGGTGAGATACCCGAGGACGAGGGCCCAGTCGGCCGGTAGGGCGCTCGGGCTGCCGGCGAGGGCACCCGAACGAACGTTGGAGAGCGTGGCAGCGGTGAAGTCGGCGTTGCTCACCAGCGCATTTGCGACGTTCGCCTCGCCGAGCACCGCCGCCTCGAAGTCGGCATTGAGGAGGTTGGCCCCGGACAGGACGGCCCCGCTCAGTTGGGAACTGGTGAGGTTGGCGTTGGACAGAGTGACGCTGGTGGCCGTCACGGAGCTGAGATCGGCGCCGAGAAGGTTGGCGCCGGAGAGATTGGCGAAATGCAAACCGCTGCCGGTCAGATCGCAGCCGCGCAGGTCGCTGCCTGGACCAATGGTGGGCGGCACCGTGCAGTCGGCGCCGAAGTGCACCTCGACGGCGCCGGCGTCGCAGTCGGTGTTGGCCGGTCGTGGTTCTTGACGGGCGTCCGGTTTGACCGGGCTCTGGCAGCCCGCCGCGCCGCTTACGATGTGGTCGCGGGCGGGCGAGGCGGGGAGCGGGAGCCGGGTTCGAACCGGGCCGCCGTTGTCGGCCAATGCCGCAAGTTCGGCGGCGACGTTCTGCGTGCTCGTGCCCCCCAGACCACAGGTGGCGTCGCTGGCGACGTTGCCCCCGCCATCGGCCACGGATCCGGCGCCGGCGATGACACACGCGGTTGGGGCGTCCAGAACCGACGTGCTGACGGTTGCCGTCGCAGTCGTATCGATCGCCGTGCCAGGACCGGTTACCGTGGAGCTGAGTAGTTGCAGCTGGGAGTCGACCTGGATGGCAACCGGCGACTGCGTGGCAATCGTGGTCTGGTACAGGCGGGCCAGCCCCGACGTGTTCGTGATCACCGTCGAGGTCGTGTTTTCGGCCAGGGTGGAGTCCTCGATCCACAGCGTGCCGCCGAGCTGCTCGATAACGCTGTCCGTGCCGCTATTTTCGATGAGCTCGGTGTCCTCGATGCCGACCAGCCCCGTGACTATCCGCACACTGGCTCCGGCAGCAGAATCGCCACCGCGAAGTTCGAGTCCCTCGAGGTAGTGAAAGTTGCCCGCCCGGGCGTCGAAGTGTCGGTCGGAGGGCGCCGCCTCGATGATGGCCAAGCCGGAACCACCAACGGTACGGACGTAGGTCCGTTCAAGCAGGTCGATGTCCCCCGTGGCGGCGGCGTCCTCGCCGGATCCAACCAGGGTGAGCGGATACGTGATGCCGCCGGTCACCCGCACCTCGGTCGCGTTGGGATTGCTGTTTCCTTCCATGACGGCCGCTCGGAGCGAGCAGTTTCCGCCCGCGTCGGCACAGAAGCCGTCGCCGGGATTGGCGTCGACCGTGTCGGCGGTGGTGTCGACCACGTACGCCTCGCTCGCCGGTGGCGGCGTGCATGCCGCCACCGCCAAAAGCGCACAAGCGCCGACTATGCCAGACCGGACCCATGTGCGCACCCGCATTGGTTTCTCCCTGCGTTCCACCGCTTTTCGCCTAGAGCGAGAGTGGTGGACGGGGTGGGTATCGTCAAGTTCATTCCGGCGGCGACGGATTGCGAAGTGCGCCCTAGAGTGAGCGCCGTGCCGAAGAAAATCATGCTCATCGACGGGAACTCGCTGACGTATCGGGCGTTCTTTGCGTTGCCAACCGACCTCGCCACGGCCTCCGGCCAGGTGACCAACGCGGTGTTCGGCTTCACATCCATGCTCATCAACCTGTGGCGTGATCACTCGCCCGACACGATCGCCATCGCGTTCGACCGGCCCGAGCCGACGTTTCGCCACAAGATGGTCGACACGTACAAAGCCGGCCGCGACGCTGCCCCGGACATTCTTCGTCAGCAGATGGGCCTGGTGCGCGAGGTCACCGACGTGCTCGGGCTGCCGTCGATCGACATGGTCGGCTTCGAAGCCGACGACCTCATTGCCACGCTGGCATCGCAGGCCCGTGACCGTGGCGATGACGTGTTGGTGGTCACCGGTGACCGCGACGCCTTCCAGTTGGTCGAAGATCCACACATTTCGGTGTTGTACCCCATGAAGGGCGTGTCCGAGTACGCGATCTACGACGAAGCGGGCATCGAGAAGCGCACCGGCGTGAAACCCCACGACTACGTCACCTATGCCGCAATGCGTGGCGACAAGTCCGACAACCTCCCGGGCACGCCCGGGGTGGGGGAGAAGACCGCAGCCAAGCTGGTGAACACGTACAAAGACGTCGACGGGATCTTTGCCGCAGTCGACGATCAAACACCGAAACTGCGCGAGAACCTCACCAACTCCGAAGCGCAGGTGCGGTCCAACTACGACATGATGCTCTTGGTTCGCGATGTCGAGTTGCCGGTCGGTCTCGATGATTTGTCACGTGACGCAATCGATCCCGAGGCGGTCAAGAAGCTGTTCGACTTCCTCGAATTTCGCACCTTGTTCGATCGGCTCGCCGACGTGCTCAAAGCCGACCTCGGGGCGCTCAGCACCGGGATTGGGGTCCTCGAGGCCGAAATGCGACGCATCGAGAGCGTGGCCGAGGCCGCGGCCTTGTTCGAGGAGGCCGCCAAACAATCGACGCCGCTCGCGTTGGCGGGTTCTGGCGAAGGATTGGGCGATGGGCTGTCGCTCGTCGTCGACGGTTCTGTCGCCGACGTCGCGTTCGTCCCCACGACGCTGCTGGACGACGATTCCGTCAAGGCTGCGCTGCAATCCCTGGTCGGCCCGGGCGGGCGTCCGGTGGCCGGGCACGACATCAAGGCGCTCATGCGCGATCTTCTCGGTCGGGGTATTGCGCTGCGCAGCCTGGCAATCGACACGGCGTTGGCGGCCTACCTGCTCGATCCCGCCGAAGCCCGCTACGACCTCGACGTCGTCTTGTTGCGTTACGCGCAACTCGAACTTCCCGATGCCGACGGCGCGACCGAGGGTCAGCTCGACTTCGACGGCGACACCGAAGACCCGGCGCTCGACGGTTGCCGCAACGCTCTGGCCATCGATGCGCTCGTCAAACCCCTCACCGAGGCGCTCGATGCGCAGGGGCTGCGCTCCCTCAGCGACGACATCGAGGTTCCACTGGTCTGGGTCCTCGCCCAAATGGAGTTCTACGGCATCGGGGTCGACCGCAAGGTGCTCACCGGGATTCGCGACGAACTGGTCAGCGAGTGCGATCGGCTGCGCGCCGCCGTCATTGCCGACGCCGGACGCGACTTCAACGTCAACAGCACCAAGCAACTGCGTGAGGTGCTGTTCGAAGAACTTGAGCTCACCCCACAGAAGAAGACCAAGACCGGCTATTCGACCGATGCAGCAACCCTCGAGAAGCTGCGCGGCGAGCACCCGATCATCGAGCACCTGCTCGACTACCGAGAGGTCGAGAAACTTCGCGGCACCTACGGCGAAGGGCTGCTGGCCGAGGTTGGCCCCGACGATCGCATTCATGCCACGTTCAACCAGACCGTCGCTCGTACCGGCCGTCTCAGCTCGGATGCGCCGAATCTGCACAACATTCCGGTGCGCAGCGAGCGCGGCCGTGCGTTCCGCAAGGCATTCGTTCCGGGGCCCGGAGCCGTGTTCGTCGTGGCGGACTACAACCAGATCGAACTGCGGTGTATCGCGCATCTGGCCGAGGACCCGGGTCTCATTTCCGCGTTCGAGGCCGGCGACGACATTCACACGGCCACCGCCGCGCGGATCTTCGACGTCGACCCGGACGACGTCGCACTCGACCAGCGGTCGAAGGCAAAGATGGTGTCGTACGGATTGGCCTACGGCATGGAGGCCTATGGCCTCGGGCAACGACTCGGCATACCAACCGACGAGGCGGCCGTGATCCTCGAGGCCTATTTCGAGGCCTTTCCGGCAGTGAAGCAATACATGGACGACACCGTGGCCGAGGCACGCGAACGGGGCTACACCGAAACGCTCTTCGGTCGACGCCGCCAAATTCCCGAGCTCAGCTCGAGCAACTTCCGGATTCGCCAGGCCGGGGAGCGCCAGGCGATGAACGCCGGAATCCAAGGGCTCGCCGCGGACATCTTCAAGGTCGCTCTGGTGCGACTCGATGCTGCGGTCCAAGACGTCGGGCTGACCGGTCGCGTCATCCTGCAAGTCCACGACGAAGTGATTCTCGAGGTGCCCGTCGACGAAAAGCAGGCGGCCGCGGATCTCACCGTCCAGGTGATGGGCGACGCATTCGACCTGCGGGTGCCGCTGGCGGTGAACCTGTCGTTCGGCGACTCCTGGGCCGCCGCGAAGTAGCCCGAAATGGCGGACCACGAACGACCGAGCGGCGGGTCCGCGGAGCGCGGTGAGCACGGCCATTTCTTTGAGGCGCTGGGCGACCACATGGGGGAGGCGTATCTTCGGTATTCGTTCACCCGCGGAACGACGCAAGAGGTCGACTATCTGTGGGACGCGCTGGGCTTGCAGATCGGGAGTCGGTTGCTCGACGTGGGTTGCGGGCCCGGGCGCCACGCCCAGGCATTTGCCGAGCGTGGTGCCGAGGTCGTCGGTATCGATATCTCCCAACGATTCGTCGACGTCGCCACCACACATGCAGCAGAGGCCGGGCTCGACAACGTCCGCTACGAACGCAGCGATGCTCGAACCCTGGCGTTCGACGGAGAATTCGACGCAGCGATATCGCTGTGCCAGGGGGCCTTCGGCTTGGTCGGCGGTCCCGGCGCCGATGTGACGGCGATCGACCCCGATGGCGTCGTGCTCGACCGAATGGCCGCCGCAATTCGGCCGGGCGGAACGCTGGCGGTGTCGGCGTTCTCCGCATATTTCCAGGTGCGGTACCTCGAAGACCAGGACACGTTCGATGTTGCGACGGGGGTCAATAGCGAGGAAACCGAGGTCCGCAACGTCGACGGTGACGTCTTGCCCGCAACCCTGTGGACCAGCTGCTTCACCCCTCGTGAGCTGCGGCTATTGGTCGATCGAGCCGGGTTGACCCTCGATTCGCTGTCTTCGGTGACCCCAGGCAGGTACGGCACTGCGATCCCGCAGATCGACCAACCCGAATTCTTGGTGCTGGCGCACCGCTGAACACCGTGAGCATTCGCCTCGCAGCATCGGTAGCATTCCAGTGCTGGCATCGCTGTGGACAAGGTGCCGGCCAACCGCATTTCTTTACCAAGTGACCGGGCCCACAGGCCGTTTGCCGCAACATCCGAAACGAGACCTACGTGTCCGACACAACTACCCCCTCCGGCCTTGCCGGCGCCGATCTCCTCGAAGGCCCCACCGAAATGGGCACCTTCGATGAGGACGGCAAATATACGCCCCGCGAAATCATCGCAAACGATCTCGACGAAAGTGCGCTCGAAGCCGCTTACGGCGCCTCGATGGTCAGCGTCGAAGACGGTCAGCTCGTCCAGGGCAAGGTCGTCAAGATCGACCGTGACGAGGTACTCCTCGACATTGGCTACAAGTCCGAAGGCGTCATTCCCGCCCGCGAACTTTCCATTCGCAACGATGTCGACCCCAACGAGGTCGTGTCGCTCGGCGAACTCCTCGAAGCGCTCGTCCTCCAGAAGGAAGACAAGGAGGGGCGTCTCCTCCTCTCGAAGAAGCGTGCACAGTACGAACGGGCCTGGGGCGATATCGAGAAGGTCAAAGAAGCCGAAGGTATGGTCACCGGACCGGTCATCGAGGTCGTCAAGGGCGGCCTCATCCTCGACATTGGTCTGCGCGGCTTCCTGCCGGCATCGCTCGTCGAGTTGCGTCGGGTACGCGACCTTCAGCCCTACGTGGGCAAAACCCTCGAAGCCAAGATCATCGAGCTCGACAAGAACCGCAACAACGTGGTCCTGTCGCGTCGTGCATGGCTCGAAGAGACGCAAAAAGAACAGCGCGAAGAGTTCCTCGACGACCTCAAGCCGGGCGAAGTTCGCAGCGGTGTCGTGTCGTCGGTCGTCAACTTCGGCGCATTCGTCGACCTCGGCGGCATGGACGGCCTCATTCACGTCTCCGAGCTGTCGTGGAAGCACGTCGATCACCCCGGCTCTGTCGTCGCGGTCGGCGACGAAATCCAGGTGCAGGTGCTCGAGGTCGATCGTGACCGCGAACGCATCAGCCTTTCTCTGAAGGCCACGCAGCAAGATCCATGGCAAGAGTTTGCCAGCAACCACCAGGTTGGCGAGCTCGTGTACGGCCGGGTTACCAAGCTCGTGCCGTTCGGCTCGTTCGTCCAGGTCGGCGACGGCATCGAGGGCCTTGTGCACATCTCCGAGATGTCTGCCCATCACGTGGATCTGCCCGAGCAAGTTGTGACGCCCGGTGAAGAATTGTGGGTCAAGATCATCGACCTCGACCTTCAGCGCCGTCGCATCAGCCTGTCGATCAAGCAAGCCGCTGAGGGTGGCATCGTTGCCGCCGAGTACCAGGAGCACTTCGGCGAGCACGCATACGACGACGAAGGCAACTACATCGGCCCAGCGGCCGAGTACGACGAGTCGATCTGGGAAGACGCCGAGGCGTACGAAGCCCAAGGCGGCGATCTCAGCGCGTCGGCCGAGACGGCAGCTCCGGCGCCCGAGTCGGCTGCAGCAGACGCTCCCGTCGATGCTGCACCGGCAGCAGCGGTGGAGGCTCCCGTCGAGGCCCCGGTCGAGGCCGAGGCTGCACCGGCCGAAGAGGCAGAGCCTGCACCGGCCGAAGAGGCAGAGGCTCCGGCCGCCGAGTAACCATTGCGGCGCTTCTTGCGTCGATCACTCTTGATCTGTGCCCACCGCTTCGGCGGTGGGCACAGCCATTTTTGGCATCACTTCCAGATGGCACGCTGCGGTTTCCTCAAGTCCTACTCCCTTGAACCGATCAATCACTGAGCTAGTAGATCGCAAACAAGGCGAGGTTGCCGTGAGTTCCCGTAGAACAATGATTCTGATTGTGGCGATTGCACTTGCAGTCGTCGCGTCGTTTGCTCTTTGGAGTTACATCCAGGGCGTCAAGGACGACTTGGCTGAGGACACTCAGCTGGTCGAGGTCTTGATCTTGACCAGAGACATCGAACAAGGTGCGACCGGTGAGTCGGTCCAGAACACCTCGATCGCCACCGAGCAGATCCCGGCGAACTTCAAGCCGGGTAATGCCATCACCAACCGTGACCAGATTCTCGGCAAGGTGGCGGTGTCGAACTTGGCCGCCCGCCAGATTCTGGTGCCCGGCATGTTCATCGATCCGGCGCTCGCTGCAACGACGTTCGCCGACTACCTCAACCCCAACATGGTGACCGTGTCGCTGCCGTTGGGCGAGGTCAACGCCGCCGGCGGCTTGTTGGCCCCGGGCGACCTCGTGAACATTCTCATCAAGGTGCAGGAGGAGGCCTCAGAAGCCGATCCCGCCGAAGGTGACACCACCGACACCGGTGGTGGCGGAGACGCTGCCGCAAGCACCGGAACCGGCACCGGTACGGGATCCGATGGTCCGGACTGGGACGGCCCCGTGGTCGGCACGCCGGTTCGCTATCTCTACCAGGCCGCTGAAATCCTTGCGATCGATGGCCGCATCGTTCCGCAGGCCGGCGAAGCCGTTGCGGCGACCGCGAAAGGCGCCGGTGGCGGAACGTTCACCTTCCAGGTGCCGCCCGACGTCGCCCAGCTCCTCTACTCGATCGATCCTGGTCAGCTGTACTTCTCGCTCATCGCCCAGGACTACGTGATCGAAGCGCTTCCGCCGCTGACCGACGACGTGGTCAAGATCCTTCCTGGCGAAAACGGCGAGATTCTGACCTTCTGTGGTCCGACCGGTCCGTCGGGCTGTGAGCCCGATGACGACAGCGTCGACGACGGCGGGATCAACCTCGGATTCAATGACGACGAACAAGCAGCCGACGACGCAGCTGATGCCGAGTCGGTCGAAACAGGAGTGGGTGGCTGATATGTCCTCAAGTTCACCAATGGCCGATGGCGGCACAGATTGGTTTGAGGGCTTAGGCGACTTCTCCGACCCGGACCCCGAACCTGCATCGGAGTCTGCAGCAGCCGAGGTTGCTGCTCCAACCGGTGTCGCCGTTGCGATCGTCGATCGTGATCCGGCGGTCCAGGCAGACCTCGCCGCTCAACTCGGCGGTGCCCCTGGCTTCGCCACCATCGAAGAGCTCGCGGCTCGCCTCACCGGTGTTCCGGTGGTTGCGGTCCTCGGCCCCAACTGCACGACTCCTGAAGCGATGGCCAGCGCAGCCCGTGTGTTGCCCAATCATCCAGAGCTCGGTGCCATCCTCTTGGCCACGGAGCTGTCGACCTCGTTGCTCCAACAGGCTTTGCGCTCCGGCGTAAAGGACGTATTGGCGGCGCCTATCGCTCCGGCCGAAATGGCTGCCGCGGTCGAACGCGTCAACTCCGGCCTCCAGACCGTGGCGACCCCGGTCGACCCCGCCCAGGTGACGTTCGATGAGTTCGGTGAAGGCGATGAACCAGGCAAGGTCATCACCGTCTTTTCGACCAAGGGCGGCGCAGGAAAGTCGATGCTGGCCACCAACCTCGGTGTACTGCTTTCGCAGCGCAGCGATCGGCCCGTGGCGTTGATCGACGCCGATCTGCAGTTCGGCGATGTCGCCGTCATGCTGAAGCTGGCGCCGCAACACACCGTCGTCGATGCAGTCGCTTCGCTCGATCGCCTCGATGAACCGCTACTTCGAGATCTTCTGTCGGTGCACGAGGCTTCGGGTCTGCTGGTTCTGCCGGCTCCGCTCGAGCCCGCGTTCGCCGAGCAGATCAGCTCTGCGGACATGGTGCAGGTCGTCGAAGTCCTTCGCCGATTCTGCTCCCACGTGGTCATCGACACGCCTGCGTATTTCAACGACGTTGTTCTCGGAGTCATCGAAGCCAGCGACGACGTTCTGCTCGTCGCCGGTATGGACATCCCGAACATCAAGAACGTCAAGATCGGCTTGCAGACGCTTCGGCTGTTGAACACGCCGATGGAGAAGTTGCGGCTGGTGCTCAACCGAGCCAACTCGAAGGTGAAGCTCGACGTCGCAGAGGTTGAGCGCACGCTGCAGATCAGCGCCGACTCGCTCATTCCGAGTGACGTCGTCGTTCCGCAGTCGGTCAACAAGGGCGTCCCCGTGGTACTGAGCTCGCCCCGATCGGGCGTTGCGAAGGCCCTCGAGGAACTCGCCGATCAATTCATCGAAGTCGAAGCAAAGCGTAAGCGCCGCTAGTCGGCACCCCCCGAGCCGTGAGGCTCATGTCCGTCCTATCAGCAACTCGTCACACCCACGGTTTCGTTTCAACGAAGCGGTCCAACGGAATCTTCGACGGTGGAGTCGAAGCAGGAGAACAACAAGATGTCCCTCTACAAGCGACTGAATGATGCGCAGTCCGGCGAAGAAGCCGGGCCCGCGGGCGTGCCGGGACGAGATCCGGTTCTCGACGAATTGCGGCAACGCATTCATCACGTCCTCATCGAGGATCTCGGCCCGATGTTGTACGACAACCGGCTGGCCGAGGACGAGCTTCGCAAGAAGGTCCACGAACAGCTGCAGGCGGCTCTGGCTGCTGAACGGGCACCCTTGTCGGCCGCCGACCGGGCGCAGCTCATCCAAGATGTCGCCGATGACATCTTGGGGTACGGCCCGATCGACAAGCTGTTGCGTGATGACGACGTCACGGAAATCATGGTCAACGGCCCGGATCGCACCTTCGTCGAGCGAAAGGGCAAGCTGACCCTCGACCCGACCGTCCAGTTCGTCGACGAGATGCACCTGCGTCGCATCGTCGACAAGATCGTCGCTCAGGTTGGTCGCCGTATCGACGAGTCGAGTCCATTGTGTGACGCTCGCCTTCCGGATGGCTCTCGTGTCAATGCGGTCATCGCCCCGCTTGCGGTCGGCGGACCGTTTCTCACGATTCGTAAGTTCTCCGCAGACCCGTTCCAGATCGACGACCTGATCCGCTTCGGTACGTTGAACGCCCACGCGGCTCGCTTCCTGCAGGCGTGCATCGTCGGGAAGCTCAACGTCATCGTCTCCGGCGGTACCGGTTCCGGTAAGACCACAGCGCTCAACGTGCTGTCGTCGTTCATCCCGTCGGACGAGCGCATCGTCACCATCGAGGACGCCAAGGAACTGCAGCTCCACCAGGAGCATGTGCTCAGCCTCGAATCTCGTCCTCCCAATGTGGAGGGCAAGGGTGAGGTCAGCATTCGTGAGCTCGTCAAGAACTCGCTGCGTATGCGCCCCGACCGCATCGTCGTTGGTGAGTGTCGTGCCGGCGAGGCCCTCGACATGCTCCAGGCCATGAACACCGGCCACGATGGATCGCTGACCACGATTCACGCCAACCAACCACGCGACACGATGTCCCGTCTCGAGACTCTGGTGTTGATGGCCGGTTTCGACCTGCCCATCGGTGCCATCCGTCAGCAGATCTCATCGGCTGTCGACTTGGTCGTCCAGCTCTCACGCCTGCGCGACGGTTCTCGCCGCATCACGCACATCACCGAGGTGCAAGGCATGGAGGGTGAGATCATCACGCTCCAGGACATCTTCCTCTTCGACTTCGGGGCCGGTGTTGATGAGCAGGGCCGTTACCGCGGTCAGATCAAGGCAGTCGGCGTGCGACCGAAGTTCGCCGAGAAACTCGCTGACATGGGAATCCGGCTCGGACCGGAAGTCTTCCAGCCCAACCCGACGTCCGCTCGATGAGCCCCACCATCACAAGGAACTCGGCCATGACCCGATCCAAAGCCGGCCTAACCGCCCTCCTCGTCGCCATTGCTTGCGTCGTCCTCGGCCCGGCGGTCGTCGCCGCGCAAGAGGCGGCGCCCAGCGTCGACCTGTTGCAGATCGACGCGCAGACCGAACGATCCGACGGCGCCACAGTGCAGCCATCGTTGCGGGTGTTCACGTCGGGCAACGGACAGCCCGAGGTCTCGCTAACGGTCAATGGAACGCAAGCTCAGGTCGGCGCCATGCGATCGGTCGCCGACGGCGGCATTCCCGCTCGCACGATACTCATCGTCGACAACGCCGATGTGAACTCGGATTCGCTCGACGAGTTGTTGGCCGCGGCCACCAACTACGTCCGCAACCGGGCGAGCGACGAGCAGATTTCGGTGATGACCTCCGGTGCACGCCCTCGGACCGTGCTCAACTTCTCGAGCAACACCGCTTCGCTCGAGCGTGTCGTCGGCCGTATTCGGTCCGACGGCGAGAGCAAGGTATGGGACAGCCTGTTCACCGCAGCGCAGACCCTCGAGGAGCAGAAGGCGGCAGGCAACGTGACCTCGGTCGTGTTGTTGGTTGCCGGTGGCGACAACGGTTCCACGATCCGGCCCGATGAAGCCCAAGGTGTCCTTCGCAGCGCTGGCGCGCTTCTTCACGTCGCCGGCATCAACGTGCGTGGTTTCAACGGTCCCGAATTGGACCGCATCGTCTTGTCGAATGGCGGTTCGTTCGTGGCCGAACGGGAGTCAGCGGCGTACAGCACTGCGGCCAATGCGCTTCCGACGATCGCCCAGGGAATCTACGACGTCGCGTTCAGCTCCGATGCACTGATGTCGGGCAACGAGATGGTCGTGACCGTCGATGGTGCGAGCCGCCGTGTGGCGTACGCCCAAAACTCCATCACCTTGCCCGGGGCCATGACGCCGCCGGTCGAGAACGAGCCCTCCAAGTACGCGCTGCTGACCGGCAACACGGCGGCCTACCTCGGCGTGGCCATCGCGGCCGTCGCCGTTGCGCTCGGCGCGTGGACGATGGGCAACTTGTTCGGTGGCCAGGACTCCGGTCTGAACACGATGTTGTCCGCCTACGACGGCGCAGCGATGGGCGAGTCCGCGGAAGAAACCAGCCTCGCCAACAGCGTCATCTTCCAGCGAGCCATGCAGCTCACGGAGGACCTGGCGGAGAAGCAGGGATTTCTTGCGACGCTCGAGCAGCGACTCGAGCAGGCCAACATCCAGTTGAAGGCCGCAGAAGCGATGATGCTGTGGGCCGCGTCAGCCATCGTCCTCACGCTGCTGTCGTTCGTGCTGACCCGCAACTTGATCGTCACGGCCGTCTTGGCAGTATTCGGCGCCTTCCTGCCGAACTTCGTCCTGAAATTCCTGGCTGCCCGCCGGCGCAAGAAGTTTGTGTCCGTGCTGCCCGAGACGCTGCAATTGCTCGCCGGAACGCTCAAAGCCGGTTACTCCTTCGTGCAGGGTCTCGAATCGGTGTCCCGTGAGGCGGAAGATCCGATCGCCGGCGAACTCCGCAAGATCGTGACCGAGTCGCAACTCGGGTTGCCGCTCGAGGACGCCATGGACATGTCGGCCGAACGTATGGGTTCAGACGACTGGGCCTGGGCGATCATGGCCGTGAAAATTCAGCGAGAGGTCGGCGGCAACTTGGCCGAACTCTTGATGACGGTGTCCGACACGATGGTTGCCCGCGAACGACTTCGTCGTGACGTGTTGGCGTTGACGGCTGAAGGTCGTATCTCGGCCATCGTGCTCGGTGCCTTGCCGATCTTGCTTGCTATTGCGATGTATTTCATGAACCCGGACTACATCGCCCAACTCTGGCGAGAAACACTCGGCAACATCTTCTTGGGTATGGGCCTCGTGTCTGCGCTCATCGGTTTCGCCTGGATGAAAAAGACGATCGAGATTGAGATCTGACATGTCGAACTACAGCCAACTTCTGATCGCTATTCCGAGCGTTTCGCTCGACCCACGGCTCGCCGTTGGGTTGGTCGGTACCGCCATAGGCCTGGTGATCTTCGCCGTGCTCTCCCAAGTGGAGGAGAAGCAGGTGGTTCGCGAGTCGCTCCGGCAGCTCGAGGGCTACGAAATGGAGAGCCAGCGCGACCAGGAGCTCATGACGCCCCTGGCCGAGCGAATCTTCGGCCCACTCGGCGGCATGATGAGCCGGCTCGCCCGTCGGTTCACGCCCACCGGTTACATCGACACGACCCGTCGCAAGTTTGTGCAAGCGGGCTATTCCTCGGCTGATGCTGTGGACAAGTTCCTTGCGGTGAAGGTCGCCTCGATCATCGCGGTGCCGTTCTGGTTCGTGTTTGTGTACGTCTGGAACCCGTTGGCCCGCACCGGCATGTTGCAGCACGGCATGTTTCTCGTCTTCGCCGTGGCCTTGGTCAACGGCGGCGACATCCGCCTCAACCGTCAGGTCGAGGACCGCCAGAAGGCGGTCTTGGCCAACCTGCCCGACGTACTCGACCTCCTCACCATCTCCGTCGAGGCCGGCCTCGGCTTCGAACAGGCGCTCGATCGAGTGATCGGTGCCGTCCCTGGTGCCCTGTCGGTCGAGTTCGCCAGAATGCTCGGCGAGACGCAGGCCGGCGCTTCTCGAAGCGATGCCTTGCGGGCGATGGATGCCCGCGTCGACGTGCCCGAGGTTCGCCAGTTCGTCATGGCCATCATCCAGGCCGATCAGTTCGGTGTGTCCATCGGTCGTGTGCTGAGAGCCCAAGCCGAAGAGATGCGAATCAAACGTCGCCAGGTCGCGGAAGAAAAGGCCGCCAAGGCGCCCGTGAAGATGCTGCTGCCGATGGTGTTCTGCATCTTCCCAGCGTTGTTCGTGATCGTGTTGGGCCCGGCCATCATCAACATCAAGGCCGCCTTCGCAGGCTGATGCCGTCATGGCACTCTCCCATCTCGACGTCGAGGTCGACGACGAACAACCCGAAACGCTCGCCGCCGACACCAGCACCGCTGGTTTGCCGGGGGAGTGGGCCTTCACTGCGGCCTTTGCGCTGTTCGGCCTGATCATCGGCATCGGGCAGCTATCGGACAATAGCCTGCTCACCCATCTCACAACCGGCCGATACATCGTCGACCACTTCGGTGTTCCCCGCGAGGACCTGTACACCTTCACGTCGGCCGGTGAGCCCTGGATCGTGCAATCGTGGTTTGCCAGCTTCCTGTACGGCGCGATCGACGCCGTCGCCGGCGGGTTCGGCCTGCGGGTGTTCTTCGGTTTGACGACTTCTCTCCTGGGCGCAGCGGTGTGGCGACTGTCTCGACCGGCGACGACGCTCATACCCCGCATTCTGTTGTCGGGCTCGACGTTGGCGCTCGGAATCGTGATGTGGTCGCAACGACCGCTCCTGATCGGCCTGCTCGGCTTCGCAGTCGTGCTGCTCCTGGTCGAACAATCGGATCGAGACCTGCGCTGGCTGGTACCGGTCATGTGGGTTTGGGTCAACAGCCACGGGTCGTACCCGCTCGCCCTCGTACTCCTCGGCGCGCTGGCGGTCGGCTCGCTTCTCGACGGGGAAACGCCACACCGCACCATCGAGGCTGCGAAGTGGACCGCCGTCGGCACGCTGCTCGGTGGCATCGTCAATCCGTATGGCCCGAAGATGTTGCTGTTTCCCATGCAACTGCTGGGGCGATCCGAGACGCTGCAGTATGTGAACGAGTGGAAGTCACCCGTCTTCACCGAGCTCTATGCCCGCATCTTTCTGGGGCTCACGATCGTGACCGTGTTGGCGATCGTCCGCGGTGCTCGGATGCGAGCTGCCGTGCCGGTCGCGTTGTTCCTGGCGGCGGCCCTCGTCGGTGTCCGCAATTTGTCCCTGGCCTCGATCGTCTTCGTCGCTGCGGCCGCGCCGGCGCTGGCGGACCTGGGATCGCTGCGGGTTTCGCCCCGCTCACGCAAGGCACGGGCTGTCATCGTGGCCTCTGCTGCCGGAGCGTTCATGACGTTGCTGATCGCGTCGCAGATGCAGGATGTCAACGACACGTCATATCCAGTCGCAGCTATCGACTTCCTCGATGAGCATGATGCGGTTCTGGGTGAGCGGATCTTCCACGCCGATCGAACCGGGAACTACCTGGGATATCGCTATGGAACCGACGCACAGGTGTTCATCGACGATCGTTTCGAGCTTCATGCGCCCGAGTTGGTCGCCGACTATCTCGCCGTCATTCGGGGGACCGGTCGATGGGACACGGTCCTTGATGAGTACGGCATCAACATCGTGGTCTTTGGCGTCGAAGGGCCATTCCCGCAGCTCCTGGAGACGGATGACGCTTGGCGGGTGGTCTACCGCGATCCCGACGTACCCGAGAGTCTCTCGCCCCAGTCGTTCGTGGCCTGTCGAGTGTCGGCCGGTATCTGTTCGACTCTCTCGAGCTGACCTTGTCGGACCGGGCCGGTTGAGCTGACCTAGTCCTCGACGGTCTCCGTACTCCGGTGTGACGCGGCCACCGAACGCATCCAGTCCCAGCAAGCATCGACTTGGGCATCGAGTTCATCGAGTGGCCCATCGTTGGAGATGGTGAAATCCGCCACCGCCAAGCGGTCTTCGCGCGAGGCCTGGTTGGCCATGCGAGCCCTGGCGTCGTCTTCGCTGAACCCACGAAACGCCATGAGTCGTTCGACGGCAACGTCGACGGACGTGTCGACCACCACGATGCCTACCAGGTGGTTGTATTCGGGTCGGTCTGACGTTCCGTCCTTTGTGACGAGGAGCGGGATGTCGTTCAGGATGATCCCGTCGGTGCCCTTCGCCGCGTCTCGACGCGCCGCCATCTCGGCGATCACCGCCGGGTGCACGATGTCGTTGAGCGCCTGCAGTTCGTCACCGTCGTTGAACACGATGTCGGCCACGGCCTGTCGATCGAGCGAGCCGTCCTCGGCGACCACGGCGTCGCCCCAGCGTTCGACCATCGCGAGATACACCGGTTCGTGCGGGGCTTGCAGTTCCTTCACGATCGCATCAGCGTCGATCAGCACCGCGCCGCGCGACAACAACATCTCGGCCACGGTCGATTTTCCCGACCCGATGCCGCCCGTCAACCCGAATTCGATCACGGCACGAAGCGTAACCCGGGCCTGATCTGGGTCAAACGGCTCAGAAAACCAATGTCGGCGGCCGATAGAGCATCATCGAATCTTTGCCGGAAAGTGCCGACGCTTCGCGTGCCGAGCAGGCCGAGGGTGAGCGCGCCCGCGCGCTTGCTTCGGTGTCCGACGAAGATCGGTCGGTGCGGGATGAGACCGAGCGGTCGTTACGCGCCCGGCGGCGGTCCTGGCTGAGCCCGGTCGTCAAGACCGGCGGCGGGGGGGATTCGATGGTGGCCGACCTCGTGATGGCCGACGGCGCCGAAGACCGGCTCGCATCGTTTGCGCCGGCGATCCTCGGTTTGCGTTGGGGAACAACGTCCGTGTCGCTCGCACTGTCGATCATTTCCTTTGTCACGAGCGACTGGCTCGCCGTCGCGTGCGTCGGCGCGCTGATTGCCAACACCATCATTCGTACCCGCACCCCGCTGCGTGACGACGGGCAAAGCCACGCCCTGATGAAGATCTGCGCGGAAGCCGCCACCGTCACTGCGATGACAATCGCCACCGGACGGTGGGATTCACCGCTCGTGTTCTCGTTGCTGGCCGTCGTCGTTGTCTCGGGCTTCAGCCGCGGTTTCGGCGTTGCGCTTCGGCTCAGCGCAGCGGTTGCAATACCGATCACGATCGCCGACGTCATCGTGCGGGGGCCGGACTCGCTTCGAGATCCTCGCTTCGCGATTCAGTGGACCGTGTTCTTGCTCATGATGGCCTTGATCGCCGGCTACGCGCGGCGAATCTCCGGGGAGGCCACCCGTCGCCACTCACAGGCGCTGGATCGGCTTCACCGGCTGTCCGACGCCAACGCCTTGCTGTATTCGCTGCACCGCGTCGCCCAGACGTTGCCCGCCTCGCTCGACATGAGTGATGTGCTCGACAGCACCCTCACCCGACTACGAGGGCTGTTCGACTTCAACTTCGTGCATGTTTTGTTGTTCGACGACACCGACGCCCGGTGGCAGGTGCTCCGTCGCGAGGGGTGCGCAGGCGCTGATCGCTTCGGTCCGACCGACCTTCCGGCACCGCTCAAGCGAGCGATCGCCCAGAATAGGCTCATCGATGTGCGAGACCTGTCCGGGCGTCAAGGGCCTGGCATGACCGCGATGTCGGGCAGCGGTCTGTACACCGTCTTGATGGCGCGTGGGTCGCTCATCGGATTGCTGGCGGTCGAGCATCGCGACAGCGGACACTACGGACAACGTGACATCGAACTGCTCAACGGCTTTGTCGAACCGGTCGCTCTCGCCATCGACAACGCCCGGTGGTTCGGTCGGCTTCGTACGGTTGGTGCTGACGAAGAACGAACGCGCATCGCTCGCGATCTACACGACCGCATCGGCCAGTCGCTCGCCTATCTCGGATTCGAACTCGACCGCATCATTTCTCGGGACCGTAAGGGCGAAGAGGTGAGCGACCAGCTCGCTGACCTGAGGTCGGACATCCGCTCCACGGTGGGCGAAGTGCGCGACACGCTCTACGACCTGCGAACCGACGTTTCCGACGATCGGGATTTCGGTGGCGTGCTGCGTGAATTCGGCGAGCGGCTCGAAGCCCGCGCCGAGCTCAGCATCGTGATCGAGGCGGACGTCGGGGGCGAGCGGCTGCCGATTCTCCAGGAACGGGAGTTGTGGCGAATTGCGCAGGAAGCACTGGTGAACGTCGAACGGCACGCCGAAGCGACGACGGCGATCGTTCGGTGGCGCTCCGACGGCGTCAACGCGTTGCTCGAGATCGAGGACGACGGACAGGGTTTCGATGCATCGAGCGGGCGGGTCGACAGCTACGGCGTGATGGGCATGCGAGAGCGGGCATCGAGTATCGGCGCCGCGTTCGACGTGACGAGTGCGCCGGGGGAGGGCACCAAGGTGCGCTGCGTGTTGGCCTCTGCCGCGGTTGCGGCTTCTCGCGATCGATCGCGGAAGAATCTCACCCACTAAACAAACCCCGCGCCGCGCCGATGGGGGTGGAGTAAATCCGCCGGGCAAAGGCCCGGGGAAGTCTCTCAAGGACGAGCTCATGAACATCCGACTCATGCTGGCCGACGATCACCGAATGCTGCGGGAGGGCCTGAGTCGCTCGATGAGCGAGATGGGATTCGCCGTGGTCGGGGAGGCCCGCAACGGCGCTGAGGCGGTCGAGATGGCCTCCCGAACGCAGCCCGACGTGATTCTCATGGACGTCACGATGCCGCAGATGGACGGCGTCGAGGCCTGCCGGCAGATTCGCCAGGCGATGCCAAACGTCGCGATCGTGATGCTCACCATGCATGCGGACCAAGACGTACTCACGTCGGCGATTCGTGCCGGAGCGTGCGGCTACCTGGTCAAGGATTGTTCGACGGAAGAGATCGCCTCCGCGGTCAAGATGGCGGCACAAGGTGACACGGCCCTGTCTCCGCAGCTCGCGGCGTCGATGTTGAACGAGGTTCGACGGCTGGACCAGCCCAGTGCGGCCGAAGAGCGCATCGTCACCAAGCGCGAGGAAGAAGTGCTACAGCTCATCGCTGACGGGTGTTCCACCCCCGAGGTCGCTGAACAGCTGTACATCAGCCAGAAGACGGTGAAGAACCACCTGGCGTCGATCTACCAGAAGCTCGATGCCAGAGACCGAACCCAAGCCGTTCTGCGAGCGGTTCGCATGGGCATCGTCAGTCTGGACTAGCAAGTCAGGTCATTCGTCCTATTCAGGAACCCCTGATTCGAGACGAACTATTGGGTAACACCGACGGCCCCTTTCGTTACTAAGGGTGTCCATTCTCCCCACAAAGGAAACCCCTATCATGATGACCCAATACACCTTTCTCGCCGAGTGGCTGAAGGCCCGCACCGAATCTGAGCGTGGCGCCAGCCTCGTCGAGTACGCCCTGCTCGTGGCGCTTATCGCTGTTGTCTGCATCGCTGCCGTGTCGCTTCTCGGCTCGGCTGCGTCTGACAAGTTCTCCGCTGTCGGCTCCGCCATCGGCTAATGACTGCTGGCCTTTGTGGCCTGCGTTCATTACAAGAACACTTTGGGAAGGTCCCGGCTTCGGCCGGGGCCTTTCTGCGTTTTTGTCGCACTGTCTTTTTGTCGCACTCTCGGCTTCGTCGCCTGCAATGCTCGTCCCTCGCATTGCTGCTCCTCGGGCCTCGATGCTGTACGCATGGCGGGCTCCGGCGCCTCGTCCCTCGGCGCCTTGTTCGTCACCTGGTTCTGGCGCCTTGCCGTAGGCAGGTGACCAAGTGTGGGCAGCCTTGGCCTTCGCGTGGCTGACGCACCGCGAAACAACCTGGCAGCTACGTGGTGCCCTGCTGGTCGAAGGCCTTGGCTGCCCCAGGTCGCTAGACGTCAGCCGGCTGTGCGCCAGCTCACAGATAGAGCCAAGCGAGCGAGGAACGAGTGAGCGGAGTCCGCCATGCGTGTCAGAGGAGCGGCACGATCTGCGAGGGACGAGCGGATCCAGCGAGGCTGGAGGGAGCGAAGCGAGCGGGAAACAAACCGCGGCTTCCGTGGCTCCTCCA
>RCMY010000986.1_pt1 | contig 44864 bp, 28 predicted proteins | sample 2041341 | NCBI WGS metagenome assembly RCMY01 (sample SAMN09708234, study PRJNA481090) | Marine sediment metagenome, whole genome shotgun sequencing project.
GAAGGTAGCGAGCTCAGTGAAGAGGCCGGTATCATTGCCACTAGGGATTTAATGCTCAAGGCGGCCAAGGAAATGACCTAATTAAAGGAATCGCATCCCCGAGCTTTGGGTCTGGAGGTGCAGTCTTTCTTGATATCCATTTATAAAAAACTAAGTGAAAGCATTTTTCAATTCCCTTTTCGATTATAATTTCCACTGCAACAAAAAGCTTATAGAGGCTTTCTCGACCATCGATGCAGTGCCTGAAAAAAGCTTGGTGCTATTCAGTCATATCTTAAATGCACACCATATATGGAACGCCAGAATCCGGGAGCGAAAACCGGAATTCGAAGTTTGGCAGGTTCACGATATACAGGCTTTGGGGGACATCCACTATGAAAACCAGAGAAATTCGTTCGAGATTACCTCGAACACCGAAGATTTCGAAAAACGGATCGACTACGAAAATACCGAGGGCAGATTGTTTACGAATACCCTACAGGACATGCTTTTTCACATTATCAACCATTCGGCGAACCACCGTGGTCAAATCGCCGTGGATTTCAGGTCGAACGGCTTGGAGCCCTTATCATCGGACTATATTCATTATAAGAGATAATCCTGTTTTATGACCAACACGGTACGTTCACAGCTTTCCGTAATGATGTTCCTTGAATTTTTCATTTGGGGCAGTTGGTACGTCACCTTGGGTATTTATTTGCCGAATACCTTAGGATCCGACGGAGGCGAGATTGCCATGGCCTATTCCACACAATCTTATGGCGCAATTTTGGCTCCTTTCGTAATCGGGCTGATTGCCGATCGGTATTTCAATGCCGAACGCATCCTCGGCATTTTACATTTGCTAGGTGCGGTTTTGATGTATTTGCTGTATCAAACGGAGGATTTTAGCCTGTTTTTTCCCTATTTATTGGCCTATATGATTATGTATATGAGTACGCTGGCCTTGGTAAACTCGGTCTCGTTCAACCAAATGAAGGATCCCGGCAAAGAATTCGCCTTTGTACGCGTTTTTGGCACCTTGGGATGGGTCGCATCTGGAATGCTCATCAGTTATTTGAGCTGGGATTCACAAAAGGGTATCTCGGAGGGAATTCTCCGGAACACCTTTTTAATGGCCGCCATCGCTTCGGCCGTGTTGGGAGTATTCAGTTTTACGCTTCCGAAAACGCCACCCCGGGCTGACAAGTCGAAAAAAGTAACACTTTCGGATATTTTAGGCCTAGATGCGCTCGCGTTGCTGAAAGACCGAAATTTTCTAATATTCTTTTTAGCCTCTGTGCTGATTTGTATTCCCTTGGCTTTTTATTACCAGCATGCCGGCCAGTTTTTGGGTGAGATCGGCGTAGCCAATCCTGCATTTATTATGAGCTTCGGACAAGTCTCGGAAATCCTTTTTATGCTTCTGTTGCCTTATTTCTTTAAGCGGTTCGGGTTTAAGATGACGATGGTGGTGGCGATGTTGGCCTGGGGGCTTCGGTACGTGTTGTTCGCCTATGGCGATACCGGGGAGCTGGTGGCCTTGATAGTGGTCGGTATCGCCCTGCACGGCGTCTGCTATGATTTTTTCTTTGTCAGCGGACAGATATATACGGATAGTAAAGCTGGTAAGGCCTATAAAAGTTCGGCCCAGGGATTGATTACCTTGGCTACCTATGGCATAGGCATGTTAATCGGCTTTTGGGTAGCTGGCAAGATTACCGATGCCTATATATTGTCCGATGGGGTTCATGATTGGAGTAAGATTTGGTTGTACCCCGCTGCTTTTGCCAGTGTTGTTCTGGTTTTATTCGGAATTCTATTTAAAAAAGAGAAAGTCAAGTATAAGATGTAAGGCAAAAAAGTCTTGCTTTGGGAAATACTCATGTAATTGAACCTTGATTACGCTCATTTCTGGGATAAGTAATGATTGAATCTGTGTAAATTAACCAAATTAGTGTCATCGAGGGGCATTAGAGTTTCCGGTCAAAAAAAATCTTGAAAAGCCGATAGGTTATGGATTTAATGGGATAATCACTATTTTAGGGCAAACTTAAATTCTAAATTTTACAAAATGCCAAAAAAAATCAGATTAGCAATATTAGGTGGTGGCGGAGACTCCCTCATTGGGGTGTTACACCGAGTAGCCTCCCAGATCAACGATAATTATGAAATCGTAGGAGCAGTTTTCAATCCCGATATCAACGATAGTCTCACATTCGCGAAGGAAATTGATATGCCGACCGATCGTATCTACAAAGATTTCGACACCTTGATCGCGGAGGAAATGAAGTTGCCCGCGAATAAACGTATTCAGGTATGCTCGATACTTACGCCGAACTTTCTGCACTTTCCCATGGCCTTGAAACTCATTGAAAATGGATTTCACGTCATTTGCGAAAAGCCGATGACCACGACGCTGGAAGAGGCCAAGATTTTACAAAAAGCCCATAAAAAAGCGGGAACTGTTTTTGCAATTACCCACACCTACACCGGCTACCCGATGGTACGCCAAATGCGGGAAATGATCAAGAAAGGCGCTTTGGGCAAGATTCACAAAGTCGATGCCGTGTATTACCAAGGATGGATCAACGAAATCATCCACGATAAGAAAAAACGTTCCAGCGTTTGGCGATTGGATCCCAAGAAAGCGGGTATCAGCTCTTGTATGGGCGATATTGGAACGCATGCCTTCAATATGGTAGAATATACCACCGGGTTGCAGATAAAATCGATTTTATGCGATTTTAATTACATGTACAAGGATAATAAAATGGATGTCGATGGTACCGTGCTTATCCGAATGGGCGACCATATAAAAGGAGTCATTCGGAGCAGTCAGGTTGCTACCGGCGAAGAGAATGGATTGGCCATTTCCATTTACGGTGAAAAAGCGGGCTTCCGATGGGAGCAGGAAAATCCGAATTTTCTTTATATGCTGAGCGATACCAAACCGACGCAAATCTATAAACCGGGACATGCCTATAACAGTAAACTCTCGTTGGACGGCACGAAATTACCACCAGGACACCCAGAGGGCATTTTCGATTCTATGGCGAACATTTACCTGGGTGTCGCCAGGGCCATCAGGGGCAAGAAATACGATGAAGGCGAATTTCCGACCATGATTGACGGCGTTCGGGGCATGAATTTTGTTGAGGCCACCGTCGAGTCGCATAAGGGCGGCAACATTTGGGTGGAGATGGGAAAGTAATCCGTCTAATGGATGCACGAATCAATCTCTAAAATGAAAATAAGGAACTCACTGGTTATCTAAAAACCAAGACCTCAAAAGTTTTCAATCTGTTCGATGCGGGAGGAAACCTTTGGGGTTTTTATGGTTTCCGCTGCTTCCACCAACTTATCTGTGGGCAGCTACGCTGTACACCTTAATGTTTTAATCTTACTAAGTTACGGAAGTTAAGGGATTTAGGATAGTCGTACTTCTTCAACCCCTTCCGGGTGAAGGAACACGCTTAATTCAAAGTATGTGGATTTAAAAATAATCCGTTAAAAATGATGCGTGAACAAGGTAACTGTCTGTAGATAAGTTTATAACTTGTTTAATGAGGTAAGACGATAGGCTAACTCTTGTGGCCATTTGTCTCAGACTAGCGGTAGCAGCTTTATTCGATTGTACAAATTAATATTTAAGCGGCCGAATCATATAACTAAAAGACATGTTCTTTGGTTTGATTTGATACGCTTCATGCGGCATCAAACCCCAGCTATTATCACCGCCGACCCCCATTTGGCTGTGATCGATATTAATATTGATCAGATCTCTTTTCGGAACGTCATAGGTATGGCGCTGGTGTTTGTTAGTTCCCTCGTCAAAATCGGAGTTATATTGATGATGGGCACTGAACCCAAAGGTTTCTGGAGCGGTAATTTCAAAACCCCTCCCGCTGTCATTGGTGAAAGATAGCGTACGAACGTCACTACGGTTTCCATTGGCTTGCGGGCGAATGTATTCGAAGAATAGATCGGCCACTTTGGCATCATAGGAACCGATCAGCGCCGCTGTTTTTCGATCCTGATAGTTTTCGAAAGGCCCTCTGCCATACCAACTCACATTATCATAGGTGTTTTTGATAATGAAGTTGTTACCGAATCGAGGCAAAATGGGTTGGTCTTGACTAATACCGGTCAACCGGGTGCTGACCATCAGTTCGCCCTTATTATTAATGGCATAGGTGACCGCTGCTTGCCCGTCGACCGAGGGAAGGTCAAAAGTAGCCGTGATTTCCAAATTATCCTTTATTTTAAAAGGATTTTGAGTCAGTTTCAAAGCATCCATTCCTTTTCCATCATTTTTTGAATTCAATTGTATGCCGACCAGTGGTTGTTTATCGGTTGCCTCCTTCCAAACTTTTAGCATTTTGGGCATATTGTATCCAAAATCATTATCGGTCGGCGCGCGCCAAAAATTGACTTGCATCCCCTGTAAAATCAGGTTGCCATTGCCGTAGTCTAGGGAAGTCAAGATACCTGTGGCACCATTGATTCCGACTCCAAATCCATCTCCTGTTATTTTGATGATATCATCCTTTTTAGTAACGGTTAAGCCTTCTGTCGCGTTCTCAAAGACCGCAGGTGTAAAATCAGTAAGTTGGAACTGGGCGTAGGCGACGACGTGGTCCTTGGGAATCAAGGGAGCCTCTTCTTTGGTAAGGGCGTAAACATTCAAAAAGTATTCGGCCTTTGAATCGGTGATTTCGGGAAGGTCAATCTGTACGGTTTGGGAGGCATAAGGTTCGACGGAAACATCCGCAATAGTTCCCGAGGCTTCTTCGTGGCCGTTTTTCATGAGCTTCCAAGAAAAATCGTATTCGGAAAGATTGGTGAAATCGTAATGGTTGGTAAGGGTAACCGTTCCTGATTTCGAATTCTCGAAGGTGAATTTCACGTACTGGTACACTTTTTTCACCTCGTACAAAGATGGATGCGCCGATCGGTCTGGGTTTACCAAACCGTTTATGCAGAAATTATCGTCGTTTTGACGGTCAGACGCACCGAAATCACCTCCAAAAGCATAGAATGGTGTTCCCTCGTCATTTTTGGTTAAGAGGCCTTGATCGACCCAATCCCAGATAAAGCCGCCTTGAAGTACGTCGTATTTTTCAATAACATCCCAGTAATCTTGTAGGTTGCCAACGCTGTTGCCCATGGCGTGTGCATATTCGCATTGAATATATGGGCGTTTAGGGTCATTTTCCGCATACTCGACCATCATTTCAATGGTCGCGTACATCGGGGGCTCAATATCGGTATTGTCATATTGCGTGGCCCCTTCGTATTGCACTGGACGCGTATTGTCTTGTGCTTTTAACCAATCGTAAGTAGCTACGAAATTCTCACCGTTGCCCGCTTCATTGCCCAATGACCATGTTACTATCGAGGTAAAATTCTTATCCCGCTCGTACATTCGCTCGGTACGGTCGAGGTGCATGGCCTTCCATTCGGGCAGGTAGGCCGGGTGTATTTTTTTGGCTTCCTCATCATTGTCCAACCCTTGATTGGTGGCTCCCATACCGTGCGTCTCAATATTGGCCTCGTCGACCACATAGAACCCGTATTTGTCCGCCATGCGATAGAAAAACGGATTTTTAGGATAATGGCTGCAACGAATGGCGTTGAGGTTGTTTTGTTTCATGACCTCCATATCCTTTAAGGTCACTTCTTCGCTGATGACGTGTCCGGTCGTTTCATCATGGTCGTGCAAGTTGGCCCCTTTGATAAGCACGGGCTGGCCGTTGACCAAAAACTGATTGTTCTTGATTTCGATTTTCCGGAAACCGATTTTGGAACCGATGGCTTCGGTAAGGTTTCCTTTTTTATCTTTAAGAAGGAACAACAGCGAATATAGATGGGGCTTTTCGGCGTTCCAGGTTTTCACCTTGGGGATGGCTTTTTCAAAAGTTAGCGTAATGCTTTCGGATGGAAAATCCGTTTTTTGGGTTTCGGAATAAATTTCCTCTTTTCCATCCAAAAGACGGACCTCGACCGAGCCCATGCTTTTTTTGCCACTGTTTGTAATTTCAAGGCTTACGCTAAGTATGCCGTCGGTGTAATTATTCTCCAGATCGGCAATGGCACGATAATCTTTGATAGTAGTTTTGTTGGTGGCATAGAGGTAAACGTCACGGTCTATTCCGCTTAGCCGCCAAAAATCCTGATCTTCCATATAGCTGGCGTCCGACCATCGCAATACTTGAACGGCCAAGGAGTTTGAGCCCTTTTTCAAGTATTTGGTAATATTGAACTCCGCAGGCGTCTTACTGCCTTCGCTATACCCAACCATTTGGCCGTTGACCCAAACGTACATGGCTCCGCTGACCCCGCCAAAATGCAAATAGATCTCTTTTTCATTCCAATTTTCAGGGATTTCGAACGACCGCAGATAGCTCCCCACCGGGTTGTCATCATGCGGAATAAAAGGCGGATTTTTAGGAAAAGGATATACGACATTCGTGTATATCGGCGTACCATGCCCTTGCAGTTCCCAGTTCGAAGGCACCTCGATTTTATCCCATCCCGAAGTGTCAAAATCGGCCTCATAGAAAGTGACCGGTCGCTGAGGAACGTTTTCCGCATATTTAAAATCCCACTCCCCGTTTAGGGACTTATAAAACGGCGAGTTTTCCCAACTTTCGTTTTCGAGTGCGTTCTGGACATCGTCATATCTATAGAACGATGCCGTAGGTGCCTCCCGATTGATCTCGAATATTTCAGGATTTTCCCATTCTGGATTTTCCCATTTCGGGGCTTGGGCTTTTACATCCAAAGACAACAAGGATAGGATGATGGTTAGGATGGGTAGGAGGGATTTCATATGCATGATATTGGATTTTAAAAGGGATGCATTTTAGTCGGGAACAAGATAATCAAGTTTTAAGTGGTATGCCCTGTTTAAAAGAAGCAACATGGTGTTACAAACAGAGATTTCTGCCGGCGAGCCAAGCTTGTGTATCGATGCGTAAGTAAGAAATCTATCACCTCCTAAACACCATCTCGAACTCCTGACAGACCACTATCATACTATCTCGCGGCACGCGCCCGAAAGGTTTGAGTTCTTCGGTATAGTAGTCCCAATGTACTTTTTTCCAATACGCAAGGCTTTTATCGCCTTCCCCTTCTCGTTCGGCATAGGCGGCATCGATGGCGAAGAACGGTTTCAGGGTGACTTTGGTGGTTCTTACGATGCATTGCGCTTGGCCTTCCCAATCGGTAACAACTATGAAATCCCCGATTTTGGGTAAGGTTTCTTTGCGGTACTGCATCCCCAAAAGTGACCGGGAAGTCGCCCTTTTGATACCTTTTTTCACGAGTTCGGCACATTCGTTGGCATCCTGTTCATTGTTGCAGAAGTAAGTTACTTTTGGCGTGTCGACAAAGGCATGTTCTAAATGTTTGTCCAAATAATCACCCCAGAGGGCGCGGGCCGAAGCGTTTTCCATAGTTAGAGGTGCCGATTAGATAGTGGTGCCATCCCTTCCAATTCATTTAATAAGGGATAATACCTTGAAATATACGAAGGCGAAGGCTCTTTTTGCCTTTTAATGGAACAATGGTTCATATTTATGGTTGTGCGGTTACGTTTAAGCAAATTTCCCTGCCTTTAACTGTTTTACCGCATGATCTGCCGCCCTTGCCGTAAAGGCCATATAGGTTAACGATGGGTTCACACAGTTGGACGAGGTCATGAAGGCACCATCAGTAACATAGACGTTTGGCACGTTATGTACTTGGTTGTGTTTGTTGACTACCGAGGTTTTTGCGCTATGGCCCATTCGTGCACCTCCCATTTCATGGATGCCCAAGCCTGGCCCTGTTACTTCATCGTAAGGCTGTACATCTTTGAATCCTGCCTCCTTGAACATTGACACAATTTCTTTCGTAATGTCCTTTCGCATATTTATTTCGTTCTCCTTGAACTCTACATCGAAATCCAATTGCGGCAGTCCCCATTTATCTTTTTTTGTTTCGCTAAGCGTAACGCGATTGTCGTCGTACGGTAAAAATTCCCCAAAACCGGTAACGCCGATCTGCCATTTGCCGGGTTTCAGTATTTCTTCTTTCAATTCTTTTCCGTAGCTCATTTCGGCTATACCTTCCGACCAATCCTGTCGGCTGGCGGTGCCTTGGTAACCAAAGCCGCGTATATAGCCTTCGCGTTTCGTCTTTTCATCCAAATTGACAAAACGGGGAATATAGAAGCCGTTGGCCCGTCGCCCTTTATAATATTTATCGAGATGACCATCGACTTTGGCTGTTGCGCCCAGTTTATAGTGATGGTCCATGATGCCACGACCAAGGGCGTCGGAATCATTGCCCATACCATTGGGAAAGCGCTCGCTCTTCGATTGCATCAAGATGCCGACGGAAGCCATGGCAGAAGCGCAGATGAAGATGACTTTCGCCTTGAATTCCATTTTTTCGTTGGTTTCCGTGTCGATTACCTTGACACCGGTGGCTTGTTTGGTGCTGTCATCGTATAGGATTTTGTATACGATGGAATTGACCCGAAGCGTCATGTTACCAGTACGTTCGGCTGCCGGTAGGGTAGATGAGTTGCTGCTGAAATAGCTTCCAAAAGGGCAGCCTCGGCTACAGCGATTGCGATATTGGCAAACCCCACGGCCTTCGAAAGTCGCTTCAGGGTCTGTGATATGGGCCGTACGGCCGATTGTGATTAAACGACCGTCATCGAATTTTTCGGCCACGGATTTTTTAAAATCCTCTTCTACACAGTTTAGGTCCATCTTGGGCTGGAATTTTCCATCGGGCAATTGCTTCAGTCCCAAATTTTCACCGCTCACACCTATGTATTCCTCCACTTTATCATACCACGGCGAAATATCGGCATAGCGAACGGGCCAGTCGATGCTGATACCTTCTCTTTTGTTGGCGCCGAAATCGACATCGCCCCAACGATAGCTCTGTCTGCCCCAGGTCAGGGATCGTCCGCCTACCTGATAGCCGCGAATCCAGTCGAACCGTTTGGTTTCTACATATGGATGTTCGAGGTCGTTGACAAAAAAATGCTTATTGTCTTCCATCGGAGCCCATCCTACTCTTTTTTGAACATGATATTTTTTTACGTCCTCCTGTGAAAGCTCTCCTTTTAAAGGATAATCCCAGGCATCATCGTTCATAGTGGGATAGTCCTCGATATGCTTTACCATACGGCCGCGTTCGAGCACCAAGGTCTTCAATCCGGCTTCACACAGTTCCTTGGCTGCCCAACCACCACTGATTCCGGTGCCGACCACAATGGCATCATATTGCTCCTCTAGATTCATATTGCAATTCTGTTTTATTTCTAATGGATTTCCTTATATTTATGACTTCCCAAAGAATTTTAGATTTTTGGGATTTACAGGAAATAAATATAAGGCTAATTCTCAAACCGACCACTATTTCAGATAAGTTCAGTAATAAAATGGAAATTATATGAGTATGAAAACAATTAAAGGGCCAGCAGTGTTTTTGGCGCAATTCGTAGATGATAAAGCACCTTTCAATTCTTTGGATGGCATGTGTAAATGGGCATCTGACTTGGGATATAAAGGCATTCAGATTCCGACTTGGGAAAGTTTTCTCATCGATCTCGACAAGGCCGCCGAAAGCCAGGATTACTGCGATGAACTCAAAGGAAAAATAAATTCGTACGGACTCGAGATCGCCGAGCTGTCCACCCATTTGCAGGGGCAATTGGTCGCCGTTCATCCGGCCTACGATTTGATGTTCGATAATTTTGCGCCCGATAAGGTCAAAAATAATCCGAAGGCCCGTACCGAATGGGCCGTCGACGTGGTGAAAAAGGCGGCGACCGCAAGTCGTCGATTGGGATTAAAAACCTCTGCCACCTTTTCCGGAGCCTTACTTTGGCATACTTGGCACCCTTGGCCCCAACGTCCACCGGGGTTGGTGGAAATGGGCTTCGAGGAACTAGCCAAACGCTGGATGCCGATTTTGAATCATTATGATAAAGAAGGTGTCGATGTATGTTACGAAATCCATCCCGGAGAAGATTTACACGATGGCGACACCTTTGAACGTTTTTTGGAAGCGACCGGAAACCACAAACGGGTCAATATCCTATACGATCCCAGTCATTTCGTTTTACAACAGCTTGATTATATCGAATATATCGATCACTACCATGAGTTTATAAAATCCTTCCATGTAAAGGATTCGGAGTTCAATCCCACAGGAAAAAAAGGCGCTTTCGGAGGTTACAACAACTGGGGCGATCGTGCCGGAAGATATCGTTCGTTGGGCGACGGCCAAATCGATTTTAAGACCATTTTCTCGAAACTTACTCAATACGGTTGCGATGTTTGGGCAGTGATGGAGTGGGAGTGTTGCATCAAGAGCCCCGAACAAGGTGCTCGTGAAGGAGCCATTTTCATTCAGGACCATATCATCGAGGCGACCGAAAAGGCCTTCGACGATTTTGCAGGCGCCGATATTGATGAGGATCGATTGAAGCGGATATTGGGACTGGAGAGGTAAGTTAAAGGTCACAAAATTATATGACCAATAAAATTAACGAACATTACTGCCCCCGAGAATTCGGGGTGTCTAAAAACAACACATTATGAGAAGCCTAACCCTAATTGTTTTTATCGCAGCAACAATTTTTAGCTGCAAGGATAAAACCGAAAAATCACAAGAAGAAATGACCGCCGAACGTGTTGAAGAGGCCGAAGCGGAGAAACCTCCACAGGAATGGACGGTGCTTTTTGATGGCACTTCGTTCGATGGCTGGAAGGAGTTTCAAAGCGATGGCGTATCCGATAATTGGAAAATTGAGGATGGCGCCATGGTTTTCCATCCCCCAAAAAATCGTCCGGAAGGTGAAATTTACGATCTGGTCACTGAAAAGGAATTTACCAATTTTATACTGTCTCTAGATTGGAAAATCTCCGAAGCCGGCAATAGCGGTGTAATGTGGGGCGTGCAGGAAGACGGGGACTTTGAAAAGCCCTACCATACCGGCCCCGAAATTCAAGTTCTCGACAACGAAAAGCATCCTGATGCCAAAGCGGGTACCACCCACCAAGCGGGCGCATTGTACGATATGATTGCGCCTTCCAAAGATGTTACGAAGCCCGTAGGTGAGTGGAACACCATGATAATCACAGTCAACAATGATAAGAAAACCGGTAGTGTCGAACTCAATGGCGAAGAGGTGGTAACCTTTCCTGTAGGCAACGAAATGTGGAACGTCATGGTCTCCAAATCCAAATTTGCCGATTGGGACGGTTTCGGGAAGTTTATCCAAGGAAAAATCGCCCTTCAAGATCATGGGGATATGGTTTCCTATCGAGATATCAAGATAAAGGAACTCTGATAAAAGTACGCAGTCGCAGTAGCGGTTTTCTGTTTGAGGTTGAAATGTGTCAAAGGGTGCAATCAAAGCTCAAGGTGAATTAAAACAGCCTTGAATATTGAATAGTTACGGTCTAGCAATTGAACCTCAAACCTTCCAAAGCTAAAAGTTGGAGGTTTTTAGCGCCAAACTCCAAATCTTAAGCTTGAAACTTCCCTATATTTGCCAAAAATCAAGAAAACCTTATGATCCAATCCATGACCGGATTCGGGAAGCACGTGATTCAGCTTCCTTCTAAAAAAATTACTGTAGAGCTCAAATCCCTGAACAGTAAAAGTTTAGACCTGAATGCGCGAATGCCTTCGGCCTACCGCGAAAAGGAACTTGAACTACGAAAGACCATTGCAAGTTCCTTGGCACGCGGCAAGGTCGATTTCAGCCTTTATGTCGAATTTACTGGCAATGAGACTTCCGCCGAAGTGAACGAAACGGCAGTCAAGAACTACATGAATCAATTGCGATCGATTGCCGATGGCGATGATCTGCGTTTGTTGGAAATGGCCCTACGGATGCCCGATTCCTTAAAAACAGAACGCGAAGATATCGAAGCCGACGAATACGAGGCCATTCAGCTTGCCGTAAAGGAAGCGCTCAAAGAAATCAACAACTTCCGGTCTGAAGAGGGAAGTATTCTGGAAAAGGAGTTTTTACTGCGCATTCAAAACCTGCAGATCTTATTGGGAAAAGTCGAACAGATGGATCCTGATCGTCAGTCCGACGTACGTAACCGGCTCGAAAAAGCTGTGTCCGATTTACAAGCCGATGTCGACGAAAACCGTTTCGAGCAAGAACTCGTCTATTATTTGGAAAAGTACGATATTACGGAGGAGAAGGTGCGATTGGACAATCATTTGAACTACTTTGCCACTACCTTGAATTCAAAAGATTCCAACGGTAAAAAATTAGGATTCATCGCCCAAGAAATCGGCCGCGAAATCAACACCATTGGCTCAAAGGCCAACTACGCCCCCATGCAACAATTGGTCGTACAGATGAAAGACGAACTAGAAAAGATTAAAGAACAAATGTTGAATGTTCTATGAAAGGGAATCAAGATAAGGGCGGCAAACTCATTATATTCTCGGCACCCTCAGGAAGCGGAAAAACCACTATCGTGCGCCATCTTTTGGAACAGCCCGAACTGAACTTGGCCTTTTCGGTATCGGCGACCTCGCGACCGAGACGTATAAAGGAAAAAAACGGCGAACATTATTATTTTATGTCTATCTCAGAATTTAAGAATAACATCAAAAGCGATAGTTTTTTGGAGTGGGAAGAGGTGTACCGTGATAATTTTTACGGCACCTTGAAAAGCGAAATCGAAAGATTATGGGGAGAAGGTAAGAACGTCATCTTCGATATTGATGTGGCGGGCGGACTTCGAATAAAAAGAAAATTTCCAAAGGAGACCTTGGCTGTTTTTGTAAAGCCGCCGAGTGTCGACGAACTGAAAATCCGGTTAAAAAAACGCAGTACCGAGAGCGACGACAAAATCAATATGCGTATTGCCAAGGCCTCGGTAGAGTTAGCTACGGCACCGCAATTCGACAAGATAATCAAAAACTACGATTTGGACACCGCATTGCGAGAGGCGCATGATTTGGTGGCGGAATTTATAGCCGAAGAACCTGTATCGGGTAATTTAGAAGAATGAGATTTGACCCTCTGAAGGCTTAAGTGAATTAGATAAGCGTCGAAGTGCGGAATTGACAAATAACCTCTGATTTATGAAAAAGGTAGGTCTTTATTTTGGCACCTTCAATCCGATGCACATCGGTCACTTGGCCATTGCCAACCATATGGTGGAATTTTCAGACTTGAACGAGGTCTGGTTCGTGATTACGCCCTTAAGTCCCTTTAAGAAAAAGCAATCCTTGCTTGACAACCACCACCGTTATCAAATGGTCTATGAGGCCGTGGAGGATTATCCGAAATTAAAGCCAAGTAAAATCGAGTTCGACCTGCCTCAGCCAAACTATACAGTCGATACTTTAGTACATCTAAATGAAAAATACGGTCAAGACCACCATTTCAGCTTGATTATGGGCGAGGATAACCTCAAGAGTTTCCACAAATGGAAGAACTATGAAGTGATTTTAGAGCATCACGATATCTATGTGTATCCGAGAATTTCCGAAGATCAAGTTGAGCTTTTGTTCGACCGTCATCCGAAGATTCATCTCGTCGAAGCTCCCATAATGGAAATTTCATCCACATTTATCCGCAAAAACCATAAAATAGGTAAAAATATTCGGCCTCTGCTTCCCGAACCGGTTTGGAGATATATGGATGAGATGAACTTCTACCGGTAGAATAAAGATATCTTACAGCCTAGCCCCCCGACGTTTCTTGGCTAGAAACAAGAACCAAAACTGGTTTAAGACGGGATTTTGGAATCTTGCCTGTTGGCAGACAGGTTTGGTACTTGGAATTTGGTATTTCAGAGGTTCGCCTCAAAAAGTACGACTTCATACTCAAAATTCTTGGCTTCCCCATCGATGCCAACATTGTTTAAGGAAACCACATAAGCGGTGTCTTCGGAAAGGGAATTCGCATTGATCGCAGGTTTCCAAACAATGGTATTATCCCCATAAATACCGGTCAACTCCTCAATCTCCAAACTAACGCCAGCTCCGTTCTTGACCTTCATTGAAATTGTTGTCTCCGTAAAATCTGCCTTGTCAATGGAAAACGACCATCGGGGGTAGGCCAGTTGTTTCGGCAAATAGCCTTCCGGCGGCCAGGCGATGAATTCAGGGGCGTCGGCAGGGCGTGTGCCGGGATTGCCCAGCACCCATACCGCATTATAACTGCTTGTGTTGCCGACTCCTATTTCTTGAAGTCTAGGCCATAATAACCATCTTCGGTGCCCCACAGGATAATTATCGCTACCCTGATCCCGCATGTAAGAATCAATGGCATCGGCATTTCTTGTCGAGGTCAGCAAAGAGTTTTTAGCGCCTTGTTCGCCGTCGTTGGTGAAACATTTCCAATCGCTCGGCGGAAAATGGTTCAAAGTGCCATTGGCATGCATCATCAATGCCGCTTCTTGGGCTTTTTCACTTTTCGAGCTGTTTTCGGCAATTTCGTTGTTAAGTCCAACGGCCTTTCTGAAATACGAAAGGCGCATGAAAATTTTATCCTTTGTGGCCTGTGGTACACTTCCGGCGTCGCAAGCGGGTTCGTTGCCCGTCCACGATAAATCGGATGTCGATGCACCCGAGGCAATATAATAATCGGCGTATAACTTTTTTGCGGCCGAACGGCCAGCTTCGTCAATGGTTTTGTCAGTGGTTGTGTCGATATCGGTGGTGGAGTCCTCGTTTTCATCCGCATTTTCTTTACTACAGGAAACCGATAGCAAAAGCGCGGTCATAAAAAGATAGGAGAATTTAGAAATACGCATAAGAATAGAGATTTGGGTACTCCTTCTTAACGCTCGGATTTCGGTGTAGGTATATCTTTTTCGATGAACGGTGAAAAATTGATGCTTATATTGAATTTTAAACGATTACCATTGTAAAAAGAGCCCAAAAAAGTATACCTGTTTTGAGTTTTTTAACTTGCTTGTTGCCTACTGATTTGCCTGTTGTCTACTGGTTAATAGGTGTTTTCTGAAAAATATCCGGAATAGGGCTTGGCACATTAGGATTACCGTCTATTTCATCTTGTGAAATCAAAAATCGTTCGGGATAAGCACTTCCTGAATTTATCGGAACGGGAAGCACGATATCGTTATCCGTTACCCTTAACCTTCTAAAGTCGTCGAACGGAATCAAGGTGCCAAAGGTGGATACATATTTTTCTTCCATGATTTCCCGCAATAAGGCTCTGTCGGTAGCGACGGCATCCGTATTTTCAAGGCCGCCCGCACTAAAATCGGCAGCTGCATAATCGTCATAGAGAACAGCAAGTTCCAAATTTCCCGCAAAGGCATCTCCTGACGCCAAATATTGTCGTAATGCATTTAACTGGGCGAGACCTTCATCGAAACCGATGGTCCTTAATCCGGTTTCCGCCAAAATCAAAAGATTTTCTTCGTAAGTTACCAAAGGCATGGTAGCGTTAGCGGCACTTAATCTATCGGGGTTGAGCTCTGCATTGTCCAAAACAAGAAAATCGCGCCTTCTGCTTTCGTCCGTTTTCGCATTGTTTCTCGAGGTCGGATCGGAAACATCTAAAAGACCTTGAAAAAATGACTCGTTCGAGGTCAGGTCACCAGCCCTACTTCCGGTAAATATCAAACGGTAAAGACTGCTGTTTTCATCGGTCGTTCCGTAACCGCTAAACGCTGCGGCATACCGAAGGGAATTTTCCGCGGAACCTATGCCTTGCAAAGCGCTCTGATACGCCTCGCCATATTGCCTGTTCATGAGAAAATAACGGGCTTTTAATGTATTTGCAACCTGAATCCAAGCGGCAGGGTCGCCTGCCAAGAGAATATCCTGATCAATCCTTCTTGTGTTTACTACACCGCTGAGTTGGGTGATGGCCTGGTTCAACAGCGTCTGGGCTTCTTGAAGTACCTGCAGCTGTCCATCGAATTGGGGGTTTTCCTCAACACCGACCTGTGAATAGGGCACATCCCCAAATAGGGAGGCAACTGAACCTATCGCGTGGGCTTCGATGATATTTGCGATGCCTTTCAATAGATTATCGTCGGAAGTTTCCTGAATGATGTCGTTCTGGGTCATGATACCATGATACATAAAGGCCCAAATGTCATTGGAATCCTCGGGGGAAATGATGTAATTGTTGATGCGCCCGTAGAGGTTGTCGATACCGCGCATCTGTCCCGTCCAGAATTGCGAAATACGCATCAAATGCCCGGATTGTATCTGTACGTCGGCCAATTCCATTCCTTTTAAGAGCAATATGGGAGGAACATCGGTCGGAACGTTCGGGTCTTCGTTGACATCGAGATAATCGTTACAGGCAAATGCCGTGAAAACTAACAGTAGCATTGCAAAGTTCTTTTTATATTTTTTCATCTTGAATAGTTTTAAAAATTGATGGTTACACCTAATACGTAAGATCTCGAACTGGGATTGGTAAAATAATCAAGGCCTTTGCCAACCCCGGAACCGAATTGGTTTACATCGGGATCTATGCCCTTTACCTTGGTCCAAAGTACCAAATTGCGGCCGGTCAATGAAAACTGCACGCCTTCTACACCTATTTTTTGCATCATATCGCTATTGAGACTATAGCTAAGACTTAGTTCACGCAAGCGGGTCCAACTAGCATCGCCAATAGCGTATTCGTTGATGACCGATCCGCCGAAGCCTCCACCTAATGAGGTATACCAGCTTTCGTCCAACAGTACGGGACCTGCTCCAAAATCACCCATATTGCCGCGTACGGTAGATCCGGCAGTGATAATATCACCATCATAATTGACGAGGTCTTGTGAAGGGGTAACATCATTGCCCACATCGCCATGGGTTCCGAAACCGTACAGTACATATTTTGTGCGTTCTCCGATCTCATTGCCCTGACTGGTTTCGAACAAGGCATTCAACGAAAGGTTTTTGTAATTGACACGCAGTCCTGCCGCGCCGCGCCAATCAGGATTGGGATCACCCAGCACCTTATCGCCCGAAGTGTCTAACTGGGGAAATCCGTTTTCATCAAGATCTAATGCTCCGCTGTCGTTTCTCAGGGCAGCGCTACCCAATAATACGCCTAGGGGTTCACCCACGACCGCGCTCGACTTAATCGAAGATCCTGGAGTAAAATCGACGGATTCCACCCCGGCCAAATCGGTCACTTCACTTTTGTTGGAAGAATAGTTGCCAAAAATCCCTAGGGACCAATTTTCTTTTTTGAAAAGGTCGGCATCGAACTCAAACTCGATCCCTTTGTTTTCCAAAGAAGCAAAGTTACCGACAAAGGTATCGAAGCCCGAAGACGGATTGAGGTCGATGGCCAATAGCATATCGGTAGTTTTATTATAGTAATAGGTGCCGGATAGCTTCAGCCGGTTCCTGAAGAATCGAAAATCAACCCCCGCCTCGTATTCCGTCTTTTTTTCGAACTCGATATCGGGGTTGCCCTGATCATCGTTCAGTCGGAAACCACCTTCAAAAGCAGTTAAGGATATGCCGTCGGAATATGATGAGTAGGTCGCAGTCTCATAACCTGTTTCCCAGCCGTGAGGATCCGGTGCCAGGCCTACTTGTCCAAAGGCCAGTCGAAGTTTGGCGAATGACAGGGCACTATTGGCGTTCAAATCTAAAAGGTTGCTCCACTTAAAACCAAGTTCCGCACTTGGGTAGGTCAGCGGGTTTGCGCTAGAGGAAGCATCTTCGAAGGTCAGTCCCAGATTCAGGTTCAGCACATCCTTAAAATCGAAATTCGTCTGGCCGTAGAACCTTACGTTCCGTATTTTCCGGTTACGCTCTTGCTCGTCGATGTTCGAAGCGATCGATGGATTCAAAAGTCTACTGTTGTAGAGATAGTCGATAGCTTCTACGTATATCTGTTTTCTTTTTCTATCGTTGATCGAGGTGCCTAATGTGATTTCTGTATTGAAACCTTCCGAAAGGTTAAAGTTCATAATGGAAATAAGGTCCGCGGTGATTTCCAGGTTACTGAAAATTTCATTTTGATACCTTCCGTTGTTGGCCCCATCGGCAGAAAATTGAGGAAAGAAATAGGTACGGTCATCGTTGTAGGAATCCAATCCTCCCCTCAATACAAAATTCAACCATGGTGTAGCAGTGGCCGTAAATTCTATAGAACCGAAAAACCGATCGACCTTAGTGTCACTGACCACCTCATTGACCGTCCACAAAGGGTTGTTGTAAGTGGGATTGCCGGTCTGGCCCAAATATCTCCGATAACTTCTATGCCGCAAAGGGGTCGGGTTACCATCTTCATCGGTATAGGTGCCGATATAATCGGAAATATCGAAGTCGGGCGGGTTTCTCAATAGTCCCAAATAGATGCCAGCAGTATTAGAACCCTGTTGTATTCTGTTGGAAGTACTATGGGTATAGGACACTTTTGAGGAAGAGGTCAACCAGTCGTTGAATTTATAGGTGTTGCCGAAGGTAAAGGTGTTCTTAAAGTAATTGCTGTTCTTTATAATTCCCTTCTGGTCGAGATGGGAAGCACTAAAATAAAAGGTGGCTTTTTCGGAGCCTCCCGAAAGGTTCAGTTTTACATCTTGGGCCAGCCCATCGTTAAAGGCCTGATCAAAGTTGGAATCCGCGAATACTTCTCTGGAATTTTTTTCTTCGAGGGGATAATATAGGGTGCCATCGGCAGCTTCGAAGAACTCTCCCGTAGCATCAACGACATCGGCACCCCCTGATCTGTCGGATATCCGGTCTCCCCACGAGTTGGCGTTGGTCGGACTGTAAGTGCCGCCACTACCTTGACCATATCTAGTTTGTATGGGATGCCTTCTATTGATCTCGTCAACGGAAACCGAGGAAGTCAGCGAAACCTTTAATTTACCTTCACTACCTCTTTTTGTGGTGATAACTATGACCCCGCCCAAGGCCCTTGAGCCATATAAGGCACCGGCAGAAGCTCCTTTGAATACCTGAATGGTCTCGATATCATCGGGGTTGATGTCATTCAGCCGCGACTGTTGTGATACGCCACCATCCGAATCACTGGCAAGCCCCTCAATGTTGCTATTGTTCAAGGGAATACCGTCAACGACGATTAAAGGAGCACTACCGTTAATAGAGCTTACACCCCGGATCTGTATGTTCGACCCCGCTCCCGGATCGGCACTTGTGCCCGTTATGGCGAGCCCCGATGCTTTACCTGCCAAGCTATTTACCAAGGTCGGTTCTTTGGAGCGCAAAGCGCTTTCGACCCCGATAACCGAGTAGGTAGAGGCCACATCGTCGCGTTTTTCCTTGAACCCTAATACGGAAACCACGACCTCGTCAAGCGCCTGCGCATCTTCTTGCATGGTTACGTTAATCGTATTTTCGACTGCAATGACCCGTTCCTCGCTTTTGAACCCCACATAGGAAAACACAAGGGTCTCCCCTTGATCTGCCTCAATGGAATAGTTGCCATCAAAATCGGTTACGGTTCCGTTGTCGGTTCCTTTTACAATAATCGAGGCACCCGGTAGGGGGCCCGCCGTGTCGCTCACGGTTCCCGAAATAGTGGTCTGGGCATGAACAACCATGGTCAGGAAAACCGTAATTACTAAAAATAAAAGTAGTGTTCTCATAAATTTGATATTTGAGTTTTGAGGATATGTCTTAGTTTTGTGCATTCAGAAGTACTTTCATCATTTCCCTTGCCGAGACTTCCCCTTTTTGCCTTATAAATTCGCGTGGTGTCTCATCACCGATTTCATAGGTGATTCCCACGGCGTCGAACCGCTTTAAGAACCATCCTTTGGAAACCGGTTTAGTGCTGGTGCTGCTTTTTTCGTTTATTTTATAATCGGATATATTGGCCTCAAGGCCTGCGAACCACTCTTTTTCAAAATTTGGGAATTCTGTTTTTTCCCGTTGCTCGTTGGTATAAAAAATATCGTACCAAGTAGAATGAAAGTCAAGTCCTAAAATCACCTGTGCGTCACTTTCTTTAAGGGTCTCTTCGATGCGACGGGCGACTTGTTCGGTTTCCGGTTGCCGAAAGCGAGACCAATCACGGTTCAGGTCAACCCCGCCTGCATTGTGCCTCCAATGCCCGAGATCTGCGCCGTCGGGATTCATGATAGGGAACGCAAGCACCCGATATTTCTCCAAGAACGAAGTGGATAAGGGTGAGCTGTCTACAATGGTTTCCAAAAAGTTCTGGAACGCCATATATCCAGTAACCTCGGGAGGGTGCTGGCGCGTGAGCAGAACTATGATATCCTTACCATGCGCGGAACCGGAATAGATGTCCAACATCGGGAGGGTTTTTCCCATACCCGATTGCCCTGCTGACTTTGTACGGACGGTTGCAGGATTTTTATCAGCCAGATTTTGGGACCAATCTCCCACCTTTTGAGAACTAATTACTTCTTGTGCCGAAATCAAGATGGTATCCTTGGAAAGCTGGGTTCTTAGGTGTAAGATGCTGTCCTTGTATATCAGGTCAACGGAATCGGCAACCACCCAATCTTTTTCGCTCCGTTTTATTTTTGGGATGTAACGGTGCTTAAAACCGTTCGGATATCTAAATTTAAAATGAACATTTTTTTCGCCGGTTGACCAAGCTTTAAATGCGTAATAAGGACTATCGTTGATAGGAAGATTTTCGGGTAGGATATCCAAGGCAATCAGAGTGTCATTTATTCTTTCGATACCGTTAAGTCTGGCCCCGTCAAAATCGTTACTTAAAAAGACGCCTAGTCCCGGAAGGGAAAAAACCTGTTTATTTTGTAGGACTATTGGCTTGGTATTCGTGTCAATAGGTTGTGGAAAGCGGATGGTTTTAGGCGAGACGCAGCTCGTTATAACGCTAAGGAATAGCGCTATTTTTACACAGAACAGCAAGCTCTTTTTTGACATCACCTTTTGTTAAACCCGGGGGAACGTTAAACAAAACACAAAGTGAAGGTAGAAAAAGTTTTATTAATATTGAGAAAATCCTCTCAAAAACCTCTACTCAATAAGCTTGGCCGCAACAATTGTGTTGTCATGCTCTAGGTAGTACATTTCCAAAAGTTCGATTACTGCGTTCATAAGATCCTTTGTTTCCAAAAGCAATGAAAAATAGAGGGTGGTGTTCTTTGGGCTCGATTCTTCGGTACGTGTCCGCGCCACCTGTTTTTCGATTTTTTGCGAAACCAGGTCGAAAAGCTCCTGTTTACGTTCAAGAATGTTTCCTATCTGTTCGAAAGACCGCTCATCAAAGGCTCGTTTGGTATTGGTGAAGATTTCCTCCAATTTCTGATCGATTTCTTTCAGTTCCTTAATCTGGTTGTATTTCAGTTTTTTGTGGTTGTTATGAACGTGTTTGTGGCTGACCTTGCCGATATATTCCAATGATTGGGCGATGTCGGTCAGATGACCTAAGACGTTGATGTAGAAATTACTGGCGCCGACACTAGCCTCATCCAAGTTTTTAATAAAATAGAAAAGGTGGTCTCGCAGGTCTTCAATTTCAGAAGATAACTTGGCGCCCTGTTTTTTGTTCTTTTTCAATTGGTCGAGATCGTGTTTGGAAAGACCGTTGATGGAGTTGGCATATATCTTTCTGCTGCGTTTCATGGCGTTCGAAATGTTCTTGGCACTTTCTTCGATAACCCCCTGGATCGAACTGCTCTCCGCTTTTTGCATACTGTCCTCGGCCTGAATTTCCTTGGATTTTTTATTATAGGATATGTAATTTCTTGCCAGTATCAACACCGCTGCGAATAACAATATAGCTAAAGCGGCACCCTTGCCGAAACTGATAAGGGTGAGAATCACACCGGATGCAACAAAGGCGATAATGGCCGTTCCGAACCATCCTCCAATAACATTGAGAACACCTGCTACCCGGTACACGGCACTTTCGGCGCCCCAGGCCCTGTCTGCCAATGATGAGCCCATGGCAACCATAAAGGTGACATAGGTGGTCGACAAGGGTAATTTGTATGAGGTCGCAATGGATATCAGTATACCTGCCACCATAAGGTTTACGGAGGCCCGCACCATATCGAAAGCGGGTTTTTCGTAGGTTTTGTCCCTTGCAAGTTCTATGACCGGTTTTTCGAAGCGTGCTGCCAACTTTTGATTAAGCGCTTTTGGCAACAACATTTGGGTAGTTTCCGATATGCCTATAGACAGTCTCACGATACTCCTCGATAAAAAGTTGGGTTGAAAACGTTCTTTGGATTCCCCTTCGCGCGCCAGGTTGATCTCTGTTTCAGAGACATATCTGGCTTTTTTAGATAGCCACAATGTTGCTACCATGACCATACCCGATAAAAACAGCAAGAGTGTTGGCGTAGGTACTTTTGAGGCCAATACGTCCATCCTGAAATTGGTCGCGAGTTCCCCTGACACCTGCCAGGCTTCGTACGACTGCCATGCGGCGATCGGCACGCCAATAAAGTTGACCAAGTCATTGCCGGCGAAGGCCAGCGCCAATGCGAAAGTACCTACTCCAATAATTAACTTATAGATGTTCGTATTGGCGAAACGCATCAATAAAAAAGAGATGATGGACCAAAGCACGAAGTTTGCAGCGATTAGAAACATCCATTGGGTTTCCAGAAATTCCTTGATAGTCATATCGCCGATCAGCGCTATACTGTCATCCGCGAAAGCGGTACCACTGATACCTTTTATTAAAATGAAATAGGTCATGGCCGATAAGGCTGCACCGCCGAAAAGAGCACTTATCCAGTTGGCCTTTTTTTCGTAATCATAAGAGAGCAATAATCGTGAAATCCACTGCACGAATGCCCCCACGGAAAAGGCTATTACGACGGACAGCAGGATGCCCAAAATAATTTCAGTGGCTTTTGATGTGTTGATGTACTCGACCACGTCGCCAAAAGAACCGTTATCGACCCCTATTTTTATCAATGACATGGCTACAGAGGCCCCCAAAAGTTCAAAAACAATGGAAACCGTAGTGGATGTAGGCATCCCCAAGGTGTTGAAAAAATCCAACAGCAGAATATCGGTGATCATCACGGCCATAAAAATGAACATGATTTCATTGAAATAGAATTCGCTGGGGTTGAAGATGCCTTTCCGAGCGACCTCCATCATCCCGCTTGAGAAAATGGCTCCCAGGGCAATGCCGACGCTGGCAACAATCATAATCGTCCGGAAAGAGAGTGCCTTTGAACCGATAGCGGAATTCAAAAAGTTGACCGCATCGTTGCTAACGCCTACTACAAGATCCGCTACTGCAAGAACGGCCAGCGCGACGATCATTATCAAATAAATATTGTCCATAAGTTTCTCGAGATACTAAGTTTGCAAATATCTATTGTACTGCTAAGTACTATGTTACCAAAAGGTTATATTTTATTACGTTGGTTATATTTAAAAATGCACCTCGACCTGCAAGCGGTACATCAGTTCATCTGTTCCGGCGTCCTCGGTAAGATAGCTCAAATCGGTCTGGACTTTCAATTTATGCCCAACGATATATTTCGAGAGGCCCAAGGTATATTGTTTTTGGGGATTTATTCCGGTGATATCCTTATCTAACTTGATATTTGTAAACCTTCCGGAGACTTCCCAATCCGTTTTGAACAAATATCCTGTTTGCAGGTTTAACCCGTTACCGATCTGAACAATATCGCCGGTGGGAGTGCCGTCGGAATTTTGGGCGATAGGATCATCGGCGGTTCTGTGGGCATACTCGCCCATAAACGAAAATCCACGGTATTTGAACATGGCATCCACAAATACAGTATTGATATCAGTCTCGAAAAAACCGATGTCGTTCGCCATGTACGAACCTTGATTGCTTCTGGTCTTTACGGCGTTTTGATTGGTATCGTAGGTAGCGGCCAACATCAATTTAGGTTTTTCTTCCCGTTTTAGGGCGCTTCCATTGTATTCGGAATCATCGGTGAAGCTTCCGAAAGGCAACAGTTCGAGCCGAGCGGTATATTGATGCCCCCCTAGATTGCCCGTGACGACGTTCCGCCCATCACCTTGGGAAAAAGCCAGCTTTTCACGTATCAGAAAATTATCGGTCAGTTTAAAATGATGTCGTAGCTGAAAGCCCAGGTCGCGATCGATGGTAAATTTACTGTTCAACAGAGATCGGTCTACCTGCTGCAGGTTTCCCGAAGAGATGACCCGCTCGATGTTACCGGGTAACTTGGTCTGTCCGAACCAAAGTTCGAAGTTCTCGTAGAAATTCCATTTGATCACAGCATCATAAATGTAACGCGGGGCATCTCCGGTGAATTCCGAGCCACCTGATAGATCTCGGTTAGATAGCCCGAGTTCAATTTTATATTTCAATTTGGGAGAATATGCAAATCCGTCGAATTTCAAACGGGCACGGCGTACCAAAAAGTTTTGTTCGGGGTTAGTTAGGCCTCCGTTCGGGCCTTCCTCCCAATTCGCAATGGCCAACAACTGCATGCGGGCCCCGATTTTCATGCTCCATGTACTATCCTTTCCTACAAGGTCAAAGATTCCCTTTCCGAAAGTTGGCGCGCTGGTCTCTTGGGCATGGGTCGTCAACGATAGGAACAGGAGAAGAGCAAAGGCCAAAAAGTGATTTTTCATTAGGGCGTTGGGTTTTTTTGGAATGCTGGTTTTATGGCTGCAAATAACCCTAAACAATGTTAACTTAATGTTTTGTCAAGGTTATATCTTTTAAAAGATACAAACAAAATGGAGGTTGTGCGAAGTTAACGACAATACGGCGCAAAAGACATCTCAAATTTTGCGACAGTGATATCTTAACTCATGTTACGCAAAAATCGCTTGGAACCAGTGATGATTTTGGCTTAAGGTAACTCTGCCATAACCGGGACAGGTTTCTGAGCCGGTATCCGCATAAAAGGTATTGAAAAAAGTTCGAAAAAGGTATCTTGCATACTTTAAGGCAAAATTTTTATGAACTGGGAAGAACTACTCTCGTTAAAACGTCACGGAGATACTTATAAACGGCTGCGGAAAGAACAGGACGATACCCGCTTGGGTTTCGAGGTCGATTATGACCGCATCATCTTTTCTGCAGCATTTCGGAGTCTGCAGGATAAGACCCAGGTGATACCCCTCTCTAAAACGGACTTCGTGCATACCCGATTGACCCACAGTTTAGAGGTTTCTGTAGTCGGACGCAGCCTAGGAAGAATCGCAGGGAAAAGGATTCTGGAAAAACATCCACATTTACAGGAATCTTTGGGTTATCGCTTCAACGACTTCGGTGCCATAGTAGCGGCCGCTGCACTGGCGCACGATATCGGAAACCCGCCCTTCGGACATAGCGGCGAAAAGGCTATCGGGGAATATTTCGAGAACGGAATAGGAAAAAAATACCGAACGGTTCTTTCAGCTATTGAATATCAAGACCTAATCGATTTCGAGGGCAATGCCAATGGCTTCCGGTTATTGACCCAGTCTCGGAAAGGCGTTGAAGGAGGATTACGTTTGAGTTATGCCACCTTGGGAGCCTTTATGAAATACCCGAAGGAATCGCTTCCCAAAAGACCGACATCTCATATCGCGGATAAAAAATTCGGTTTTTTTCAATCGGGAAAAGAAACTTTTAAGGAAGTGGCCGAGGTTTTGGGTCTGCTTTCCAGGGATCACGGTGGTGAAGTTTCGTATGCACGGCACCCGTTGACCTATTTGGTCGAGGCCGCCGACGACATCTGTTACACCATTATTGATTTTGAAGACGGTATTAACCTTGGACTTATATCCGAAGATTATGCTTTGGAATATCTTATCAAATTGGTTCAGAACAATATAAATACCAAAAAGTATAATTCACTTGCCTATCAAGAAGATCGATTGAGCTATCTGCGTGCTTTAGCAATTAACACATTAATTACGGACGCCATCGCGGTGTTTGATGTCAATGAAGATAAAATACTCAACGGTACTTTTGCTACTTCCCTTTTAGATCAAAGTCGCTATCAAGCTCAAATTAAGGATATTATCGCTCTTAGCGTTGATAAGATATACCGTTCAAATGAAGTAATCGAGAAAGAAATTGCGGGCTATAGAATTATCTCGGATATTCTAGAGGTATACACCAATGCCCTTATCCGAAAGAAAGAGGATACGACGTCGAATTATGATAATTTGATGCTCCAGACCTTGCCGGAGCTTTATAGAAATACGGAGATGAGTGTTTACGATATTCTTTTGAATGCCTGTTGTTTTGTAGCCAGTCTTTCAGACAGTTCGGCGGTTCATATTCATACTAAGATTATGGGAAAATCGCTTTAAAACACATAAGAAACTCCAACCCCTAACAACTGCTTGAACTGCACGCGGGTCTTACCGGGTTTAACGACCACACCCTGTGCGTTCACTTCTTCGTCGAAAAGTACGTTGTCGTCGAAGATGATGTGGGTGCCAATTGTGGTGACGATATATTTGTTGACTTTAAGGTCAATATTGAGTTCCCAATCGACGTCTATATTTCCGAAACCTTGTAGATAGTCTGTATAAAGGCTGATACGGTGGTTTAGCAATATATTTTTATATACTTCGGTTTCCCAGGTATTGGTCACGTGGAAGCCAAATCCCAGAAGCACGTTTTCGCCGGGTTCGACGACATTACCTTCCACATCGAGAATAGCCCTTTGAACTCCGAATGAACCTTTGTTTGCCAGTTCTTGATCGAGCACAAAAGTCGATTTTTGGGTAATCGGTGAAATATAGAGGTTAAATTTTTGGTCCTTGGTTATGTACGAAGTACCCGCGCCCAGAAACGAATAGCCGGGCGACATAAACCTTGAAACGGGCGACTCCCTATCCGGATATTTATACCCGTTCGAGAATTGGGTGTTGAAATTCGCTTTGGCGGAGTAGTACCAGTTGCTTATCGTATCCCTTTGAAAGCCGAAAGTCGAGCTAAAGCGAATGGCGTCGTCGGTCTTGCGGAGTTTTTGTCCCTCTTGCAGGTTCAGTCCATAACGTAGTTCCATATAATTGTCCCACCGGGTATATCGAAACTTGTAGTTGCGCTCGAAACGGGCGTTCCCCAAAGCCGAGATGGAATTGTTGCCACCGGCGTTCCAGTTGATAAAGGCCACCTCGCTAAAATTGATGCCGAATTTGTTGACGTTCGTCCAAAATGAGGGCACCCGGAAACGGTTCGGTTCTTCTTCCAGCGCTTTGGTCTGTCGGAACGATATCACTGGGTTCATCAATTCGACACTGCGGGGAACGAATTCCATTTTTTTCTGAATCCTTCGAATGACCACCGTGTCGACTATTGTGGTATCTATAGTGACCGTATCGATTTCTCGACCTTGCGGAAGGGAGTCTCTATCTTGGGCGGAGAGTGGAATAAAGCAAAAAATAAAAAGTAGGCTGTGTATGAACTTAAGTATAAGTGAATTAATCTGCTTTGAAAATATTAATTTTGCAACACCCATTAAATGGCCTTTAAGTTGGTTAACAGCTTTTTATGCGTCAAGTAAGGTTATTATTCGGTTTTTTAAAAATTGCCCATCGATTTTGGCCAAGCTGTGCAGCTCTTCAATGGTACCATGCTCTAGAAATACGTCATTGATACCCATAATGCTCATTTTTTTGGCATAGCCGGTTTCGTTGGCAAATTCCAGAACCGCACTTCCAAAACCACCGGCTTTGCAGCCATCCTCAATACTGATAACATGTTCGTAAACTTCGAAGATAGTATATAGGCGTTTTTCGTCCAGAGGTTTAACAAAACGCATATCATAATGTCCGATTTGGTCGTTGTTGAATTCTTCGATAACTTCGGATACCGTATTGCCAATATGTCCTATCGATAGGATGGCGATTCTCGAGCCTTTTCGGAGTTCCCTTGAACTTGAAATTTCGATTTCTTCAAAAGGGTTTTTCCAATCCACCTGAACCCCACGCCCCCGAGGATATCGGATGGCAATAGGATGGGGCAGTCCCAATTGAGCCGTATACATGATGTTGCGAAGCTCTGTTTCGTTCATCGGCGCAAAAATGATCAGGTTGGGGATGCACCGCAAGTAGGCCATGTCATAAACGCCGTGATGGGTAGCTCCGTCTTGGCCGACGATACCGGCGCGGTCAAGGCAGAAAATGACCGGAAGGTTTTGTATTGCGACATCGTGTATAATCTGGTCATAGGCACGTTGAAGAAACGTGGAATAGATAGTGCAAAAAGGTACAAGACCTTCCGCCGCCATGCCCGCGGCCAAGGTAACGGCATGCTGCTCGGCGATACCCACATCAAAGGCCCGTTCGGGAATCTCGGACATCATGAATTTTAGGGAGCTTCCGGTTGGCATAGCCGGGGTGATTCCCGTTATTATTTTGTTTTTTTTGGCGAGTTCGACGAGGGTAATGCCAAAAACATCCTGATATTTCGGTGGTTGCACGGCGGTAGAACTTTGCGGTCTTTCACCCGTAACCTTGTCAAACTTTCCCGGAGCATGATAGGTCACTTGGTCGTCCTCGGCTTTCTGAAGCCCTTTTCCTTTGGTAGTAATTACATGCAAAAGTTTCGGGCCTTTGACCGATTTTAGTCGTTCCAGTTCCTGGATCAAAACGGGGATGTTATGTCCATCTACTGGGCCGGTATAGTTGAGGTTAAGACACTCAAAGATATTCTCTTCCTTGGCCGTACCTTTTTTGACATTGGTCAGGTATTTTTTTAAGGCTCCGACACTCGGATCTATCCCGATGGCATTGTCGTTTAATATAACCATAACATTGGCATCTGTAGAACCCAGATGGTTGAGCGCCTCGAAAGCCATTCCGCTGGCAATGGAAGCATCGCCGATGACCGCAATATGCTGTCTTTCGATATTCCCCTGTAAACATGATGCGATGGCCATCCCCAAAATAGCTGAGATTGAGGTCGAGCTGTGTCCCGTTCCGAATGCATCATATTCGCTTTCACTGCGTTTGGGGAAGCCGCTGATGCCGCCCAATTGGCGATTCGTATCAAAAACCGATTTTCTACCGGTCAGTATTTTATGCCCGTAGGCTTGGTGGCCGACATCCCAGATTAGTTTGTCGTTGGGGGTGTCGAAAACGTAGTGCAGGGCAACGGTCAGTTCGACCACTCCTAAACTGGCGCCCAAGTGGCCTTCTTTGGTCGACACGATATCGATGATAAAGTCGCGGAGTTCTTGGGCGAGATGGGGCAGGTCGTCGGGATTTAGCCGGCGGAGGTCATTGGGAGAATCGATCCGTACCAGTATACTTTTTTGCACGCTATGAATTTTAAACCACTTCGTCACAAAGCTAGCGTTTTTCAGGACTTCACATCGATTTTTTGCCCATTCACAACATTGTTCGCGTGATATGTAATTAAGAGCGAAGGCTTGCGTTCAATCCTTTTGAACAATTTTTTACCCAATACCGAAAAACCACAACTATGTTCGTAAACTTAAAAGTCAAACATCCGTATTCCAACCTGGGCCTTGTTCTGGCCTTTGTCCTTTGTCATTTCGGCCTATCCGCCCAAAGCTATATCGGCCACACGATGGATAATTATGCCGGAGTGCATGGCGTTATCTACAACCCGGCCAATGTATTCGATTCGCCTTATCGTACCGATATCAACCTGGTTTCGGCCAGCGGATATTTGGGTAGTGATTTTATCGGTCTGTCCTTTTCGGACCTATTATCCTCAGGAGGGGAATTCGATTTTAATAGCGATGCCGCGCGATATCCTTCCGAAGAAAACCATTTTTTTACCAATATCGACGTATTGGGACCATCATTTATGTTCAATTTAGACGACACACAAAGCTTTGCCTTTACAACAAGGGCTAGAGGACTTTTCAACCTGAACAATATCGACGGTAATCTGTACGAGCGGATTTCCGATGGATTCGATATCGGAAACGATTTTGATTTCGATTCGAAAAACCTGAATGCGACCGGCCATGTTTTTGCAGAGATAGGAGTAACCTATGGCCGGGAAATTTTGCGCACACAAGACCAATTCCTTAAAGGTGGTATTACCTTAAAATATCTTATGGGCGCAGGCGGATTGTTCGCCAACTCACCTGAAATCAGTGGCAATTTTAATGGGATAACCAACCAACTTACTACGCAAGGTTCCGTGTCTTACGGGTCTACTCCCGGATTTGAGTCCGATTCCCCTGAATTTGGTAATCTACAAGGCGGTTTCGGAGCCGACATTGGTGTCGTATACGAATACAGAAAACGGATTATGGACAATCGTGTACAAGGCCAAAGAGTCCAACAATATAAGTTCAAGATGGCGTTGTCCCTTACCGATATCGGTAGTATAAACTATAAAAATAGTGAGAATACACTCTATGACGCCAATGGAGACGTAAATGCGTTGGAGTTCGAGACCAAAGACCTTGAAGAGGTCTTGGAAGACAACTATACGGGCGCGACGGTCACCGGGGACCAAAAGATCGCCTTGCCTACCGCTTTACAGATCATGGCTGATTATTACATCGGGTCACGTTGGTACGTAGGCTTGCATGCCGGACTTTCCATGCGCGATTCGGGCAACTCGCACACGAGCAATGTCATCAATACGGCAACCCTCGCCCCTCGCTTTGAAACGAAATGGTTCAGTGTCTATTCTCCGTTTGGTCTGCGTCAATACGGCGATCTTGCCTGGGGACTTGGTTTGAGAATGGGTCCGTTGACCGTAGGATCGGGTTCTATTCTTACCAATTTGATGTCCGATAAGAGCAAGAATGCCGATGTTTATGTGGGACTTAAAATTCCTTTGTATAAGAATGTTGCCTACTAGGATTTGAAAACGGGACTATGAAATGATCTACCGATCTTTTGGCAAAAGAGTTCGGCTTTGCTTATAGAATAACCGATCAACAATTTTTTAACCGACCCGCTACTTTGATAGCGGGTTTTTTGTGCTTCAAAACAATATTCGGTATCATTGTGTATCAAAATGCTCACATGATCCTCCCCTACGACGATACCTATTTTATGAAAAAGGCCCTACAGGAGGCCGAAGTCGCTTTCGAAAAAGGCGAAGTTCCGATCGGTGCCGTAATTGTAGTGCAAGACCGGATTATTGCCCGCGCCCATAACCTTACCGAACAGTTGAACGACGTTACCGCCCATGCCGAGATGCAGGCAATTACTGCAGCGGCGAACTTTTTGGGAGGGAAGTACTTGCAGAATTGTACGCTTTACGTAACGCTCGAGCCTTGTCAAATGTGTGCGGGAGCATTATATTGGAGCCAGATTTCAAAAATAGTTTACGCAGCGGCTGATCCTCAACGGGGTTGCGGCGTAATGGGTACAAAATTGCATCCCAAGACCGAGATTGTAAGTGGAATTCTGGAGAACGAGGCTAGCGAACTTTTGAAACGGTTTTTTATTGAGAGGCGGAATTTGAATTGAGAGAGCATCCTGAGTTTGACAAAGTTTTACCGAATTTTAAAAACAGGTCTCAATGTGCAATCGGTAATTGTCTTATGAACGGCTACGCGACTTTGTCATGGTTGACCAACATGACGCCAAGACATTGCAAGCTGGCTATGGCAAGGCCAGCAAAACTTTGACAAGGTTATTTGGAGTTTTGCAAAGAGATTTCGTGGACAATTGCCTGATGTCACATTTCAAAATCACTCGAAACTTTGTCAGAGTTTACTGCAATTACCGTTTCTCCTTTTTCTTCTCTTCTCTCCGCATTTTAAGGATATTTTCCTCATTGAGCATGTAGTCTTTCATATTTTTCCCACGGGAATACTTTATAAGAAAGAGCGGCATCGCGACCAGAAAAAGCCCTACCGTACCAAAGCCGATGTATTTATTGGCTAGCATCAATTGTTCTTCCTGAATTGAAAACCCGTAGATGATGGCGCCAAATGAGGCCAGAACCACTAGAATGATAAGGTATTTCATAGCATTCAAAAATAGGGAAAGAAAATCGAACAGGGAAAATGGAATAAAGGGAAGATACATCTGGGCCTTATCGTGCAAATCGAATCCCGCATTTTTTATCTTTTTACTGTGTAAAATTAATCAATTCCCTTCGATACGCCGTTAACAGTTTCGATTTCGATACAAACCCTACATATTTTCCATCATTGATCACAGGTAAGTTCCAAGCCCCGCTAGTTTGGAATTTTTGCATAACTTTCTGCATGTTATCCTTCCCATAGAAAATTTGTTCGGGCGGGGCGGTCATAATCGATTGAAGTTTTATGGTTTCGTATAGCGAGGTGTCGAACATAAATCGCCTGATGTCATCGAGCAGCACTATACCTACCAATGCCTCATGCTCATCTATTATGGGAAACAGGTTACGTGTCGATTTGGCAACACCTTTGTGGACCATTTCTCCCAAGGTCATGTCAGGCTTTAATGTAATGAAGTTTCTTTCGATTACATTGTCCAGCTTCATCATGGTAAGCACATTTTGATCTCGGTCGTGGGTCAAGAGATCACCGCGTTCGGCCAGTTCACGGGTATAGATGGTATGTTCCATGGAATTTTTGGTAATCAAATACGATATGGCGACACTGATCATCAGGGGAACAAAAAGTTCATAGCCTCCGGTAATTTCGGCGATCAAAAAGATGGCGGTCAACGGGGCATGGATCACTCCCGCAATCAGGCCAGCCATGCCGACCAAGGTGAAATTTGCCTCGGATACCTGAAAACCCATTCCCACATTGTTGATGATTTTCGCCACTACGTTCCCCAAAGTACTGCCCATGACCATAGTGGGGATAATGACGCCACCCACGCCTCCGGCTGCAAAAGTCGTGGTCATGGCTACTGCCTTAAAAATGGTGATGCCGATCAATAGGGCAATAACTATCCAAATATTATCGATATACGCATCAAACGGGGTAGTGCCCAAAGCTTTTAGATGGTCTCCATGCATCAAATAACTTATAAAACCGAGGCCTTCCCCGTATAAAGGAGGAATGAAATAGAGCATCACCCCGATGGCGAGTCCACCTACCAACAGTTTTACGAAGCGTGTTTTGAAGCGGTCAAAGAACGCATAGATCGCAAAGTATATCTTTGTGAAATATATGGAGGCGACCCCCGTACCCACGCCCAAGGCGATATAAAAAAACGTGTCGTTGATCTCAAATTTATCGGTAACGTCTATATTAAAAAGAATCTCGTCGCCCAGAAAAAAATAGGAGGTAAGCACCGATGAAATCGAGGCGACCAACAAGGGCAACAACGAAGCAAAGGTAAGGTCAAGGCTAAAGATTTCGACCGCAAAAATTACAGCAGCGATGGGCGATTGGAACATGGAGGCCACGGCACCCGAAGTGGCACAGGCGATCAATAGGGTACGGGTCTTGCCATCTACATGAAAGAAGCGTGCGAGTTGTGAACTGATGGCGGAACCCGAAGTCGCCGCCGGACCCAAAAGCCCGACAGATCCCCCGAACCCAACGGTCAGGGGCGCCGTAATCAGCGGATGATAGATAAGTTTATACGATAATCGTCCGTTTTGCCGCAAAAGGGAATAGAGCAGCGTGGGAATGGAGCGTTTGATGAACGAGGGAATCTTGGGCCTCATTTCTTTTCTTGAGCTATATCCCACAAAAAGATACACTAAGAACAGGCCGACGACCGGAAGAATAAAATACAGTTGGTTCTGCGAAAATATGATGCCGTTCTCCAAGGCGGCTTCAATGGCAAAGGTGATGTTCTTAAGGGTAAGCGATACTAGACCTGCCAAAAGACCGACCACAACGCTCAATAGAAGTATAAAATTTCGTTGCGAAATGTGTTTATACCTCCATTTTAAAAGTTTGGCGGACAATTTTTGAAGTCGGGTCGGCATATATTAAGAAGGGCTTTGCTTGCCAAAGGTATCTAATTCCGTTAAAGGATGTTCTCTTTTAATTCAAAGCTTCGAGCTCAACCCAATTATCTCCATTTCCTTCTGTTTCCCGTTATTAATGTAAAGTTCACTGGAAAATGGAATTTTCAGATTCTTTTTTTGGAAGATATTTCTAACTTCAACCCCAACTCCTTCAACTGCTCCTTATCGATCGGCGCCGGCGCATCGATCATTACATCGCGCCCGTTGTTGTTTTTGGGGAAGGCGATAAAGTCACGGATGGTTTCCTGTCCACCTAGAATGGCCACCAAACGGTCAAGACCAAAGGCAATACCGCCGTGGGGCGGGGCGCCGTATTGAAAAGCGTTCATAAGAAACCCGAATTGGGCCTCGGCTTCATCAGGGGTGAAGCCCAAATGTCTTAACATCGTACTTTGGACATCCTTGTCGTGAATTCGGATGGAACCGCCCCCGATTTCGTTGCCGTTTAGCACGAGGTCGTAGGCATTTGCCCTGACCGCTCCCGGATCCGATTCCAGCAATTCCAGTTGCCCCGGTTTGGGTGAGGTAAAAGGATGGTGCATAGCGTGGTAGTGGCCCGTTTCTTCGTCGAGTTCCAACAAGGGGAAATCGATCACCCACAGCGGGGCGAACTCTTCCGGTTTTCTCAGGCCGAGCCGGTTGGCCATTTCCATACGCAACGCGCTGAGTTGGGTGCGGGTTTTGTGCGCATCTCCGGAAAGCACGCAGATCAAGTCTCCTTTTTGGGCTTCGGTAGCTTCCGCCCACTTGGCCAGATCCTCTTGATCGTAAAATTTATCCACTGAGGATTTATAGCTACCATCCTCGTTACACTTTACATAGACCATGCCCTTGGCCCCAACTTGCGGCCGTTTTACCCAGTCGACCAGTGCATCGATTTCTTTTCGGGAATAGTCACCCGCACCGGGTACGGCAATGCCCACGACCAGTTCCGCGGAATTAAAAACGTTAAAATCCTTGTGCTGGGCGACGGCGTTCAGTTCGCCGAATTCCATCCCAAAGCGGATGTCAGGTTTGTCGTTTCCATAAATGCGCATGGCGTCATCATAGGTCATTCTTGGGAAAGCCGATATTTCGACCCCATTGATTTCCTTGAGCAAATGTTTGGTCAATCCCTCGAAGGCATTCAAAATATCCTCTTGCTCGACAAAGGCCATTTCGCAGTCGATCTGCGTGAATTCGGGCTGACGGTCTGCGCGGAGGTCTTCGTCTCTAAAGCACTTTACGATTTGGAAGTATTTGTCCATTCCACCGACCATCAGCAGTTGCTTAAAGGTTTGCGGCGATTGCGGAAGCGCATAAAACTGCCCTTCGTTCATACGGCTGGGTACCACAAAATCGCGAGCTCCTTCTGGTGTCGATTTTATGAGATAGGGCGTTTCCACCTCAATAAAACCTTGTTCGGACAAGTATTTACGGACTTCCATAGTCACTTTACTACGGAAGATCAAGTTGTTTTTAACAGGATTTCTACGGATGTCGAGATAGCGGTATTTCATGCGTAGGTCCTCGCCGCCGTCTGTTTCGTTTTCTATTGTAAATGGAGGGGTTTTAGATGGATTGAGGACACTAAGCTCTTCAACCAAGACCTCGATATTTCCTGTTGACATATTCGGGTTCTTGGATGCCCGTTCAATGACCTCCCCCTTGATTTGAACCACGTATTCGCGGCCAAGTTCCCGGGCTTGGGCCAACAGTTTCGATGAAGTACGGTCTTCATCAAAAACCAATTGCGTAATGCCGTAGCGGTCGCGCAGATCAACCCAGGCGACAAAACCTTTGTCGCGTGTTTTTTGCACCCATCCCGAAAGGGTAACTGTTTGACCTATTTGCGATTCTCGCAATTCTCCGCAGGTATGGCTTCTGTACATTTTCGTCAGTTTTTTGGAAAGCGTAAATGTAAGAAGTTATGATGGTTTTGGCGAAAAATTAGAGCTTCGTTTTATTCGAAATCGAATAATAGCCCAATTGATTAAAATGCTAATTTTTAACAAAAATTTTAGGTTTGTGATATTTCTTATGTAAATTGGCACTTGAAACAACTAATTCAAAACGTATGAAAATAAGACAAACTTTGTTTAAAAAGGCGTTTTTTGTATTGTTTACTGCGCTTCCAGCATTATTGGTCGCCCAAGGAACGATTACTGGAAACGTAACGGCCGCCACCGATGGTCTGCCATTGCCGGCGGTAAACGTTGTGGTTAAGGGCACAACGGTCGGCACTACAACCGATTTTGATGGTAATTACGAGATTACGGTAAACGATTTTCCGGTCATCCTGGTTTTTTCTTCTTTGGGATATGCCGATAAACAAATTGAGGCTACCGACGCAACCACTATAAATGCCATTTTGGAAGAATCCGCTACGGGACTTGATGAGGTGGTCGTTACGGGGCTGGCGACTTCGGTAAAAAGATCGAACTCCGCCAATGCCGTTGCCTCTGTTTCCGCAGCGGAACTTACTGGTAGAACACCTCCTTCAACATTAGACGGTGCTCTTTACGGTAAATTCGCCGGTGCTATTGTCAATTCCAACTCTGGGGCTCCCGGTGGTGGTATCTCGGTCAAACTACGGGGTGCGACTTCCATTACGGGGAATACACAGCCGCTATATATTGTTGATGGTGTGTATATCGATAATTCGTCAATTGCGGGGGGTCTGAATGTAGTTTCCGGAGCAGCGGGACAGGGTAGTGATGCAAATCAGGATAACCCGTCGAACCGAATTGCCGATATTAATCCAGAAGATATTGCGAACATTGAAATTTTAAAAGGGGCCTCCGCTGCCGCAATTTATGGATCAAGAGCGGCTGCAGGTGTGGTTATCATCACTACGAAGAAAGGAAAGGCCGGCGAGACACAATTTAAGTTTTCGCAATCGACTGGGTTTACCCAAGCCATCAATCTATATGGGTTAAGAGATTATACAGAAGATAAAGTCTTTGATTTCTTTTATTCCCCAAGTGAAGATGCCGGAGAGGACCAGTCCTCTCGTGATGCCGCCAATGCTCAGGTTGCCCTGTTTTCTCAGGCAAAAAATTCTGGAGGTTTGGTTGATTACGAAAAAGAAATATTCGGTGAAAAGGGACTCATCAGTATTACCAATTTCAGCATGAGCGGGGGCGATGAGAAAACAAGGTTTTTTTCGGGGATAACCTATAACAATGAAGATGGCATCGTTAGGAATACAGGATACGAAAAAACTTCTATACGTCTTAATCTGGAGCATAGGGCTAGCGAATTTTTAAAGTTCTCTTTAAGCTCCAACTACATCTATTCCTCATCGGATAGGGGTTTTTATAATAATGATAATACCGGTACTACCATCGGAGTGGGCTTGGTGTCTACGTATCCATGGTATAATCTATTTCCGAATGCGGACGGAATTTATCCCGATTATGCACTTGGCTCTTCCAATATTCTTCAAACTCGTGATCAGGTAATCAACAATGAGAAAATTAATAGGGTCATCATGGGAGGTACTGCCAATCTCGATATATATAAGGCAGAAAAATCGAATTTGGAATTGATAGTAAGAGGTGGTCTCGATTTTTATCAATTGCAGACCAGGGCGATATTTCCTAAAGAGTTACAGTTTCAAAAGCCATCTAACGGTGGCCGTAACGGGGTGTCCGTGCAAGGGGAGACCATTAATAAAAACTATAACCTTTCCGCTTTTTTAGTGCATAACTATTTTACCGAAAACAATATCAATTTCAGGACGCAGGCTGGCCTGACCAATGAATTTTTCGATAGAAATTCCGATTTAATAACGGCCACAGGACTCGTTGCTTCGGAAACAAATGTAGATCAAGCTGCAAATACGGGTGTAAATCAAACGCGGGTAAGACAAGAAGATGCGGGATTTTTTGTACAGGAGGAAATCAACTTTCAGGATAAGGTAATCGCCACCGTCGGACTAAGAGGAGATAAATCTTCAAATAATGGGGATGCCAATGAGCTGGCGTATTATCCAAAGGCGTCTTTGGCAGTAAGCCTTAACGAATTCAATTTTTGGAATGAAGACTCGGCGTGGAACCAGTTCAAACTACGTGTCGCTTATGGTGAGGCAGGCAACTTTCCGCCCTCAGGTGCTTTATTTACCTCCTACAATTCCTTTACTACGGATGGAATATTGGGAATTAGTTTAATAGGAAGAAGGGGAGACAGTAATCTAAAATCGGAACGCCAGAAGGAACTGGAATTCGGTACCGATCTTAGCTTTTTTGGTGGACGTTTAGGGCTCACAGGCACCTATTACATTAAAACCGTAGACGACCTAATTTTATTGGCTTCTTTGGAGCCTTCTACAGGATACACCCAGCGATATGTCAATGCAGGAAGCCTCCGGAATAAGGGCATCGAAATATCATTAAATGCGATACCATACACCACAGAAAATTTTCAATGGGATTTTGGAGTCAATTTTTTTAAGAACACCTCGGAAGTTACCGAGCTTGGCGTCCCTGCATATAATACAGGAGCCTTCGGTGCCGGTTTGGGCAGCTATAGACTTGAAGAAGGTAAGAGCGCTACACAGATTGTGGGTTCATATCCTGATGGGTTGAGGGTTATTGGCGATGGAGAACCTGATTTTCAAATGGGAATTAACAATAACCTGAACTATAAAAGCCTTCAGTTGACCTTTTTATGGCAATGGAAACAGGGGGGCGATAATATAAATCTAACTAACTTGTTATCGGATCTTAACGGTACCAGTGCCGATTTTGACGATTTGACCTTAGATCCTGCGGGAGTGACGCCCAATGGAAAATACAGGCCCAATGCAAATGCCGAGGTTTTTGTTCAGGATGCTTCTTATGTGCGTTTACGGGAAATAGGACTCTATTACACTTTGGACAGCAATGTTTTACCCAATGTTTTTGGAGATAATATCGAGAGTATAAAATTTGGACTCTCAGGTTCCAACCTGATCAATATTTTCGACTACAACGGGTATGATCCTGAGGTGTCCAATTTCGGTGGAGGCACCATTTTTACCGGAGTAGACGTCACCCCGTTCCCGTCTTCGAAAAAATATATGTTCAACGTTGCGATTAACTTTTAAAACAAAGAGCCATGAAATTATATATGTATAAAATTATAGGTTGTACCTTAATTATGTTGGGTCTAATATCCTGTGAGGTAGAAGAATTTTCCGATCTAAACAGCCCAGAAGTCGAAGCTTTTCAGGAGAAAATTAACAGGGGAGATCTACCTGATCTTGTGGCGGGGATTCTTTATAGTTCAAGGGTGAATTTAGGAGGATATTTTGATGATACCGGGGTAATCGGCAGGGAGTTTTTTAGATTCTCCGCCTCTGACCCTAGATTGACTGGAGATTTGCTCGGAGGGGGAACCAATATTTTGGACAATAACACCTTTTATATCACCAATCCTTGGGCAGCACGCTATAGAACGGTTAAAAATGCCAATTTAATATTGGGTTTTATCGATGGTCAAGATTTGTCCGATCAGTTTTCAGCTGAGGAATTAAACGCGACCAAGGGTTTTCTCAAAACTTTTGTTGCCTATGAACTTTTGTTGAATTTAAACTTGACCGATGAAAACGGTATTCGTCTCGATGTAGCCGATGAGGCGAATTTGGGTCCGTTCGTCTCAAAATCCGAAGCTTTGATTGGCATCAGGGCCATGTTGGAAGAAGCTGCGGTCGACTTGGCCAATGGAGGTGATACTTTCCCTTTTTCCGTATCCTCCGGATTTGATGGTTTTGATATACCCTCTTCATTTCTAGGCGCCAATCAGGCAATTGCCGCGAGGGTTGCTATTTATCAGGGAGATGCTCCCGCAACCTTAGCCTTTTTGGATAATTCATTTTTGGACTTAAGTACAACGGATTTAAACACAGGTCTGTACTATAATTTTTCGGAAGATCAAACTGATGTTCTAAATCCTATGTTTTTCCCCGTTGAAGCCACGGCTGCAGGCGCCAGAATAATGCAGTCAAGTTTTTTATTGGATGCCGAGGCTGGTGATAACAGATTGAGCAAGGTTGCCGAGCGTAGTGAACCTTTGACCCAAGATGGTTTGACCGGTGCATATGCAGTTTTTTTGTACAAAACGGATACCGATCCCATTCCCATGATCCGCAATGAGGAATTAATTTTATTGTATGCCGAAGCGAATATTACGGTTAACCCTTCGGAGGCCGTTGCCGCTCTTAACATTATACGTGAAAGTGCGGGTTTACAGCCTTACGCGGGAGCTACTGACACGGCTTCGTTAGTTGATGAGATGTTAAATCAAAGAAGATATTCACTTTATGCAGAAGGACATCGCTGGATCGATATAAGAAGGTACGATAGACTGGATGAACTGCCTAAGGACAGACCGGATGACGATGTCTGGCCTATGTTCCCCATACCTTTGACCGAAAATCAATAATGATTTGCTGAAGGTTGATTTGAGTAAAATTAAATTAAAAATACTCAGACTTAAACCTTGATAGACCTTAAAAACCCGCCAAATCGGCGGGTTTTTTTATGAAACGGTCTAGTAGCAGTTACGCTGAGGTTTCCAATTCCTTTATTTCCTTTTTGGGTTTTGGTTCTGTTTTCCTTCTCCGCATCCAAATCTTCATCCTATAGCTAATGTTGAACAACACCGGCACAATAATCAACGTCAAGAAGGTAGCTACGATCAATCCAAAGATGACCGTCCAAGCCAAAGGCCCCCAGAACACCACGTTGTCACCGCCGACATAGATTTTGGGGTCGAACTCCGAGAACAGTGAGAAGAAGTCAATATTTAAGCCGATGGCCAGCGGGATTAAACCTAAAACGGTGGTAATGGCAGTCAAGATTACCGGCCGTAACCTTGCCTTTCCACCGACGATAATGGCCTCTTTGGCATCTTCCAGGCTTAACAGTTCGCTCATGTCGTCCATGCCTAATTTCAATTTTTTTCGATCGATCAAAATCTGGGTGTAATCGAGCAATACCACCCCGTTATTAACCACGATACCTGCCAAGGAAATAATGCCCATCATGGTCATCATAATCACAAAAGACCATCCTGTTAACATTAATCCCCCGAAAACACCAATAAAGCTTAAAAAGATGGCAATCATGATTATCAAGGGTTTTGAAATACCCCCGAACTGGAAAATCAATATCAAACAGATAAGTCCCAATCCCGAAAAGAACGCACCGATTAAGAACATTTGCTGTTTGTTCTGCTCTTCCAATTGTCCGGTATAATCGATTTTCACATCGCTTGGAAGGCCTTTGAACTCCCTCATTTCCCTTTGTATTTCCGAAACAATGGCCCCTGCGTCCGTAAAGCCGGGTTTTAGGCCAGAGTATACGGTTACTACTCTTTTTCCATCCCTATGCTTTATGGAACTGAAACCCGATGTGTTCTTCTCCGTCGCTACAGCGGAAATGGGAATTTCCTTAATCTGTCCTGTAGCGGCATCCCTGAAAATAATGTTCTGGTTGAACAGGGCACTTTTATTATACCTCAGGTCTTCGTTAAAACGGACGTTGATATCGTAGTCATCGCCATCCTCTTTGTAAATTCCGGCTTTCTCACCGAATATCGACCTTCGCAATTGGTTTCCGACCTGCCCTACGGCCACACCGAGTTCGCCAGCTTTTTCACGATCCACAATCACTTGCATCGAAGGTTTTCCCTTGTTCACATCGATTTTTAATTCTTCGATTCCTGCAATGTTTTTGGTGTTCACGAAATTGCGGATATCTTCAGCCGTGTTGATGAGTTCATCATAGTCGTTACCCTCCAATTCGATATTGATGGGATAGCCTGCCGGTGGGCCATTGGCGTCTTTTTCTACCGAAATCGCAACACCGGGATAAATACCATCTAAATCATCCTGTACCCTGGCCCGAATGTCTTCAGTATTGATGCCTTGTCTATATTTGAATTCGCTGAAGTTTACGGTCATCTTGCCCTTATGCGGCATTTCGGCAGAAGAACCGCCGTCGGTCAATGGGTTTCCGGCTCCTTCGCCGACTACCGATACCGCAGAAGCCATCATAAAGTTTTCACCGTCCTGTTTATACGCAGGATCGTCTAAAACAGTGTAAACCCTTTGTTCAATGTTTTTTGTGATCTCGTTGGTTTTTTCTATGGATGTGCCTTCCGGATATTCGATATAGACATAGATTTCGTTAGGCTTATTATCGGGAAAGAATTCTATTTTGGTTCTTCCACTGCCAACAGACGCTCCGAAAAGTATGAAAACACCAATCAATAAAAGGAAGGTAATCCCAAAATACCAATATACGTTTCCGCCACGCAGTGCATGTTTCAACCGCCGCTCGTACCAGTTTTCGAAACGGGACATCGTCTTTTTCTGGAAGCCTTCCGCTGCACCTTTTATGGCGTATTTGTAGATCCAGAACATGATGGCGGTTACAAGCATTACCGTTCCCAGACCTCGGAATGCACCTCCAAAAATCAATATCAAGGTGCCAATTACGCCTAAAATGATGCTCAATCGGATGAGTTGCTTTAAGGTAAGCTCTTTTTCTTCGGTACTCATAAACTGCGAGACGAGCATGGAATTCATAAAAATGGCGACGAATAGCGATGAACCCAAAACAACGGACAATGTAATAGGGAAAAAAATCATAAACTGTCCGAAAATACCAGGCCAAAGTCCCAAGGGCACAAATGCCGCAACCGTTGTCGCCGTAGAAATGATAATAGGAAAAGCGATTTCGCCGATACCCTTCTTGGCCGCTTCGATGCGTGGCATACCCTCATCCATTAATCTATACACGTTCTCTACGACCACGATACCATTATCGACCAGCATACCCAGCCCCATAATCATTCCGAAGAGGATCATCGTATTGAGCGTGTAACCCAACCATGAAAGGATTACGAACGACATGAACATCGACATCGGTATAGCAAAGCCCACAAAAAGGGCATTACGAAAACCTAAAAAGAACATCAATACCGTGACTACCAGAATGATCCCGAAAATGATGTTGTTTACCAGATCGTTAACTTGATTCAGTGTGCGCGTCGATGAATCGTTGGCAATGGAGATATGTAAATCGGACGGAAAATAGTCCGCCTGTTCTTTTTTGATGATTTCCTTGATCTGATCGGCTGCCGATATGGCATTACGGCCGGCCCGTTTCTTCACGTCGAGCATCACCACGTTTTCGCCAAATTCACGGGCGTAGGTGGTCTTGTCTTGTTCATCAAAAGTTACCTTCGCGATATCCTTGAGATATACCGCCCCGTCTTCCGATTTGACCACGAAGTTGTTCAGTTGTTGCGGGTTTTCGATTTCGCCGAGAATACGAATGGTACGGCGTTGTCCACTTGTTTTCATGTTGCCGGCGGACATCGTCATATTCCCGTTTGAAATGGCATTGATTAAATCTTGAAAACTGACTTTGGCGGCCATCATACTATAGATATCCACCGCGACTTCGACCTCTTTTTCCTGTGCTCCGCGAATGTCGGCCTGTTTAATTTCGGGCAAATCTTCTATTTCATCTTGAAGGTATTCCGCATATTCCTTCAACTTTCCCACGGGATAATCTCCCGTGAAATTGATATTCATTATGGGTACTTCTTCTGAAAAGTTCAGGTCAAAGACATTGGGTTCCACTTTAGCGCCATTGAATAAAGGCCAATCTTCGCTAGCCTTTTCGCTGTCCACCTCATCTTTAACCTCCTGTTTGGCCTGTTCGACCGTAATTTCTTCATCGAATTCTACGGTGATAATGGCATAGTCTTCTTGTGAGGTCGAAAGGACTTCTACAACATTGCTTACATTTTTCAGGCGATCCTCTAAAGGGTCGGTGATCAACTTTTCAATATCCTCTGCCGTGTTACCCGGGTAGGGAATACTGATGTAAATTTTGGTCTCGACGATTTCGGGAAAATCCTCGCGAGGCATGGCATTATAGGCCGAGAAGCCCAACCACAGAAAAATACCGATCATCACATAGATGACCGAGGGGTTGTCGATGGCCCATGACGATAGGCTGAATTCCTTATCGGCGTTCTTTTGTACTTTGCTCATTTTAATAAAGTTTATGAGTTTATAGAATTATTAGCTTATAAACTCAACTCTTGATTTTCACCTTCTGCCCATCTTTGACGGTTCTTGCACCTTCATTTATGACTTGGCTTCCGTTTTCAATTCCGGTTAATACTTCAATTTGGCCACCTTGGGTCTTGCCGGTGGTGATAATGCTTCTTTTGGCTACGGCTTCATTATCGGCATTGGGTGTTTCCGCAAGATATACATATTGTTCCCCCTCCGCATTTTCAGAAATGATGCTCGACGGGACAAGAATGGCCTCTTCGCTTGTATAATCGTTCAGGCTTACTTTCGCAGTCAAATTGGGTTTTATGTTGCCCTTTTTATTGGGTACAGGAATTTCTACGCTAAAGGAACGGTTGGAAGGTTTGATGAAATTGCCCGTCTCACGAATTGTGGTGGTAACGCTATCGCCCAATACTGGGAAATAGACCATGGCCTCCTTACCAATAGTCACTTGGCCCAAATACGTTTCTGGTACGTCGACTTTGATATACATATCGGATAGGTTTACGATACGAAAGACCTCCGAACCGGGGCCGGGAGAAACCACAGTGCCCTGATCTTTAATCACATCGTCGATGATACCTGAAAAGGGTGCCCTGATAGTCGATTTATCCAATTGGCTTGACGCTTGGTCCACGGTATTTTGCGCCGCTTCGTAATTGCTTTTAGCCGATAGGAATTCAATTTCGGAACCAATTTTCTGGTCCCAAAGCCGTTTTCTACGCTCGTAGGTGGTCCTTGCCAGTTCAGCCTGCGTTTTCAGCTGTGCCAATTGACTGCTCATACCTCCGTCGTCAATAGAGGCCAAGGTTTGACCTTTTCTCACCCTATCGCCCTCTTTAACATATACCCTTCGTAGTGTTCCTGCTATTTCAGGATATACCAAAACGTTCTGTTTGGTCTTCACATTACCCTGTAGCTCTAGAAAATGATCGAATTTTTGAAATTCTGCGGTAATGGTATTTACCAAGGGCAGTTTTTCTTCCCCGGATTTAAGGGCGATTGCAGAATCCAATTTTCGGA